>OBNH01000017.1_pt1 | contig 162698 bp, 157 predicted proteins | sample 1670201 | NCBI WGS metagenome assembly OBNH01 (sample SAMEA104232308, study PRJEB22302) | sediment metagenome | isolation source: sediment | reverse complement strand
TCTCCTTGCTTCAGTTTAACCTCAGCAAGGGATTCGTTTTGCGGGGGCAAGCTCAAAACATGCGGTCGATCTCTTGTAAAGATCAGCTCATGTTCTTCGGTGAAGCTTTGAGAAAGCTTTGGAGAAAGCGAAATTTTCTCTGTACGATCTATTCAGAAAAACCGCTTGTCTTGAGCCACAAGCTGCCGGTAAGTTGACTTCTCAGTCACTTGATCCGATAGCCAGGATAGCCAGCGGTTCGCTTTTTTGCCATCTCAAACATCGGGGCCATGCGTCATGGACATCAAGAATTCCGAATACCGTTTCAGTCCCTTGGTCATAGGCTTGCACTGGCTGACCGTGATTCTCATCATTGCGGTCTATGCGAGCATGGAATTGCGCGGACTGGCACCCAAGGGAGCCTTGAGAGACGCCATGAAGTCCTTGCACTACCTGCTGGGCCTCAGCGTTCTGGTGATCGTCGTGATCCGTATCGGGGTGCGCATCCAGGCGGGCGTGAAGCCCGCGATCCAACCACCCATGCCACGCTGGCAGGCCACGCTCGCCGATGGCATGCACTATGCGCTCTACAGCTTCATGCTCGCCATGCCGCTGCTCGGATGGCTCACCTTGAGTGCGGCGGGCAAGCCGATTGTTCTGTTTGGCTTGCCCGTTCCCTCTCTGATCGGCACCGACGTTGCTTTGTCGCGCCAACTCAAGGATGTCCATGAGGCGCTGGCGACATTGGGCTATGTCTTGATCGGATTGCATGCGATGGCGGCGCTGTTGCACCACTACGTCATGCGTGACAACACACTGGTTCGCATGCTTCCCGGTCATCGCACCTGAACTGCTGGCCTTGGGCTGCTTCACATGGATTTGATTTTTCAATGACAAAATTTCATCATCGCGCTCACCCTGAAAGTCATCGCACTGAACATATCGGATGGCTACGCGCAGCTGTTCTGGGTGCCAATGACGGCATCATTTCCACGGCCAGCCTAGTTGCAGGCGTGGCTGCGGCCCATGCAAGCCATGCCAGCATCATGACCACGGCCATCGCGGGGTTGGTAGCCGGTGCCATGTCCATGGCTGCAGGCGAATTCGTATCGGTCTATTCACAAGCTGATACGGAGAAGGCGGATCTGGCGCGGGAACGTGATGAACTGAAGAACAGTCCGGAAGCAGAGCACCGGGAACTGACAGCCATCTACGTCCGGCGTGGCCTGGATCATCGACTCGCGGATCAGGTCGCCACGCAATTGATGGCGCATGATGCGCTGGGCGCGCACGCGCGCGATGAATTGGGCATTTCTGAAACCTTGAGCGCTCGCCCGCTGCAAGCCGCCATAGCGTCCGCAGGAAGCTTCGCCGTGGGTGCGGCCATGCCGCTGGCCGTGGTTCTGTTGGCGCCAGAGCAGAGTCTGCTCTATTGGATCGTTGCGACGGCGATTGTCTTCCTGGCCCTGCTCGGCGCTACGGCCGCTGCCGTGGGTGGTACGCCGCTCTTCAAAAGTGCGCTGCGCGTCGCGTTCTGGGGCACATTGGCCATGGCGGTGACAGCGGGCGTGGGGGCCGTGTTCGGTACTGCCGTGTAGATAACGGCACCGCTGCATCCATCTCAGAGCAGCGGCGACCAGGGGCCAAGCCGGGCGGACAGGCGGCCGTTGGCCAGCGAGAACGCCAGCGGCAGGTCTATGGCATGTGCGAGCGCCAGCGCAAGCGCCAGCCCCAGTCCGGCATGATGCACCGTGCCGCCTTCGGAATCCTTTCGCCAGAAGCGAAGGCCGAATTGATCCAGATCGGATGCCTGCAAATTGGGAGCTGTGTTGACGATGGTTAGCATCCAGCCGGAAGCCACGCGCTCCAGCCGACATTGAATGTCGTCGCCTTCGGGCGCGTATTCGATGGCATTGCGCAAGAGGTTGGAGACGATGCGTTCGATCACGCCCTGATCGCTTTGCACCCATGCCGATTCAGGCAAAGTCACGCGGATGGGTGACTTGGGCGCCATTTGCTGGACGTTGAATCCCGCCAGTAACTCTTCCAGCAAAGCTGTTAGATCCAGAGGATCAAGCGCAAGTGTGTGTTGGCCGGATTCAAGCCGCGCCAACAACAGCAGAGTGTCCACACTGCGCTGCATGCGTGAACTGGCCTGGATCGTTGCATTTAGGGCGTGCTGGATTCGGGTCGGGTCGGCATCGATCAAAGCGCTTTCTGCGCTGATGCGGATTTCTGCCAGGGGCGTGCGCAACTCGTGGGCCACGTCGCGGGAGAAGCGGCGCTCGCGGGCAATGGCCGCATACAGGTGATGCAAGCCCTGATTGAAGGCTTCGGCAAACGGCCGCAGTTCGCGTGGAAAGTCCGCTCCGATCCGCGCAATCGGCCGATCCGAACGCAGGTCGGCCAGTTGCACGCCGACGCGCTCCAGCATGACCACGATGCGCCGAACCATGAGCAGCGCCAGGCCTGTGGCCAGGAGCGTCGCCAGTGCGATACCGCCCAGGAGCGTGAAGTGGATGCGCCGCTCGGTTTGATCCCAATCCCGACGTTCTGTTGCCACAACCAGCAATCGAGATTCCTCACCTCTTACCGGCACGCGCGTCGCCAGCGCGCGGCCCGCGTGGCCGTCCGGGAGTATCACGTCGTAGTAGCGTGGGGTGCCTTGCTCCACCGGTCCAAGCGCCAGCTCGGCCCCAGCACTGCTGGGCGAACGCAGCAAGGCCCGGTGGGTCTGCGGATCGAAGATCGTGAAGAACTCGGTATGCCCGCCAGGCTCGTATTCCGGCATGAGGCTTTCGAGCTTTCTCGCATCCAACTCCTGCAGCACGCGCCCCACCGCCGCTGATCGTTGCATCAGGGTGGTATCCATCCGTCGGTAGATTTCGTGGTCGATCCAGTGGTCGAGGACGGGAAACAGGATCGCGAAGGTTCCTCCAATGCAGATCACGAGGCTGGCAGCCAGCCGCCGCTGCAAGGACCAGGATCTGCCTTGACTCGTATCAGAGAGGGCTTCGGAATCGGGACGTACCATCGTTCAGGGCAGTATGTAGCCGAAGCCACGTCGTGTCACGATCAGTTCATCCAGGCCGCACTGGGCGAGCTTGGTTCGCAAGGTGCTGACAATCACCTCCACCACCTTGTCCGATGCATCGCTGCGGCTGTCGTACAAATGTTCAAAAATCTGCGGGCGCGACAGCGTGGCGCCGCGCCGACGCAGCAGCAAGTCGAGTAGTCCATATTCCTTCGGCGTGAGCCCAAGATCAATGCCCTTGAACCTCGCGGTGCGCGAGCGCGGATCGACTTCCAGATCGCCGTGGCGCAGAACTGGAACGTCCCGTTGCGGCGGACGCCGCACCAGCGCCCGCAGGCGAGCCAGCAGTTCGGCCAGCTCGAAGGGTTTTGTCAGGTAGTCATCGGCACCCGCATCCAAGGCCCGCACCCGGTCGTCGAGCAACTCGCGCGCGGAGAGCACCAACACCGGTGCGGCATGGGCCTCCCGGCTCAATGCGCGCAACACGCCAAAGCCGTCCAGCCGGGGCAGCATCAAGTCCAGAATAATGGCGTCGTACCGGTAGCTGGCAAGAAACTTCAGCGCGGACACGCCATCGGCTGCTGTATCGCAGGCATAGCCTTCCGACTGAAGGCTCTGGCTCAGGGCTTCGGCCAGCGTTTGCGAGTCTTCCACGATCAATACGCGCATATGCTTTCTTCCATTCAGCGCATCTCGAAAAGCTCCTGGTGGAACGCCTCCGGCTTCAGCCCCTGGGCCAGCAGGTCGGCGCGCAACGCGCGGCCGAAGGCCGTGGGGCCGCAGAACCAGACGCTGGCGTCTTTCCAACCCGGCACCATGGCACGCAGGCGCTCACCTGTCAGGCGACCGTCCTTTTTGTCGATGAACAGGTGTAGCGCAACGCCGGCCGCCTGGCTGTCGGCGCGCAGTTTCTCGATGGCCTTCGGATCAACGTCGCTCGTCGGATGAAACAAATCGATGGGACGTGCGTCCTGGCCCTCGTGCTGCGCCAGGAACTTCATGCGCGCGATGAACGGCGTGATGCCGATGCCAGCACCGATCCAGATCTGGCGGGCACGCCCGTCGTCGAAAGTGAAGCAGCCGTAAGGCCCCTCGACCGTTACCCGGTCGCCGACCCGTAGGCGCTCAGGCAGCCGGCGGGTGTGGTCGCCCAGCGCCTTGGTGATGAAGGTAATGCGCCGGTCTTCCGGCACCCAGGCTGAGGCCAGCGTGTAGGGGTGCGGGCCTTCTTTCGGGTTGGACATAGCGAAGGCAAACTGCCCGGGCCGGTGGCCGGGCCAACCCGGATCCATCCGCAGGGTGGTTTCCAGCACATTCAGCGCCGGGTAGGCTTGCAGCGACTCGATAACGCCGCGCGCGGTGCGCTGCGCGCCGATCCGGCCCAGCAGCACCCACACCGCCGATACCGTGCCGCTCGCCAGCAGCATAGCCAAAGCCCAGCCCACGGGCTGCGCCCAGTAGGTGAACTGCACCAGCACCAAGGTGTGGAAGGCCAGCACCAGGTAGATCGCTGCCATCCAGTGGTGCGTCTTGGCGAACAGCCGGTATGGAAAGCGCTTGAGCAACGCCAGTACCAGTAGCACCGCGACGGCGTAGAAGGCCCATTCGCCCAAGTCTTCGGCCAGCCCGCGCCAGCCGCGCAACGCCGATTCAATGGAGCCCATTGAATCAGCCTCTGCGCGGGGCTTGCGCGCCGGGCGCGTCAGCCAGCCCCAGCCCACGGCCCACTTGGTGCCCTGCGCCCACAGCCAGTGCACTGTTGCGGCGGCCAGAGCGGCTATGCCGAGCCACTTGTGCAGGCGGTACATCTTGTCCAGTCCGTTCAAGCGGGGCTCCAGCCACGCAGGGCGCGTGGCCAGCACCATCGCCACGGACATCGTGCCGATGGCCAGTACGCCGCTGTATTGAATCCATACCGTCCGCAGGGCGAAGTAGTTGGACTGTGCAGGCCACAGCGTATCGGCAAAAAACCATAGAGCGCTCAATGCCAGCGCAAAAACCCAGAACGTCCAAATTATTCTCTTCATCGTGGATTTGCCCCAAATTCTGCGGAAGGCGCATGCGGTACTGGTCGGAAACCATCAATCCAGATAAGCGATAGCGTGCCTTTGAATGTGACCATGTATCCGCAATTACAGAAAATTTTAATTCTGACATCCCAACCTTTGGAAACGCTTTGGATTGATCAATCATCAATGAATAGGATCTAATTTTTTCCGCCGGCTTGTGGCATTACCTTGACTCAAGAAATGGTTGGCCCCCGATGCCGCCCAATCTCCCATGACACCCCGCCGCCGCGCACCGTCGCGGCCAGTTGCTTCCCCAGCCGCTGCTCGATCACCGGCTTCCACGGCACCAGCGAAAACCCCATGCCGTCGTCGAGCATCGCATAACGCCCACTGGCAAGCATGATGCTTCGCCGGTAGATGCCGGCCACGCGTTGCCCGTCGGCCACCGGGCGATGCTCTAGGCCGGTTTCGCCGGCAATGTCCTTCGCGGCCTGCGCTAGTTCCCGGTTGCGCAGCGTGCCCAGCAGGTTGCGCGCCAGGATCGCACGCTGCCCGCGCCGCACGGCCAGCCCCTGTTCGGCCAGGAAGTCGGCGCGCTGCTGCATCGCCTGCTTGGCCTCGCCACCAAAGCCCAGGTCGCCCAAGCCCGAGCCGCCGTCGATCAACTGCTGGTCGAGCCAGGTGGCCCCGATCACGCGCGCCTGCCGCTCGATGGGCAGGTGCGATTTCAGCTCCACGGCCACGCCGCCCAGCCGTTGCGCGTCGTAGCGGCGGCCTTGCTCTGGCAGGTCGCCCGGCACCTTCCATAGCCCTTCGGCCACGCGCTCCACGATGCCAGCCCGGCGCAGGGCTTCCAGCCTGCGCACATGGGTGGCCACGACCTCCTGCGGGTCACGGCCCGGTGCGGCCTGCCCCTGCGCCACGGCCAGGTGATGATCGGTGCGGTACAGGCCATCGCTCGCCAGCGCGGCGATGTTCCTGTCGGCCGCGCGCACGTCGGTCGATCCCTTCACCTCCACCACGGCCTCGGTCGGGTAGTTCGCCAGCTCGTCGCGGGCGTTCAGGGCGACGTAGTGGGCCTTGCCGTCCACGCCGTCGATGACCAGATAGCCCCGGTCGCGCAGTTCGTCGGCCAGCCCCTTCGCGGCCACGCGCCCGAGGATGGTTCTGCCATTGTATCCAGGCTCGAATACCGCCAGTTCGCGCGGCTTCCCACTCATTGCCCGCTGCATGGTGCGGATGATGTCGCCACGCTCGCCCAGGGCGCGCAGGGTCTTCTCCGCATCGGCATGGACGGCCCAGGCGCCCGGCTGCGTCTCGTCGGCCAAGCCCAGGCGCTGCAAGCGTTGCAGGCGGCCAATCAGCAGCAGGCGCTGGCGTTGCAAGTTCGGCTCGTTGAAGCGTTCGATCTGCACGCGGCCATCCTCGCCGGCCTCGCGCTTCAAGGTGCGATCCAGGCTCGTCCACCGCTCTTGCGCCACCTCGCGCTGCAAGGTCTGCTGGATCTCCAGCTCGGTGCGCGGCCCCAGCCACTCGGTCGCCAGTTCGGCGGCCCGGTGGCGGAAGCCGTCGGCGATGTAATCGCCCGCGATGATGAGGTCTTTGCCGGTGTCATCGCGCCCGCGCACGATCAGGTGGGTATGGGGGTTGTCGGTGTTCCAATGGTTTACGGCCACCCAGTCGAGGCCCGTGCCCAGGTCGGCCTCCATGCGGCCCATGAGGTGCCGCGTGTAGGTGCGCAGGTCTTCCAGTTCCGCGCCATCTTCGGGCGAGAGGATGAAGCGGAAATGATGCCTGTCGTCGGCGCAGCGTTCCTTGAAGGCGTCGAGGTCGGCGGTATCGGTCTGCGGCCCGTAGGCTTGGCCCGGCTCGCCGTCGCGGCCCACGCCATCGCGCTCGATGTAGCGCAGGTGCTTGGCGAGCGACTGCGGGCTGGCCCGCTGGTGATTCACCAGCAAGGTCTTGATGGTCACGCGCCGGGACATGGGCGTCAGCCTCGCCCCGGCGAATCGAGCTGCCGTGTGGCCGCGCCCCAGGCGCGAGCCGGGACGCTGGCCGGTGCCATGAGCCGACGCCGGACGGCGCACCGTGGACTTGCCGCTGCTGGCCTTGCCCGCCTGCTTGAGCACCTTGGAGACGAAGCTCTGCCCCTGGCCCTTGCCCCGGTTCTTCGGGGCGCTGGGGCGCACGCGGAAATCGTCATCGCGGCGGTCGCTCATGGCTGTGCTCCCTGAAAGCTGGGGCGTGTCCTGTCGTGCGAAAGCACGCGGACATGCCTGCATTGGCGCGGGCCTCGCGCCCCACGCGGCACGGCGGCAAAGCCGCTCCGTGCCGCGCCACCCCCACGTGCAGACTGGTTTTCGACGCGGGCCAGTGCCGCGTCCTTTTGTCTTGCCTTCCGCCTTTGCCCCTCGCTGGCGCTGCGGGCAGCGGCGGCCCGGTGGCGCTGCGCTGCTAGCGGGCAGCGCGCCGGCGAACGCGCCGATGGCCGCAGGCCGGGCGCGTTCAAGGCAAGACGCCTGCACGGTGGATGGCTGCGCCGAAGGCAGCGCGAAGTGCAGCGCGGATGCGCTCGCTCTGCACGCGCGACGACACACGGAACGCCACCGGATCGACACGCCTGATAGCACGATGATGCGCAGCGAATCGGCGGCGATCATGGACGTGTCTCCAACCACACCGGATGCGCGACTCCGATCACGGCGGATGCGCTGACCGGCCCGAAATACCGGCTGTCGAACGACGCCGGACTGGTGACACTGAGCAGGAACAGTTCGCCGGGGCGAAGCTGCCGGCACTGCGCCCAGGACGGCAGCGGACGGCCCAGCCGGTCGGCGGGCAGCAAGGCGGCCGAAGGCACGCCGTCGATGCTCAGAACGCCACCGGCCACGCACACCGTCTGCGGCGCGATAGCTCCCACGCGCTTGAGCAACAGAATGCGGGCCGGCAGATAGCCGCGACGCGCAGCCAGCGTGGTGGCATCGGGTGGCAGTCTGGTCAGGACGATGCTGCCCACCGGCAAGGCCGGGGGCAGCGAGTCGGCGCGATGGTCGAGCAGATCGACGCGATACCAGCCGACCGCCACGCTGTCGGACGGGTTGTAGGTCAGGCGCGGCAGCGGATGCACGAAGGACGCCCAGGCCAGCGCAGCGAGGCCGCAGGCGGACAAGCCCGCCAAGGCGATGCGAGCGCGCAAGCGCGAACGAGGACGCGGCACCGTGCCGCCAGCAGAAACCGTGGTCATGGCAGCGCCCTCCCGGCCAGCCAGGCGGCGTGCCGCTCGGCGCTGTAGTCGGGCAGCGGCAGGCGCGCAGCGAGCCGATTGCCCAGCGTGCGCCAGTACGCGGGCGAGGCGTCGGCGGGCGCGATGCCCAGCGCCTCGATGGCGTCGATGCGGGCCAGCACGGCACGAACCGAGTTCTCGCCCTCGGCGTGCAGCAGTAGGCGTGCGCCGGGCTGCACGCCGGGGATGCGCTGCGCGCCATCCAGCGGCGTGCAAGCCTGCATCACCATGAGCTGCCAGCGGATCGTGCCGTAAGCATTGGCCTGCCAGCGGATGCGGCAGAGCATCGCGCCAGGCAAGAACAATGCGCAGCGCCGCCATTGGTCGAGGCGAAGGATGCGCGCCGGCTCGCCGAAGCGCAGATAGAGGTCGAAACGCTGGTCGATGTAGGCCAGCGCAACCCGCGTCAGCGGTACGCGGGCCGCCTGGCCAGCGAGCGCGGCGGATGCCGGTCGAGGCGCAGCCGTGGCCGCGCCAGTGGCAGGCGCGCAGACAGGCGAAGCGAATGCCGTCATGGTGTGTTCTCCCTGCGGTGTTCTGGAAACTCCCGCTCCAGCAGGCCGCGCAGCAGGTCGGCCACGGTCACGCCCTGCGTGAAGGCCGACACCTTGATGCGCGAGCGCATGGCGGGCGTGATGTCGAGGGTCAGGCGGGCGGTGTAGAGATCGCCCTTGTTCAGCGCATCGGCGTCGCCTTGGCGAATCCACGCCTCGGCGTGAGGATTCGCGGGCGGACGCGCGCCGATACCGACGCGCTTGGCAGTGCGTTTGCCGTTGGACGGTGGTTTCGTGGTCATGACGGCCACCGCAGCAGTTCATCGACCAGCGCCGTGATTTCGCGGGCGGCGGCGCTGTCCGGTGCCGTCTCGCGTGCCAGCCGACCAGCGGTCACGCTGTCGGCGAAAACGATGCGTTGATGCACTTCCGAGCGCAGCGCAGGAAGCGGCTGTTCGGCCAGCGCCTGGCGCGCTTCGCGTCCGATGACCGTGGTACTGACGCGCCGGTTGATGACGAAGGCCGCGCGCAGCGCAGGCCGGAAGACTTGCGCCTCGCGGATCAGCGCCACCATTTCCGCCGATGCCCACAAGTCATAGGGGCTGGGCTGCACGGGTATCAGCGCGCGCTCGGCCGCCAGCAGCGCGGAGCGCGCCAAGGCGGCGATGCGTGGTGGGCCGTCGATGACGACGTGATCGGCCCGCCTGGCGAGTTCTGGCGCTTCCTGATGCAGCGTTTCACGGGCGAGGCCCACGGCACTGAACAGCCGTGGCAAGCCTTGCTGGCTGCGGCGCTGTGTCCAGTCCAGTGACGAACCTTGCGGGTCAGCGTCCAGCAGCACGACGTGCTGGCCACGCATCGCCAGCTCGCCAGCGATGTGGGTGGCGAGCGTGGTCTTGCCCACGCCGCCTTTCTGGTTGAGCAGCGCGACGATCATGGCCTGGCCCTCCATGCTGGAAAACCGGGCTTTGTCTGCTGCGTTTGTGGCCGCGTGGCGGTTGTCCACCGCGACGGCGTTGCTCTACTACAAGTTAGAGAATTTAAGTTAGGTAAGTTAAGGGAGGCCGAAACCCGCGCCGTTATTGGCTTTGCGGCCGATCCGTACTCCTGATAGCACGATAGTCGTACTCCCGATAGCACGATACCCCGTACTCCTGATAGCACGAGCCCGTCCACCGCTTTTCCCGAAGTTATCCCCGTGCCGCAAACGGCACGGGCCGAAACATCAGCAACTCGACTCCATCGCCCGGCATCCGCTCGATGCTCAGGACATAACCGGGCAGCGACTGCCGCGCGACCAGCGCGCGCAGGTCGTAGGCGAAGTCCGAGAAGCGCGTGACACTGCCTGATTTGCGGTACAGGTGCCGGAAATCGAATTGCCAGCCGCCTTCCTGCCGCCCGCCGTGCTTGCGCACCAGGCGGTACAGCCATCGCTCGATGCCGCCCGTCAGCCGGAAATACGCCGGGTCGATGGTCAGTACCAGGGCGGCATCCATCACCCCGCCAAAGAACCAGTCCGGCAGGATCAGCTCCAGCCCCAAGGGTGTGCCCTCCGCATCGGCCAGTTCCTTCCACTCGTTGATCCACGAAAACCGATGCAAGCGTCGCCCCGTCGTCTCGCGGATAGACGTGGCCACCGTGGTCGATTGCAGGCGATCCAGGGCCGCTTTGAGGCGCTGATAGTCGCGCAGCGACGTACCGCGCCCGATGAAGCGCAGGATCTCGTAGGGCGTGGCCTGCATCAGCCGCGAGGGCCGCAGGCCCGCGTCGCGGGCTTCCACAATCTGCGAGGCCGCCCAAATCAGAATGTCGGCATCCCAAATCGTGGCAATGCCATGCTCGGCCGTGCCCTCCACGCGGATCGTGACGTTGCCGCTGTGGAAGTCGATCGGCGCTGTGCGCCGCGACTTCGCCAACGAGAAGAACGGAAAGGCCATCAAATCCTGGCTGTCGCGCGGTGCCATGTCGCCCGGCAAGGCGCGGAACAGGTCGAGCTGTTCGCGTTTTTGCGAGGGCCGCTGCCGGGACGGCAGCGCGGGGCTGGACATGGCGATGGCCTGGCGCGTGCCAGCGATCAGCGCGCACGACTGTCCGCCGCGTGCTGTTCGGCGTACTCAGGATCGGAAGTCGTCTCGAAGCTGCGGTCGGCAGCCCAGGCATCGAGGTCGGCCACGGCGTACATGACGCGCCGGCCGAACTTGCGAAAGCGCGGGCCGCCGCCGATCACGCGCTGCTTTTCCAGCGTGCGCGGCGACAGGCGCAGGTAGTCGGCGGCTTCGTCGTTGGTGAGATAGCGCTGCGGCTGGGCGACAGCGGTGGGAACAGTGGCGGCAGGCCGCAAGGGAGCGGGACGCATGGTGTGAACCTCCATCGGTTTTGAAGCTCCGGCCACACAGCGCAACCGGATGGAGGCAGTCTCAGAAAACGAAGCTCCGCTGCTCAGGGACGTTTTGCATCCCCATCAAAACGTCCCTTCTCAAGCGGCGGTAGTTGTGCTAGGCGGCGATAGCCGCCGCGCATCAACGCATTGCCCCGGCGCACCATGCGACGCACGCGGGCACGCAAGTCGCCGTCGGCGTGCCAGTCGGCCGCCACGGCGTCGGCACCGAACAGGCCCTCGGCCACCTCGCGCAAGGACGCGCCCGCCAGGGTCGCGTCGAGCGCCTGCAGGGTGTGCAGCTCCAGCATCGCTGCCGGTGCTGGCCGGGGCCTGGCGGTGGCCAGCGTCGCGCTGCGCGTAGGCGCAGCAGCGCCGCCGCCACTTCCGCGATTGGCATAGGCGACAGCCATGCCGTCTTCCAGGCCGGGCGCCAGCGCGAAGCGCGCGCAATGGCCGGGGCTGCGCGCGATCAGCGCCAGCCCTTTGCCGTCATGCAGCAATTGTTTGTGGCCAGGGATGTGCCAGAACGTGAAGGTCAGCGCATCGGGTGGCGGGTCGGCATCGGGATGGAGCTGAACTACGGCATCGTGGCCGGGAAGCCAGGCCGGATGCGCGTCGCGCGCATCCAGGGCCGGGTCTTCCAGCAAGCGCAAGCCCCAGCGAAGTGCCGCCTGTTGCGTGGCCTGATGTGTTTGCGACCGGCGACGGTGGCGCAGCCAGTCGAGCCGGTAGTCGGGATGACGGCGCAGGTACTCCCAGGCCAGTGCGAGCGTGTCCAGGCACAAGATGTAGAGGTACGCGGCGGTCGGATACCAGTGCGCGATATGGTGTGGATTGACCATGACGCCAGCTCCCGTCGAATTGCAGGAACGTCGTCACGGGCATTCAGAACGGAGCTACCGCGTCCACATCAAAACATCGTCCGAGTCTGTTTATTAAGCTGTAACATCAAGTGTCAAAGACCGATTGGCTCCGGGGTATTGCGCAATGCGTCCGAATACGACGGCCACGCAGTCCAAGAACGTCACGCGGCACAAATCAAGGTGCCGTAGCCAGCGCCAAAGATCGTGACCGTTTCCGTCTCAAAGCCTCGGCTTCATGCAAGAGTGCGAATTGAGACCGGACAAATCCGAATTGCGACGGAAATAGTCTCAATACGTCCGGCTGCGCCAGAACACGAACGGCTTAATCGACAATGCCGCCGTTTTCCTGCATCAGCCGCAGGTATTCCGACAAAGGCCGCACCGCCTGGAAATACCGATCCCGCATCACGGGCTGCTGGCGCGGCCCGACGATGGATGCCAGGTCGGACAGCTTCACGGTGCCCAGCTCGGGCATCCCCAGGCCTAGGTCGATCAGGCCGTAGGCCGTATCGCCGTCTGCCGGGTCGAGCGAAGCGAGCAGCCAGGTGAGGTGCGCGTCCGGGGTGAACAGGCGTACCACGGGCAGCGGGTCGCCGGCCTGACCGTCGGCACGGGCTTGACCGTGGGCCAGCAGGCGCTGGCGCTCGTCCTCGGTGATGAGTGGCTTCATGGCGGTCTATTCCCAATTCACAAATCCGCCCAAGCGTGAAAACGCAAAGCCGCATCGGCGGATTTGAGAAAAAGCACGATTGTGATTTCGTGGCTTTGCGCCTTTGTGGAAATCCGCAGAGGCACGGATGCGTATTTCCGTAAAAACACAAAACAGTGAGGCGTTGATGAAAGAGTTAAAGATAACGTGGTTTTAATTGTGCTGCGACTCGACGCTTCTGTCCATGCAGAAGCGATCCATCCAGCGCGGCCGACCGGCCGGCGCCACCACCTACGATGCCGAGTTGGCGCAAGCCTTCGGCGCGGCGGTGCGCGCGTTGCGGACGGAACGCGGCATCGCGCAGGAGTCGCTGGCGCACCTGGCCGGTGTCGAGCGTTCGCACATGGGCAAGGTCGAGCGTGGCGAGCACATGCCCACGCTGGCGATCATCTTCAAGATCGCCAGCGCGCTCGAATGCAGCACGGCCGTGCTGATGAGCGAGGCTGAAAGCCAGCTCGCAGCGGCGGCCCAGCAGCCGTAGGCGCTGGCCGGGTCGATCCGGCGCCGCCGGTTCGGTGGTATCGAGGGGCGCCAAGCCCAGCGCGGCGGGGATAGCCCGCAGGGGCTTTCCCTCGGAGGCAAGCGAAGCGCGCAGCGCCGCAGGCGCGAAGGCGTGAGGGATTGGAGCCGGATGGCCGTGACGGCAAAGACGGCACGGGGCGTAGCCCGTAAAGCCCGGCGGTGCATCGCACCGACACGCCATGTCCTGACTGCAACCGTAGACGCCATATCCAGACAGGGAAACGCAGCCCGATATGGGGCACTGCCTGCGGCGGCTGCGTTCGGGACGAACGAACAGCGCAGCGCCCCGCCGTGTGGCGGGGCGCTGCGGGCGGCGGTTACGCCGCCTGGGGCTTGCTGCGCGACCAGATCAGGTCGTGCGTGCCGTTCTCGCCTTCGATCAGGCGGGCGTAGACAGTGGACGGGAACGAAGGATCGTCGAGGGTCACGGAGATGTACTCCCGCCCGGCCTCACTGGTCTTCTTCCACGCCGCGCCGATGTCGTGGCTGGCGGCCTGCAGGCGGAAGTCAGGGGCCTTCTCGTTGTCGCCCTTGTCGTTGGGCACCAGCTTGACCTTGACGTTGAGCGTCAGGGTGCGAAGCGTGCCGGTGAAGCCGTCTTTGTCTGCGGTGAAGGTGCCGATGTTGGCCATGATGAAACTCCTTTTGGTGGAACAAGGTTCGCGCCCATCGCGTCCTTGTTGTGATCCGGCCGGCGGGGGACGGGCTGGCTGCACCGCTTGCGGTCGAAACGCAGTGGAGAGCCGGGAGGCGAAAAGAATTTGTCCCGCGAGGAATCTGCGCAGCAGAGGGGAAATTGTTTTCGCTGGACGGTTGCAGCCATGAAGCCCGAGGCGCAGCCGCGCCACCGCCAGGATTCACAACAACACAAGGACGCCTTGGGCCGAACCGCACCGCAAGGAGATAGGGCCGGCTCGGCATCCCCGCACGAAGGCTGCTCCGGCTCGCCCGCTGACGCGGGCCAAGTCAACCACCCAATGACAAGCGAGAACGCCCCCACCGCACCTTGCGGCGCCGGTGTTGAGGCGTGGCGTGGAAGCTCCATAGCGATGCCGGGCGGGTTGTCCGTGAACCGTCCTTCGTGGACGTGATGGGTACGAACTGCCAGCGTTGAGGACGGCACGCATTTGCACAACCTGCCGCAGCAAGTGCCAGCGTGTTCGCCAGCGCCCCGTCCATCGCGGCGGGGCGCTGGCCGGGCCGATCCGGCGCAGCCGGTTCGGCCGCATCGAGGGGTGCCAAGCTGCGCGCGGCGGGGATAGCCCGCAGGGCTTTCCCCTGGAGGCAAGCGAAGCGCGCAGCGCCGCAGGCGCGAAGGCGTGAGGGATTGAAGCCGAATGGCCGTGACGACACAGACGGCACGGGGCGCAGCCCGAAAGCCCGGCGGCGCTTGCGCCGACACGCCCAAAACAACCAGCATCGGGCACCATAGAGCTTTCGGAATCAGTGCCAGCGTATAGCAGACAACAACTCCAACACGTTTAACGATGACTCAGACACTTTGCCCATATGCCCTGACGCCGCTCGCATCGGGAGAAAGCAACGACGAGCACATACTTCCCGTGGCTCTGGGGGCTCCCGCCAGCTTCACGGTTCGCGCGCTAGCCGCTGAAAACAGTCGGATGAATGACCTCATCGACGAGCCGACAGTCAACGATCCGATGGTTCGTTTTTTGGCTATGTCTCAGGGAGTGGTCTCCCGGTCTGGCAACGTCAAAGCAGCCGTGAATGGAACTGTCCACGGTAGCGGCGAGGATGTGAGAGCTACGTTCTCGCAGAACGGTCTGGATCTGAAGTTCCATCAGCCAGTGGACACCGACAGCGAGGGGCGAGTGATCGGTGTTCGCGGCTTTGGTGATGCAGCCCGACAGATGGCGAACCAAATTGCAGCGAACTACGCAAAGAAGGGCATCGCCGTCGAACTTGGGGCAGAAACAAGCCAGGGACAGCCTCAACTGAACATGCGGCTGGTCGCCGACATGCTCATGATCCGGCGGCAACTGTTCAAAATCGCCTATCTCACGACAGTGAAAATCTTCGGTGACGAGGCAATCACAGGGCCAAGTGGTCAGCAGCTACGGGCTGCGATGATGGCCGAGAGTGATGAGGCTCTGGCTCGCACCAAGATTGCCGGCGCCGCGTTCCAGCCGCTACCGCCCGGGTTTGCTCGTTCTGCAAGACACGCTGAACATGCCATCACCTGTGCCGTCATGCCCAGCGTTGGTGTGGTGACTTCCGTTGATCTGTTCGGGTGCTTCACCCTATTTGCGGTGACACCTGCGGTTGGAATCTTTGCCGATGAAGGAACGGGCGAGGTAATCACGATTGACGCCTCCAGCTCGAAGCTCATGAGCCACCCATACCTGGAGGCGCTGCCAGGGCTGGTGGCAGCCTCCTTCCGGGGCTGACACCTCTAACGCCGCCGCCTGAGCTACAGCGAAGGCGGCGGCGTTCTGGTTCGGCTGTTGGCCTTGAACACCGGGCGCGGCCACTGCCGCGCCCGGATTTTGCTGTTCACCGCGCCCAGGGCGGAACCGGCCTGGGCGCGGTGCTGGTCGGGTCATTCCTTCGTCTCGATGAGCCGCCACACAACGCAAAGCGCCCCGGTCGAGGCCGGGGCGCTTGCTGTCGGCGCGGGTCAAGCGGCCAGCGCCAAGGCGGTTTCATCCGCCATTGCCTCGGCATCCTTCGGGGCATCCTGCGCCTGCGCTTCCTCCGGCACAGCTTCCGGGCCTTCGGCCTTGAAGATGGCAGGCATCCAGCCGGTGCCATCGGCCAGCCGCTCGGCTTCGCTGGCAATATCGGCCTTCTTCAGTTTCGCCAGCAGGTTAATGGAGTCCGGCGCGTACTCGCCCACGGCTTGCAGAATCACGGCCTTGGGAACGTGCTTGAAGTAGCCTTCTGCGGTCGGCTGCCACCATGCAGCCATATCGAGGCCCACGGCCTGCGCCAGTTCCGCGCCGGGTTGGTGCGGCGTGGCGCGGGGCATCACCACGTCCACCGTGGAGGCCACGCACACGGCCAGCAGCTTGACGAGTTCGTCTTGCGACTTCGCCAGCAGCGCGGCGAACAGTTCGGTGCTGTCCTGCGGCAAGGCTTCGCCCGCCACCTGTTGCAACTCGCGCAGCGCCACGGCAGCAGGCGATTCCGGCCAGTCCGGGGCCATGCCTTCCAGCCGGTCTTGCACTTTCAGGCTCACGCCCAGCGGCAACGCATCATGACGGGGGCCGTAGTGGCTTTCCTGCAAGACGGTCTGCACCATGCCATGCACCAGCGCGGCCAGCGCCACTTGCGGATGCCGGGCGACTTCGATTTGCAGCGCGGCGGTACGGTGGGCGCTCAACCGCTGCGCCAGCCGGTCGGACATGGCGGCGGTCTTGGGCTGCCCCTCGCTGTCTCCGTCTTCGCCTTCGTCGTCGCTCTCGGCATCCTCACTGCCGAAACCTTGGCGCAGGCGTTCCAGCGTGCGCAGCGCCTTGGCCTCGGCTTCGCGCATCAGGCCGCGATGAATGACGGCCTGCCCGTTGCGGTCGATAGTGACGATGGCACCGGCTGCGGCCTTCACGGTCGGGCTGTAGTCCTGCAAACCATCTTCCAACGCCTGCAACTGCTCGCCCACGGCTTCGCCTTCCTCTTGCAGCGCGTCGGCCTTGTCCTCGTCCTCGGCTTCCAGCGCATCATCGAGGGCTTCGCCAATGACCTGCACCTTGGCTTGCAGCTTTTCGATGCGCTGCGCTTCGCGCTTGGTCGGCTCGCGCCGCTCCCTCGGCGCACGCTGGAAGGCGTGCAGGTCGGCATGGGTCACGCCCGGCGTGGCATCCACCCATGCCCAGCCTTCGGCCTTCATCTCGGCGGCGATGCCCGCCAGCCGGTCTTGCGCCAGCCTGTCCAGCAGCGCGGCATCGGTCAGATACACGCCCGCGTCACCTTCCGCGAACAGGTCACGGCGCACGCCACCGCCTGCGGCTTCGTAGGCGTCCAGCCCGACGAAGCGCACCAGCGGATGCCGGTAGGCGTCGATTTCGCGCTCAGTGAGTCGGTCGCGCAGCGCGGACGGCTGGCGCTGCCACTGCGGCGCATCGTAGAACGCGGCTTCCTGCGCGGCGTGGTCGTCGGTGATGGACAGCGCCATCAACTGATCGAGCGTCACCGCGTCGGCCCGGTAGTCGGCCATCAGGCGCGGCGAGACATTCGCCAGCTTCAAGCGGCGCTGCACCACCAGCGGCGTGACGGAAAAATCCGCCGCAATGTCCTCGATGGGCCGGCCCTCCATCACCAGTGCGGCGAAGGCTTCAAACTGGTCTGCCGGGTGCATGGCTTCGCGCTGCACGTTCTCGGTGAGGCTGGCGGTGCGGGCCGTACCGTCGGCCACTTGCAAGCAAGGCACCTCCCAATCCTTGGCGATGCGGTGCTTTTTCGCCAGCAGCTTCAAAGCTGCGAGGCGTCGGCCACCGGCCACGACTTCGTAATGCTCGCCATCGCTGGCGGGGATGACGATCAGGTTTTGCAGCAGGCCCACGCGCTGGATGGATGCGGCCAGCTCGGGGATGGACATGCGCGAGGTCTTGCGCACGTTGCGGCCCGTGGGGCGCAGCACCAGCCGCGACAGCGGAACCAGAATCAGGTTCTTGGTCGGGTCGGCAGCTTCCAGCGGGATTGCGGCGGCGGCATTGACGGCGCGGGCTTCGGTGTAGGTGATGGCGTTCATGGTGGTTCTCCAATCGAGTGAAACAAGGGAATGGAGGGGAAACCGCCCCTCCTGCGGGGGACGGGTCAGGCTTTCAACTGGCGCAGGCCATCGGCCAGCATCCAGAGGGCGCGATTGAGGCGCACATCGGAATCAATGCCTTGCACGGGGCGGGTTTGCTGGCGACGTCCGTTGGCGCTGCGCCCGGACAGGCCGCCCTTGGTCAAGTTCTCCTGCGTGCGGTTGAACACGCTCCACAGGTCGGGGCGGCGGTCTTCAAACCGGCGCGGCATCAGAATCTGGCTTTCGGTGATGGGCGCGGGCTTGTTCGGGTCGTCGTACTTGAGGGCCAGCGCGGCGCGGGCAAACACCTCGGCCTCGCCTTCGTCCAGCGTGATGGCGCGCATGGCATCGCGGGAATCGCGCACACGGTCGAAACCGCGCAGCACCTCAAAAGCGCCTTCGATGACTTGGCCCGCCACGTCGCCTTTGTGGGGGACGCGCACATCGGCCACGGTGTCGCCGCAGACAAGGCCATTGCTACAAACAAATCTGAATTGGCCCGCCAGCATCTGGTAACTGCTGGTGCCATCGTGCGAGTTCAGCAGGATGATTTCGTTGGCTTCCGCGCCGTTGATCTGGCTGGCATGGCGCAGGCGCAGCATGTGTTTCGTGTGCTCGCGCTTGCCTTCATCGCGCACACGGGTTTGCGTCACCATGAAGGGCTGAAACCCTTCCTTGCGAAGCTCGGTCAACACTGCCGCCGTGGGGATATAGGCGTACCGCTGCGAACGGCTCTCATGCGGGGCATCCGCAAAGATGGACGGCGCTACACGGTGAATCTGGTCATCCGACAGGGGATAGTCGGAACGCAGCGCGGGGGAATGGGAAGCGAAACGGGAAGCGAGTTGCATGGTCTTTCTCCTGACAAAAAGAGGTTTGCTGTTCACGCACACCGGATTCCAAGATTCGGAGCCCAGCCTTTGTGGCTGTTCGGTGCGGTCGGCACGAGGAACCCGGTTGGCCCTGTTGCCACCGTCTTTCCTGAGTTCATCGCCCGCGACGGTCAGGAGCGCGCGGACGGGGGCCGTCAAGGAAGCAAGCGCAGGGTTGGTGCGGCCCGCAGGCGCAGCCGAGGACACGGCCCTGCGCGCCTTGATGGCACACGGGAGCGGGCTACAGTCGCGGACAAGGTGATGAAGTCAGGGGAGACGGCTGGACAAGGCAACAGGCACCTTCCACGCCGACCGCACGGCAAGCGAAGCGCGCAGGCCCGGATCTGGAAGCCGGGCCGGAGGCGTCAGCCGAGCGGAGCGAGGGAACGATGGAAGCCCGACAGGGGCGAGACGCCGCAGGCGGCTCGATGCGCAGCACGACAGCGCGACCGGCCATCTCCCAGGTGGCCGGGGACGCCCAGACTTCAAATCCGAATGGACAACAGGGTCAGGACGAGCGCACGCAAGGCATCGTGGATCTGCTGCGGATGCTGTCTGGCCGATCCGGCGCAGCCGGGTCGGCGGTGTTCAGGGGCGCCAAGCCTGTGCGGCGGGGATAGCCCGCAGGGCTTTCCCCTGGAGGCAAGCGAAGTGCGCAGCGCCACAGGCGCGAAGGTATCGACGCCGGGCGCAGCAAAAAGAAAGGTGCGCCGCCCCCGCAGGGACGACGCACCGAAGGCAGCGCGGCGCGATCAGCTCGCCGCCGGCGCCGTCATCGACTGCAACTGGTCGATCACGCCAGGCTCTACGAACACGCAAGCCTGCCTGTCCTCGATCGGCACGTTGAACACCTGGGCGAACACCGTGCGCCGCAGGTGCGCCAGCCGACCCGTGCGATACGCCTGCTCGGGCTTCATGCGCCCGCCAGCCTGCGAGCCGCTGCGCTGCGGATCGCATTCGACCAGCGCGACAAAGCCGTCATCGGACAGCTTCTGATGCTCGGGGCACAGGCCTCAGCCTGTCGCCGTGTGACGCTCCATGCTTGCGCGCAGGCGCTTGTCCAGCAGGATCGCGCCGGTATCGAACGCCGTGCCGCAGACCAGGCAAACGTGCTGTTCGAGGGAAACGTGTGATTTGTCATTCATGACTGCTCTCCGGTTGCAAGGGCGGAATTGCCCGGAACCGTCGAAGTCACGGCGCAGCGCAGCAGTCAGGGGGCGCAGCCGGCCGCCAGGACGCAAGCGCGCACCAGCGCGCGCCGCCCTTGACGGCAAGACCGCCGTGATACGGTGAAGGGACACAGCAAGACCGCCCCCTCACCACTACCTCTGCACACGGGGTTTGCGGCAAGCGGAGCGCGCAGGCCCTCACTGGCCGGAGGCGTCAGGGATCAAAGCCGAATGGCCGCGACTCGGAACGAGGCGCGGGGCGCAGCCCGCGAGCCCGACGGCGGTACGCCGGGACGCTCGGATGCTTATAGAGGGAAGATTTTCTGTATCTGAATTGTCGTACCAGTGATACGACAATCGACCTGCTTAACGCGCACAAGCCATCACATTGAATGCTAGAAGGATGGCTTGACTGATCGCGTGAACCAATGAGGATTGAGTTACCACCCTCTCATCTTGAAAATTCGACCGTGATCCCCCTCATCGTGCAGCGTGACGACGATTTCACTTGCTGTAAAAACAGGGGCATCATCTTCTGCTCGTACTGGCAAATCGGAGTCAATCAACGTGATGACCGGCTGCAACCCTAAATCTGCATAGCGACGTACAACCGTCAGCAAGTTCTCTTTCTTTCGGTCGTCCAGCGACTCCAACACTCCGTCGTGATAGACAAAACGCGGAAACTTCTCGCCCAGGTGCGCTCGCAGCACGGCCATATCGAAGGCAACGCACAGCAGCTTGCGGTATGTATGCCCCAGGTCAGCACTGGTGGCGTTACCTGATCCATCGAGAATTTCCGCTTTGAAGTCCAGATGACCTACCTGGTTGATCGCCACGCTCAACAGCGCCTTGCGATCAATGACTTCCTCAACAATCTCGCTGAAGAAAACGCGAATCGTGGAGAACAGGCTTGCCTGATCGGAGTTCTGCTTGTCCACGTCGGCTTCAATCCGTGCCTGCAAATGGTCACGCTCTTCCGTCAAGGATCGAATCTCTGTACGCAACTCCTGGAGGCGATGCAAATGGCCTTTCTGATGCTCCAACGATGTGATGTCCGCGCGTAATGTCACCATCTCATCCGAGAGCTGCTTGTACTTGGTGAAAACATCCGTCCCGCTCAGAAAGGAGAGCATTTCCGAACGCTTTTTCCCTAGCACATTCAGCTCTGCACTCACCCGCTTCAACTCTCCTTCGATTTCCGCAAATTCTTCCTGGAGGTAGCCGCGGCGCTCATCCGTGATAGCCCGATTGAAAGCGATCAACTGCTGGAAATCCTTCTTGATCTGCCCTTGGAACAACACGCCAGCTTCGCCAAACAACCTCTGCGCCTCATCGGGACTGAAAAGAATTTGATCTTCCTGCAACGATGCCTGCACCTTCTTCCTATTTTGACTCAAGGAATAGCGTTCCGAATTCAGCGCCGCGATTCGCTCATCGACTTCATCAACCACCTTCTTGGTGCGATCCTTGTCTTGGGCACGAAAATCGAAAGCATCCAGCAGCACTTGCTTCTTCTCTGCGTCCTTTTGCTTAAGCAGAAGAATGCCTTCAATTTTGCTGATGTCCTCGACCGAACCTCCTAGTTCATTTTTAATGGTTTGCGCTGTCTCCTGTTTTTTGGCAAGTTCGTGCTCTTTCGCATAGTGGTCAGCGATGAGCTTGGCGTCAAAGCCCAGAAGATGTGCAAGAAATGGCTTCCAGTCAGCATGTTTGGAGGCGAACTTGCGAAGTTGGAAAACCTCACGAAAATCCTCTTGCGACCGAAGCAGGTAACCAAGCGCCTTGCGGTAAGACCACGGTTTGAGAGCACGCCAGTCGAGCAGGCCGTCAAGCAGTTCGCGTGCACGTTCAAAAGGAACGTCCCGATGCCCCCATTCCGCGAGCGCCAACGCCGACAAATCTTGGTGGCCTGCTTCATGCTGCTTGAAGGCGATCTTGGTTGCGTCCTCTACGCTGCGTCGGATCGTGATGAAAGAACCATCCTCCAGTTCAATTTCAAGGAAAAAGACGAAATCCTTGAACAAGTCAAAATGCTTGAAAAGGAAGAACTTAGGGTCTTTGCCAGCCAGGAAGCCGAAGTCCAAAAGACGCCCCAGCGTGGTCTTCCCAAGATTGTGGGTGTCCTTGTTTCGATTCTCCGGCAGTCGGATTTCAGCCATGACGACATTCAGCCCAGGAGCAAAGTCCACGGGCTCGAACACATCCGGCTTGTTGGAATAGAGTTTAGATAGCTTCATTTGGCCCCACGTATTCCACTGCGTCAGTCTTGGGGCGATATTCAACCAAGCCCATTAGATAAAGAAAATTGAGCGCAGGCAGGAAAAGCACGTCGCCACCCACAACGTGCTTCTTTGCAAATTTGCGCAGTACATCGTACTCATCGACGCGACGATCTTTCAGCCGCGACAGGAGCAGCAGAGAAACATTAATGACCGTGCGATCAGGGTGTGAGTGTTTGGTTGGCCGCAGCATCATCCACCTCCCCAATATCGCAGTTCCAATACATGTAGAAAAGAATGGCTCGCGTCAGTCGCTTGTGGGCGTGCTGCCGAAGAACCGGGTCACGATTGAACAGCAGATCCACCAGATACTCCATGATCTCGTCGAAGGTCTGGTAGTCCTTGCGCTTCGCAAGGATCTTGAGCTGAAACTCATCGACCACAGATTCGTACATGCGCAGCAATTCGATGTTCTCTGGTGCAGCCAGGAAAGTACGAATTTGCGCCGTTTCCTTCAGGTATTTACGCCGCTGCTCCTTCGCATACGCTGCCGTCATATTGTTGAGCGTGTTCTTTTCCTCATACGTCACGCGCACGGTGGGCGGGTCGTCGAGTAACGCCGTGAGGCCATCCTTCTGACGTGCTAGCGCCTGGACAACCTCTGCAAGATCATCTGGACTGACAATCAGCGGTGAGTCCACCGCATCCAAATTCGCCTCCTGGGCTACTTCTGGAAAGCGTTTCAGCCACAGTTCTAGTTGTTCCAGGCCGCAAAGATAGATAGACGAAGCAGGGACGCCGCATTCGGCGGCGATGTGGTCACGGATTTCTGTCTCGGAATTGCCGGTCAGGCGGCGATTCGCAAACAGCATGTAGTGGTCGAGTTGCTTGGCATCGCGCAGTTTCTTGATGCGTGGTACTTCTTTGCCGACCACCGTGTTGCTGCTAGATGTGCTGTAGAAATCCAGTTCCGAAAAGCTGCGGTTGTACCCGTTGGTATGCTTGGCCTGAACAATGACTGTGCCTACCCACGGGGCGGCCTTGCTGGGGTGCAGTTCCGCCGTGCCGACGAATTTTGCGTCACGCCCGCCATCCGGCCCTTTTGCGAATCCCTGAACGGCGATACCGAGCAAGCGTTGGCACAAGAGCACGATCAGCACCTCAAACTGATCGTCGCTCAAATCTTCATAAGCAAACTTCATTCTCCCCATCCCCCTCTATGCAGACCCCACCGACTCATGCGGCAACCGTAATGCACGCCGAATGAGTACGCTGCGCAGGCTGCACCACAATCTCCACACGCTGATCCAGTGACACCAGTGCCTGCATCAGCCGTTCCAGTGAAATGTTCTGGAGCTTGTAGCGGCGGACTTGGGACACTTTTGGTTGAGTCATGCCCGTGATCGCAGCAGTCTCCGTCTGGCTCAGGCCGCGATGGTCAATCAATTCATTGAGCTTGAGCGCGAGCGCTGCCTTTGCCGAAAGCTCTTCAGCATCGTCAAAGCCCAAATCTCGCAGCACGTTGTCAGTGCCTTGCGAATGGTCACTACGCTTCATCGTTTATCTCCCGCTCGTCTTGTGACGGGCCAGCACGGCCTTCAACCGCTTCTCGATCAGTTCCACGTCCGGCTGCGGTGTGGCGATGCCGGACTTAGACTTCTTCTGGAACGCATGTAGTACATGTACCGCATCGCCCATCTTCACTGTATAGACCGCCCGGAAGGTATCGCTCCGGTGGTCTTCCACCAATTCATACACACCGGGGCCCAACCCCTTCCAGGGCTTTGCCGAATGTGGCGTGCTGCCCAACTGGACGATGAACAACGCCACACCCATGTCCTTCTGTACGTCGATGGGAAACTTCTTGAAGTCCTTCTTCGAGGAGCCTTCCCAGTACAGCATCTTGCGCTTCTGAATCATGATTATATCCGTTCGGGTATGAATCGCAAGAAGTTGGCTTAGGTAGTCGCTGTTTCCACCGGATCAGTTCGCCGTGCCCCGGTGATGGCTTGACGCCGGCTGGCCACCAGCTCGGCTGCATCGCGCACGGGCTTGTCCTCGGTATGGACGTAGTGCATGAACTGCGCGACGGTCTTGTGCTGGGTCAGTTCCATGCCGACCTTGATGGGCACCCCCGAATTGGCAATGTCCGTCGCCGAGCGGTGGCGGATGCCATGCGTGCCGACGTGTGGGACGCCGGCGGCCTTGAGCACCCGGCACCAGCCGCCATAGTGTTCGCCGAAGGTCAGGTGCCGGGTCGGGTCGTTGGGCGACGGCAGGACGTAGGGGCAACCCTCCCGGCGCGGCACAGTCGAAAGCAGCCGATAGGCTTCCGCGCTCATGGGCTTGGACATGCCGCCGGTCTTGCTGTCGGGCCACATCACACGCCGGTTTGCGAGGTCGATCCAGTCCCATTCGAGCGTGCAGATTTCGGAGCGGCGGCCCGCGAACTCGAATTGCAGGCGGATCGCCAATGGAATGACATAGCTCTCCAGCCCCTCCGCCTCCAGCGTCTCCAACTGGCGAAAGATCAGCACCATTTCATCATCCACGATGAGGCGGGTCTGCTTGCCGGGCGGATACATCGGAACATGGCGGCACGGGTTGGTGCCGTCCGGGCGGAAGCCCCACACTTCGGCCAGGTTGAACATCTTGCGCAAGATGGCGAAGCCCTTGTTCGCCTCGGTGGGCTTGTAGGAGAGCTTTTCCATGTACCCGGCAATGTCGGGGCGCTTCACGTCAGCCACCTTCTTGCGGCCCAGCATCGGGACAATGCAGCGGTCGATGACCGCCTGATAGCCGCGCCAGGTGCTGGGCTTGTTGCGCTTCTTGGAGTAGTCCTCCATGAACTTTTTGCACAGCTCGGCCATCGTGGGCGCCTTGCGCGCCTCGGCCTTGGCGCCACCAGGATCGCCACCCCGGCGAACCTCGGCCAGCCAGTCCTGCGCCATGACGCGGGCTTGTTCGACGGTCAGCTCGCCGAACAGACCCAGAGCGGGCTTGCGGCGTTCGCCTGCGTTCGTGCGGTACTGGAGCATGAACACGCGGCGGCCCGCCGGTGTAATCTTGCACAGGAAGCCGGGCACCACGGTGTCCCGCAGTTCGACGGCCTGCGCCTGGGGTTGCGCCGTCTCGACGGCGGTCTTGGTGAGCTTGATCTTTGCCATGATGACTCCTTGGAAGACCCGATTTCCAAGAGCCACATGGGAGCCATGAGAGCGGAAGCCGGGTCAGGTTTCGGAAAGCACCGGCATATGATGGACGCGCGTAAGTTATTGATAAACCTGCTGTATCTGGCTACAGCGCAGTCCAGCGAAATGTCGGGCTGGAGTCATCGTGAAACAAAAAAGCCGCCCTCTCCGGGCGGCTTTTGTTTTCGGGCCTGGCTATTGGCTCGATCCGCTCTGCTTAGCTGGTGCCGCGCCGACGGGAGAGCAGGAAATTCCGCAGTTCCTCGCCGGCATGTTCGATATGCCGCTTCAACAGCGCGGCGGCGCCGCGCCCATCCCCTTTGCGACAGAGATCGACGAGTTGCCGGTGCTCGGCTTCGGCAATCTCCCGGCTGGCCGTGGACAAGGAAAGCTGCAGGCGCGTGTAACGGTCCGTCTGCTGGAGCAGGGACGCGACGATGCTCACTGTCTTCGGCTGATCGGCCTTCGACAGCAGCAACTGATGCAGCATGGTATTCAGGTCGCCCCAGCGATCCTGCGCCTGCGCCTTCAGTTCGCCGCTGAACTCGGCCAGAATCGCGTCGAGTTCCTTGAAATCGTCGACGGAGAGCTTCTTCACGGACTTTCGGATCAGCGTGGGCTCCAGCAACGCCCGCAATTCGAACAACTCGGTGAGCTCTTCAATGGAAAGCTCCGACACGATGGCTCCCTTGTGAGGGAGTATCTTCACCAGCCCTTCGCTTTCGAGCTGCACCAGCGCTTCACGCAGCGGGATGCGGCTGATCCCGAGTTCATTGGCGAGCGCGTCCTGCCGGAGTTGATAGCCATCCACGTACTGGCCGGAGAGGATGCGGCGGCGAATTTCATCGGCGGCGGCCTCTGCTCGCGTCACATGCCGAAGACCAGGTTTATTGGTGACCATTGGAAGTTGACAACGGCGCCACCTGGCGCCGTTTTGCATATTTTCTACATTCTACAGCAGGGCCATCGCGCCTTACGGCCTCCGGCGCTCCCGCAGAAACAGAATCAACTCCTCGCCGGCATGTTCGATATGCCGCTTGAGCAGCGCGCACGCCTCCCTCGATTCGCCCAGCCGGCAAAGGCGGACGAGTTCCTCGTGTTCCGCCTTGGCGCGCTGCACGGCGGCATCGCTGATGGAGAGCTGCACCCGTGTGTAGCGATCGGTCTGCCGCAATAGCGACTGCACCAGGTCCAGGGACCTGGGCCGGTTGGCACGCCCGAGCAGGATGTCGTGCAGCTCGGTGTTGAGTTCGCCCCACCGGTGCGAATGCCCCTCGGCGAGCTCGATGGCGTAGCGCTTCAGGATTTCATCGAGTCGGTCGAAGTCATCCTTTGTGAGGCGGGGAATCGAATGTCGGAGCAGATGGGATTCGAGCAGCGCGCGCAACGAGAACAGCTCTTCGATGTCCTTCGTCGACAGCTCCGCAACAATCGCCCCCTTGTGGGGGACGATCTTCACCAGCCCTTCGTTCTCTAGCTGGACCAGTGCTTCCCGCACCGGGATGCGGCTGATGCCGAATTCTTCCGCGAGAAGATCCTGCTTGAGCTGAAAGCCCTCCACTAGCTCGCCTTCCAGGATTCGCCGCCTGAGTTCTTCCGTTGCCGCTTCGGCGCGTGTCGCCGCGCCTAGCGCAGACGTGGATCTTCCGTTCATATCTGTCTCGTGGATGCCCCTGGGCTAGATGGACGCTTCGGGGTGCGTCTCTGCCATATTGCATTCTACTGCGCTCGCGAGCGGGACCGGCACCTGAGTTGCCGCCGTGCTCACCCCTCCCGCAACTGGCCGGCCACCTCGGCCAGTGTGCTCCGCAGCCAGGCAATCGCGGGGTCCGCGTGGTTGCGCGGGTGCCATGCCGCGCTGAGCGAGAATCCCGGCACATCGAACGGCAGCGCGAAGGCATCCAGCCAATCGGCATAGCGTGCCGCCAGCCGAGCCGGCATCGTGCAGACGTAGTCACTACGGCGCAGCAAATCGGGGACCACCGTGAATGCCTGAACCGATACCGCGACATCACGCGATCGACCCAGCAACTGAAGCTGCTCGTCAACGAAGCCGAAGAAGCTGCCACCACTCGTGGAAACCAGCACGTGGCGCAATTTGCAGTACATATCGAGCGTCAGCCGGCGCGCTCCCCGAGGATGGGATTTCCGCTGCGCCATCACGAAGGTCTCATCGAGAAGTTTGCGCGCCCGCATGGTTGGTGGAACCATGCGCTCGGACCCGATCAGCAGATCGACTTCACCCGATTCGAGCTGGGCGGCGATCTCGGCCTGCCGTCCATGCACGAACGCCACGCGCACCCCGGTCCCCGCGACAATCGATAGCCGCTCCAACAAGGACATGCCAAGCGTCGACGTGGCGTTATCGCTCGCGGCGATCACGAACTGGCGCGTGTCGACGAACGGATCGAACTCGGGCCGCCGATGCACAACGGACTCCAGGTCCTTGAGCGCGACGTGCAGCGGCTCCAGCAATGCCAGGGCCCGCGCGCTTGCGATCATTCCCCGCCCCGTATCGGCCGGGATCAGCAATGGATCGTCGAAGATGCGCCGCAGCCGCGCCAGTTGGGCCGATACGGCGGGCTGCGTCAGCCCGAGCCGCTCCGCCGTATGCGTGACGTTACGTTCATCCAGCAAGGCATCCAAGGTCACCAGAAGATTCAGATCCACGCCCTTGAAATCAACCACACTTATACCTCTTATATCTGTCATCGATTTCAAATATAGGTCGCGAGCCCCTACAGTTCAAGCCAGCCAACCCGCGGACACCCCAATCAAGGAGCCCCGATATGAAAGCCTGGATGCTCGACCAACCCGGCCAGCCGCTTGTCCTGCGTGACATCGACACGCCCCATGCCCGCCCCGGCGCGGTGCTCGTACGCATGGAAGCGGTGCCGCTGCTCAGCTACACGCGCGACTACCTGAACGGCGCGCTGCCTTACGCCTACCCGCCCGGTCCTTTCACCCCCGGTACAAACGGCGTTGGCACGATCATCGAAACCGGAGCGGGTGTCCATCACTTCCGGGCCGGACAACGCGTGGCCGTCAACCCGTACCTGACCAGCACGGAAAGCGTCGATGCACCGGCCGAAATCCTGATTGGCCTGACCGGCATCAGCGCGGACAGCGGCCCCCTGCTTCAGGACTTCCCACACGGAACGCTACGAGAGGTCGCCGAGTTTCCCGCTGCGGCACTTGTCCCCCTCGACGGGCTGGATCGCCTTTCGTCCGACCAGCTGGCCACCCTGTCGAAGTTCGCCATTCCTTTCGGCGGCCTGCGTCGCGGCCGGCTGGTTGCGGGCGAGACCGTCGCGATCAACGGCGCAACGGGCGCGTTCGGATCAGCCGCCGTGCTTGCCGCGCTGGCGATGGGCGCTTCGACCGTACTCGCACTGGGACGCCGCGCTGGCCCGCTCGAATCCCTGGCCCGGATGGGCGACGGCCGGGTGGTGCCGGTAGTGATGACCGGTGATGAGGGGGTCGACAGCGCCGCCATCCGCAGTGCGGCATCCGGCGGCGTCGACCTGGCATTCGACATGGTTGGTCAGGCTACCTCGCCAAACAGTACGCTCGCGGCGCTGCTGAGCCTGAAGCGGCGCGGTCGCATGGTGCTGATGGGCAGCATGACCGTGCCGCTGCCACTGCCCTACGGCGCCATGCTACGCAATGGCTGGGAGCTGATCGGCCACTTCATGTACGCATCCGCCGACTACCGCGCGCTGGTGGCAATGGTTCGCGCCGGCCAGCTTTCACTCGATGCAGTCCACGTGAAGCGCTTCCCGTTCGACGCCATAGAGCAGGCGATCGATGCGGCGGGCACGCTGGCTGGGCTAGAGGCAGCGGTGGTGACGTTCCCACACGACTGAGACGCATCGCGGCGGGGGATTCGCCACGACAAACCTGGCGGAGGATAGCCGGCCGCCCCTCTCACCCGTTCACGCGTCAGGCCACCCGGTACGTCGACTGCACCAATCCCGAGGGGAAGCTGCGGCTCGAGACCAGGGCCAGATCGACGTCGCGCGGCAGCGCCCCGAACAACGGCCGCCCGGCTCCGATCAACACCGGAACCGTGGTGACCACCAGATCGGCGATCAACCCGTCGCGCAGGAACGACTGCACAACCTGCCCGCCATCGACATAGACCCGGCGTACGCCCTCGGCCGCCAGGCGTTCCAGCGTATCCCTCGGCGAAAGGCTCGCGAATCGGACTTTCCCCTCCAACGCCGCCGGCGCCGGCGTGCCCGCCAGTTGCCTGGACAGGACCAGAACAGGCCGGTCATAGGCCCAGTCGCCAAGGGTCAGGACCTTCTCGTAGGTGCCCCGGCCCATCACGATCGCATCCTTGTCGGCGATGAAATCCATATAACCGTGGTCCTCGGCCGGATCGTCGCGCTGGAGCAGCCAGCCGATATCGCCATCGGGTCGGGCGATGAAGCCGTCGAGGCTGGTGGCGATGAAGACGTGTGCGGTGGTCATGGATGGCTCCGGGGCGAACAAGCCGCATATTCTTCACCGGACAGGACACCGACACAAGCCGCACGGGTATATCCCCCTTTTTTCCGTTTGACGCACCGGTGACGCCGGCATACCATTCAGTCACGGTTACGGGACAGACCCAATTCCGCCAATCTCTTGAGGGAGCCTCATGAGCACCAATACAAAGCGCTTCGACGCGCTTGTCTTTATCGGCCGTTTCCAGCCGATGCACCGTGGTCACGTTGATGTACTACGCCGGGCGCTGAGCCAGGCGGACACCGTTTGCATCCTGATCGGATCCACCGACAAGCCTCGCACCATCAAGGACCCGTTCTCGTTCGACGAGCGCCGGCAAATGATCGAGTCCGTACTGGACGAATCAAGCCGCGCGCGCGTCCGGATCGGCGCGGTACAGGATTCGACCTACAACGACAGCGACTGGGTCCGCTGGGTACAGGATGCCGTGGCAGGACTGCTCGGCGATACCGCCGGCCGCCGGATCGGCATCATCGGTCACGAAAAGGATGGTTCTTCGTACTACCTTCGCATGTTCCCGCAATGGGAACTGGTCGAAGCCGACAGTACCGAAGACATCTCCGCCACCGAAATCCGCGAGCAGTTCCTGGCCGAACGCAGCAACAGCTTCGTCTCGTGGGCCGTGCCCGCGCCGGTATTCCAGTGGATGGAGCTGTTTCGCGACCGGCCCGAGTTCGCCCAGCTGAAGGCCGAGGCGGAGTTCATCGCCGGGTACAGGAAAGCCTGGTCGGCCGCGCCGTATCCGGTAACGTTCGTCACCGTCGACGCGGTAGTGGTCCATTCCGGCCACCTGTTGCTGGTGCGCCGGCGCAGCGAGCCGGGACGCGGCCTCTGGGCGCTGCCGGGTGGCTTCGTCAACCAGGACGAACGGCTCGAGACGGCCTGTCTTCGCGAACTGCGCGAGGAAACCGGACTCAAGTTGCCCGAGCCGGTGCTGCGTGGGTCGCTGAAGGACCGGCAGGTGTTCGACCACCCGCAGCGATCGCTGCGCGGCCGCACCATCACCCACGCGTTCCTGTTCAGCTTCCCGGTTGGCGAGCTGCCGCGCGTCAAGGGTGGCGATGACGCCGACAAGGCGCGCTGGGTGCCGCTCAACGATTTCGCCCGCATGAGAAGCGTCATGTTCGAAGACCATTTCGACATCGCCTACCACTTTCTCGGCAAGCTGTAACGCACCCTTCCAGCACGCTTCAGTACCAGCTTTATCCGCCGGGACAGACCTGGCGGCCATCCAACGGCATAGAGGAGCTCTAGCCATGCAAAACGACCTGCGTCGCCTGTCGTCGATCCTTTCCAATCCGATCCTGAACACGGATTCGTACAAGGCCTCTCACTACCTTCAATATCCCCAGGGCACCACGGCGATGTTCTCGTACATCGAATCGCGCGGTGGCCGCTACGATCGCACGCTGTTCTTCGGGCTGCAGATGCTGATCAAGGAATACCTGTGCCAGCCGATCACCGCGGCAATGATCGACGAAGCCCGGGACTTCTTCAGCGCCCACGGGGAACCGTTCAACGAGTCGGGCTGGCGATATATCGTTTCGCGCTATGACGGCTACCTACCCGTGCGCATCCGCGCGGTGCAGGAAGGCGCCGTGATCCCAACGCAGAACGTGCTCGTCACAGTCGAATGCGATGATCCCGAGGTGTTCTGGCTCGCTTCCTACATCGAAACCTTGTTGCTGCGCGTCTGGTATCCAGTGACGGTTGCCACGCAAAGCTGGCACCTGCGGCAACTCGTGCGTCGCTACCTGGAGCGCACCAGCGACGACCTCGGACAACTGCCGTTCAAGGTGCACGACTTCGGCGCGCGCGGCGTGTCGAGCGCCGAGTCGGCTGCTATCGGCGGTGCGGCGCACCTCGTGAGCTTCCTGGGCTCGGACACCGTACTCGGTGTGCTCGCCGCCAACACTTACTACAACAAGCCGATGGCGGCTTTCTCGGTGCCAGCTGCCGAACACAGCACCATCACTGCCTGGGGCCGGGCTGGCGAAATCGATGCGTACCGCAATATGCTTCGGCAATTCGGCCGGCCGGGCGCCATCGTGTCGGTGGTGTCGGACTCATATGACCTGTTCGCCGCCCTGCGGATGTGGGGCACCGAACTGCGGCAGGCCGTGATCGATTCCGGCGCAACACTGGTCATCCGCCCCGACTCCGGCGATCCCCGGACGATCGTGCTGCAGACCATCGGCGCTCTCGACGAAGCGTTCGGCTCGGTGATCAACGGCAAAGGCTACCGCGTGCTCAACCATGTGCGGGTGATCCAGGGCGATGGCGTGAATGCCGAGTCCATCGAAGTCATCCTCGCCGCACTCGAATCGGCAGGCTACGCGGCGGACAACATCGTGTTCGGCATCGGCGGCGCGTTGCTTCAGCAACTGAACCGCGACACGCAGCGATTCGCCATGAAGTGCTCGGCTGTCAAGGTGGAGGATGCCTGGCGCGATGTCAGAAAGGACCCTGTCACCGATGCAGGCAAGCGATCCAAGCAAGGCCGTCTGACACTGCTGCGCAATCGCGGGACCGGCGACTATCAAACCGTCACGCTCCCGCTCGCCTGGGATGCGCGCCGCATCGAGGGAGAATGGGAAGACGCGCTCGAAACGGTATTCGACGGTGGAAAGCTGCTGGTCGACGTCTCGCTGGATGAGGTGCGCGCCCGCGCGGAGGCATACGAAGACTGAGGTGGGTCGATGTCTGCCCTGGGGCCGGCAGCAGTGCTTCCGGCTCCCTCCCATTGCTTCCCAGACCTGATTGATGCAGCATGGCGAGACAAATGCGTCTTGCTGCACGCCCGCGCCATCGGCATTCGCCGGTGGCGGCAAAAGCGGGTGACCAATTCCGGAGTCCCTCTCTTGCGGTACGAACTCACCGATCTCCGCCTTTTCCAGGCCATTGCGGAGGCCCACAGCCTGGCTGGCGGCGCTAGCGCCGCGCATATCACGGCCTCGGCGGCCAGTTACCGTCTGAAGAACCTGGAGCATGCGCTGGGCACACCGCTCTTCGTTCGCAACGCACGTGGCATGGATCTGACGCCTGCGGGCGAGATGATGCTGGCGCATGTGCGCGAGCTGCTGCAAGGCATCGAACGGATGCACGGAGAGGTTGGCCGATTCGCCAGCGGGCTCAAGGGACACATCCGCCTGCTGGCAAACAGCAGCTCGCTGAACGGATTCATCATCCCGAGCGTGAGCCGGTTCCTGGCCGCGCACCCGGCGGTCAACATCGACCTGGAAGAGCGGGCCAGCCAGGCGATCACGGCGGCAGTGGCCGCGCATGAGGCGGATATCGGCATATTTGCCAGCGATATGACCATGGCCGCCGACACCGCCGGCGTTCATGCGGTGCGGTACGCGGTCGATGAACTGGTGCTGGCGGTGGCCCCCGATCATCCGTTGGCACGGCAGGGGCGCATCCGGTTTGGCGCCGCACTCGGGTTCGACTTCGTCTGCATGAGCCGCACTAGCAGCAACTTCCTGTTTCTGCGCGATACCGCGCAACGCGCCGGCAAGCAACCGAATGTCCGCCTGCACGCACACAGCTTCGAGGCGGTACTGGCGCTGGCGGCTGCCGGCGTCGGCGTGGCGCTGGTGCCGCGTAGCGTGGCGGCGGCGTCGATGCTCGAGGGGCGCGTGGTCGGGGTGGCGCTCGACGAGCCCTGGGCGGTACGGGAGCTGACGCTCGTCACGCGCGCCGACGGAAAGCTGCCCGGCTTTGCCGCGGCGTTCGTGCAGTTCCTGCTCAACGACCCGCGCGTGGCCATCACACGCGAGACAGGCGCGGCCCCTGACGCCGCGTCCTGATTCCTGTTACCGCTTGCGGTTCAGGAAGGAGGCCATGTGATGCTGCGGCTCGCCCGTATCGAAGGCGCTGCCGAACTCCGCCACACTGTTGTCGATCGACACGTCGAGCGGCGCTTCTTCCCACTCGCGCAGCAGACGCTTCTGCTGACGCACCACCTGCGGGCCGAAGCTCGCCAGCAGTGATGCCACACGACTAACCTCGACGTCGAGATCGGCCAGCGGCACCACGCGGCTCACTATCCCCGCAGCCAGCGACTCTGCCGCGTCGGCGATCTCGCCCGTCAGCAACAACCACGCGGCGCGCGCGTTGCCAATCAGGCGCGGCATCAGCGCCGCGTGAATCACCGACGGAATGCCTACCTTGACCTCCGGCATACCCAGCTGGGCGTTGTCGGCGGCGATGCGGATATCGCACGCCAGCGCCAGTTCCAAGCCGCCGCCGAGGCACCAGCCCGGCATTCGCGCAATCACGGGTACCGGGAAGTGACGCAGCGCATTGCACAAGTCGCGCAATGCGCTGATGAACACTTCCGCGCGCTCGCGGGTCAGCGCGGCCATCTCGTTGATATCGGCGCCCCCGATAAAGCCCTTGTCCCCCGTGCCGCGAACCACCAGCACGCGCACGTCGTCGCGTTCGGCCAGGGCGCGCACGGCCTGGGTCAGATCCGCAATGACCGGCGTGCCGAGGATATTCAGCGATTTCGCCTCGCGGATGGTGACGGTGGCTACGCCGTGCTCGTCGATTTCTACGGCGGCGTGGTGATTGGAAAGCGATGCGCTCATCGTGTTCTGCTCCTTACTGCAGCTTTGCGAAATGGATATCCTCGACTACCTTCTTCCAGTGCTGATTCTGCTCCCGGATCAGATCGGCGAAGGCCTTGCGCGTGGTATAGGCAGGCAGCGCGCCCTGCTTCTCGATGGCGTCGACCACCTCCGGCTCGGCCAGCACCTGCTTGACGGCCGCATTAATCTTGTCGAGGATCGCCGGCGGCGTGCCAGCCGGCGCGCCGAGGCCAAACCACGACGGATTGTTCATCGCGGGCAGCCCGGCTTCCGCGTAGGTCGGCACATTGGGCAGCATCTTGAGTCGATGCTTGGCCGCCACGGCCAGGGGCCGCAGCTTGCCGCCCTGGATCAGGCCGGACGACGACGGGATATTGTCGAACACAACCTGGATCTGTCCAGCCATCGCATCGTTCAGCGCCGGCCCCAGGCCCTTGTACGGCACGTGCAACATCTTCGTGCCCGTGACGCTCATGAACAGTTCGCCATTCATATGACTCAGGCCACCGTTGCCCGACGACCCAAATGAATACTTGCCCGGCGACGCCTTCAGCAGCTTGATGAAGGCCGACATGTCCTGAGCGGGGAATGACGGATTGACCACCAGCACGTTGGGCACGTCCGCCAGATTGCTGATCGGATCGAAATCCCTGACCGGATCGTACGCCGTCTTCTGATAGACGTTCGGGTTAACCGCGTGGGAGCTTTCCACTTCCATCACGAGCGTATAACCATCGGCCGGCTGCTTGGCCGCGTAGGCACTGCCTACCGCGCCACCGGCGCCGGGACGGTTCTCGACCACAACAGCCTGCTTCAGCACCGCGCCAATCCGCGTGCCGACCACGCGCGCGATGATGTCGGTAGTACCACCGGCCGCGTAGGGCACCACAAGCTTGATCGGCTTGTCCGGCCAGTCGGCGGCGTGGGCAACGCATGCCGGGCCCACACAGGCCAGCGCGGCCAGTGCCAGGAAGGTTGGCTTCATATTCATCATGTGTCTCCGTACGGATTGTCGAAATTCGAGTCGGGCCGCCCGCATCTATTGCGCGGCAGCGATGGCGGCCACCGCTGTGGCACCGGTGTGTTCGCCGAGCAGCGGCGGCGGCTTGAGCGGCTGAGGATTGGCCGGCAGCATCGGATTGCGCACCATTGGCACCTCGCCCATCACCGGATGCGTGGCCACCTGACGCAATTGCCGATGCTGGACCTGCGGATGCGCGAAGACCTCTTCCATCGTATGAATCGGGCCCCAGGGCACACCGGCGGCGTCGAACGCCGACGTCCAGTCGGCACGCGAGCGCGTCGGGAACAACGCCGTCAGTACCTTGCGCAGTTCGGTGAGATGTTCGATGCGGCCTGAGTTCGTGACGTATCGCGGGTCTTGCGCGAGATCCGGACGCCCCGCCACATCACAGAAGCGTGCGAACTGCGTGTCGTTGCCGATCGCCAGAATCAGATAACCATCGGCGCATCGGAAGACCTCATACGGCGCGCAGTTTGGATGCGCGTTGCCCGTGCGTTGCGGGTTCTTTCCCGATACCAGGTAGTTGGCGCCCTGATTCGCATTCAGTGCCACGGCCACGTCGAGCAGTGCGATATCGAGATGCTGGCCTTCACCGGTCTGCTGACGCTGGAACAGCGCCGCCAGCACGGCACTCGTCGCATACATGCCCGTGCTGACATCGACCACTGCAACGCCCGTGCGCAACGGCCCAGCGCCGGGGCTACCATCCGGCTGGCCGGTGTAGCTCATCAGTCCGCCCATACCCTGGAACACGTAGTCATAGCCGGGCTTGTCGGCCATCGGGCCGTCCTGACCGAACCCCGTGATCGACAGATAGATCAGACGCGGATTGATCGCCTTGAGCGACGCATAGTCGAGCCCGTAGCGTTTGAGCGTCCCCACCTTGTAGTTCTCCACCAGCACGTCGGCGTGTCGGGCCAGCTCCAGCAATTGCGCAACACCTTCAGGCTGGCCGTAGTCGATGCATACCGACTGCTTGCCGCGATTGCAGCTGATGAAGTACGCGGAAAGGCGCGCGTCGCTGCCATCCGCGGCATCCAGATACGGGGGGCCCCAACCGCGCGTGTCATCGCCACGCTGCGGATGTTCGACCTTGACAACTTCGGCGCCCAGATCGGCGAGGTTCTGCGTACACCACGGCCCAGCCAGGATGCGCGACAGGTCCAGCACGCGAATGCCTTCCAATGCGCGATGCAACATTGTGACTCCAGATTTTCGTGTTCAGATTCAGGGGGGGTGCGGCGTGAACTCAACGTGGACCGTCGAAAGTCTGCCGGCCTTCTGCGACCAACCGCTCGAGCAGTGGCGCAGGCTCCCAATGGGCACCGTGCACGTCCTGCAACGCGCGGATACGGGCCAGCACGTGCGCCAGACCGAGCGTTTCCGCATAGAACATGGGGCCGCCACGCCACGCCGGAAAGCCGTAGCCATGCACGTACACCACGTCGATATCGGAAGCGCGCTGCGCGATGCCCTCGTCCAGGATGCGCGCGCCTTCATTGATCAGCGCCAGCATGCAGCGCTCGACGATCTCCTCGTCGGCAACCGGTCGCCGCGTAATGCCTGCCTCGCGCGCGCACTCTTCGATCAACGCGTCGATCTGCGGGTCGGGGATCGGCGTGCGACTGCCGGGTTCGTAGCGGTAGTAGCCACCGTTGGTCTTCTGCCCGAACCGGCCCAGTTCGCAGATTCGATCGGCCACCGCCGAATACCGCAGGTGCGCCGGCCGCGTCGGCGCCAGCCGCTTCCGCGTGGCCCAGTTGATGTCCATGCCGGCCAAATCCGCCATCGTCAGCGGGCCCATCGCCATGCCGAACTGCGTCAATGCGCGATCGACCTGCAGTGGCGATGCGCCCTCTTCCAACAGGAAGCCGGCCTCCCGCCAGTAAGGCGTCAGCATCCGGTTGCCGACAAACCCTTCGCACACCCGCACCAGCACCGGAATCTTTCGGATGCGCTGCGCCATCGCCATGCACGACGCGATGACGTCGGCGCGGGTCGCCTGTCCACGCACGACTTCCAGCAGCTTCATCACGTTCGCCGGGCTGAAAAAATGCAGGCCGATCACGTCGCCCGGGCGTTTGGTCGACGCCGCGATCGTGTCGATGTTCAACCGCGACGTATTCGTCGCCAGGATGGCCGACGGCTTGCACAGCGCGTCCAGACGCTCGAAGATGGCCTGCTTCACGGCCATGTCCTCGAACACGGCTTCGACCACCAGATCGGCATCGGCAACGGCCTCGAACGCCAGCGTCGGCGTTATGCGCCCCATGCACGCGTCAATCTGCTGCGGCGCCAGCTTGCCTTTCGCGGCGGTGATCTCGTAGTTGCGGCGGATCAGTGCCATGCCGCGGTCCAGCGCGGCCTGCTCGCGTTCGATCAGCATGACCGGAATGCCGGCGTTGACGAACGACATCGCGATGCCGACGCCCATCGTCCCGGAACCGATGACGGCAACACGTTCGATCGGCCGCAGCGCCTGTCCCTTCCCTTCGGCAAACTTCGGCGCCTCGCGCTCGGCGAAGAAGATATGGCGCAGCGCCTTCGACTCGTTGCCCGCAACAAGCGCCTCGAACTGGGCGCGCTCGAATGCCAGCCCGTCGGCAATCGGCAGCTGCGTCGCGGCTTCGACGCACCGGATGCACGCATTCTGCGCGAGCGCATTGCGTGCCTTGCCGTTGATCGCGGCAATCCGCGCCCCGAAATCGACATCGCCGCTCGCCTTGACGGCCAACGCACTGGCAACCGGATGCGCCACCGCACGGGCGGCAGCACTCCGGCAAAAGTCGATCGCCAGTGCGACAACAGGTCCAGCATCCCGTGTGCCGCTCGGCCTCGCGTCTGCTACCGCATCGGCAAGACCGATGCGCGCGGCGGCTTCGCCGCTGACGGACGCCCCTTGCTGAACCATGTCCAGCGCCTGTTCCACACCAACGAGCCGTGGCAGCCGCTGGGTACCGCCGCCACCGGGCACGAGCCCGAGGTTGACCTCTGGCAGACCCAGGCTGGCGTCGGATGCCACCACGCGATAGTGGCATCCCATGGCCAGCTCCAGGCCACCACCGAGCGCCACGCCGTGTATCGCAGCCACCACGGGCTTGCTCGCCGATTCGATCAGCGCCAGCACATCGCGCGTAAGCGGCCGGGCGGTCGCGGCAGGCGTATTGAACTGCCGGATGTCCGCGCCGCCGCAAAACGCCTTGCCGGCGCCTGCCAGCACAACCCCGGCCACGGTGGCATCCTGCAGCGCGCGCGTGATCCCGGCGTGCAGGCCGGCGCGGGTGCTATCGCCCAGGCCGTTCACCGGCGGGTTGTCGAGCCACAGCACGGCGATATCGCCCTGCTGTTGCCAGCTCACGGTGGAAGAAAGAGGAATGGATTCGATTGCCTGGGACATTGCTGCGATCTCGACTGCGGTTCTTTGTTAGGCTGGTTTGGCCTTTATTGGCTGGATGCCAGGATGGCGGTGGCCTGGCTGGACAGCACACCACCATTGCCGTGCACTAGCGCCGTTTCCACCTTGCTGACCTGCCGCTCGCCGGCCTCGCCGCGCAACTGGATGACGGCTTCGATCACAAGGAAAATGCTGTACATGCCCGGGTGGGTGCACGACAGCCCGCCACCATTGGTGTTCATCGGGAAATCGCCGCCCGGCGCGATGCGGCCGCCCGAGATGAATGCACCGCCCTCACCTTTCGCGCAGAAGCCCAGGTCTTCCAGAAACAGGATCGGGTTGATCGTGAAAGCGTCATAAAGCTCCACCACGTCGATATCGGCAGGCGTCAGGCCCGCCTGCGCAAATGCCTTGCGGCCCGAGTCGATGGCCGGCGTGCGCGTCAGATCGTCCATGCAGGAAATCTGCCGATGCCAGTGCGCGTGTCCGACACCGAGCACATAGACCGGCTTCGCATGAAGACCCCGGGCACGGTCCGCGCGCGTGACGACAAAAGCGCCGGCGCCATCGGTCACCAGACAGCAATCGCGCACCGTCAGCGGGTCGGACACCATCTTGGCGTTGATCACATCGTCGACCGTCAATGGGTCGCGCATGAAGGCGTCGGGATTGCGCTGCGCCCACTGCCGCGCCGCCACCGCCACTTCGGCCAGTTGCGTGCGCGTGGTGCCGAACTCATGCATATGCCGGGCCGCGGCCAGCGCATAGCTGGTGACGGGGTTGAACGGCTTGTACGGATGCTCGTACGGCTGCGGGTCGAGTTCGGCGCGCATCGCGTTGACGCGCGAACTACTGGGAATGCTGCGAGGATTGCTGCCGTAGCAGATCAGCACGTTGTCGCATTCGCCCGCCTCGATCGCCATGGCGGCGATGCGAACATCCGCGATGAACGACGATCCGCCGAACATCGTGCTATCGGAGAACCGGGGCCGGATGCCGAGGTACTCTGACATGCGCATCACCCACCAGGGCGACGTCAGGCTCGACGTGATAATGCCGTCGATATCGGCCATGCGCAGTCCGCTGGCCGCCACCGCGCGGTGCGCGGCCTGGGCGATGATTTCCTGCTCCGTGCGGCCACCTGCATGACCGAGCCCCGCCAGTCCCGTGCCCAGAATCGCCACGCCACCACGATCGGTGGCCTTCAATGCCGCGCTCATTGTCGCTCCCCGGCCGGCGCGAACACCAGCAATGCGTCCTCGCCCGTGCGCTGCACCTGCGCCCTGACGCGGTGCCCGATCCTCACCGCGTCGGGATCCACACTGATCACGCGGCTCATCATGCGCGGCCCCTCGTCGAGATCGACCAGGCACACGTTGTAATCCCCGTCCTTTTTGCGCACGACCGTGGTCGAGTACACGGTGCCAAGACCGCTCGGCGCGGCCCACTGCAACGCTACGGAGCCGCAATGAGGGCAAACGACGCGCGGAAAGAAGTGATGCCGGCCGCAGTCGCGGCACTGGGGGATTTCGAACACGCCTTCGGAGAGGCGCTGGAAGTAGTGGGCGTCGGCAGACGCGGCTGCCGGGTCGCCGGATGGAGGTGCAATCGTCATGGGGCCCCTTACTGCTCGATCTGCACGCCGGTGATCTTGACCATGTTCTGCCACTTGGCCACTTCGGTCTCGACGTACTTGCGGAATTCGGCCGGATTCAGATTGCCCGCCGCCTCGGCGTTCTGCTTCTTGAGTTTCGCCACCATGTCGGGCGACGACATGATCCGGTTCACCTCGGTATTCAGGCGCGTGACGATGGCGGCCGGCGTGCTGGCCGGTGCATACAGCCCCAGCCAGGTATAAGCGTCGAAGTTCTTGTACCCGGCCTCGGCAATCGTCGGCACGTCGGGGAACAGCTTGCTGCGCTCCAGGCTGGTCACGGCGATCGGGCGCAGCTTGCCGGCGGCGATGAACGCGGAGACGCTCATCGAATCCTGGAACACCACCGGAATCTGGCCGGCCACGGCATCGCTGGTGGAGGGCGACGCGCCCTTGTATGGCACGTGTACCAGCGGCGCGCCGGTCATATGGCGGAACAGCTCGCCCGCGAGGTGGGTGGAGCCTCCCACGCCTGCGGAACCATAGGGCACGCTGCCCTGGGCCTTGGCCCACGTCACGAACTCGGGCACGGTATGCGCCGGCACCGAGGGGTTCACCACGAGCATGTTCGGCGCCTTGGCGATCAGAGCAATCGGCTCGAAATCCAGGACCGGGCGATACCGCACGGTCTTCTGCACGGCCGGCCCAATCACGTGCCCGGTGGCGCTAAGCAGCAGCGTGTAGCCGTCATTCGGCTTGCGGGCAACGTATTCCGTGGCGAGTTGTCCGGCCGCGCCGGGGCGGTTCTCCACCACGAAGCTCTGCTTGAACGTCTGGCTCAGCTCGGCCGCGAGCATCCGGCCAACGATATCGGTCATGCCGCCGGGCGCGAACGCCACCACGATCGTGACCGGCTTGGTCGGCCACGTATCGGCATGTGCCGGAGCCAGGGAAGTACCGCCTAGTGCGAATGAAAAGCCAATGGCCGCCATGAGGCGACGGCGCCGAAAGCCATGTTGCATCGATGTCTCCTGCCTTGTCGTTATTCGCCAGGGCTGTGCCGCCCGTGCGTTGGAAATGCCGGGGGCCAGTTTATTTTTGAGGACAGAAAACCACTATCCGAAAGTTTCGAAGCGCGCGTTCGTGGATTTTCAAGGCTTGCATGAATGGCCGCTTCTCGCGGCAATCCCGGCGTGGCATGTCTGGCGTCCGGTGCGCAATGCCGCACAGGAATCGGAAGGCGCATTCGAGGGTGCACTCGGGGGCGCAGTCGGGGGTGCAGTCGGGGGTGCAGTCGGGGGTGCATTCGGGAGCGTCTCTGCCGGCCCGGAAGACCGTGCCGGCGTACCGAACAGCGCACTGTTTTTCCCTCCACCTTGATGTTTTCGATGTGGGGTGCCCCACTCTGGTGCTAAGCTTCGTGCCTGTCCGAAACATCCAGCCACAAGCCTAATTGTTAGGACATTTCGGCTTGCCTCCCAGTCCCGCCGCCTGACGCGGGGTCCCCATCGGGATTTCCCGGGTTTCCATGCCGCGGCGCCCACCAGACACGCCATTCGGAGCGACCCTTCCGCCACACCCACTGCGTGGCGCAGGCGCCGCACATCGCATCAAGAAAACTCAGAGACATCGTGACTTCTCGCACCCTCGATTCCTTCCTGGCCGGGGTCTCCCGGCGTGACCCCAACCAGCCCGAATTCTTCCAGGCCGTGAAGGAGGTCATGATGACCTTGTGGCCGTTCGTCGAACGCAACCCGCGCTATGGCGATCAGGCACTGCTGGAACGGCTGGTGGAACCGGAACGTGTGATCCAGTTCCGCGTGGCATGGACCGACGATCGCGGCCAGGTGCAGGTCAACCGCGCATTCCGCGTGCAGCACAGCTCCGCAATCGGCCCGTACAAGGGTGGGATGCGCTTCCACCCGACCGTGAACCTGTCGGTACTGAAGTTCCTGGGCTTCGAGCAGACCTTCAAGAATGCGCTGACCACCCTGCCCATGGGCGGCGGCAAGGGCGGCTCGGACTTCGACCCAAAGGGCAAGACCGACGCTGAAGTCATGCGCTTCTGCCAGGCGCTGATCACCGAGCTGTATCGTCACCTGGGACCGGACACCGACGTGCCGGCCGGTGACATCGGCGTGGGCGCGCGGGAAGTCGGCTTCATGGCCGGCATGATGAAGAAGCTGTCGAACCAGTCCGCCTGCGTGTTCACTGGCAAGGGTCTGGCCTTCGGCGGCAGCCTGATGCGTCCCGAGGCCACCGGCTACGGCACGGTGTACTTCGCGCAGGAGATGCTGCATCGTCGCGGCCGCGAATTCGACGGTCTGCGTGTGCTGCTGTCGGGCTCGGGCAACGTGGCGCAATACGCCGCCGAAAAGGCGATCGAGCTGGGTGCCAAGGTGCTGACGGCATCGGACTCCGGCGGCGTGCTGCACTTCCCCGAGGGCATGAATCGCGAGCAACTGGACGCGCTGATGACGTTCAAGAACGACACCCGTGGCCGCCTGTCCGACTTTGCCGAGCAGCATGGCCTGCGCTTCGAGGCCGGCAAGACGCCGTGGCACGTGCCCGCCGACGTTGCTCTGCCGTGCGCCACCCAGAACGAACTGAACGGTCAGGATGCCGAGCGCCTGCTGTCGAACGGCGTGTTCTGCGTAGCCGAAGGCGCCAACATGCCGTCGACGCTGGACGCCGTGGACCGCTTCGTGGCCGCACGCATCCTGTATGCGCCGGGCAAGGCCAGCAACGCTGGCGGTGTGGCCACTTCGGGCCTGGAGATGTCGCAGAACGCCATGCGCATGGCCTGGCATCACGCCGAGATCGACGAGAAGCTCCACGCCATCATGAAGGACATCCACGGCAACTGCATCCACTACGGCCAGAAGGAAGACGGCTACATCAATTATGTGGAAGGCGCCAACATCGCCGGCTTCGTCAAGGTGGCGGACGCCATGCTGGCGCAGGGTGTGATCTGATCCCGCGGCCGATCGGGCAGCTGGTCTAACCAGACACCCGGTTGCCAGCCCGGGAAGGAATGCGACGAGGCTTGCCTCGTCGCATTTTCTTTTGCCCGCTGCGCCGCCACGCATCGTCAGGTAGGATTGGCGCTCCCCCTGATCGCGTCGGCCGGGCCCACACGCCCCGTGTGCTGCGGAGAACACAAGATGGAATACATCAACACCCTGCTGGCACTGACCGGCGTCATGATGTTGAGCGTCGCCAGCCCGGGACCGAATTTCATGATCGTCACATCGACGGCGGTCGCGTCTCGGCGTGCAGGCGTGATCACCGGCTTCGCGCTTGGCGCAGCCTCGGGCACCTGGGCCCTGATCGCGATCGCCGGACTCGGCCTGATCGTCACGCATGTGGCATGGATCGGCACGGCGCTCCGGATTGCTGGCGCCGCCTACCTGATCTGGCTCGGGGCAAAGATGATCCTGACCGCGCGCCATCCGCTGAATGCTCCGACCCTCGTTGCGCCATCCGGCTGGACCGCCGCGAAGAAGGGCTATGCCGTCAGCATGACCAACCCCAAGGCCGTGGCGTTCTACGGCAGCATCTTCGCGTTGATGGTCCCCGCTCACGCGCCGGCATGGTTCCACGTCGCTGTCATCGCCATTGCAGTCGCGGTATCGTCTGCATGGTACTGCGGCATGGCGCTGCTCGCCTCACACCCTGCGGTTCACCGGTTACTGATGCGGCGCAAGGCCGTGCTGGATTCCGTGGTTGGAGGACTGCTGATAGTCCTTGGCGGACGGATGCTGGCGGCGCGCTGAAGCCTTGCGTTCCCCACCAATTCACCAGGAATGCGACGGGGGCGGGAGAGGATCGTCATCGACCACCATCGGCCTACTGATAGTCGAAAGTGAAAACCATCGTACCCCTCACGGTGCCAGGACTGGGTCTGGCCGAAAGGCTGTGGTACCGAAACGCATAGCGATACGAGGCCATGCCGTTGGCGGAGATGTTGCCAAGATGATTGCGCGTTTGCAGGGGTACGGGGGAATAAGTGCCGTCGTTGATCAACTGCACACCAACCCCGCTGGCCATGCCGGCCGCGCCTTCGTTCTGGATGCCCAGCACGCCCGTGGAAGCGGATCTGACAGGCGTCCCGCCGGCGCCGTCGAAGGATATGCCCACAACTGCCGCGCCATCGCATATGAGCCCGATGGAGAATGGCGCAAAGCCCGTCGTCGAACCATTCCCGGAAAGACTCGATACCGTGGCATCCGGAAGGGCAACGGTCGTCGGAGCACGTGTCGTGCAGGTAATCTGACGTGGCGTGGCGCTGCCAGTAAAGCCTATGTGGTTCCCTCCACCGCCCAGGCCGACTGCTGAACGATAAACACCAAAACCAAAGAGCGTTTGCGAAGGATCCAGGCTACCTTGACCGATCGCTCCCGTTTTCACGAATTCGATGGAAACGGACACCGAATACGAAAGGTCAGCCGCCAGCGCTCCCAGAGCCGCCGCTCTTGTATCGCAGGTCACGCCGATAGCATTGGTCAAAGGCTGTCCCACGGCGTTCCGTAGCCGAATGCCAATGCCAGCGACACCTGTCGAATACACGCCTGGGGTGATTTCTCTGCCGCTTCCGTAATAGCACGCAATGATCGGCGCTCCTGCATAAATCAAATTGTTGCCGTCCGCGACGCATCGACCGCTGAACGTGTAGTTTCGCCTCGTGCCCGGGACGGCCGCGCCAACCGCAAGGTTAACCGCCACGGCCATATTGTTCATCGCCTGCAAGTAAGGCATGGAAGGCGATGTCGAGCAATCTCCCAACGCGTGAACGGCATCAGATACGGCCACCAAGGCCAGTCCACACAGCATCTTCTGCAGCGTCTCATTCCATACTCTTCGAATCATCACGCCCCCCCTGTTCACGTCATCCTCACAGCCGCTACCGGCCGCGACCATTTGTTGCAATCCTGAAGCAACGGTTTCCGACGTGAAATCGCAAAATCCTTAAATCCCCGCCCAGCGGTCAGGTTCACACTGAGGTGCGGCAGCGCGAGCACACGGAGAGAATCGACTAAGATGGCAGCCTCTTTCGATCCACGCTGCCCTGCCAGCCCCATCATGGCCCGCCTCAAACTCGACCTGCCAGCCGACCAGTTCTGCTACTCCACCCACCTGACCGTTCGCGTCACCGACATCAATTCGGCCAATCACCTGGCCAACGATTCGATGATTTCGATGATCTCGGAGGCACGGGCCCGCTTCCTCTTCGAGTTCGGCAGCGAGGGCGACCGCGTGGACGGTGCGGGCATCATCGTCACCGATCTGGCCACGATGTATCGCAAGGAAGCCCACGCACGCGACCAGCTTCTGTTCGAGGTAGGCGTGATGGACTTCAACAAGTACGGCGGCGACATCATCTTCCGCATCACGCGCCCGCAGGATGGCGCCCTGATCGCCATGGCCAAGTCCGGCTTCGTCTTCTTCGATTACGCCACCACGCGCGTGGTGCCGATGCCCGATGGCTTCGCCGCGCGATTCCCGAAGGTGAACTGGGTCGATTGACCCGACACAGGCCCCGCACCCAAGGCGCGGGGTAGTCCCGCCCTTCCCTCGCCCTTCTCTCGCCCTTCTCTCGCGCCCTCCTTTTCTGCCTGCCCGCGCCCGGAACGATGCGGCTGTAATCTCGCCGCAATCGAAACGAAATGTCGGCATTTCTATACTCGCCGCTCCAATTCAATAACTGGAGAGAGAGTCCATGAATGTTCGTCACGGCGTTGCGATGGCAACCCTGGGGATGATTGCAGGCACCGCGTCCGCGCAATCCAGCGTCACGCTTTATGGCGTCGCCGACGTTGGTATCGAGTACCTCAGCAACGTGCCTTCCGCCAACGGCGGCGCCAGCCAGGTACGGATGGCATCCGGCAACATGTCCACATCCCGCTGGGGCATTCGTGGTGTCGAGGATCTCGGCGGCGGCCTGAAGGCGATCTTCGATCTCGAAAGCGGTATTTCGCTCGATACCGGCGCGCAAAACAACCGGACCCGGCTCTTCGATCGGACGTCTATCGTAGGTCTGAGCAGCAAGTACGGAACCGTCACGTTGGGCCGCCAGACCACCCCGCTGTATGACACCGCGATCCAACTCGACCCGATGGGCTTTGCGCCGCGGTACTCGCTCTACAAGAGTGACGACGTGCTGGCCGGCCGCGCGGACAACTCAATCAAGTACCGTGGCACGTTCAACGGACTAACCGCCAGCGGCTTGTACAGTTTCAGCCGAACCGGCGGCGGAGAGGTCCCCGGCAACTACACCCTCGACCGCAATCTCGGTATCTCGTTGTCCTATGAGGTGAGTTCCTTCGCGATCGGCGCGGTATACGACGAGTACCAGGGCTCCACGCTTGCTACCGCCGAACGCAAGGACCGGCGCATGCTGGTCGGCGCGAGCTACGCCTTCGGCCCGGCAAAGGCCTTCATCGGCTATCGCTGGTACAACGGCAACGTCGGCGCCATGCCGACCGACCGCTCCGATCTGTACTGGGCGGGTCTGCGTTACAGCGTGACGCCCGCGCTGAAGCTGACCGGCGCGGCGTACTACACGAACATGCGCAACGCCGGGGCCGACCCGATCATGTTCGTCGCCTCGGCGGACTATGCATTCTCCAAGCGCACGGACGTGTACATGAATGCCGGCTACGCGCTGAACCGCGGCAACTCCCAGCTCGGCATGAACGGATTCAACACGCCGAGCGGCAGCCCGACCAACGTCGTTCCCGGCAAGGACCAGACTGGCCTGGTGGTCGGCGTGCGCCACAAGTTCTGAACCGTCGAGCGATCGCCAGCATCGACACTTTCTTGCGAGGGCAAGAGGGTTCTTGGCCTCCGGCTTCCGGAGGCCTTTTTTGTTTGCCATCGCCCGGGATGGACGTACGTGCGATCCGCCAGCCAACGCACATGGCAACCTGCCGCGGCGCCATTTTCCTTGATCGGAATCAAACGGGGGATTCTGAAGCCTCGCCACTGTCATCAGACGCAATGCTTATGGCATGAAATGCAAAGTCTGGCGTACCCACAACTCCTACCTTGATGCCAACGCCACGTGCGTTGAATCACCACATCAAAACGATAGGAGACAGATCTTGGCAACGTCCGGCATTCCCTTTCGCATTTCCCTTCGCACCACCCAGTGCGCACCCGTAACCTTCGAGGAGGCACGCTGATGCGCATCGAACCAATGACCGCCAGCATCGGCGCCGAACTCGTGGGCGTCAGGCTTTCCGATGCGATTCATGACGATGGCCTGTTCGACGAAATCCGTGCCGCGCTGCTGCGACACAAGGTGCTGTTCCTGCGCGACCAGGACATCTCCCGGGCCGAACATGTGGCATTTGCCGAGCGCTTCGGCAAGCTCGAAGATCACCCGGTAGCCGGCAGCCATCCCGATCATCCTGGGCTCGTGCAGATCTACAAGCGGCCGGACCAGCCGATGGATCGCTACGAGAACGCCTGGCATACCGATGCCACGTGGCGTGAAGCGCCACCGCTGGGTTGCGTGCTGCGCTGCGTGGAATCGCCCGAGATCGGCGGCGACACAATGTGGGCCAACATGGTGCTCGCCTACGAGAACCTGCCCGCTCATGTCAAGACGCAGATTGCCGGCCTGCGCGCGCGGCACAGCATCGAGGCGAGCTTCGGTGCTGCCATGCCGATCGAGAAGCGCCTGGCGCTGAAGGCGCAGTACCCCGACCCCGAGCATCCCGTCGTGCGGGTCCATCCCGAGACTGGCGAGAAGGTCCTCTTCGTCAATGCGTTCACCACGCACTTCTCCAACTTTCATACGCCCGCGCACGTCCGCTACGGGCAGGACTACAACCCGGGCGCGGGCGAACTGCTGCGCTACCTGATCAGCCAGGCATTCATTCCCGAGTACCAGGTGCGCTGGCGCTGGAAGGCCAACAGCATGGCGATCTGGGACAACCGGAGCACCCAGCACTACGCGGTGATGGACTACGCACCGTGCCATCGCAAGATGGAGCGCGCCGGCATCATCGGCGACAAACCCTTCGGCATCGGCGAAGGCGAAGTCAAGGCAGAGTCGGCGCAGCCGGCCACGGCCTGAACGTTCAATTCCACGGAGAGAGACATGGATTTCATCGACGGTTCGATGTTCCCGGAAAACCAGCAGAAGCTCGTCATTACCGCCGCGCCGTATGGGCCCGAGTGGATACCTTCCGATTTTCCGGAAGACATCCCGGTGACGATGGAGCAGCAGATCCAGAAGGCGGTGGACTGCTATAACGCCGGGGCCACCGTGCTGCACGTTCACGTGCGTGAAGCGGACGGCAAAGGTTCCAAGCGGCTGTCCAAATTCAACGAACTGCTGGCCGGCATCCGTGCCCGCGTGCCGGACATGATCCTGCAGGTGGGCGGATCGATCTCGTTCGCGCCGGAGAGCGAAGGCGACGTGGCCAAGTGGCTGTCGGACGATACGCGCCACATGCTGGCCGAACTGAAGCCGACGCCGGACCAGGTGACGATCGCGATCAACACCAACCAGATGAACGTGGTGGAACAGATGTGCGCGGCCGACGTGGCGGGCACCTCGCTGGCCGAACCGGCCAACTACCGCGCCTATCGCGAAATGACGATTCCGGCCGGCCCGGAGTGGGTGGAGGAGCATATCCGCCGGCTCAGCATCAACGGCATCCAGACCCACTTCCAGCTTGCCAACATCGCGCAACTGGAAACGGTGGAGCGGATGATGCGCCGGGGCAGCTGCAATGTGCCCCTGATCCTGACCTGGGTGGCAATTGGCGGCGGCTTCGAGGCGCCTAACCTCTACAACCTCGCCAACTTCGTGCGCGCTTGCCCGAACGGCTCGGTGCTGACACTGGAAACGTCGATGCTGAACGTGCTGCCGCTGAACATGATGGCGATTGCCATGGGCCTGCATGTGCGCTGCGGCATCGAGGACAACCTCTGGACGCAGCGGCGCGACCGCAAGATGGGCACAGTCGAGCAGATCGAGCAGCTCGTGCGCATCTCGCGCGAGTTCGGCCGGGATGTCGCCAACGCGAAGGAAGCGCGCGAGATCTACAAGATCGGGACGTTCTACGACAGCGCCAACGAGACGTTGGCCGAGAACGGCTTCGCGCCGAACCGCAAACCCGGCCAGGTAGGCTTTACACAGCACGCACGCCGCTAAGGCCCTAAGACCCTAAGACCCTAAGACCCTAGGGCCATCCTGCTCGCCAATGCCCCGACAGCCGACCTGGCAGTCGGGGCATTCGTCATCCTACGGATTGCAAATGACGGGTGCCAGGAGACAAGTAACAAGTGACTCCGGCTGCGCGGTAATTCCCACTGGGTGATAGGTGTCATACGCACCGGCACCTTGTCACGACCTACCAATCCGCGCAGACTCCCCCGAATCGACAACTTTCCTTCCTGGGGTAACAGGTATGCAAACCAGCGCGCGCAATCAGTTTTCCGGTGTCGTTGCACAAGCCACGGCTGGCGCCGTCAACGACGAGATCATCATTGCCATCAACGGTGGCCAGCAGATCGTCGCCACCGTCACACACGACAGCGCCGCCCGCCTGGGCCTGAAAGCCGGCGCCAAGGTCGTCGCGCTGGTCAAGGCAACGTCCGTCATCGTGATGGTCGATGCGGATGCCACCAAGGTTTCGGCCCGCAACTTCGTGCAAGGCAAGGTCACGAACCTGACCAAGGGCGCCGTCAATGCCGACGTGACAATCACGGGTGACAACGGCATGGCTGTCGCCGCAATCATTACCAACGCAAGCGTCGACCGGCTGGGCCTGGCTGTCGGCAAACCGGCCGCCGCCATGTTCAAGGCATCGAGCGTGATCGTTGGCGTGGACAACTGAGTCGGTATCCACGCGACCAGAATAGTCAGCGGAAACATGAAAAAGGCTCCGGTGACGATGCCGTCCACCGGAGCACGGACCTTGCAATAGCGATCAGCCGTCAGCAATCAGGAGTCAGCCCTGCATGACGTACTCGCCGGGCGCATCCCGGAGCGAACCCGGCGCGGAATCGCGTGGCGCGCAGCGGCCCGAGGACTGCTCGGCCAGCCACTCGTGCCAGTACGGCCACCATGAACCGTCATGTCTGGTGGCCTCTTCGGCATAACGATCCGGATCCTTGTACTCACCGTTCGGCACCCGCGTGGCCACACGGTAGCGGCGACCCTTGTGCCCCGGCTCCGAAACAACACCCGCGTTGTGACCGCCAGACGTCAGCACGAAGGTCAGCGCGTTGTGCGTCAGCAGATGCAGCTTGTAGGCGGATTTCCAAGGCGCCACGTGATCGTGCTCGGTGCCAACCACGAACATCGGTGCCTCGACATCGGCCATGGCCACGGGGTGACCATCCACGCAGAACCGGCCTTCGGCCAGTTCATTGCGGAGGAAGAGCCGGGACAGCACCTCGCTATGCATTCGATACGGCAGGCGTGTCGTGTCGCGGTTCCAGGACATCAGATCATTGGGGCGGTCGCGCTCGCCCAGCAGGTACTCCCGCAGCACCCGAGACCAGACCAGATCCCTGGCACGCAGCATCGAGAAGGCCTGCGCCATCTGGAAGCCGTCGAGGTACCCCTGCTTGCGCATCAGCGCATCGAGCGTCGACAACGCGCTGTCATCGATGAACAGGCCAAGCTCGCCGGGTTCGTCGAAGTCGGTTTCCGTTGCAAATAGCGTCACGCTGCGCAGGCTGTCGTCCTTGTCGCGCGCCAGCTTCGCGGCGGCAATCGCCAGCAGCGTGCCGCCCAGACAGTACCCCACGGCGTGTACCTGCTCCTGGCCGCTGCGCTCACGCACGGTGGCCAGCGCGGTAAGCAGGCCCTGCTTGAGGTAGTCATCGAGGCTGGTATCGCGTGCCTCGGCGCCCGGGTTGCGCCATGACAGCATGAACACCGTGTGCCCCTGGTCCACGAGGTACTTCACCATCGAGTTCTGGGGCTGAAGATCGAGGATGTAGTACTTCATGATCCACGACGGCACGATCATGACCGGATCGCGATACACGGAATCGGTAGTCGGGCTGTACTGGATCAGCTCGAACAGATCATTGCAGTAGACGACCTTCCCCGGCGTGATCCCCACATCGCGACCCACCACATACGCGTGCGGCAGCCGCCCGATCGGCAGATGCAGCCGCTCGCCGACCGCATCATAGAGATCCTCCACGAAGTTCCCGGCGCCGCGAACGAAGTTGGCGCCCCGCGTCTGCATCGTGGCATCCAGAACCGTCGGGTTCATCCACCAGACATTGCTGGGAGACATCATGTCGAGCCATTGGCGCGCGCAGAATGCCGCGATTCGCTGATGATGCGGGGAGAGCCCGTCGACGTCGCTGGTCAGCGCCATCCACAAGGACTCAAGCCGCAGGAAGCCATCGCGCAAGACGCAGTACGGCCAGTTTTCCCAGCCCGGCGCGGAAAAGCGCTGGTCGGTGACGACCGGCGGACGCGGCATGAACGGCGGCGCCAGCGAATACTCGGCGGCGGCCGTAGCCTGCCACTGCAACGCGGCCCGCCAGCGTTTGCCGGGCGAGGCCGCCAGATGCATGGCCCAGTCGGTCCAGGCTAGCGCCAGCGACCCGAAGGAAACGCCGCCGGTCATCGAGGCGAGCAATGCCCTGACCTGTTCGTCATAGGCGACGTCAGGCCGCAGCGGCGGCGGTTCCGGGCAGGTAGCCACAGCCGGAGCGGGGGAAGCTGCCGGACCCAATTTGGCCGGTGCCGATGCGGCGGTCTTCCGCGCAGCCGGAACCGAAGGGGTTGATGTCGATGGCTTGGGTGAGGTGACCTTCGCCCGTTTGGCGGGCGTGGCCTGTTCGATCAGCGTATCCGTGGTGTGCTCGAGGGCGACTGGCTTCTTGGGGCGCATGCATCAATCCATATGTTGGCCACCATTGATGGCAAGGTTGGCGCCGGTCACGTACGCGCCATCGTCCGAGCAGAGGTAACTGATCAGCGCGGCCACTTCCTTCGGCTGACCCAGGCGGCCGACCGGAATCTGCGGAATCACGTGCTGGTCGAGCACGTCCTGCGGCACTGCCCGCACCATCTTCGTATCGAGATAACCGGGAGAAACGGTGTTGACCGTCACGCCCTTGCTGGCCAGCTCCAGCGCCAGCGATTTGCTGAATCCGTGGATGCCGGCCTTTGCCGCTGCATAGTTAGTCTGGCCAAACGCGCCCTTCGAGCCGTTGATCGATGAGATGTTCACGATCCGGCCCCAGCGACGCTCCACCATGCCTTCGCAGAACGGCTTGGTCATGTTGAACACCGAATCGAGGTCGGTAGACATCACGGCGCGCCAGGCCTCGTGCGTCATCTTGCGCAAGGTCGAATCGCGCGTGATGCCGGCATTGTTGATCAGGACATCCACCGGGCCCACCTCGGCCAGAATCCTGGCCGCGCATTGCTGGCAGGATTCGAAGTCGGCGACATCTACCGGGTAGGCCACGAACTCGCGTTGCTGCGTACTGTGTTCGCGCAGCCAGGTCGCGACATGATCGTTGCCAAGCGAATGCGTGACGACCACGCGGAATCCGTCGCTCAGCAGCCTTTCGGCGATGGCTTCGCCCAGACCACCCATGCCCCCCGTCACTACCGCAATGCGTCCGGAGCTCATGATGTCGCACCGCCCTTGGCGGCGCGCGAACGGGTGGCGCTGGTCGCAGTCGTGCTGGACTCGCTGGGCGGTACCACCCCAAACGGCGTCATCTTTCCGAGTCGCTCGTAGAACTCGGCCAGGGATGCGGACAGCGGATCGAGCACGGCAGCGCCATTGCCATTGCCGTTGCCCCTTGCCGTCTCGTTGGTGGTCTCGACTCGCTTCACCCAGTCACTGCCGCATTCCCGGCACTGCTCGAGCCACGCCGACGTCGCTTCGACCAGGACCTTGCCGTAGGCCCGTGCCAGCGCGGCCTGCGCCACTGCCTGATCTGTCAGTGTCTGTGCCTGCGCGGCTTGCAATGAAGCCCAGTCGGCAACCCCCGCCATACGGCTTTGCGCACTATGCATCGCGGTCAGGCGATGCTCCAGGCTCTTCAGATGGGTCTCGATCAGGTTGCGGCGGGTTTCAGCCGCAAGCGCCGCGAACTTGTAACTGTTCTCGAGAAACGCACGGGTCGCATCCAGCATCGGATCGGTGGCCGCAGAACGGAGCATTGCCATTGCTATCTCCTTGAATTGACGTAGTGGGGTGACGATCCGTCATTCGATCGAGTCTAGGCATAGGGCTAGGCCACCAATTGACGTATGTCAAGTTTGACGGGAATGTAGAAATCCATCGAACATTGCAGAAAGTCCGACACCCTTTTACCCAAAGGGTTGCACTTGAATGCACTAAACGCGGCCGATTCCTGTATCGACCGCGTGCCGGTCAAGTCCAATAGCTCCCACGCCGTCGATTCGATCTCCGGCTTGTGGGGCGGATAGGCCTCCATTCCGGGCTCGTATGGAAGTGGGGGCGACTTGCACATGCGATCTGCCGTGCTACCGGAGAGTCTGGGGAGAGTCTGATCCAACCGCATCCACCTACGCCCCCTTAGATTGATGCGAATCAATCCTGCTAACCCTCTTCCCACTACGCTGAGATACAGGAAGAACGCAAGCGTATGGAATAAGGAAGCGTGCATGGATGACGCAGCATTGACCTACGCATTACTGCAACCCAGTGCATATCCCCCGCCGGTTCAGGACGTTCAGGTCATCGAGACGCATATTTCGCGTGTGTTCCTGGCGGGGCAATTCGCCTACAAGGTCCGCAAGCCCGTCAAATTCGATTTCGTGGATTTCTCGACCCCGCAAGCCCGACACGCTGACTGCGAGGCAGAACTGCGCCTGAACCGTCGCTTCGCTCCGGCGCTTTACCTCGATGTTCTGCCAATCGTCGCGGGCGAAACGCCGGGTGCCGTCGTCGTCGGCGGCAGGGGCACACCACTGGAGTACGCGGTCAGGATGCGGCGGTTCGCACAGCACAATCTACTCATCGACATGATCGGCGCAGGCCGCTTGGGGCCGGATCACATCGATGCGCTCGCCAGGGACACCGCGATCTTTCACGGTGCGCAACCGCGCGCTGCCCCACGCGAAGGCTTCGGCACGCCGGCCAGTATCGACGCCACGCTTGAAGAATGTCTGGACGGCCTGGCGCGGCTGACCTTCGATCGAAACATGACAGACCGCGTCGCGAACGCCGCGCGGGCTCGGGCTGCGGCACTGCAAGGCGCTTTCCAGACGAGACTGCGCCACGGCCATGTTCGCGAGTGCCACGGCGACCTGCACCTGGGCAACATCGTCCTGCTCGACGGCAATCCGACGCCCTTTGACTGCCTCGAGTTCGAACCGCGCCTGCGCTGGATCGACACGGCCAGCGATATCGCATTCCCGTTCATGGATCTACTGCACCACGGCAGACAAGACCTTGCCTATCGATTGCTCAACGCCTATCTGGAGCGCCATGGCGACTATGCCGGGCTGGCGGTGCTGCCGTTCTATGTCGCCCTGCGGGCGCTCGTACGCGCGCGCGTGCTACTGGAGCGTGCCCGGCAACGCCATACTGAAAGCACTGCGCTTGATCTCGTACACGTCGAATGCCGCACCCTGCTGAATCTGGCGTTCCAGTTTCTGACGTTGCCCGCAGCGCCCCTGTGCGTGATGCACGGCCTCTCTGGTAGCGGGAAATCGACCGTCGCGGCAACCATGAGCGAAACACGCGCCATGGTGCGCGTCCGCTCCGACGTGGAACGCAAGCGGTTGCGCAACGCAAACGCGCAGCAGGAATCCAGGTACTCAGACAGCGTGACGGCACGCACGTATCACCGCCTGCTGGCCATTTGCAGGCTAGGATGCGCGGCAGGCTTTCCGATGATCGCCGATGCGACATTCCTCTCGCATGACCAGCGCGCCCGCTTCGCAAATCAGGCGCGTCGATTGGGAGTACGGTTCTTCATCGTCGATTGCAAAGCGCCCGTCGAAACATTGCGCGCGCGCATCGTCGCCCGGGCCCTGGCACGCCAAGACCCGTCGGACGCCGATCTGGCCGTGCTTGACCTGCAATTGCGCACGCATGACCCACTGACCACGGAAGAACGGATTCACGTGGTGCCCGCCGATCACCCGGGCTAGTGCCATCGGCGTCGGCATTGGCATCGCCCTGCCTGTCCCTACGACCGCACTCGCTGCAGTTCGTCAATGCGGCGTTGATAGCTCCGCATCAGGCAGGCCTTGTCCACACACACGTTGCGCGAATCGCGGAGCCACGTCCGTTGGTCCGCCCGCAGCCGCGCCTTGTTGGTCGATGTCTTCATCTTCTGATCGTAGATCCGCGCCAATTGGTCGTCGGCGCGGGTCAGCTCCGCATCCCCGCATATGAGCTGCCCCGCGACGGATGTCAGCTTGCTGCAGCCAAAACTCCGGGCAAGCGCATCCTTCGCGCCGCTCCGCCCCTCCAATCGCCCCGGCTTGCATAGCCCCTGCAGCGACCTGCAAGCGATATTCGGGCCGACCCATGCCATTTCGGTAGCGCCATACTTATCTACGAAGCGATTGATGGCCGCGTGGCTGACGCCTCTCAGCATTGCGTTTGCCGCGATGATCTCATTGCAGAGCGAGTCCTCTGCATAGGTATTGCCCTCGTGACGGTAGCAGCTATGGAAGCCCAGCATGCCGCTGCCGACAACGCTTCGACGCGCCCCCGAGGCGAACAGGATCGACGCACAGGCGGACGCGCATTTCGCGCCATTGGGAACCACGGTATAGATGTGCGCCTTGTCCATGACGTCGACCATGCGGAAGGCGGCCTCGACATTCCCGCCCGGACTATCCAGGATGAACACGACCAACCCTTCGTCATCGCGATCGGCCCGTTTCACGGCCGACTGAAACCGCTTTGCGTCTCCATCTTCGATCCGCCCCTCCCCGACCACCATTTTCATGTTGAGCTGTGGCTGGTAGTAGATCCTGAAGCCCATTGCCGCAGCCACGCCGGGAGCAGCCAGCACCGCCACCAAGCAAAGCCACGGCAGCAGCCGTTGCAGCACGGATCGCGCCGCACTGTCATTGCTTGCCTGGCCCACGATGCCTCGCATTCGCCATCTCCCTGGAAAGCGGACAGCATAGCCTCGAATCGATCCCTCGAGCGCAAGAGGCTTCGCGGCGCCTCGTCGCGGTTGCCACCACTCCGCCATGGATTATCCGGACGCCATTCGGCGTCGAGTTAGGGTAATGTGTGCGTGTCCACGGCCTGCGGCGTCACTTCGCCCGCACGGTTGCGGGCGATCCCCCGGCCAGACGCGCACGGACACGGGGCGACTTAAAGGAGACATTCATGATTTCCCACGTGGCCGCCGCCGGGCGCGCTTCGCGAGGCGGCACGTCCAGTGAGGCCCCGGAGACCGATCAGCCCGGACTGATCGCCCAAGCGCACGAGCGTTCGAAATCGCATGGCCTGCGGCCCCATGAATCGCCCGAGTTCCTCCCCGCGCGGCCAAGCGAGCTGAAGACGCAGATCGAGCGCAGCCAGTCGCTGTTCACCCACGCGCTGCCTGTCATGGAGACGCTCCACAACCAGATCGTCAACACGCAAAGCATGGTGATCCTGACCGACTCGGCTGGATTGATCCTGCATTCGCTTGGCGATGATGACTTTCTGGCCAAGGCCAGCAAGGTGGCCTTGCAGCCGGGCGCGCTGTGGTCCGAGGAAAGCCGGGGCACCAACGCCATCGGCACGGCACTGGTCGAGGGTCGGCCGACACTGGTCCACGGTGCCGAGCACTACCTGGAAGCCAACCGGTTCCTCACCTGCTCGTGCGCGCCGATCCTCGACCCGTACGGCAGGACCGTCGGCGCGCTCGACGTCACCGGCGATCAGCGCGGCTTCCACAAGCACACCATGGCCCTGGTGCGCATGTCGGCGCAGATGATCGAGAACCAGTTGTTCGCCAATGCCTTCCAGGACGTGGTGTGCGTGCACTTCCACTCGCGGCCGGAGTTCATCGGCACGCTGGTCGAAGGCATCGCCGCTTTCACGCCTGCCGGGCGCTTTCTCTCCGCCAACCGGAGCGGCGTCTTCCAGCTGGAATTGTCGATCGGGGCCTTGCAGGCGCATACCTTCTCATCGCTGTTCGGCATGTCGATGCCCCAGCTGATCGACTCGGAACGCGGCGCGCCCGCCGGCACCGTCCAATTGCAACTGCCGAGTGGCGTGAAGGTGTATGCGCGCGTGGAGTGGAAACGGCCCGCCAGCCAGATCGCGCGCGCCACCATAAGCGGCGACGCGGCCCACCAGCGCGATACGAAGCCAGCACGCCGACAGGGCGACGGGACGCTGCAGCCAGACGGTCTGGATGCCCTCGATACTGGCGACACCCAGATCAAGAGCGTCATCGGCAAGCTACGCAAGGTCATCGGCAAGGACATTCCGATTATGGTGCTGGGCGAGACCGGTACCGGCAAGGAGTTGCTGGCCCGTGCCATCCATGCCGACAGCCCACGCCGCGCCGGGCCATTCGTCGCCGTCAATTGCGCTTCGATTCCCGAGGCATTGATCGAGTCCGAGCTGTTTGGCTACGAAGAGGGGGCATTCACGGGCGCGCGAAAAAAGGGCGGCATCGGCAAAATGGTGCTGGCCAACGGCGGCACGCTGTTCCTCGACGAGATCGGCGATATGCCACTGCATCTGCAGGCGCGGCTGCTGCGCGCGCTACAGGAGCGTACGGTGTCGCCGCTGGGCAGCAACAAGCTGGTCCAGGTCGACGTCGCCGTGGTTTGCGCCACGCACCGTAACATGCGCGAGATGATGGCCAGCGGCCAGTTCCGCGAGGACCTCTATTACCGCCTGAATGGACTCGTGGTGCGTCTGCCGGCGTTGCGCGAGCGTGACGACCTGGATGCCGTGGCGCATAGGCTGCTGCAACAGGACCATGCGAATGCGCTGCCGCTCAGCGAACCAGTGGCACGGATGCTGCGCAGCTATCACTGGCCCGGCAATATCCGCCAGCTCGCCAACCTGCTACGCACCGCGCAACTGATGGCCGAGGGATCACCGGAGATCACCGAAGACCACCTGCCTGACGACTTCCTCGAAGACTGGCGCGCGCGACACGCGGCGGAGCCGAACGGAGACGATACCCGCCCCAGTCGGCTCGCCGACATCGAAAGCATGGCCATCCTGACTGCGCTGAAGGCACACGACGGCAATATCTCGGCGACGGCCAAGGCGCTCGGCGTTTCACGCAATACCGTCTACCGCAGGATCGAGGAAGCGGGCGGCCCGTCGCCGCAGGGCGACTGACCACCCTTCACGATGGCGGGAGCGGAAGCAACCGCCCCCGTCAACGATCAGCAGCAGTTCAGAAGAAGCCCAGCGGTTGCGTGTCGTAGCTGACCAGCAGGTTCTTGGTCTGCTGGTAGTGGTCGAGCATCATCTTGTGGGTCTCGCGGCCCACGCCCGACTTCTTGTACCCGCCAAAAGCGGCGTGAGCGGGATACAGGTGGTAGCAGTTGGTCCACACGCGCCCCGCCTGGATGGCGCGGCCCACACGGTAGGCGCGGTTGATGTCGCGCGTCCACAGCCCCGCACCCAATCCGTACTCGGTGTCGTTGGCGATCCGAACGGCCTCCGCTTCATCCTTGAATGTGGTCACGGCGATGACCGGCCCGAAGATTTCCTCCTGGAACACGCGCATATCGTTGCGGCCCTTGAGCAGCGTCGGCTTGATGTAGTAACCCTTGGCAAGGCTGCCGGGCATGACCTCCACATCGCCGCCGACCAGGCATTCGGCGCCCTCTTCCCGGGCGATCTCCAGATAGCCGCGAATCTTGTTGTACTGCTGCTCGGACGCCTGCGCACCGACCATGGTCTCGGTGTCGAGCGGATCGCCGCGCTTGATGGCGGCCACCTTGGTCATCACGGCATCCATGAAGCGGTTGTAGATGGATTCCTGCACCAGCGCGCGCGACGGGCACGTGCACACCTCGCCCTGGTTGAAGAACCCCAGCACCAGCCCTTCGGCCGCCTTCTCGATGAAGCTCGGCTCCGCCTGCATGATGTCCTCGAAGTAGATATTGGGTGATTTGCCTCCCAGCTCCACGGTCGAAGGGATGATGTTCTCGGCCGCGCATTTGAGAATGTGCGAACCAACCGGGGTCGACCCAGTGAAGGCGATCTTGGCAATGCGCTTGCTGGTTGCCAGTGCCTCTCCGGCCTCCTTGCCGAAGCCGTGCACCACGTTCAGCACGCCCGGCGGCAACAGGTCGCCAATCAGCTCCATCAGCACGTTGATCCCCAGCGGCGTCTGCTCGGCCGGCTTGAGCACGATGCAATTTCCAGCAGCCAGCGCAGGCGCCAGCTTCCATGCCGCCATCAGCAAGGGAAAGTTCCACGGGATGATCTGGCCCACCACGCCCAGCGGTTCGTGGATGTGGTACGCCACGGTGTGCTCGTTCAGCTCGGCCGCCGAGCCTTCCTGCGCGCGGATGCAGCCGGCGAAGTAGCGGAAGTGGTCCACGGCCAGCGGAATATCGGCATTGAGCGTCTCGCGCACTGGCTTGCCGTTGTCCCACGTCTCGGTAACAGCCAGCAGTTCGAGGTTTTGCTCGATTCGGTCGGCAATCTTCAGCAGGATCAGCGAGCGGTCCTGTACCGCGGTGCGGCCCCAGGCGCCAGCAGCGGCGTGGGCGGCGTCGAGTGCAAGGTTAATGTCCTCGGCGGTCGAGCGCGGAAATTCGGCGATCGCCTCACCGGTCACCGGCGTGGTGTTGGTGAAGTACTGGCCCTTGACAGGTGGCACGAACTCGCCGCCGATGAAGTTGCCGTAGCGCGGCTTGAACGAAACGATGGCGCCGGGGGTGCCGGGATGGGCGTAACGCATGGACTGTCTCCTGATGGATGAGTGACGACGCCAGCGTTCTGGTCTGATTCTGCGTGGCGTCCATGCGTTATTTGCAAAACCCGGGCCACCCTCCGCTGCGGCCCGTTCAAGCCGGAATCCCGTCGATACACCCCGGTGGCAACGAGAAAGACTGTTCAAGAATGGAACACCGGCTGTTCCAGGGATCAACAGTCGGTGGCTACGGCACTCGCCGGTCAGCGGCTCGGCGGCTCAGCGCTGCGACGGCGTCGCACCTGCGGCCGGAAACCGCATCCGCGCGGCCAGACCGCCCAGAGAGGAGCGCTTCAGTTCGAACGCCCCGTCGTACATCGCGCAGATATCGCGCACGATAGACAGGCCCAGTCCACTGCCCTCGACGGATTCGTCCAGCCGGGAGAAGGGTTGCATGGCCTGATGCATGGAGCTTGCGGGCATGCCCGGGCCATCGTCGTCGACGCAGATCTCGATCTCCGACTCCTGCGATACCAGCGTCACGCGGATACGCGTGTTCGCCCATTTCCAGGCGTTGTCCAGCAGGTTGCCGAGCATCTCGACAAGATCCTGCCTGTCGCCAAAGAAGTCGGCATTGCCTTCCACACTGACTTCAATCGGCTTGCCCGCATGAAGCCGCACGAGCGCGCGGGCGAGTTCCTCGACCGCCGGGCGGATCGCAACGCTTCGCCCGCCCGCGCCGGCGGCACCCACCGCGCGGGCCCGCGACAGATGCCGATCCACCTGCTGGCGCATCGCGTCCACCTGCTGCAGCACGCTCTGGGAGAGCGGACCGGGCAAGGCCGTGGCGCTGTTGGCCAGGATCGCCAGCGGCGTCTTGACCGCGTGGGCCAGATCCGCCGCCTGCCGGCGCGACCGCTCCACGGCATCGTGATTGCGTTTGAGAAGCACGTTGATCTCATCGACCAGAGGCTTCACTTCGGCCGGCCATACCCCCTGCAACGTGGGGTCGCCACCGCCGTGCAGCTTTGCCACCGCCGCGCGCAGGTGGCTCAGCGGCGCCAGCCCAAAGCGGATCTGCGCCCAGACGGCGCCGAGAATGCCCACACCAAGGATGCCGAGTGACAGCCACAACAGATGCCGGAACGACCGTTTGGCGTCCCGCAATTCGGTGCGATCCAGTGCCACCGTGATCTGGACGTACGCGTCATCCCCGGTCAATTGCAGCCTGCGGGACTTCACCAGCAGCGACTGGCCTTCCGGGCCGTTCCGGATATCGGCGTCTCCCGCCGGAATCTTGCGCTCGATCGTCGTGGGGATGTCGATGTCCCACAGCGACCGCGACCGTAGCGATTGCGTGCCCGACGCGGCCTGCCAGTAGGCGCCAGAGTATGGCCGTTCAAAGCGCGGATCGGCGGGCTGGCGCGTCAGTTCCAGCTGGCCGTGGCCATTCCATTCGAGCGCGGCGGCAAGGCTGGTCAGGTCCCGGTCCAGCTCGGTCACGTAAGTCTTGTCGACGTGACGCCCGAACAGCGTATCGAGCACCCAGCCCGTGGCGCATAGCGTGCCGACCACCCACAGCGTGGCGATCAGCAGCAACCTGCCCGCGATGGTGGGCCGCTTCATGCGCCGTGTTCCGGCGGGCGCAGCCGGTATCCGAGGCCACGCACCGTTTCGATGACGTCGACACCCAGCTTGCGTCGCAGGCGACCGACGAATACCTCGATGGTATTGCTGTCGCGGTCATGGTCCTGCGCGTAGATATGCTCGGTCAGCGTGGTCTTGCTGACGATCACACCCTGGTGGTGCATCAGGTAATCGAGCACCTTGTACTCGTGGGCGGTAAGGACGATGGGCGATCCGTCCACACTGACCTGACCAGTGGCGGGCGCCAGCGTGACGGGGCCGCAGACGAGAACGGGCGAGGTATGCCCGGTGGAGCGGCGGATCAGCGCCCGAATACGGGCCAGCAGTTCCTCGGCACGGAACGGCTTGGTGAGATAGTCATCCGCGCCCGCGTCGATGCCTTCCACCTTCTCCACCCAGCTGTCGCGCGCGGTCAGAATCAGCACCGGCACGCCGTTGCCGGCCTGGCGCCAACGCTTGAGCACGGTCAGGCCATCGAGCTTGGGCAGGCCCAGGTCGAGAATGACCGCATCATAGGGATTCTCGGTACCGAGATGCTCGGCGTCGATGCCATCTGACGCGTGATCCACCACATATCCTGCCTGAGACAGCGTATCGGCAAGCTGGCGCGCCAGTGTGGCTTCGTCCTCGATCAGCAGGATGCGCATCGTCGTCAGGGCTTGCGGGCTTTGTCGAGGTCATGCCCCTTTGCCTTCAACAGGCGCGCGTTGCGGGCATCGTACTTGAGCTTGGCCACCGCGCTGTTCGGCAGCAGCAGCTTGACTTCATAGGTCCATATCCCGTCATCGCGGTCCAGCTTGACGTCGATGACGTCGCCCGTGTACTGATTCGAGACGGTCTCGAGGATGTGGGACAGGGGCAGGATCTCGCCCGAGCGCAGCGCCTCGCGGGCGCGGTCGGCATCGGTATCGGCATGGGCGATGCCGGCGGCGCCAAAGGGGCCGAGCGCGGCAACGAGGATCAGGATGTGCGCTGCGGGGCGCAGCCAGCGTGTCAAGGCATTCATGGGGCGCATGTTGCGGGGGCAAGCCTGAACAGAAGCTGAACGCCGCGCTCAGGCGCGGTTCAGGTTCGACAGCGCATGATGCCACGACATTCTCACTCCGTCGCCGCCATGTCACAACGATCCGCCCTACACGCAGTGCTCGCCGGCCTGGTTCAACTCGCCCCGCTGGCCGCGGCGATGGCCGCCGCGGCACTGCCCTTCTGGTACAGCACGCTTTCCCGCTGACCGGAGATCTGGTCAGCCGGGTCAAGCGCCGCGCGTGGCGATGGTGTCCGTACCATCGGCGCCCGCCCGTGCGGGCTGCCGGATGTCTCAGCCCACCTCCCCCCGCATCCCGATCTCGCCGATGAGCTTGTCGTAGCGGGCGTTATCCGCGGCTACCATCTGCGCGAATTCGGCGGGCGATGCGCTCCTGCGAATCTCTCCCGCGTTTGCCTTCATCGACGCATCGAGTTTCCCACTGGCCTGCAGCGCGACCATGGCATCGAACAACTTCTTCGTCAGCGGCGCTGGCAGGCCAGCTGGGGCAAACAGGCCGCTCCAGTTGTCGAGCACGAAGCCTGGCGGCAACGATTCCGCCAGCGTCGGCACGTCGGGAAAATAGATCGACCGCGCGGCTGACGACACCGCCAGCGAACGAAGCTGTCCGTTGCGCAGGAACGGTGCCGCTGTCGATAGAACGGGCATGCCGAACTGCGTCTGCCCACTCATCATCGCAGTCACGATTTCGCTAGCACCCTTGTAGGGGATGTGAACCGCCTTGGTTCGCGTCTGGTGGAGCAGCGACTCCACTGCCAGGTGCGACACACTGCCCTTTCCGCCCGATCCATAGTTCAAGCCATCCGGCTGCCGACGCATTGCTTCGATCAGGTCACGCGCTGTCTTGTATGGCGACGAGGCCGGCACGGCCAACACTACCGGGCCGCCGGACAGCGCCGAAATCGCGGTGAAGTCCTTGGTCGCGTCATACGGCTGGTCGCGATACAGGTGAACGTTGATCACGTGCTGATTGGCCAGCACACCGAGCGTGTAGCCATCCGGCTCGGCACGCTTCAGCGCGCGAGCGCCGATGATGCCGCCCGCGCCACCGATGTTTTCCACCACCAGCGGCTGGCCCAGCACGGGCGCCAGTTCGGCGGAGATCGTGCGGGCCATCGAGTCCGGCGCGGTCCCGGCGATAAACGGCACGATCAACCGGATCGGGCGCGATGGATAGGGTGCGGCTGCCCTGGCCACGCGGCTCATCATGCCGCTCAAGGCCGTGGCGCCGGCCACGGCGCCTGCCGTGGCAAACCACTGACGACGATTCATGGTTGTCTCCTGTCATGCGGCGCATTGTCTTGCATCGCAATGTCGCCACGCAAATGCGTTGAGGCCCGTCGGTCAGGTCAGACCCGATCAGGCCAGATGGTCATGCCCCAGTGGGATCGAGAATCGCCTTGGCGATCGTATTCCGCTGGATCTCGCTGGTGCCCGTAAAGATGCGGAACATGCGCAGCTTGCGCCAGGTCTGCTCCACCGGATGGCCGCGCGTCACGCCCACATTGCCGTGAATCTGCACTGCCTTGTCGGCCACCTCGAAGCAGCGCTCCGACACGAACAGCTTGCACGCCGCCGCCTTCATGCGCAGGTCAGCGCCGGCATCGGCAAGCATCGCTGTCTGCGCGATCATGCTCTCGCACGCCCACAGCGCGGCCGCCATATCGGCCAGCATGTGCTGGATGGCCTGGAAACGCGCGATCGGGCCGCCAAACTGGCGGCGCGCGCCTGCGTACTGTACCGACGCCTTGTACGCGCCCATGGCCAGCCCCAGCATCGACGGACAATGCAGCAGCCGGTTGACGTTGATGCGCGACATGCCGAGTTTGAAGCCACGTCCTTCGCCACCGAAGATGTTCGCACGCGGCACACGCACGTTCTCGAAGCGGATATCGCCATCAATATGCTGGCCAGACATCGGTACGTACTCGGTACTGACGGTCACGCCCGGCAAATCAAGGTCGACGAGCACCGCCGTGATCGACGGTGGCGCGGTGGCGGCATCGGTCACGCACATCACGATGGCAAAGTCCGCGAACGGCGCACCGCTGATGTAGTGCTTCTCTCCGTTGATGACGAGATCATCGCCATCTACGACGGCACTGGTCCGAATGCTCTGCGCATCCGAGCCAGAATGCGTCTCCGTCAGCGCGAAGCACGTGGACTTCTCTCCGCGAATTACCGGTTGGAAGTAGCGTTCGATCTGGTCGGGCGTCGCGTATTTGAGCATGTTGCCCACGCGGGGCGGCCCGCCGAGATCGCCCAGCACGTGCGGCGCCAGCACCGCCCCGCTGGCGGCCAGATCGGCCTTGAGCGCGCACTGCTCCGCGATATTGAGACCCTTGCCGCCAAGTTCCACGGGCAGGCAGGCCGCGTAGAGCCCGAGTTCGCTGGAACGGCGCCAGACGTTGCGCAGCACGTCGCGCGGCCACGGGTCTTCCGCGCCCAGATCCAGCTCGCGCTCCAGCGGCCGCAGTTCCTCGTCGATGAAGCGCTGGATCGCTACGCGCGTATCCAGCAGCACGGGGTTGGTCAGATGTTCGAACATGATGTGCCCCTTAATTGACGCGGCGGCTGGCGCCCACCCAGTACTGTTCCCGCACGACTTTGCGCGCCAGCTTTCCGCTTGCGTTCTTGGGCAACTCGGCCACGAAATCGACCGTGCGCGGCGACTTGTAGTCGGCGATGCGCGCGCGGCAATGGCCGATCAATTCCGATGCGCTGGCTTGCCGGCCCGGCCACAGCGCCACCACGGCCTTGACGCTTTCGCCCCAGGTTTCATCGGGCACGCTGATCACGCAGGCTTCCATGACGTCCGGATGCTGGTACAGCGTGGCTTCCACTTCGGTCGGGTACACGTTGAAGCCGCCCGAGATGATCATGTCCTTCTTGCGATCGACCAGGTACAGGTAGCCATCGGCATCCACACGCGCCAGGTCGCCGGTGTGCAGCCAGCCGTCGACCAGCACCTCGCTGGTGAGACCGGGCTCACCCCAGTAGCCCTGGAACACATCCTCGCCACGAATCACGAGTTCGCCAATCTCGTCGTCGCAGACCTCCTCGCCGCGCTCGTTGACGACCCGCACCTCGGTTTCCCCCATGGCGCGACCGCACGATGCCAGTCGCTCTGGATGCCGCGCGAGTGCCTCGGCATGATCTGCCGTGGATAGCCGGGTAACGCCGGACGTCGATTCGCTGGCGCCGTAGCCTTGCGACAGGATCGGGCCGATGCGTTCCCACGCCTCGCGAATACGTGCGGGCGCCATGGGCGCGGCGCCGTAGGCCAGCGTCTTCAGGCAGCTCAGGTCTGCCGTGGCCAGCGTGGGCTCCGCCAGCAGCAGGTTGATCATCGCCGGCACCATGAACACGTGCGTCAGGTTCAGACGCGGCACCTCGGCCAGGAAGTGCGCGGGCTCGAACTTCTCGAACAGGACCAGGGTGGCACCAAGGAACAGGTACGGCTGCATCAACATGCCAGACGCATGGGTAATCGGCCCGATCAACGCCAGGCGATCGCCCGGGCGTGCGGGGCGATCCATGCCCAGGGTCATCTTGCGCATCGACGCCAACCGGTTGCCGTAGCTCTGCATTGCCGCCTTGATCTTGCCGGTGGAGCCCGACGAGAAATGCAGCACGGCGAGGTCGTCAGGCTGTGGCACATAGTCGATGGCGGCGGTGGCGCCACCATCGATCAGTGCTTCATAGGCACCGTATCCGCCCTCCGCCCCTGAAATCGCAAAGAAATGCTCCACACAGCCGAACCCGCGTGATTCCCGCCGGTATCGCGTGTAGCCGGGGCCGACGATCATCACGCGCGGCGTGCAGTTTTCCACGACATCCGACGCCTCTTCGGCGGTGAAACGGGGATTCAGCGCGGCCTTGACCAGCCCGGCCTTGTACAGCGCGCATTCGATCTCCACGATCTCCGGACAGTTTCGCGCCTGGATCGCCACGCGGTCGCCGCGGGTCAGGCCCAGCGCCAGCAGCGCGTTCGCCAGCCGCGTGGAACGCTCGTCGAGCTGGCGATAGGTCAGCACGCGATCCCGGTACAACACGGCCGGGTTGTCGCCCCAGTAACGAGCGGCGCGCCTGAGGAAGTAGGCGAACGTCATGCATGTCTCCTTGCAACTTGTCTGGTGTTTGTGCGCCCAGTCTGTAAGATGATGGGCATCACTACAATGCATTGACTGGAATAAAGTCATAAATACTAGGAATGTGCGATGGAGACTCGCGATCTGGAATACGTCCTGGCTGTGGAAACCCACGGTGGCATCGGGCGCGCCGCCGAGGCACTGGACATGACCCAGCCGGCACTTACCAAGGCCGTGCAGCGCGTGGAGGCGCAACTGGGCGTACCGCTGTTCGAACGCACGACGCTGGGTATGCGCGTCACGCAGGCGGGAGCGGTCTTTCTGGAACGGGCACGCCGGATCCGGCTGGAATATGAAGATGCAATCAAGGAAATGCGCGGCATCCAGACCGGCGAACAAGGGATGCTGCGCCTCGGCTATTCCCCTTCGATGCCCAATGCGCTGGTGCTGGGCGCGTGTCGGCAACTGATTCGCGAGCGGCCAGTGGCACGACTGCGCCTGACGATGCGTGTGGCGCGCGAGCTGATGGACCTGCTGCAGGCCGGCGAACTCGACCTAGCCATCGCCCCGTTGCCGCGTCAGGTGAACCCGGCCCTGGTATCGCGTGAACTGTTCACCGACCGCCTGGCCGTGGTGGCCGACGAGAATCATCCGTTGCTACGACGACGCAACCTGACGCTGGCGGACCTGACCGACCAGCAGTGGCTGCTGCCTAGCTCGCACGTGCTGATCCGCCAGCGGATCGACGCCGCCTTCACGGAACTGGGCTTGCCCGCGCCGATCCTGCGCGTGGAGACCGACTTCGGCAGCACGGCCCTCTTCGATCTGGTGCGCGGCACCGAAATGCTCTGCATCGCGGGATCAACCAGCAATGGCGCACAGACGGGCCTGCGCCCCATCGCACTGCGACCTGATGCCCTGGACCTGGGCCGACGCGTAGGCGTGATGTCGCGGGCGGGTGCCTATCTCTCGCCGCTGGCCCTGCGCATGATCGGTATTTTCGAGGCGCGGATGCAATGAGGGACGATCGGGACCCGCGCATTACACTGCAGCCTATGAGCCGCAGCCACCCGCAACCGCATCTTCAGGATTCCCTCACCGCCTACTACTGGAGTGGCGACGCCATCCGCAGCCGGCGCGTGAGTGACGTTGTGCTCTCCGGCACCGTCGACATTCCAGAGCCCCCTGCCCGGCTGACCGCAGACTGGGCGCGCGAAATCTCACATCACATGAACCTGGAAGTGGGGGATGTCGAAGTCATGCCCCTGGCGCGAGCACGCGTGCGTTGGCCGGATTATTCGCGCTGCGTGCGCGCGGTCTCGGATTGGGCGAGCACGCTCGGCTTGCCTGAAGTGCTGGCCGCGAGCGATGTGGCGCTTATGGTCTGTCGCGGGGCGCGGTATCACCATGACGGCGACCAGTATGGCGGCGCCGCATTCTGCAATCTCTTCCTGAGCGAGGACAAGGGACAGGACGTCCACTTCCCCTTGCTGGATCTTCGCATTCCGCTGCAGCGGGGCTCGGTGCTGATCTTCGATACCTGCCAGCCTCACGCAGTGATCCCACGCGGCAGCAGCCGTTTCAGCGCCGCCGACTTTCCAGCGAATCAGGATTGCACCCAGCTGTTCCTGACCTGGGAGCTGCCGATCGAGAATGCCCACGTGGCACGGGCTCTCAAGATCGCGTTCGACAGCGACGGATCGACCGCACGCGATCTGGACGAAGAGCAGGTCCGGCTGCATTGCGAACGGGTTGGCGTGTGTCAGGAAACCGGCGCGTGGCAACGCTACGTGGCTGAGTAAATCAGGCCGGCATTCGCACGGCAATCCGCGGGCACGCCGCGGCGATGCGGTCTGCAATCCCCGCCGGGTGCGGCACCGGCATTCCGGCGCGATTGCAGACCTGCAACGACCAGCGCAGGACGCCCTTCTCCGCCAGCGTATGCAGCAGCGCCATCAAATCGGCCTCATCGAATAGCTCGGGGTCCCAGGTCGTACGACATTCATAGGCGACACCGCTTGCCACCAGACGCGCCAGCGAGTCCATCACGCGTGTGGCGCTTCCGGGCGTGCCGGTCACGTGGTCGTAGCGGTGCGCGGGCGCCTTGATATCGAAGCCAACCCAGTCGACCCATGGCAGCGCGGCCTCCAGGCGGTCCGGATACATGCCGGCCGTGTGCAGGGCGACCTCGAAACCCAGTTGCCGCACGTCGCGCATGGCGGCCGGTAGCGCGGCCTGCAGCGTGGGCTCTCCGCCGGAGAACACCACGCCATCCAGCAGGCCGCGCCGCCGCGCCAGGAATGCCAGCACGTCTTCCCAGACCCGCGCGGACGGGCTGGCGACCGGGATCAGGTGCGGGTTGTGGCAGTAGTCGCAACGCCAGGGGCACCCCTGGCAGAACACCACGGCGGCCAGCCGCCCGGGAAAGTCGATGCTGGTCAGCGGCGTGAAGCCGCCGACTTTCAGGTCTGCCACAATGGGCTCAGGCCGCGCAGCGGATCTCATCGAAAAACGTGCGCTCGGCATGCTCGCCCTTCTTGCCGGTATTGAAGCTCGCCACCGGACGGTGGTAGCCCATCACGCGGGTCCAGACTTCGCAGGGTTGGCGCTCGTCGTCCTTGAGTGCCAGTGCGGGTTCGATCGAGAAATGGCGGGCGACAGCGAGATCAGTCATGGCGTTGCTCCTCATGTGCGAAACGTCGGGTTGAAAATCGGGAAACCTCACGCCGCCAGCGCGGCGCGTTTGCGCGCGAGAATGTCCTCGTCGCACTTCGGGCAGAAGCGGTGTTCGCCGGCCAGATAGCCGTGCTTGGGGCAGACGGAGAACGTCGGCGTGATCGTGATGTAAGGCAGCCGGAACGACTCCAGCGCGCGACGCACCATCCGCTTGCAGGCCTCCCCGCTCGACAGGCGCTCGCCCATGTAGAGATGCAGGACCGTGCCCCCGGTGTACTTCGATTGCAGGGATTCCTGACGCGCCAGCGCCTCGAATGGATCGTCGGTAAAGCCGACGGGCAACTGCGACGAGTTCGTGTAGTAGGGCTGATCGGCCGTGCCGGCCTGCAGGATGTCGGGCCAGCGCTTGCGGTCTTCACGCGCGAAGCGATACGTGGTGCCTTCCGCTGGCGTTGCCTCCAGGTTGTACATGTGGCCCGTGGCTTCCTGGAATTCGACGATCCGCCCGCGTACATGGTCCAGCAGACGCATCGCCATCGCGTGCCCGGCTTCCGTAGTGATGTCGTACGCATCGCCCGAGAAATTGCGGATCATCTCGTTGATGCCGTTCACGCCAAGCGTCGAGAAATGATTGCGCAGTGTGCCCAGGTAGCGCTTCGTGTAGGGGAACAGCCCTTCGTCCATCAGTTGCTGGATACGCTCGCGCTTGGCCTCCAGCGTGTCGCGGCCCATGTCCAGCAGTGAGTCGAGCCGGTTCAGCAGTGCGGCTTCGTCGCCTTGATACAGGTAACCGAGTCGCGCGCAGTTGATGGTGACCACACCCAGGGACCCGGTCTGCTCCGCACTGCCGAACAGACCGTTGCCGCGCTTGAGCAATTCACGCAGATCCAGTTGCAACCGGCAGCACATGGACCGGACCATATTGGGCGTCAGGTCCGAATTCACGAAGTTCTGGAAGTACGGCAGGCCGTACTTCGCCGTCATCTCGAACAGCCGCGCGGCGTTCTCGCTTTCCCACGGGAAATCCGGCGTGATGTTGTAGGTGGGGATCGGGAACGTGAAGACGCGCCCTTTGGCATCGCCCTGCGTCATCACCTCGATGTACGCACGGTTGATCATGTCCATCTCCGCTTGCAGGTCGCCATAGCGGAACGGCATTTCCTCGCCGCCGATGACGGGCACCTGTTCCTTGAGATCGTCGGGACATGTCCAGTCGAATGTCAGGTTTGTGAATGGCGTCTGCGTGCCCCAGCGCGACGGCACGTTGAGGTTATAGATCAGCTCCTGGATGTGCTGCCTGACCTCGGGGTACGTCATCGCGTCCTTGCGGATGAAGGGCGCCATATAGGTGTCGAACGACGAGAAGGCCTGCGCGCCGGCCCATTCGTTCTGCATCGTCCCCAGGAAATTCACGATCTGCCCGACCGCGCTCGACATATGCCGCGGCGGCGCGGCTTCCACCTTGCCCGGCACGCCGTTGAGGCCTTCATGCAGCAGAGTGCGCAACGACCAGCCGGCGCAATAGCCGGACAGCATGTCGAGATCGTGGATATGGAGGTCGCCTTCCCGGTGCGCGGCGCCGGCCTCGGGCGCGTAGACATGCGAAAGCCAGTAGTTGGCGGTGACCTTGCCGGCCACATTGAGGATCAGGCCGCCCAGCGAATACCCCTGGTTGGCGTTGGCGTGAATCCGCCAGTCCTTGCGGTCCAGGTATTCATTGATAGACGACTCGACGTCGACAGTCGTCGCGCCCCGGATGTTCTGCTGCATCGCACCCCTCCCGTGCTTACGCACAAAATATGGGGTGGATTATCTATATCGATACCATAGGTAGTGTTGCGGCAGATCAAATGGCGGCACCGCTGGGGGGGGCGACACATCGGGCGGCGGGTCGGGCAGATCTCGCCAGCAAGGCGATCCAGACCTCGACCGCCCGGCGTCATCTGCCGCCGGATGTGCCCTTCCCCAGCCCCCGTGTGCCTAGTTCACCTGCCGGGTGCGGCCCGTCCAGTACGGCTCCCGTAGCGCCCGACGCAGCAACTTGCCCGACGGATTGCGCGGCATGGCATCGATGAAGTCGATGCTCTTGGGCACCTTGAAACCCGCGATACGCTCGCGCGCCCAGCCCAGAATACTGTCGGCGTCAGCGGCCACACCCGGGCGCAGCACCACCATCGCCTTGACCGCCTCACCCCACCGCTCGTCCGGCACACCGATCACGGCCACGTCGGCAACGGCCGGGTGGCCGTAGATGGCGCTCTCCACCTCGGCCGGGTAGATGTTCTCCCCGCCGCTGATGATCATGTCCTTGACCCGGTCGTGGATATAGAGGTAGCCGTCCGCGTCCATGTAGCCAGCATCGCCACTGCGCAGCCAGCCGTCGGCGTCGATGGTGCGGGCGGTCTCTTCCTCCTGCTTCCAGTAGCCCGCCATGTTCTGCGGCGAGCGGATCACCACTTCGCCCACCTCGCCGGCAGCCAGCCTCTGGCCATCCGGCCCGACCACCGCCACCTCGCTACCGGGCATGGCCTTGCCGGCGGCGCGCATGCGCGGGACATCGGCGGGCGTATGATCTTCCGGCGGCAGCGCCACGATCGTGCCCGTGGTCTCCGTCATGCCGTACTGCTGCACGAAGCCGCAGCCAAACACCGCCATGCCCTCACGCAGCAGCGCCGCGGGAATCGGCGACGAACCGTACAGCATGTGCTTGAGGCGTGAATAGTCCACCTGGCGCGCGCGCGGATCACGCAGCACGATCTGCATCGCAGCCGGCACCATGAACAGCTTGCTGATGCGGTCGTGCTCGATATAGTCGAGCACCTTGCCCGGATCGAATTCGCGCGCCACGACACCCTTGCAGCCGACAAGAACACCGCGCACGCCCCAGCCCGAACCGCCGATATGCGCCACCGGCATGGCCACCAGCGACACATCTTCGTCGTTCCATTGCGACCAGTCGGCACCTTCGCGCAGCGAGATCTCGGTACCACTGGTCAGGTTGCGATGCATCAGCATCACGCCCTTGGGACGTCCGGTAGTGCCAGACGTGTAGAGCTGCAGCACCACGTCGGCGGGCTTCGCTTCGTGCGCCGGTGGTGTATCCGGGCACGCGTCGCGCCATTCCGTGTAGGCCGGCCAGTCTGGCTCCCCGCCCTCCATCGCCACGGCGCGGCGCACCAGTGGCAGCGCTGGCAGCAGGTTGCGAACCGATGCCGATGACTCGGGGCCGACGAAGACCAGCGTCGCGTCGCAGTGCGAGACGATGTACTGGATTTCGGGCCCCGCCAGCCGCCAGCTCACCGGTGCAATGACGGCCCCCATCTTGGCCGCGCCAAAGAATAGTTCGAAATAGTGGTCGCTGTTCTTGCCGATATAGGCGATGCGGTCGCCAGCCTTCACGCCGTCGGCCAGCAGGGCCTGCGCCACGCGATCCGTATGGCGATCGAAATCGGCAAACGTGGTCTCGCGGCCTTCGAAGGCGTACGCAATGGCCCCGGCCCGCTCCCGGGCGAAGTGGCGAATCGCGCTGGGCAGCGTCGCGAGGTATTCCGTCTCCATGAGCCTTGTCTCCCTTTTTGATTGATAGGATGGGTACTGGTGACAAATGGCGTCGAGGGACGCCAATGCGGGCACTCAGAGCCGCAATACCTGTCGCGCGATGATGTTGCGCTGGATCTCGCTCGAACCGCCGTAGATCGATGCCTTGCGATAGTTGAAGTAGCGCGGCGCAATCGGGGCGGCATTGTCCGGACCCAGACGCGGGTCGGCAGCGCGGCCCTGGATCTCGGCCCAGGTATCCCGCACGAATGGCAGCGCATAGGGTCCGAGCACGTCGACGGCTAGCTCGGAGATGGCCTGTGCCGTCTCGGTACCGACCAACTTGATCATGCTCGACGCCGCGCCGATCGACGTACCCGAGGCCACGCCGGAGAACAGCCGCAACTCCGCCGCCTCGGTCGCCGCCACGCGCACATACATGGCGCCCAGCCGTTGCCGGAAGACGGGATCGTCGACCAGCCGCCCGGTGCCATCCTCACCGGGCTGAGCGGCGGCCATGGCAGCCACCTTGTCCAGTTGCCGGTGCAGCATCGGCGCGAAGCTGCCGCCACGCTCGAACTCGAGCAGGTACTTGGCAATGGTCCAGCCCATGCCCTCCTCGCCAATGCGTTGGGCGGCCGGCACGCGCACATCGTCAAAGAAAACCTGATTGACCTCCTGCTGGCCCTCCATCGGGCCGTCGAGCGTAGGCAGCGCCGATACGGTGATACCCGGCGTGCGCATGTCGAGCAGCAGGAACGTAATGCCCTCCTGCGGCCTGCCCTCGCGCGAGGTCCGCACCAGACAGAACATCCAGTCGGCCCACTGGGCGTGCGTCGTCCAGATCTTCGAACCGTTGAGGATGTAGTGCTCGCCATTCGCATCGACGCCGCGTGTCGCGCGCATCTGCAGCGAGGCCAGATCGGAGCCTGAGTTCGGTTCGGAGTAGCCCTGGCACCACCAGTCGTCGGACGCCAGGATGCGCGGCAGGAAGCGGGCCTGTTGCTCGGGGCTGCCGTACTTCATGATGACGGGCGCGACCATCTTGAGACCCATCGGCGACACCGGCGGGCAACCGGCGGCGGCCAGTTCGCTTTGGAAGAGGTGCCGTTGCGTGGGTGTCCAGCCGGGGCCACCATGTGCTTGCGGCCAGTTCGGCGCGGCCCAGCCACGCGCGTGCAGGGCCTTTTGCCAGCGTACCTGTGCCGCCTTGTCGAGATAACCGTTCTTCGATTGCGCCATCATGGCGCGAAGCTCGTCATCAAACGCTTCGGAGATCCAGGCGCGCACCTCGGCGCGAAACTGCAGGTCTTGCGGAGACTCGTCGATATCCATGGCGGTCCTTATGCGTTGGCCGGGTAGCGCAGGTCGACACAACGGCGCAGATGGTAGGCAACGTTGCCGAACTGCAGGCCGATGGCGGTGACACGCTTGAAGTAGTGGCCGACCGCCGTTTCCTCGGTCACGCCCATGCCGCCGTGGATCTGCACCGCGCCCTGCCCGATGCGGCGGCCTGCTTCGTCGACATGGGCCTTGGCGGTGCTGGCACCCAGCGCGCGCTCATGTGGCTCGCCAGCAAGACGCATGGCAGCCACCTGTGTGAGGGCGACGGCCTGCTCGTGCAATATGTACATGTCGGCCATGCGATGCTGCAGCGCCTGGAAGCTGCCGATCGCCTGCCCGAACTGCTGGCGCTGACGCGCGTACTCGACGGTGTCCTCCAGCATTCGCGCCGTGGCGCCGGTGGCTTCGGCACACAGCGCGACGGCGGCGGTGTCGCTCAGTTGCTCCAGCAGCGGCAATGCGCCGCCAGGCATTCCCAGCACTTGTGCGGCGCTTACCGGCACGTCGGTCAGTATCAGGTCAGCAGTACGGCCGCCGTCGAAGGTGGGGGCTTCGATCAACGTCAGGCCCGGCGCCGTGCGTTCGACCCAGAACAGCGTCGGACCGGCTTCCGTGTTCGCGCTGACAATGAAGTGCGTGGCCCAGGGCGCGCCGGTGACGAGCGCCTTGCGCCCATGCAACCGGTATCCACCGGCAGCCGCGTCCGCGCGTGTTCGCACCATCATTCCGTAGCGCGATTCCGGTTCGGCGTGCGCCCAGCCGACCACCAGTTCGCCTGCCGCGATGGCGGGCAGCGCTTCGGCGGCCAGCGTCTCATTGGCATATTGCAGTGCATCAACCGCAAGGATGGCCGTGCCAAGGTAGGGCTCCAGCACAAGATGGCGGCCGAACTGTTCCATCACCACGATGTGGTCGATGATGCCGCCGCCCAGCCCACCGAAGCGCTCGGGAATCCCGATGCCAAGCAGGCCAAGGTCGCGCGCGAACGCGCGCCAGCAATCGGGACGCCAGCCGGCGGCCGAATGCACGGCAGCCTGGCGCGCATCGAACGTGTAGTGATCGGACAGGTAGCGCGCGAGCGTGTCGCGCAGCATGGCCTGTTCCTCGTTGAAGCGAAAATCCACGTGTTGGCTCCTCGGTGGAGATGAGACACAGCCATTCTGTTCCGCGCCGGCCATGCCGGCGACGTTCGAACGAACTATTCGCGCCAGACAACAAGTGCACCCGAACGCCTAGACCTGACGTGCGAAATCGCTCACCTTCACGCCATCGCGCCCCAGAATCGCCATGCCGACAACACGATTCCAGTACAACTCCGACCCGTGCGCCATGCGCCATTCGTGCAGGCATCGCGTCACCAGTTGCAGGTCATACTCCTCCGTGATGCCGATGGCGCCGTGGAGCCCATGGGCGGCGGCCGCGACAACCTGCACGGCCTCCGCGCAGCGGGCCTTCGCCACGGCGGCAGCAAGCTTCCCCGGGTGCCGCTGCCCACCCGCGAAAGCCATTTGCGCGGCGACGGACATTGCGGCAATGTGCTCGACGATTACCGAAAGCTGATGCTGGATGACCTGGAACTTGCCGATCGACCGCCCGAACTGAGAACGGTCCTGGCAATACTGGAGGGTCAGCTCTCCCGCGCGTCGGGCCGCCCCCGCCATCAGCACGGCAAGCACGGCGCCGTCCCAGGCGTCCAGTTCGTCCACCGTGACGCCCTCGATAGGCACGGCATCACCCCGCACCCACTTCAAATCCGCGCTGAGGCTGCCGTGCACCCCGATCCAGTCCCGCTGCGCCGCGCTGCAATCCAGCAAGAGCACCGCGTCGCCGCAGCCCACGAGTACATGGTCCGCGACCAGGCCACCGATCACATTGGCGATATGCAGGCTCCCGTCCGGTTCGCACCGGCATCTTGGCGCGATCGTGATCATGCCCGCGGGCGCCCCGCCCCCGGATTTCGAGAGAATCGCCCGTGCTGCAATGGTCTGGCCGATTGGCAGTGGTACGGCGTGCTTTCCGACCTCAAGAAGAATCGGATACAGCTCGCCCAACGCCAGCCCGGCGCCTCCAGCCTCTTCGGGCGCCAGGAGCTCGAGGAATCCCGCCTCCTCGATGGCACCCCATACCTCCCTGACTTCAACGCCTTGTCCAATCTTCCGGAGCGCCTGCGGCGAGAAACGGTCTTTCAGAATATTTGCGATGGCTTCTACGAACATTCACTGTCCTCCTTCGTGTTAGCGCAGCCCGAGGCTACGGGCGATCATGCCGCGGAGAATCTCTCGCGTGCCGCCACGCAACGAGAACGTCGGGGAAATCTGGCTCAGATAGGCCACCGTGCGCAGCAGCTCGCCATCGCCGGCCGCCTCCGGGTCCGAGGCGATCGCCGCTTCCAGATAGGCCGGAATCGCCTGCTCCAGCTCGGTACCCAGATCCTTGACCAACGCCGCTTCGACCACCGGGCTCTCATGGCGTGCCAGCTTCGATGTCACGGCGATCGACATGTTGCGCAACGTCGCCACATGCGTGACGAAGCGGCCAAGCGCGGCCACCTGGTCCCGGGTCGCTTCCGTGCGGCGAAGCTGTTCGATCCAGGCATCCAGCAGGACGATGCTGGAATAGATGCGCTCCGGGCCGCTGCGCTCGAATGCCAGTTCCGCGTTCACCTGCTCCCAACCACTGCCTTCTTCGCCAATCAGGGCATCCGACCGCAGCGCCACATTCTCGAATACCACCTCGGCGAAGTGCGCGTCGCCCGTGAGGTCCCGGATGGGACGCACGGTCACGCCGGGCAGGGAAAGATCGATGATGAACTGGGACAACCCCTTCTGCTTGTCCTCGGGAACCCCTGAGGTACGGACCAGCGCGATCATGTACTGACAATGCTGCGCGTTGGTCGTCCAGATCTTCTGGCCATTCAGGACCCAGCCATCCGCAGCCGGCGTCGCGCGCGTCCGGACACTCGCCAGGTCGGAGCCCGAGTTCGGCTCGCTCATGCCAATGCAGAAGAACGCCTCGCCACGACATATCTTCGGCAGGTAAGCCGCCTTCTGCGCCTCCGTGCCGTACCTGAGGATCAGCGGCCCGCTTTGCCGATCCGCGATCCAATGCGCTGCGACGGGGGCTCCAGCGCTCAGCAACTCCTCGACCAGCACGAATCGTCGGAACGGATCCAGGCCGGCGCCGCCGTACTGCGCCGGCAAGGTAATGCCTACCCATCCGCGGCCGGCAAGCTTCCGGCTGAAATCAGCGTCAAAGCCCATCCACGACCTGGCCCGCTTGCTTGGTGGGGCCTTGGGTTGCATGTCCGCGAGAAAGGCCTTCACCTCGGCGCGAAACGCCTCCGCCTCCGGGGGCAACTGCGCGAGATGAAAGGTATCGAGTAGATGATTCAATGAAAACTCCTGATCTGGCACTGCCGCCAGGCGTCAGTGCAAAAAACCGGCACGGTGCTGCCGTGTGTCCGCAACACGCCGGCAACCGGTGCCTCACATCACGTTCACAGTGGCGATCTTCACCACTGGTACTTCGCGGGTTCCTTGTCGATGAACCTCCGGACTGCCTCCTGGTGATAGGCGCTCTCGCGGCACATGGCCTGCAGCATCGCTTCCTGCGCATGGACGGTATGACGGTCGGACTCGAACGCCCGGTTCATCACGGACTTCGCCGCGCCGATGGCGTCGGTCGGGGCGTGCGCGAAGCGATTCGCCAGCGCAATGGCATCGGCCACGACATCGTCATCGGAGATCGAATGGAGCAACCCAAGGTCGAGCGCCTCATCGGCCTTCACGACGCGCGCGGAGAAGACCAGTTCCTTGGCGCGCGCGAGGCCGATCCAGCGAGGCAGCAGATATAACGCCCCGACATCGGGCACGAATCCGATGCGGGAGAACACCGAACAGAACGTGGCCCGTTTCGATGCCAGGATAAAGTCCGCGCAAAGCGCCAGCGAGAGTCCCGCGCCAAACGCCACGCCGTCCACGGCCGCGATGACCGGCTTCTCCATGTCGATCAACTCGTCGGACCAGCGATGAATCTTGCGAATGCGCTCGCGTCCCTCGAAGATGTCGCGTTCGCCGCCCTGCCCGGCCGCAATCGCCTTCACATCGCCCCCCGCGCAGAAGTGCCCGCCAGCGCCGGTCAGCACGATGGCCTTTACCGCCTTGTCATCGCGCAACGCCGGAACGACCTCGGCGAATGCGTCCCGCATCGTCATGTCGAGCGCGTTGCGCTGCTCCGGACGATTCATCGTCACCACGGCGGTGGTTCCAACGTGCCTGACTTCCAGTACCGTCATTGCTTGTCTCCTTTGTTTTCAGTAGCGCATCTGCAGCAGCCACGTCGCCGCCATGGCGGGGCGTTCGCTGTTTTCCACCTGCATTTCCACTTGCCAAAAGCATCTGATCTCGCCCGGCCGGACATCCTCGACGCGCTGCAGGACGAACACACCGCGCAACCGGGCGCCCGCGGGTACGGCACCAGTGAAACGCACCTTGTCGAACCCGTAGTTCACAGACATCTTGCGGCCCGGAAACGAGAAGCACTGGGTGAACGCCGTGGTGACCATCGACAGTGTCAGGAGTCCATGTGCAATCGTGCAGCCGAACGGCGACTCGGCCGCGGCGCGTACCGGATCGACGTGGATCCATTGACGATCGCCGGTCAGCCTTGCGAACGTATCGATCGTCTCCTGGTCCAGCACGATGTAGTCGCTCACCGCGGCCGGCGCATCTCGAAGCGCCTTGACGGCCTCGACAGAACTCAGCGCCTGCATGCGTCAGTCCGCCTTCACGTTGAGGGACTTCGCCACGGGAATCCAGCGCGCGCGCTCTTCGTTAATGAATTCCCCAAAGCTCGCAGGAGATCCCGGCATCGGCTGCGCGCCGATTGCGCGTAGCTTCTCGACCAGCTCAGGATTGCGAAGGGCGTCGTTGATCGCCTTGTTCATCGCCGCGATAGGCGCAGCGGGCGTGCCAGCCGGCGCGACTACACCAAACCAGGCGCTCGCCTCGGTTCCCGAGTAGCCCAGTTCGTGCATGGTGGGCACGTCCGGCAACAGTGGAAAGCGGTTCGTATCGAGAATGGCCAGTGCGTGAATCCGGTTTGCCCTGGCCTGCTGCATGGAGGACGGCAATGCATCGTAGATCAGGTCGATATTCCCACCAATCAGGCTGACGATGGCAGGCGCGCTACCCGCGAACGGCACATGGGTGACCTTCACGCCGAGCTTGCTCGACGCGTTCTCGCCGGCGAGGTGCGTGATGTTGCCGCTCGACGCCGAGCCCATGGTCAGCTTCCCTGGCTGGCTCTTGCCCAGTGCCACCAGATCCTTGACTGACTTCACCGGCAACTCCGCCCGCACAGAGAGCATCAGCGGCGTCTTGCCCAGCCCCGCCACCGGCACGAAATCGCGCGCCGGGTCATAGGGCAACTTTTCGTAGATCGCGCTGTTGATGACCAGAGGCGCATTCGAGCCGACCAGGAGCGTCTTGCCATCGGGTGCGGATCTGGCCACGGTCTCCGCGGCGATGATGCCCGCTGCCCCTGGCTTGTTGTCGATGACGATCGTCGTCTTCAGGAACTTCGACGCATCGCTGGTCACCAGCCGGGTGATCTGATCCGCTGCGCCGCCCGGCGGATATGGCACCACCAACCGGATGGGCTGATCCGCTGCGGACGCGGCATTTGACACGGCGAACACGGCAACAGCCAGGAAAAGCATCTTTGCGGAATGCAGCATCTTGTCTCCTTGAGTTTTGTTTTGGGTACAACGATCAGATCACGCCCTGCTCCCTCAAGGCGTCGATGGTCTCGGCTGAAAAGGCAAGCATGTCCTGCAGAACCCTGTCGGTGTGTTCACCCAGGGTTGGCGCGGAGCGTTGGTAGCGAATCGGCGTATCGGAGAAACGAATCGGATTCGCAAGCGATGGGGCTTTCGAACCGCTGCTGTGCTCCAGAACGAGCTGCATGTCCCGATGCCTGACCTGCGGGTCTTCGAACACCTGTTTCATGTTGTAGATCGGTCCGCAAGGCACGTTCGCCGCTTCCATCAGCGTCACCCATTCCGTCATGGTTCTGGCCAGCATCGCCTCGGCAACCTGGGGAATCAGCGTCTCCCGATTTCGGTTGCGCTGTGCTGCAGTGGTAAATCGGGCATCTTCCGTCAGATCGGGACGCCCGATGACGCCGCAGAACGCCGCGTACTGGGTGTCGTTGCCGACCGCCACGATGACGTCACCCTCTTTGCAGCGGAATACCTGGTACGGCACCATGTTCGAGTGCGCATTGCCCATCCGCTGGGGGACCTTGCCGGACAGAAAGTAGTTGATGGCCTGGTACGAATTGATGGTGACCACGCAATCGAGCAAGGAGATATCGATGTATTGGCCCTCTCCGCTGACGTTCCGGTGCTCAAGCGCGGCAAGGATGGCCGATGTGGCGTACATGCCGGTGAGCAGATCTGTGATGGCGATGCCGGATTTCACCGGGCCGGCGCCGGGCTCGCCATCCGGCATCCCGGTGATGCTCATCAGACCGCCCATACCCTGGAAAACGAAGTCGTAGCCCGGCAATGCCGCATAGGGCCCGGTCTGACCGAATCCCGTGATCGAGCAGTACACCAGACGCGGGTTGAGCTTGCGCAGGTCTTCGTAGGACAGGCTATAGCGAGCCAGCGTGCCCACCTTGTAGTTCTCGACCACGACATCGCATTCGCGGGCCAGCGCCCGGATGATGTCCTGGCCCTTTGGCGATGCAAGGTCGATCGTGATCGATTTCTTGCCCCGGTTTGCGCTGAGGAAGTACGACGAATCATCGGTCTCGTTGCCTTGCGGGTCCTTCAGGAACGGCGGCCCCCAGCCGCGCGTGTCGTCGCCGGCGCCAGGTCGCTCCACCTTGATGACTTCGGCCCCCATGTCCGCCAGATTCTGGGTGGCCCAGGGTCCGGCCAGCACACGGGACAGGTCCAGCACCTTGATATGGCCAAGCGCCTTGCTCATGTCGTTGTCTCCTGCTTTCGAGTTGTAGCGATGAGCGTAGCCACGTGCCAACGCCGCGTCCAATAGCGATTCGCGAGACTTCGATAAGCTGCGTTTATCACTGCCCGGCAGTACGCCGATATATTTTGGATATCGAAAATCGTCGTTTCTATATTGGACAGCGCCATAGCGCTGCGCATAGTCTCTGCTGACGCTTCGCGTACTAGACGAAGCCGGATAACACGGAGACAGGAATGAAACTCACATCAGCCACGCGCCGGTGGGCCATGCTGTGCGCGCTCGTGGTGACGATTGGCGGCGCACTGACGCCGATGGACGCCAGAAGCGAATACCCGGACAAGCCCATCAAGCTGGTAGTGTCCTTTCCGCCGGGGAGCGGCACGGACTCCAACGCCCGATATCTCGCACGCAAGATGGAGGAACGGCTGGGAAAGCCGGTCGTCGTCGAGAACCGTCCGGGTGGCAACAGCTTTATCGCCGCGCAAACGGTGACCCGCGCCGAACCCGACGGATATACGCTGCTGCTGGCCAGCAACTCGCCGGTGGCGACCAATGTCGCGATGTTCCGCAAGCTCCCCTATGACCCCGTCAGCGAACTCGCACCCATTGCCCGTCTGGGAGTCGGCGCCATGGCGCTGGTCGTGAGCGCGACGTCTCGCTACCAAACCGTCGACGCGCTGTTGAGTGCGGCACGCGAACACCCCGGCACTCTCAACTATGGCGCGGGCAGCGCCTCATACCAGATCGCGACCGAGCTCTTTCTGGCAATGGGTCACATCAAGGCCAACCATGTGCCATACAAGGGCGCGGCGCCTGCGCTGACCGATCTGGCTGCAGGACAGGTGGATTTCGTGTTTGCCGACTATGGCGCGGTACTTCCGCTCCTGAACGGCGGCAAGCTCCGGCTGCTCGCGGTCACCAGCGACAAGCGGCTCGGCAGCCAGCCCAACACGCCCACGCTTCAGGAAAGCGGATTCCCCGGCTACTTCATGGTGAACTGGACCGCCGCGTTCGCACCGGCGAATACGCCAAAGCCGGTCATCGCCAAGCTGGAAAAGCTGATGCTGGACATCTACCGGACACCTGAAACCAGCGAATTCCTGTCGCGCACCAGTTGGGACGTCTTTGTCGGCGACGCGAAAGCGCTGAGGACCTTCCAGCTCGCGGAGATCAAGAAGTGGTCGGACGCCGCCGAGCGCGCAGGCGTGCCGAAACAGTAGACGCAACGATAGACGAACCGATCCATCCAATCCCGGAGACCTACCATGTCGAACTTCCTGTCCTACGAACAAGACGGGCACGTCGTCACGTTGACGATGTCGGAACCCGAGCGCCGGAACCCACTGACGGGCAATACGGCCGTGCCCGAATTCCTGGCCGCGATCGAGCGTATCGAGTCCGATACGTCGGTCCGCGCCGTGATCATCACCGGAAGCGGTACCGCATTCTCGTCGGGCGGCAACATCCACGAAATGAAGCGGCAGGCATCCGGGACTGCCTCGGCAATGGACGTCAGACGGGACTATCGCCATGGCATTCAGCGGCTGCCGCTTGCGCTGTTCAATCTGGAGGTCCCGGTCATCGCCGCCGTCAACGGTCCGGCACTGGGGGCGGGTCTCGATCTCACCTGCATGTGCGACATCCGCATCGCGTCGCGCGCCGCCCAGTTTGCGGAGAGCTTCGTCAAGCTGGGCATCATTCCCGGGGATGGCGGCGCCTGGCTGCTGCCCCGAATCATCGGGATGTCGCGCGCGGCGGAGCTTACGTTCACGGGCAAGGCGATCGACGCGCAAACGGCGCTCGAATGGAATCTCGTTTCACAGGTAGTCGAACCTGAGGCTCTGCTGCCCACGGCCCGGGAGATCGCCGCCGCCATCGCGGCAAACCCGCCGCACGCGGTCCGATTGGCCAAGCGCCTGTTGCGCGAAGGCATGCACACGTCGCTGGGCACGCTGCTGGAACTTTCCGCCGTCTATCAAGCGGTCTCGCATCAGGCCGCCGATCACAAGGAAGCCGTGGAAGCGTTCCTCGACAAGCGCAAACCCGTATTCAAGGGATAAAGGGGTCACGACAGGCCGTTTCTCGTTCCGGCGTGGCGGCGGGAAACGGCTCCCCTGACAGCGATGGCACCGCAGCGGGAATGCCCCGCGACATGCGTATGTGTCCGTATTGCGACGCACAGCATGTTTCAATAAGCTCCAGGTCTCAAGCGCCCTCCGGAGCCAGAACACGACATTGAAATGCGGCGCTCTGTCACCCTTCCAGGAATATGGATCTACGTCGCATCAGGCACTTTGTCGTACTTGCCGAGACTCTGAACTTCCGGCGCGCCGCCGAGCGGCTGCATATCGCCCAGCCGGCCCTGACCGTCTCCATACAGAAACTCGAAGCAGAGCTGGACACCACCTTGTTCCTGCGCGATGCCAGAGGCGTGGCGCTGACCGCCAGCGGGCGGGTCGCGTTGCTGGAGGCAAAGCGCATCCTGTTCCACGCTGGCCAGTTCAGCGAGCGGGTACACGCAGCCGCCAGTGGTCTGGGTGGCACATTGCGCGTGGGATTCGTCGGCTCCACGACGTATCAGGTACTCCCGCGACTCGTCTCGCGCTTCCGCGAGGAATATCCGGGCATCGAACTCGTACTGAAAGAGGCAACGTCGACCAGCATTCTTCGGAGCCTGGAGGAGGAAGTCCTGGATGTCGGCCTCATCAGGACGCCATTGATGTCCAGGGGCACTGCCACGCTGATTTCCCTGCAGGAAGACCGGTTCGTTGCCGCGCTGCCACGGCGCAATCCGCTGGCGGCAAAGCAACCGCTTACGCTCGCCGACCTTGCGCAAGAGCGGTTCGTCATGTATGCCCAGACCGAAGCATCGGGCCTGCACGCCGCAGCGATGGCGGCATGTCAGACCGCCGGATTCCTTCCCCGGATCACGCAGGAAGCCACGCAGATCCAGACGGTATTGGCACTGGTGGAAAGCGGCCTTGGCGTCGCGTTGGTCCCGTCGATCATGCGTCGATTCGGCAGTGACAAGCTGGTCTATTCGACACTGGCCAACTATCCCAACACCACGAGCATCGGCATCGCCCTGGCCTTTTCCCCGCACGCGGATGGTCCGGCCATCAGGCATTTCCGCGAAGTGGCGATTGCGGAGTTCGCCGGCGACGCGCCGGCCGCGTAGGCTTCGGCCCGGATCGAAAAAGGACCCTGACCGAAACCGTAGCGACTTCGCCTCGCCGGCAGCACCTCAGAGTTCGCGCGCGATCAGTTCCTTCATGATCTCGTTCGAGCCACCGTAGATCTTGCTGACCCGCGCGTTCACATACATCCGCGCAATCGGGTACTCCATCATGTAGCCATAGCCGCCGTGCAACTGTAGGCATTCGTCGATGATCTCGCACGAACGCTGCGTGCACCACCACTTGGCCATCGCCGCCGTGCCGGGGTCCAGCTCCCCACGCAGGATTTTCTCCATGCAATCGTTGACGAAGCTGCGCGCGATGGTCGCGTTGGTCTTGCACTCCGCCAACCGGAATCGGGTGTTCTGCAGCTCGATCAGTGATTCGCCGAAGACCTTGCGATTGCGCACGTACTCGATCGTCAGGCCCAGCGCGCGCTCCATCGATGCCAACGCACCCAGCGCGATGATCATGCGCTCCTGCGGCAACTGTTGCATAAGCTGGTAGAAGCCCTTGCCCTCTTCGGTGCCGAGCAGGTTCGCGCACGGCACGCGCATGTCGTCGAAGAACAACTCGGCGGTGTCCTGGCCCTTCTGCCCCATCTTTTCCAGGATGCGACCGCGGCGGAATCCCTGCTGGCCATCAGTCTCGACCACAACGATCGACACACCGCGCGCGCCCGCCTCCGGATCGGTCTTGCAGATCACCAGGATCAGGTTGGCGTGGTAGCCGTTCGTGATGAAGGTCTTCGAACCATTGATGACGTAGCTGTCGCCGTCCTTCAGCGCGCGCGTCTTGACGCTCTTGAGGTCCGAACCCGCACCGGGTTCCGACATGGCGATGGCGGCAACCAGCTCGCCGGTCGCCATCTTCGGCAGCCACTTGCGTTTCTGATCCTCGGTGCCGTAGCGCAGGATGTAGTGGGCAACGATGCCGCTGTGCACGTTGGTGCCGAGGCTGCTCACGCCGGCCCGCCCCTGTTCCATCGTGATGATGGCCTCGTGGGCGAACGTCCCGCCGCCGCCACCGTACTCTTCGGGAATGCTTGCGCAGAGCATCCCCATCTCGCCTGCCTTGTACCAGACTTCACGGTCGATGTACTGCTGCTTCCACCAACGATCCTCGTTGGGTGCAAGCTCGCGCTCGACGAACTTGCGAATGCCATCCTGGAAGATCTCCAGGTCGCCGCTGATCCAGGGCAAAGGGTTGGTCATGATGCGATGTCTCCTGCTTCGATTGTGTTGGATGCGTTGAACGATGACAGCGTCATCAGTCGAGTGTCAGGTTGGCGAGGCGGATGGTCTCGCCCCAGCGCTTCTGATCCTTGCTGACCAGATCGGCGAATTTCGGCTGCGGCTCTCCGCCGGGCATACCACCCATTTCGCGAAAGCGCCGCACGACATCAGGATCCTCCATGACCTTCGCCAGGCTCGCCTGCATCTTCGCGACGACTTCCGGGGGCGTCTTTGCCGCGCCGAAGAACCCCAGCCAGCCCTGCACGACGAAATCCTTCACCCCGGCCTCGGCCATGGTCGGCACGTCTGGCATGCTGGCCTGACGTTCATCGCTCGTTACCGCCAGCGCGCGCAGCTTGCCGCTTCGAATCTGCGGCAGCGACTGGGTCAGGTTGTCGAACATGAAAGTGGTCTCGCCGGCGATCACCGACGTGGTGGCAGGCGTCGACCCCTTGTACGGCACATGGATGGCGTTGGTGCCCGTGCGCTGCGTGAACATCAGCGACGTCAGATGCGTGGTCTGCCCGATGCCGGCCGACGCGTACGAGAGCTTGCCCGGTTCCTTCTTCAGCAGCGCCAGGAGGTCCGCCACGCTCTTCACGGGCGACTGGGCGTTGACGACCAGCACGTTCGTGAACGAGATCATGTCGGTGACCGGCACGAAATCCTGCGGCTTGTAGCTCAGCTTCTTGTATGCCGTGTAGTTGATCGCGTGCGAGCCGGTATTGCCGACGAGCCAGGTGTATCCATCGGCGGGCGCATGCAGGAAGGCCTGCGTGCCGATGATGCCGGCCGAGCCGGCGCGATTGTCGACCACCACGGGTTGGCCCAGCAGTGCCGAGAGCTTCTGCGCGACGATGCGGGCCGGAATATCGGTCGTGCCACCCGGCGCGCCGGGAACGATGATCGTGATGGGCCGCGTTGGCCATGCCTGCGCGTTCGCCGGTTTCGCGGCAACCATGCCGATCGCGCCAAGCGCGAGGCTGGCGCCAAACGCCAGCGAACTGAAGGTCCTGCGTTGCATTTGTCGTCTCCTGATTGGTTGTGTCGGCTCAACCATTTTTTTCTTGTCACCGCCCACGTATTCACGCGGTGGCGCATGTCTTTCTTGCTGCGGCGGGTCTGTAATCGCGGGTGCTGCCGCCGCGAAAGGCCGCCCCTGATCAGGCTCGGGGCGGCCAATCCAGACAGGGTGTTACTTGCCGGTCCAGACCGGCTTGCGCTTCTCCGCAAATGCCGCCGCGCCTTCACGCGCGTCGGCCGAGGTGAAAACCGACTCGATCAGCGGCCGTTGACGCTCGAACATTTCTTCGCGGGTCCAGTCGCCCGATTGCACCACCACCTGCTTGCTCGCGGCGATCGCCAGCGGCCCGTTGGCGCCGACCGCAGCGGCCAGTTGCAGCGCGGCATCCAGCGCGCCGCCAGCTTCGGTCAATCGATTGACGAGACCCAGTTCGTAGGCACGCGTGGCCGGCAGCATGTCGCCGGTCAGGCTGTACTCCATGGCGACGTGGTACGGCACGCGGCGCGGCAAGCGCATCAGGCCGCCGGCTGCTGCAGCCAGGCCACGCTTGACTTCTGGCAGGCCGAACTTTGCTTCGCGCGAGGCCACGACCAGATCGCAAGCGAGCACGAGCTCGAAGCCACCCGCCAGCGCGTAGCCCTCAACCGCGGCGATCAACACCTTGCGCGGCGGGCGCTCGGTCACGCCACCAAAGCCGCGCCCCGGAATGCTGGGCCGCTTGCCGGCGAGGAACCCCTTCAGGTCCATGCCGGAACAGAAGGTGTTGCCGGCACCGGTCAGCACCGCGATGCTCAGGTCGTCGCGCGCATCGAGTTCGTCCAGCGCTGCCGCAATGGCGGTGGCCGTTTCGAAGTCCATCGCATTGCGCGCTTCGGGGCGGTTAATGGTCAGCACCATCACGTTGCCGCGGATCTCCTTGACTAGCGTGTCGGTCATGATCGACTCCTTAGCGCGGGGCCATGCGGATGGCGCCATCCAGACGGATGGTCTCGCCATTGAGCATCGGATTCTCGAGGATGTGCAGCGCGGTGGACGCGTACTCGTCCGGTGCGCCCAGGCGGGCCGGGTGCGGCACCATCGCACCCAACGAGGCCTTCACGTTATCGGGCAGACGGGCCAGCAGCGGCGTGTCGAACAGGCCCGGGGCGATCGTGCAGACGCGAATCATGCGCTGTGCCAGATCGCGTGCCGCGACGATGGTCATGCCGACGATGCCCGCCTTGGCCGATGCGTAAGGAATCTGGCCGATCTGGCCTTCGTAGGCCGCCACCGACGCGGTCAGCACGCATGCGCCACGCTCGCCGTCGACGGGCTCGTTGGTCGCCATGCGTGCCGCACCCAGACGCAGCACGTTGAAGGTGCCAATCAGGTTGATCCGCACCACGCGCTCATAGGCTTCGAGCGAGCCCGGCGAGCCGTCCTTTTCCACCACGCGTACCGCGCCACCGAGCCCCGCGCAATGCACGAGCGCACGCAGCGGCCCCATCGCGACTGCAGCGTCGAACACGCGCGTCATCTGGTCGGTATCGGTGACGTCGGCCTGGACGAACGTGGCATTGGGACCCAGTGCATCCAGCGCGGCAGCGGCACGTTCTTCCGAGATGTCGGCAATCACCACCTTGACACCCTTCTCCACAAGGCGTTTGGCGCTGGCAAGGCCGAGGCCGGAGGCACCGCCGGTCACGACGGCGGACATGGTCTGGTCGAGTTTCATGCTTGTTTTTCCTGTTCGTATGGGATTGCGATGGGCGTCAGACGCGCTCGATGATCGTGGCGTTCGCCATGCCGCCCGCTTCGCACATCGACTGCAGGCCGAAGCGCTCGCCGCTGTCTTCCAGCGCATGGAGCATGGTGGTCATCAGCCGCACGCCCGATGCGCCAAGCGGGTGACCTAGCGCGATCGCGCCACCGCGCGGGTTCAGGCGCGCGCCATCGGCCTTCATCGTCTTCTGCCAGGCCATCGGCACACTGGCGAATGCCTCGTTGATTTCGTAGTGCGCGATCTGCTCGAGCGTCATGCCGGTCTTTGCCAGCACGCGCTGGGTGGCGGGGATCGGCGCGGTCAGCATCTCCAGCGGATTGGCGCCGATCACGTCGAAACCGACAAAACGCGCGCGCGGCTTGAGGCCGAGCTTCGTGGCCATGCGCTCGCTGACAATCAGGATTGCGGCCGCACCATCACTGATCTGCGAGGCGTTGCCGGCGGTAACATTCCAGCCGATCTGCGGAAAACGGGCACTCAGTTCGTCGTTGCGGAATGGCGACTCCAGCGTCGCCAGGCGCTCCACGGTGGTGTTGGCGCGGATCGTCTCGTCCTGCTCCACCAGACCATTCACGGTCTGGATGCCGACGATCTCGCGCTTGAATCCGCCGGCTGCCTGGGTGGCGGCGGCACGCTGGTGCGAGCGCGCCGAGTAGCTGTCCATGTCGTGACGCGAAAGCTCCCACTTGGCGGCAACCAGCTCGGCCGACACGCCCTGCCCGACCAGCCCCGGCGCGTAGCGTTCCTCAAACGACGGACCATATGGGTTCTGGCCAATACGCGCCGCGCCCATCGGCACCCGGCTCATGGACTCGATGCCGCAGGCAATCACGATGTCGTACGCGCCGGCCATGATGCCCTGCGCGGCAAAGTGAACGGCCTGCTGGCTCGAACCGCACTTGCGGTCGATGGTGGTGGCCGGCACGTGCTCCGGAAAGCCCGCCGCCAGCCAGGCCACGCGCCCAACCCCTGCGGACTGTTCGCCGGCCTGCGTCACGCAACCGGTGATGACGTCATCGACCAGACCCGGGTCAAGGTCATTGCGCCGCACGAGCTGCGACAGCACCTGGGCCAGCAGTTCGGTGGCATGGAGTTCGGTAAAGGCGGAGCCGGGCTTGGAACGGCCCAGCGGCGAACGGATTGCGTCGATGATGAAAGCTTGCTGCATGTGTCTCCCCCTGATCCTGGTAGTAGGAAAAATGAGATGGGTGGCTCAAAATATCGGTTGGCGTGACATATCTTCAATCAGATTTAGCCAAAAAGTCCAGCTTCTCGCCTCGAAATTTCTCTTGACCGACTCTTTTTTTGAATTGCAGAATAGAATTTATGAGACACAAGTGCCGAAAAACAGCGACATCGATGGACCGGGAGCATCTGAAGTGACATCACTGCCACCTACCGCACCCGTCACGGCGGGCGAGAGCGAAGGCGAACAGGAAGGTCGCCTGGTGAGCGCGCTCGCACGCGGCATCGGCATCCTTGGCTGCTTTTCGACCACCGTCCAGGAACTGTCCGGCAAGGAACTGATGGAGCTGACGGGTCTGCCCAAGCCCACGCTGTTCCGCCTGCTCGACACGCTGTGCGAACTCGGCCTGCTGCGCTATTCCGAGCGGCTATCGAAATACGTGCCCGGACTCGGCCTGCTGAACCTGGCCGCGCCGACGCTCGCCCGCATGACGATCCGCCAGCTGGCCCGCCCTCTGATGCAGGAACTGGCAGACCACATCGAAGGACAAGTCCAGCTACTCGCGGGGATTGGCACCAATCTGAGCTACGTCGAAGTGGCGCAGGGTGCAGGTTCGCAGTTGTTCCGCTCTGAAATCGGGATGCGCGTCTCGCTGTCGCGCGCGGCATCCGGCCGGGCGTACCTGTTGATGCTGTCCGAGTCCGAACGCAAGGCGTGGCTCGACGGCTTCGCGCGGCGCGACCCATCGCGCAAGGAATGGCTCGACGAGCGCCTTGCCACGGCACAACGCGATCTGAGCGAGCAAGGCTTCTCGCGCAGCTACGGCGACCTGCACCGCGAGATCGAAACCATCGCCGTGCCGATGCAGAAACGCCGCGATGGCGAAGCCTGGGTGCTCGCTGCCGCCGTGCCGATCTACAGCGAACAGTGCAAACGGCTAAAGGAAGACCTCGGCCCGCGCCTGCTGACGCTCATGCGCAATGTGGAGGCATCGCTGGGCGCATAGCGTCGCAATAGAATACAAAACCAACAGGAGGAGACGACCTGTTATGACAACACTGCACGACTGGGCAACCGTGGCGCCGCAAAAGCCAGCATTGATCCAGGCTGAATCGGGCCACGTCATCACGTATGGAGAGTTGGACGCGCGCGCGATCCGCGCCGCGCAATGGCTGGTGTCGCGTGGTCTGGAAGCCGGCGACTGCATCGCCGTGCTGGTGGAGAATCACCCGGGCCTGATCGAGATCGCATCCGCGGCGCGGCGCGTCGGGCTGTACTACACCGCAGTCAACACGCACCTGAGCCCGGCGGAAGCGGCCTACGTGCTGAAGGATTGCGGAGCGAAACTGCTGATCGCGTCGCCCGCCATGTTGCCGCTGGTCGAAGCAGTACGCGCGGCCGATGCCCACGCGCTCGATCTGCCTGTCTTTGTGCTGGCTGGCGCTTCGAACCTGCCGCCAGGCTTTGAAGCGTACGAAGCCGCAATCTCCGCGTTCGCCCCTGACGCCACCCTGCCCCCGCGTCCGGTCGGCCGCGACATGCTCTATTCGTCCGGCACCACCGGCCACCCCAAGGGTATCCGCCGGCCGCTCACGCCCTACGAAGACCGCGACAAACCTGAGCTTGAAATCATCGCCTGGCGCCGTGCATTCGGTTTCGACGAGAACACGGTCTACCTGTCGACCGCGCCGTTCTATCACGCCGCGCCGCTGCGCTACATCATGCGTACGCTTGACGTCGGCGGCACATGCGTCGCCATGTCGAAATACGACGCCGAGGGCGCGCTGGCCGCAGTCGAGCGCTACCGCGTCACACATAGCCAGTGGGTGCCGACGATGTTTGTGCGCCTGCTGGGCCTGCCCGACGAGGCACGCCGCCGTTATGACCTCTCGTCGATGAAGGTCGCCATCCACGCCGCCGCGCCATGCCCGGTCCATGTCAAACAGGCCATGCTCGACTGGTGGGGCGACATCCTTTACGAGTACTACGCCGGCTCCGAAGGCGCCGGCACGACCTCCATCGGGCCACTGGAATGGCGCAAGTATCCGGGCTCGGTCGGACGCGCGTCGGCCGGCGTCATCCACATCGTGGATAACGCCGGCAACGAGTTGCCGCCCAACGAAGTCGGCATGATCTACTTCTCGGGCGTGGCAACGTTCTCGTACCACAACGCCCCGGAGAAGACGCGATCCGCGTACAACGACAAGGGCTGGGCCACCTATGGAGACCTCGGCTACGTCAACGAGGAAGGGTATCTGTTCCTGAGCGACCGGCGCGCGGACCTGATCCTGTCGGGCGGCGTGAACGTCTATCCGCAGGAAATCGAAAGCGTGCTGATGCAGCACCCGTCGGTGGCGGACGTCGCCGTGATCGGCGTGCCCGATCCGGAGTTGGGCGAGGTACCGAAGGCCGTGATCGAACTGCGTGACGGCAAGGCCGCCACGCCGGATCTGGCGCAGGACATCGTCGACTACTGCCAGGGCAGGCTCGGTCGCCTGAAGCTGCCGCGCACGGTGGTCTTCGACGAACGCCTGCCACGCACCCCCACCGGCAAGCTGTTGCGACGGGAACTGAAGGACCGCCATCGCGAGCAACCGCACTCCGGGCATGCCGTGCGGACCGGCCGCGCCTGACCGTACCGACTCAAGGCGGCCCGGCCGCCTGATGGTTGGCGGGTTGGGGGTGGTGGGAGCCCCAGCACATGGAAATGCGGCTATGCTGGCGGCAAAACGTCATCAAGAACGCCAGCCACTGGGGACAATTTCATGCGCCTGAGCCAACTTCAGGACTTCATTGCCGTGGCCGAGACCGGCAGCATTCGGGCCGGCGCCAAGGCCCGCAATGTCTCGGGTCCGGCCATCACCAAGAGCATTCGCCTGCTCGAGGAAGAACTGCACGTGCCGTTGCTGACACGCACTACGCGCGGCGTGGTGCTGTCGCGCTATGGCGAGGCATTTTTGCGGCGCGCGCAGCTCATCGCCAGCGAGGCGCGCAAGGCCACCGACGAGATGTCGCAGATGCTGGGCACGCGCAATGGCGTGGTCCGTATCGGCGCCACGGGCGGCCCGGCGCACCTGCTGCTGCCGGCCGTGCTCAAGCGCTTTCGATCGCAACACCCGGACGTCCAGGTCTGCATCGACAGCGGTGTCTATCCCGCCCACCTTTCCGATCTGCGCGCCGGTGTCATGGACATGGCAGTCAGCCCAATTCCGGACGAGGGCATCGAGCGCGAGTTTGTCTCCGAGCCGCTGTACGACAATGACTCGGTAGTGGTGGCGCACAAGGACCATCCACTGCGCAACGCCCGCAGGCTGCGCGAACTGGTGGGATCGGAGTGGGTGCTGACGGGCCAGCGGATGCACGGCCCCGGCGCCGCGATTCTGGACGCCTTCCGTGCACTCGATCTGCCGTTGCCACGCGTGGCCGTGCGTTGCGACACCATCGGCATGATCCAGACACTGCTTGAAGACCGGTCGCTGCTCTGCCTGCTGCCGCGCCAGTTGGTGCCCGGCCAACTGGCCAGCGCCAATCTGGTGGCGCTGCCCATCGAGGATCCGTTGCCCAGCCATGCGGTAAGCCTGATCTATCGGGCCGATTCTCCGATGACGCCCGTGGCGGAGCAGTTCGCCACGCTGTTGCGGCGAGAAGTGCACTATCTCGGCAAGCAGCCGGACAGCCCACTCCGCAGACAGGTACCCCGCGCCACGGAAATGGCCGGCTAGCCTACTGCGGTCGAGCCGGGAACTTACTTTCAGTTGCGGGTGCTAACCAGCGGTTCACACCCGAACTGCCCCGAAAGGCCGCCAGGCCGCGCCAGTACTGCGCTCGCCGGCTCCAGCGGTGGTCCCGCCGGGACTTTCCCCACTGCATATAACGGCGAATCTGCGCGTGAATATCCCTTCGCCAATTGGAAGGGACGCACATGAACGCAATCGAGGACCGCCCCGCCGCGCTAATCACCGGCAAGGGCATCGACGCCATTGGAGATGGCATCTGGCTGCTGCATGGCCAAGGCCAGAGCTTCGTCGCCGATGTGGGCGGCGGGCTGCTGGTGGTCGACAGCGGTCCCGGCGGGCGCATTACGGCGGGCATGATCGAGGTCCTGCGCATACAGACGGACCTGCCCGTCCTGGCGATCTGCTACAGCCACGGTCACCTGGGCTACAACGCCGGCGCGAAGCAGTGGCTCGACCATGCCGCGCAACGTGGCGACCCCACGCCGCGCATCCTGGCGCATGTCAACGTGCTGGCCCGCCAGAAGCGCTATCGGGAAACGCAGCGGATGCAGGAGCGCATGGCCGAGATCCAGTTCCGCCATGCCAGCGGTGCCCTGGCCGGCAAGCTGGGCCAGAACCGACCTACCGAGACCTTCACCGAAGGCATCACGGTCGGGCAGGGCGATCGGCGCGCCGAGATTTTGTGGGCGCCATCGGAGACCGATGATGCCGTCGCCGTCTGGCTGCCCGGAAGCCGGTTGCTCTACGGCGGCCCCGCCGTGATCGACTCCATCCCGAATGTCGGCACACCGTTCCGCACCATGCGCGACACCGTGCGCTGGGCGGAAACGCTGGAGCGGCTGGCCAGCCTGCGACCCGAAACCGTCGTCCGTGAATTTGGGCCGTCCCTCCAAGGCGAGGACACTTGCCAGCACGTACTGCTGCACACCGCCAGGGCACTGCGCTGGATGCGCGAAGAGGTGGTGCGACTGATGAACGCCGGCTGCAACGAGCGCGAGATGCTGGCCGCGCTGCAGCCGCCGCCGGATCTGTTCGAGCAGCCGTGGATGCAGCCTACCTACGGCGACCCGACCTATATCGCCCGCGATATCTACCGCTCCGAAAACGGCTGGTGGGATCGCAACGCCACGACGCTGCATCCGGCCGCACCGAAAGCGGTAGCCGCCGAGATCGCAGCGGCCATCGCCGATCACGGCGCGATCGTGCGGCACGCCCGCGGACTGGCGGATCGCGGCGAGATCCAGTTGGCCCTGCATGTGATCGACCTGCTGGCACAGGCATCCGGCGATGCACCGCAAGTCGTGGAGGCTCGCCAGCTCAAGGCCGAATGGCTGCGCGCCCGCTCGAAACAGGTGCGCAGCTATGTGTCGCGCAGCCTCTACGTCGCGGCGGCCATGGTCCTGGAAAGCGGCTCGGACGACAACTTCGGCATCCACTAGGAGCCCGCCATGCCGTTCCCACAGTCTGTCGATGACATTGCCAACGACATCGCCGACCATCGCCGGCGCAATGCATTGCGCCTGTTCGCGATGCTCGGTCTGGGCGCCGCACTGCGCCCCGCCGGCGCGGCTGCCACCTGGCCGTCGCGCCCAATCCGCCTCGTGGTGCCCGCTTCAGCCGGAAGCGGCCCGGATCTTTTCGCCCGACCGCTGGCTGAAATGATCGGCAAGCGGCTGGGCCAATCGTTCGTGATCGACAACAAGCCGGGCGCCACCGGCATCATCGGCAACGACATCGTCGCCAAGGCCGCGCCGGACGGTCAGACCCTGCTGTTCACTTACGCCGCCACGGTGGTCATCAACCAGACGCTGCAGCCAAAGATGCCGTACGACGGGCTGCGCGACCTCGCACCCATCGCCCAGATCGGCGCAGGCGGTAACTTCCTTGTGGTCGCGCCCGACTTCCCCGCCCGCAACCTCAAGGAGTTCGTCGCGCACATACGCGCGCGGCCAGATGTTTATGACTACGCGTCCTGGGGCATCGGATCGGGCGGCCATCTGACGATGGAGGCCCTGAAGATGCAGACGGGCATCCGCCTGCGGCACGTGCCCTACAAGACGGTGCCGCAGATCCTGAACGACATGCAGGGCGGCGTCGTGCGCGTGGCCTTCGTCGACACCTCATCGTCGCTGCCATTGCTTCGCGCGGGAAAGCTGCGCGCGCTGGCTATCAGCGGCACACGGCGCGGCTCCGCCTCTCCCGAGGTGCCCACGATGACCGAGCAAGGCTTTCCGTTCGACACCAACAGCTGGTACGGCATGTTCGCGCCAGCCGGCACCCCCGACGCGATCGTGCAACGGCTCAACGCGGAAGTTAACCTCGCACTTGCCAGCGCCGAGATGCGCGAACGTTTCATGCAGTTGAACATGGCCGATCCGCCGATCAGGACCGCCGCGCAATTCGCGCAGACCGTGCGCGATGACGTGACGGCGTGGGGCAACGTGATCCGCGCCAACCACATCACCGTGGACTGACCATCGGAACCCGAAGACACCATGACCCTGAACGCCACCACACTTGACCAGCGTATTGGCGACGCCTTCGTCTACACCTTCCCCTTGCATGACGTGGCGCGTACGCGCTGGCGCCTCACACAGCAGGAAGCCACGCGCGGCAAGCCGCCCAACCGGCTGCATCACAGCCGGCACCTGCTGGACGATCGCGCCCGGCAGGTGACAATGCCCAATAACGACACGTTGTACTCGTCGGCGTGGCTCGACCTGTCCGACGCACCCGTGACGCTGGCGATGCCTGACATGGGTGACCGCTACTACAGCGTGGCACTGCTCGATGCCTTCACAAACAACTTCGCCTGCTTGGGCCCGCGCACCAACGGCCCTGGTGCCCACACGTTCGTGATAGCTGGCCCGGCACACCATGCCAGCGCGGCAAAGGCGCTACCGGTCGGCGCGACGCTGGTCCGGGCGCCTTGCAACGATGTCTGGCTGCTGACGCGCACGCTCATCGACGGCGAACACGATGCGCCCGCCGTGCATGCACTTCAGGAGCAGATGCAGTTGCAGGCCAGCGCCAGGGAACCCGAACGGTTCGTCACCACACCCGACGAATCCAGTCCGGCGGCATATCTGTCGCTCGTCAACGAGGCCCTGGCGCGCAACGGCGTACCCGCCGACGAACAGTTCATGGTCGACGGGTGGGCCGATCTTGGCATCCGGGCTGGCTCGCTGGATGCATGGAGCACGCTCGATCCGCAGGTGCGCGATGCCTGGACACGACTGTGGCCGGCGCTGCGCCACCGGCTCGAACACCCGCCCAAGGGCAGCATCCGTCGAAGCGGCCCCAAGGGCTCGTGGCTCAGCGGCACGGACCACATCGGCAACTTTGGCAAGGACTTCGTGTACCGCGCCTACATCGCGCTCGTCGGACTCGGCGCGCTAGAGCGCGCGGAGGCAATCTATGCAACCGCCCTGGTGGATGGCGACGGACAGGCATTCGACGGTGGGCACCGCTATCGGCTGCATGTGCCCGCGAACATGCCCGTGGACGCATTCTGGTCGTTGTCGATGTACGAGTTCGAACCGGATGGCCGGCGCTTCTTCACAGCCAACCCGATCCGCCGTTATGCGATTGGGGACCGCACGCCTGGACTGATACGCAATGCGGACGGATCGCTCGACATCGCCATCCAGCACGCGCAACCCGAGGCCGGCACCGCCAATTGGCTGCCCGCGCCTGCTGGCCGGTTCTCGATGGCCCTGCGGTACTACCACCCGCAGGCCGACCTGATCGAGCACCGGTTCGTGATGGCGGACACGGAGCGCGTCGCCGGGTAACCGGGGCGGGGTGGTCCGATGCGTCGGTGCCCCGCCTGACAGCCGTCAGAACGCGCCGCCCTTGCAGTCGCCCGGCAGGTTCCTTTAAGAAGCTTGCGCATCTCGCTGTCGCGCAAGCGGGGCACGGCCCGCCCATAGGGGTTGGAATCATTTTCCGGCGTCATCGCATCGGCGAATCCCCGATTCGTTTTCATATATTAGTGAGCGATTGGCGCTGCCTGCCCGTACTCAGAAGCGAACATTGAGCGTGCCCTGGACGCCATGGTCCTGGGCATTGCCAGCGATCTGCCCCTGATAGGCCAGACCCAGCGTTGCCATGCGGCCGACCTTGACGTCAAATCCGGCCTCGATCACGGCGCTGTCCTTGGCGATCGGCACCCCGGCCACGGCAAAGGCGCCGAGAACCGTGGGAGTCGTGCGGTGCCTGGTGGTATCGGGAGGGCGCTATACCGCGCGCCGGTGCCAATGGCGTCTTTCCGTCCGTCCGCCGCGCGGGGATGGGAGTTGTCCCGATTCGACTTGCTGCGCTGTGTCGGTGGCAGGCTGGCGGCCGCAACGCTTGATGATTCGCTTCAGATTCATGACGACTTCCCCGGAGCCGGTGGCCAAGTCGATGACCGACTCGATGACCAACTTGATGACCAATGGCATACACGCCGTGTGCGTGACCCGGCGTGGTGCGGTGTTTGGAATAGGAATGCGTAACCTGGCAGCCGGGATGTCCGGTCTGCCACCCGTGCCCTGACCGTGTCTTGGACGTGTCTTGAGGCAGGAGGCAATTAGATAAGTGACGGCAACGCCTGCCTATCACTACAAACTGGTATTTCGCCGCGATGCGCCAGCAGGGCGACGGCACCACCGCGAATCCCGGCGAAATACCCCCACTAAATACTGGTTTCAAGGGATGGCCCGGTGTGGTCGGCGCGCCGCATAATGCGCGCTGATTCGTCTCTTCTGGGAGCCCGGGCCGATGCCCTTGCGCACGCTTGCCGCCGATCTGACCTTGCCTGCGCCGGCGTTGCTGGTGGAGGACGACCCATTGGTCTCTCGCCGGCTGGAGAACCTGCTGCAACAGCTCGGCTATGCGCCAGATGCGCTTGTACTGGCCGCTTCGCTGGCCGAAGCACGCGCCCGCGTGACGGACCAGCCCGTGGCGCTGGCACTGGTGGACCTGGGCCTGCCCGATGGCAGCGGCATCGACCTGATCGCCGAGTTGCGCGCGGCCGACCCCGGACTGGGCATTCTCGTGATTTCCGCATGGAGCACCCAGGATGCGATCCTGGCCGCCCTGCGTGCCGGGGCCACCGGCTACGTGGTCAAGGAACGCGACGATCTTGAAGTTGCACTGGCCCTGCGCAGCGTGCTGCGCGGCGGCGCGCCCATCGACCCGTTCATCGCCCGGCGCATCATTGAGGAACTGCATCCCGGCCCGAGCGAGTCGGCCAATGCCCAGACACCCGAACCATCGACCGAACGCCTGAGCCCGCGCGAACACCAGATCCTGCGACTGGTGGCAGATGGGCTGGGCAACCGCGAGATCGCCGAGCGCCTGTTCCTCTCGCGCTACACCGTGGAATGCCACATCAAGCATATCTATCGCAAGCTCGCCGTCTCGTCGCGCACCAGGGCGATCAACGCGGCGCGCTCGCGTGGCTTGCTGGGATGAAGCGCTGGCTCGCCTGCCTCGCGCACCTCGTGCTGTGGCTGGTTGCGGCGTCGGCCTGGGCGCAGACACCAACGGCCCAATGTTCGGTGCGCATCCTCACCGTCAGCACGGCCGAAGCGGGCCCACACGGCGCGCGCCCCGATCCCTCGCAGTGGCGCTCGGTCACATTGCCCGACGACTGGAACCGCCGCCAGCCCGGCTTCGGCGGCAGCGTCTGGTATCGCATCGACTGGCAGCGCGAATGCCCGGGCACACTGCGCGAACCGGTCGCGCTGGTACTGCAATCGGTGGTGATGGCGGGCGAAGCCTTCATCAACGACGAGCCGCTGTGGCGCGACGCGCAACTCATCGAGCCGCTGTCGCGGAGCTGGAACCTGCCGCGCCATTGGCGCCTGCCCGAAGCCTGGATTCATGACGGCGTGAACACGCTCTGGGTGCGCGTGGTGGGTGTGGCCGGGCAGTCCCTGGGGCTGGGGCCGGTCTTCGTTGGCGATTCGCTGGCGATGCAGCAGCGCTATGACGAAATCTGGTGGCGCCATCGCACGCTGTTCATGATCAACATCATCGTCTCGGGCGTGATGGCGGCACTGTTCTTCTGCATCTGGGTGGTGCGGCGCGAGCAGACCGCTTATGGCTGGTACGTGCTCATGTACCTGTTCTGGGTACTGTTCATCGCCAACGTGCTGGTGACCACCCCCTGGCCATGGCACAGTACGCTGACGGTGGCGCGTTTCAACACCATGGCGCTGCTGTTGTCCATCGCCTGCTTCTGTGTGTTCACCTGGCGCTTTGGCGGGCAGCACCTGCCGCGCATCGAACGGGCACTGTGGTGGATCACCGGCATACTGCTGGCCACCCAGGTGGTGGTGCCGGATGCGTACGTGGGTCATGCGCAGTTGGTGGGCGTCATGGTTGCCGCCGCGATCTTCTACCTCAATGGCCTGCAGTTTCCGTTCCATGCGCTGCGCACACGCCAGCGGGAACACGCGCTGCTGGCAGGCTGCCTGCTGATCCTGCTAGCCGCCAGCCTGCACGACCTCCTGCTGTTGCTGGCCGTTCTCCGCGGGTCGTACCCAATCTCGCCTTACACCAGCATTGTGGTCACCCTATGCCTATCCGGCATCCTGGGGCTGCGCCACGCGCACAACGTACGTCGTATCGAGCAGTTCAACCAGGAACTGGCCGACGGCATCACCGATGCCCGCGCCGAACTGGCCACGACCCTGGCGCGCGAGCACGCGCTGACGCTGGGCAACACCCGTCTGCAAGAACGCCTGCAGATCGCGCACGACCTGCATGACGGCGTGGGCGGATCGCTGGTGCACATGATGGCCCTGGTCGAACAGAGCGAGGCACCGCTGCAGCGCCAGCAAGTGCTTTCCATGCTCAAGCTGATTCGCGATGACCTGCGCCAGACCATCGACAGCAGCGCCAGTGTTGGCGTCGAGGTACCGGCGACGCCACTGGAATGGATCGCGCCTCTGCGCTACCGCTTTACGGAGCTGTTCGACGAACTGGGCATCGCCATCGACTGGCAGTGCCCCGCCCAGTGGCGGACACCGCCCTCCGCCCTGCAATGCCTGGCGCTGATCCGCCTGCTGGAAGAGTCACTGACCAACGTTGTCAAGCACAGCCGCGCGCGGCGCGTGCGCGTTTGCCTGGAACTCCCCGACGCCAATCGGCTGTTGCTGAGCATCGACGACGACGGCGTCGGCTTCGACGTCGCGGCGGTGCGGCAGGCCGGCATGAGCGTGGGGATGCGCAGCATGCACCTGCGCATCGCGCGCGTGGGCGGCACACTGACCGTGAGCTCGCAGCCAGGCCACACCATGCTGAAAGCTGAACTGGCACTCAAACCCACCCAGCCGCCACAAACGGACGGCGAAGACACTCCCAAGGCACTGCAAGCGTCGTTGTAAAGCACGGGGCGCTGCCTTCCGCGTCACTACTCGCGCAACGTCGGACAATCACTGACAGCATCCATCGCCCGCGCGACCTATAAGAAGAGTTGAAGATTCATTCGGCAACGCGCTCGCGCTGCCGACGTCTGGATGCACTCGCGCATCCTTGCGAGTTTCAACCTGGAGGAGGTATCGCGATGACGAATCGAAGGCGATTTTTATCGAGTATTTCGGGAGTTGTTCTGGCCACCGTGGCCGGGGTTGATGGCAAGGCGGAAGCGCAAACTACTGCGAAACTGGATGAGAAGGACCCTCAAGCGGTAGCGCTGGGATACAAGCACGATACAAGCAAGGTCGACAAAGCCAAATTCGCGAAACACGACGTCAGTCAGAAGTGCAGCAATTGCCAGCTATACCAGGGCAAGCCAGGCGATGCATGGGGGCCCTGTCCAATCTTCGCCGGCAAGCAGGTCTCCGCGAATGGATGGTGTAACTCGTATGTGAAGAAGGCTTGATCCACGCAGTATTGACTTGGAGGATTCGCACGATAAGACGCCTCGAACTCCCCCCTTTTTAATCTCGCGCGATTCTTGGTCGAAGCGAGGTGAGAGTCCTGGTATGTGCGCGAGGAAGGCAAGACCAAGTGGCAGCCTTACCTGACGCTGAACTGGTGGCACACCGGTGTGTCCAGCAACATCTCGTTCAACGAACTACCGCTGGGCAGCATGTATCCGAGCAACCGCTATGAGGTGAAAATTGGTGCCAATGCCCAGTTCAGCAAGCGCTGGACTGGATGGACCAATGTGTCGGGGCGTGGGGCGCGCAGAGCTTCTACCACTACGCGCTGCGTGTGGGCGTGAAGTACACTTGGTAGGCCGTTCTCGGGCGACGCGCTCGCCATGTCGCAGCCAGGTGTCAGTCGTGCGATTGCGCGCCGCGAAGAACAACTCGGGTTGCGGCTCTTCGACCGTACTACGCGCTCCATTCCGATGACTGATGAGGGTCGATCGTTTTACGAGCAGGTCATACCGTTGATCGCAACCCTCGACGCCATCACTGCGTCAGCAAGCGGAAGTGCGAAGACTATCAATGGGCGCCTTCGCGTCAACATCGACCCGTTCCTCTCTCGGCTGATGCTAGGTTCGCGGCTTGGGGCGTTCCTGCAACGTCACCCCGACTTGCAACTCGAGTTGATTACGCGCGACGAGCTAGGCGACATGATCACGGATGGCTTCGATGTGGCGATACGATTCGGCGGTCATGCCCGCCGATACGCGTCAAGCTACCCTTCGGCCGCTTGCATCACGGAGGACCTCGCCTAGACTGCCGGCTTCTGCAAAGCGGCAATCTCCCGGTATGATGCCCGCCAGGCATGGATTTTCTCCACTCGAACCATGAAAACAAAGGTAAGGGCCACCGTAGTTTGCGCGCGCGGCGACCGCGTGCTACTGGTTTCAAAGGACGGCAGCAGATGGGCGCTACCGGGTGGCCGTCCGACAAAGAACGAGACGTTTGCTGACGCAGCAGGCCGGGAACTTCTGGAGGAGACCACGTTACTGGCTCGCGGGCTCGGATTCTTGTTTCAAGTCGTTGGCGCAACCACCGTGCACCACGTCTTCGTCGCGAATATTGGGAAATCGGCCGTGCCGAAGCCAAGCAAGGAAATCCAGGGCTGCCAGTGGTTTTCGCAAGCCGAGTTGGGAAAGATCATCATTAGCCCAACGACCCGTCACATCATTGAGAGCGTCTGGGCGGAGCGCCAGCGTTAGAACTCGGGGCAGACCACTTGCGGACATTCGCTGCTCCGTGCGCAAATTCAAACTGGCGCGAGCGACGGGAATGCCCATGCTGCACGCATTAGCCTACAGGCTGGCAACTGCGCCAGCGATGCGGCCGGACTCGCCAGCATCGTCCAAATTTCGAAGGGCCGATTCTGACAGTCGCCAGCCGCTACCAATCACTTTAGCCGGGCCAGGGCCACCGCGGCGGCCTTGCACAATTGCTTGCTCTTCTGTACCCATCGCGCCGCACCTATTTCGTCGTCACGAAATAGAAAAAGCCCCGCCGGTTTTCTCCCGGCAGGGCTTCTTGCGCAACTTCGAGGGCTACCTTAGATCGGTTCGATCTTGGTCGCCGCGGGGCCCTTCTGGCCTACGCCGGCCACATAGCGCACTTTCTGGCCTTCCTGAAGCGACTTGAACCCATTACCTTGCACTTCGGAAAAATGGGCAAACAGGTCGTCTCCGCCTGCATCCGGCGTGATGAAACCAAAACCCTTTGAATCGTTAAACCACTTTACAGTACCGGTTTCCATGTAGAAATTCCTTAAAAATTCTCGCCGTGCCGAAATAGCGGACGAGGCATGACGATCAAGGAGGAAACATGGAGAGAAAGTGGTGCTGCCGAGGTAAACACCTAACGCTTCGAGGTTACGCTTGAAGATCCTGCGATCATACTTATACAGGTACACCGCACCTCGGTCAATGAACATCTCACGACAATCGATACGTATCTTGCAAGCGCGGCGCGAGGCAATGAACGGACCTTCGGCGAAACAACCCCTGGCTTTTCAACGCCGCATACTACAGTCGCATTCCTTCAGTACAAGAGGTCTCCATATGCCTCTGCGCAAACTGCCTCACAGTGATGCGTCGCGCCCCCGGTTGCTCTGGGCCAGCATCGACGTACAGTGATCGAACGCGACCGCATCGAAACTCGCGCCTCAAGACGGCAGTTTCCCAGAACATGCACTCCTGAATCGCGCCTCACACAACAGCATCATCTCGATCCAAGTACGCGGATCAACGCCACACCATCTTGAATCGGACCGCGTCCAGATTTGAGCGGCAGAGTTTCATTGACTACGGTAGGAAAGCCCCGTATAACAGATTGAGCAGGATCTTCAAGCAGCCACGCCACCTGGATTGACTTGCCCGCCTCTACGGGGCCCCTCTTCAATGCCGTCTCCTTGATCTTCTCGCTGCGCCGCAATTATTGGCGGCGTAGATTGCGCGAGACAACGACGGAGACGAGCACATCCCTGATTCGAATCAATGGCGCATGGCCCCCTCGCATCCATCGCGATGCGAGCGAATCCACGCGCCAGTCCGCTCCGGTACGCGCTTGCTTCCTTTCTGTTCCGCCACGCCTCGTCCGGCGTTACTGAACCGGCAAACCGTGGGAAGAGGCCAATCATCTGCGGGAGAAGCGTGTGTTGGCAATCTACTTTTCCAGTTTCGCATTGCTTGTTCTCTCGCAACTATTTGAGTGGCACCACCGACGAAGCGAGACACCGAGCCGCGCGCTCTACTGGGTTAGCGCGCTCAGCTACTCCACATCATTGCTGGTGATGGTATGCGCTGGCGCCACGATCGTCATCGGCAGCTAGGACAGATGCAATTTGAGGAACGTCTACCATGCCGGCACGAATGAGATGGCTGTGCCAAGGATACCGAGGCATGTACATACATGTCGCGGCATTCGAGGAACCCGGCGAGCCCATTCAAACGTGTGCCCCCGGGCCGAAATGGCGCTATCGGATGGCCATCCGATATACGGCAGACAGGGACGATCGGATATTTTTTGAATCCTTCGACGAAGAGGATGATTACTACACACACGCGGCGGCGGAGCAGGCAGCGCTTCACTATGGCAGGTTCGCCGTCGATCTGATTTATGGCATGGCTTGACGAAGCGCCGCGTCTCACCATGGAAAGCCACAAGACTGATTCCATGCGCTGTTCGCAGCGGCGCACGACCGTCAATCGCTAGCCACCTGCATGTGGATTGAAGGTACGAGACAGTCTGCCAAGGCGATGGTGGCAACTCTCAAGCATTGGTGGCGCACCTGACCGCCGTGACGGAAAGCGCGTGCCGGAACGTACCCTACGTGGAGCGACATAATGGACAACTACCCTGCTGCAAACTGCAAGGGCTTTGATATCTACCCGTTGGTCTACAAGTTCGACTCGCCTCGCGAATGGCACGAGCGCCGACCAGACCGCTCATACAGCGCGTCCGTGGTCATCTGTCGGGAAGGTGAGCCACCGAGCGGAAATTGCGCGCGGGTGTTTCACGTCCCAGACATGCACTGGGCTGACTTAGGGTTAGCAAAGCGTGCGGCCATACGACATGGCGAGCACATCATTGACGGCCAGGTCGTAGGTGAGTCGCTAGCTGGCCTTTGATCGAGAACGCTCAACGCGCCGCGCAGCAACAGCGCCGTTCGCCCTCCCCGAGTAGTCATCGAGCGCGCCCTGACCAAAGGCCGTAGGCTCATCATCCTTACGCCGCATCTTGGACCGCGAAACCTACCATGGCACTCATCAGAGCAGCGCTGCTTGGCATGATGCTGACAACAGCGTCCTCCGCACATGCAATACGCTGCGAAGGCAGTGGCAAGACGCTTTACACCCAAGACTCGGCGTGCCCAGATGGCTACGGAGTCGTTGACGGCTCGCACCACGGCAGCGTCTCGGTGCTTGGAAAGAGCGAGCACGTGCGAGAAAACGAAGCGACCTTCCTGTCTGACCGCGCCTTGGAGCGAGAGACGATGCGCGGTCACGAAGCCAGAATCAAGATGGCATCGGGCGTAAATCAATCCCGCGCTGAAGCGTGCGAAGCCTTGGGTTATCAAGCGCGATCTGTTGACGCCGCGATGGAGCAACCGAACGATCCCCACGCACTCAATACCTTGCGCAAGCTCCACCGAAACATCCTGGAGGAGCAGCAACGAAACGACTGCTAGGAACGTTGGGCACACAACTCCACGCTCGCCAAAGTGCTGGCAGGCACGCCTCTCGCCGGCAAGGATTGCGTAAAGGTGGTACGATGCGCTGCCGTCGATGATCTTCGACGCGTGCGCCGCCAGGACGACATCATCACTAGAAGAGCGTCATCGGCCACCCGGGTGTACTCCGGGTCTTCGAGGCAACTACTGCCCGTAACCATATCCGACCGGCGGCACAGCCGCTCCGCAACACAGCGCATGTACACAACGTCGCTGGCTTGCGCAAGTAAGGTCAATGTTGCGCCTGTCGCCACCCGCCTCAGCACGCGCATCGACGACGTGACCCATTTCTGCTCAGTAGGGCCACCATTTGGATTGGTGGTTACGACGAACCCCGATCGACCTGCCCTTGCCTAGGAGCAGCGCCGACTCGAAACAGAGAACAATTTGAATCAAGATTTCACTCCCTTTACCGTTTCCGTTTACCCAATTCAGCAAGAACCAGGCATCTGGTTCGCAAGCTACATGATCTCCGAGTATCGAGGCGGCGCCGAACGCGTAGTCGCAAACGTTTCGATGCGCCACGTCACCCATGGCTCGGAAGCCAAGGCCAAACAGGCGGCCCGCAACGCTGGTGACGGCGTTGTTGCCCACATGGGACGGCAGTCATTTGAACGGCACCCTACGAACCTCCCTACGCAATGCGTGTGACCCCGCCTGACACTACCGGAGCAATACATGGCTAAAGAAGAATTGGTTGAATTTGGTGGAAAGGTTTCGGAAGTACTTCCGGACAACCGCTTTCGCGTCATCCTTGAGAACGGGTTCGAGGTGTGGGCCTATTCCTCGGGTCGTCTCAAAAAGAATCGCATACGTGTTCTCGCGGGGGACCGCGTTACGCTTGAAATGTCACCATACGACCTTACGAAAGGGCGTATCAACTATCGTCACAAGTCTTGATTGCCAGTTGGCGACGGGCTCGCCAGGCTGTAGAGCCTCTGTCGATCGTACTGGCGGTCGGGGTTACGCGATAACGACGGCGCGGCGTGGAGGAGCGATTCCGCGCACAACATCCGCGCCGTCAGGGTTTTCGATGGTTCAATGGATCGAAGGATTTCCGCTCTTTGATCTGGCCATCTTGGTCATGAATGAAGAGCTTGACCCCGTCCTGCTTCGCGGCGTCTGTGGCAGCCGCGATTGCCTCAACTTCTGTTGGAAACAGAACGGTAGCGCCGTTCGGTCCCTCCACGACCACAATCCAACCTCGGTCGTCATCCGGCATGACGTGGATATTTCGAGAAGCCATGATTGCCCCCAGGCTGATGGCGCTGTACTGACAGTCTCGCGTAGCCAAGTGGGTCTCCGCAATCAGGCGCTGTCCCACGACGGGTAACGCACCTCCGTTGCGCATAGACAGCTGACTGTCCGCGACGTTTCGGGCAATCCAGCACAAACCAACTATGCTTGTCTTGTAAGCAGACAGGTGAGAATGGTGAAATGATGATCGAACCCATCCTGCTGGTTGCCACGCGCGTTGCGACATTCGATGGGCAGCAGGCGCTGACCAATGCCACCGGTTTTTTCTTCGAACGAGATAATCGCCTGTTTGTTGTGACAAGCCGGCATGTGCTGTTCGATGAGCCAAGCAAGCACTTTCCTGACCGGATCGAGATCGAGTTACATGTCAATCCGGAAAACATGGCGGAGTCCATCGGCTTCTCCATTCTGCTGTATCGCGATGGCAAGAGTGTCTGGCGCGATGGGCTCGATACCGCCGGCGGGATCGACGTGGGCGTAATCGAACTCGACCGCGCTGCGTTGCCGCCAGAGATGGTTTATCGGGCGTTTACGCCCGCCCACCTGCATAGGTCGCACGACCCCATCGAAGCGGGCACTTCTTTACTAATTGTTGGCTTCCCGCTTGGCTTTCATGACACGCTTCATCATTTACCCGTGGTGCGGCAGGCGGTCATCGCTTCCTCATTCGGCATGCGCTTTAAGGGGAAAGGCTACTTCCTGACTGATGCCCGGACGCATCGCGGCACCAGCGGCGCACCGGTCGTCACGCGCATCCTTAGTACCGATGCCGGCACGCACGCGCTGCCATGGATGCTGCTCGGCATTCATTCGGCTCGATTGGACGTGAGCTCGCGGGACTTCGAACTAGACGAAGCCCTAGGTTTGAACTCCGCCTGGTACGCCGACATCTTGCTGCCGCTCACGGGAAAATGACTTGCAGGCGAAAACTGGCAGCAGCGGCATCATTCGTTGCATGCGGCAGTACTTGCCATAGCAGGGATGGCGCATGAAAAGACGACTGGAAAAACAGCCTGTGATTGCGCGGTGGGGCGTTGACGTGTCCTACACGTCCGCCCACGTGAACATGGTGCCAGCGTCGATTATCTGGATAGCATAGGCTCGCGCGACAACCATAGCCTCGCCATCAGAACGGAATATGCCGGGAGCGACGAGGTAGTCCGTTCTTCGATCGAAGATGTTGGCCGGGGAGCTGGAACCATATATCCGAACTTCACCTGTCCACTGCGCTCGCTCTTTGGATGCAGCGGAGACTTCGTAGCCGAAGTCTCCGTGCCGATGGACCGGACCCACCCTCGCATCGACCCAACGCATGCCAGCTCTTTCAGCCTTCTGCGATGCCTCTTGCGCTGTTCGATAGACATCGGGACCAAGATCGATCACATGATCAATTGCCGCATCAGCTTGATGCTCCGTCACAATCAGGCGGGGGTTGTACTCGCCACTGGCAAGCAATTGCGGATTGCAGTTGATGATGTGCCGCCTGTAGGTGGTAGCCATTTCAAACTCCCAGGTTAGCGCAAGCCTAGCATGGCGAAAGAACGCTCCACCATCGACGGCCGCCAGTACGCAGACCCGGCCGATCGTGAAGCCTCAGTCGAAAGCTATCGAGCAAGGAAACTCAGCAGAGTTGATCATGCCCAACCTGATTCTCCTTGGGATGAGGACTTAGGACCGCAGTGTGTGATTAGACCGGATTCTTGTCGATCCGAAGCAACGCTTCGTCCATTGCGTCGATTGCAGCAAGCTCGCGGGTAGGATAGCTGTTTCCATGGCTGCTGAATGTTGTGCGGCCGTCGATGGTATAGGTCCAGCACCAGTCCCCGTATGTCCTTTCGACAACGTCAAACTTCAGGTGGCGATCCTTGTACATCAGACTCTCGAACATAGTTCTCGTATTCAGATTCAGCATGATTTAGTAACCCTCGATACCCCTGAGGATATCAATCGCAGCCAACGCCATGTGAGCAGCCCCATTGCGCACCTTAACACGCCTGTCCAGGGCAGGAGTACGTGGAGCATGCGCGGCCCGGAGCGTCTGCGTGCGATTGCTGCACAAATTATGTCTCTGGTTTCGCGTGACGACCTGGCCTAACGGGATGCAAGCGCAACGCCAAACAAGACCGTGGGTCACGTGCCTGCATGGTCTACTGCTACAACGTAGCGCACCACCGTAGCTTTGGTGAGAAGCCGTCAGAATCCATCTAGTATTCGTCAACATCCAGGATCTGGTCAATGGACGCCCGTGCGGCGAGCTCGCCCACTAAATGTGCCCAGCGGCGCGAAAACGGGGACCCCAACACCTTGAGGCGCGCACCGTAGACTGCATCACGGGTTCGAATCGGCCCCTTGATCTGAAACCAAGTATCAAACATCCCCTCGGACGTGTTTAACAGATCAATGCGTATTGCGAAACCTCTGTACTCTGTCGTGCGTTGCATGCTCATCTCCAAGTCGTTTTGACATTCTTCGCAAGGTCAGGCCCGAAATCGAAGGTGACATCGCAGATAGTTGGAGGCCAGGCAATCATGCCCACCTGAGGTTCGGCATCAGGTCGTTGTGCTCGTCAATCGCTACACCACCCAGTTCGTGAATCAACTGCTTCGTGGACTCCTTGGATTTCGAGTCGCAACTGGAGATCATCAGCAACTGGTCTGGTGTCATTTGCGCTTTCTGCCGCCGCAGTCCGAGACGGCCAATCCTGGTACCGACCAATCCGCCGACCCACCAGCCGGTCATGGCGCCTAGCGTCATCGCACCAACATAGGAAATGGCAGTGGCACTTGTACCGACTGAGACTCCGTATCTCAAAACAGCCAGCGCGGCGATGATCGCGCCGACAAAGATTCCGCTGGTCGCTAGTTCTTCGCGATACGTGGTCTGACCAACGTCGATGCTTGGCAACCCATCCACTGGCTGACTGTCACGCTGGGAAAACCAAGGCCCCACAGTTAGTGCTGATGTATTGGCAAGTTCGCCGAGTCGTGCTTGTGCCAATCGCGCCGTGACGACGTCTTTTAGAATGAAATACAGCAACGTACGCATGGTGTTACCTCACTCCGCATTATTTGTTGCCGACGAGCCGACGGACGACTGTGGAGTGATTTCGCCTCAGCGCGATCCCAGTCGAACAATAGCGTGACTGCCCATGCCATTGAGTGGCCACTATGCGTATGAATCCTGGTCTCCTTGCCGACCAGGTGGTCACGCATAAGGTGCGTGATGGGTACGCTTCGGTCGAGAAGGATCGCAGTCGCCGGGCATCGATTGCATCGATCCTCGCGCACGGCCGACTTTCTCGAATATCGTGGATGTTGCCGAGCAGGCGTCGCCGCGTGGCATCTTGCATGGAGTTTCCAGGAAATGCCCGTGAGTGACTTTAGGAGTCACCAGTCCTCAGACGTCGTCGAGGGGGAAGCCCGGAAACGAGCGAAGGCGCTCCGAAAACCCATGATCATCGGGAACGCTCTAGCTAAGAGTATAGGGGGACGTTGCATCCCCTCCTATCGTCCTTACAAAATGGCTCGGCAAGCGTTGCGTCGTGTACTTCCGATCAAGCTCGAACCACGCGCCGAAGACGATCCATCCCTGTCTGATCATACGGCCCGTTGCGCGGTCCGGCTTCCAGAGGTTGGTCCACCAAGGCCCCTCGCCTACGCGATCAACGGACTGAACCATGTCAGTTGCGACGCCCACCATCAGCCCGCTACGCCAGCGCATGATCGAAGACATACAGATTCGAGAGTCTGCGCTCCGACAGCGGGGCCTGGGGCCGAGCGCATTGTGCTCGAGGTCGCGGATATCTTCCGCCTCCACGGTCCACCAGCTTGAACCTCGGGCAGTTGCATGTCATGTCGGGCATCGAACAGTGCCGCACCGGGGCATAGGACGAGCTTGTCTTGCACCGTTCCGATTGCGCCAAGTTCGAGGTGCCCTGTAACTCCTGCCGCAACCGGCATTGCCCGAAGTGTCAGGGCAGCGGCCTAATCGAAGCCCTCGATCGCATCAATGCCGGCAGGCTTTTGCAGCCCTTCTTGAGAGGGGTGAACATCACGTCGGTTCATCCCGATAAGCATGGGTTTAGCTTGCTTTCTAGGACCAATTGATGTCACTTGGAAAAATTATTACGACAATTGCGCTCACAACGCTTTGTTCAGTTGCCCACGCCGGCATGTTCAGTACGCGCACCTACGGCGACGGTGTTGAAAACGTTGGCGACAAGATCTCGGACCTTGTCACTGATAGATTCACTCAGGTCTTCGATGCCAACACGTACTCTGTCGTCGTGATCTTCCAACATGCGCAAGTTGGTCAAGACAACGTCTGCATGGCTATCGCCGGCGTGAGCCGACGGCAGTCCCCAGATAAGCAGACATTGCCGATTCCGGCGTGGCGACTGACTTCCACCCATCTCCAACGAAACTCAGGCACCTTGGACTACGCGCGCAAGGAAGCATGCTTGCTGAGTGCTATTCGGAGTGCGGTACAGGACCTGATGCAGGTAGAACCGGAGGCCGTCAGAGCAAATAGTGCGCGGTCCCTGGCAAATCCGGCGAAGTGATTGGGATCTGATCCCGATTGCCCTCATTGTCGATCGCAGTGTGAGCTGACAACAGCTAGAGAGCCGCGCAGGTCCGGGGAATCTCGCGGCGCAGCGCAACCTTCATGCTGTAGCGCCGCACGCGCTGCTAATTCACGAAGTCCAGTTGGCGACTGGCAACCTTCAGAGAAGAACGCCCGTGAAAGCAGACCCAAGGGAAGAGCCAAAAGCATGCCAAGCGCGCATTCAACCTATGAGTGCCGCTGAATGCTGGATGGCCATGCAGACCATCCAGCGGCCGAGAACGACGAGCCGCAGCGATTACCCTTTGGGCCAGAGAATCAATTGTGTGTTGCGAAAACTAGCGATCAGGGCGTTGTCGCCACCGCGGCGGACCTCAGCATCCCAGACCTGAGTCGTGCGCCCTTTGTGAATGGGGCGCGCGGTGCAAATCACAATGCCATCGCGGGCCGTTCCAAGCATGTTGCTCTTGAGTTCCACTGTGGTGAACCCGCTGGCCCCGGCTGGTAAGCTTCGCACGGTTCCATAGCCGCAGCATGTGTCCGCGAGCGAGACTACCGTTCCCGCATGCAAGTAGCCATTCCAGGCGCCCAAGGCACGACGCACCTCAAGCGTCGCCACTACTTCATCCGGCTCCACTTTGACAAAGCACATGCCAAGAAGGCCAGGCAAATAATCAGCACCGGCCGCGTTCCATTCTTCCAGCGTAACGGGGGGATTAATGTCCATTAGTTACCTCGATGGTTACAGGGCAATCTCGCATTCTACGGGCCTTCCTGTTCAGGCTGCAGCGACAAACGGACACCCTAACGAAGAATCTTCCTGCAGCAATCCGGCATCGAGCCATAATCGATGCGCACTCGCTGCGCAGACAGACCGCTGCCTGCTCAAGATCGGCAAATACGTATGCCGGCGTAGAGGGAAGAGACTAACAAGCGCGAGCGAATTTTGGCATTCAACTACGCCTTTTCGTGGGCGACCGCACATTCATGTGCACTCGGCAGTAAGCAGTATGCTCTGATTCAGCCCGCAATCGACAACAACTGAATAGATTGAGAGGTGAACCGACAATCGACGATCACGGACATGCCCTTCCTCAACGGTACGACGATAGCCCGTCCCAAGCTGTGTTTGCTTCCGCACCGACCTCATGACATCCGGCGTGTGTGAATAGATCGAGAAGCAACGTGGCGACAACCTGGTCCATCGCAATTCCCGATGATGAAACGTACCCCAGCCCGATTGATCGCCCTTTCGATGCATAGTTGGCTACATCTCGCCACCGCAGGACCGTAGTGAGCATGTTCCGGTACCACTCCAGGAAACCATGATGACTGGCGCACAGCGGCCTGGGCCATGACTGAGGCTCACACGTACCCGGGTCTAGCGAGGAGCGGAAGAATTGTCAGGCTCAACAATGTCGGCAGCACGTCATGCGCAAACTCATAATGGGCATTGTGGAATTTCGCGAGAAGATGCTACCGCGGTACGCAGAACAGTTCAGCAAGCTCGCGCTCGCGCAAACGCCTGATGCGCTCTTCATCACGTGCTCGGATAGTCGGGTTGTTCCGGACCTGCTCGCATCGACGCATCCCGGCGATCTTTTTACGATGCGCAACGTTGGCAATCTGATACCCCCTGCAACCGCGGAAGGGGTCTCGACCGGCGATCTCTCCGAGGCAAGCGCAATCGAGTACGCGGTGTTGGTGCTAAAGGTCGCGAATATTGTCGTGTGTGGGCATTCCGAATGCGGCGCTATGAAAGCGGTCTATTCACGCAACCCGAAGCTGAAAGCACCAAATCTTGATAAATGGCTTTACCACGCCAGCAACGCGGCGTTCCGCCTCGAACACGAGGGTGCGCTCGATGAAAGCCTGAAGCCGCACGACCAGCTGTCACAACTCAATGTCCTCGTGCAGATCGAACATCTGATGACTTACCCGATCGTACGCCGGCAAGTTATGGCCGGGGCGTTGGTATTAAGCGGCTGGTGGTTCGACATAGCGACCGGCGACATGTACGCCTATGAGCGGGCGAGCCGTTCGTTCGAGGTCATTGACCGCGCGCTGGCCGAGCGGCTTGCTTCGCGCCTTGCCTCGCGCGCGCGGTGAGGGCCGGGACGATATCAGGATGGCCATCCGTACCACGCGCGACGCGCTCTCTCGCATTTTCTACCAGCGCTGTTTCTGGCTCTTTGTGGTGTTGCTCACGCTCATCGGCGCGGTGTCGTTTGTCCCACCGACCGACAGTGGCCGCCTCGTCCTGAACATCGTCAATATGTTTCTGCTGCTGGCGACCGTGGCAGCCGTCGGCCGCACAACCCTGTCGTTCGTGATCGTGCTGTTACTTGCCGTTCCGGCCATGTGGTTTCAGTACCTCGGCCTTTGGCACGATGACGACAGCAGCCTCGCCATATCCTGGCTGTTCAGCGTTGCGCTCTACTTCATCACCGTCGCGTATCTTCTCCGCTATGTCTTCCAGCCCAGGATCATGACGCCGGACAAGCTGTTTGGCGCCGCTGCCGCCTATCTGTTGATCGGCGTCCTCTGGGCGTACGTCTACGCGAGTATCGGATTCTTCTATCCGCAGTCGTACATGGTCGTCGGGCAGCCGGGGAGGCTCGTCTACGCCGACGCGCTTTACTTCAGCATAACCGTCCTCACGAGCACAGGCTTCGGCGACATCACGCCACTCACGCGCCCGGCACGCGGCATGTGCATGGTGGAACAGATCACCGGCAGCTTGTTCGTCGCGATCCTGATCGCCCGCCTCGCTGGCGTGTATCCGCCGCGAGAGAGTTACACGGACGACAAATCCTAGTGCCCTCGAGCTAGTGGAACAACTCGGTGTAGGACAGTATTCCGCGTCCAATGCCACCTGTGACGAGAACCCTGCCGTCCGTCAGCAATGTTGCTGTGTGTTGCTCGCGCATTTGCTCAAGACTGCCGACCTGGGACCAATTTCCGGTCGTGGGGTTGTACAACTCGCTCACGAACAAGTCACTGCCGTCTGTACCGCCAGCCACCAGGACTCGTCCGCTTGCCATGCGCGTGGCGGTATGGAAGTCACGTGCCTGTTGCAAGCTGCCTGTCGTTGACCACGTACCCGCCGCGGGATCGTAGAGTTCAGCGGTTGCGAGCGCATTTGTGCCATCGAATCCCCCGACTGCGAGCACGCTGCCGTCGGTCAGTTGCGCGGCCGCATGGGCGTTGCGGGCCTGGCTCATGCTGCCGGTCGAAGACCAAGTCCCCGTGGCGGGATCATATAGTTCGGCCGAGGCCAGTGCGCCGCCGCCGGCATCTTCCCCGCCGGCCACCAGGACCCTGCCGTTCGGCAGCAATGTGGCGGTGTGTTGCTTGCGGGCTTGGCCAAGATTGCCGGTCGGCGACCAGGTGCCCGTGGCCGGATCGTAGAGTTCGGTCGACGCCAGTGCGCCCGTACTGCCTCCTTGCCCCTCGCCGCCTGCCACCAGCACGCGGCCATCGAGCAACAGCGTGGCGGTGTGGCTGTCACGCTGCTGGCCCAGGCTGCCGGTCTGCGACCAGCTACCCGCGGCCGGGTCGAACAGTTCCGCCGAGGACAGCGCGTTCCCTCCGCCGGTGCCGAATCCCCCCGCCACCAGGACCCGACCGTCGGACAGAAGCGTGGCGGAGTGCGCTTGCCGGCTCCGCGCCAGGCTGCCAGTTCGTGTCCAGCCGTTCGTGGACGGATCAAACAACTCGGCAGCGGAGGTCGCCTGCTTCCTGTTCCCTGCCGCCACCAGGACTCGACCGTCTGGCAACAGCGTGGCCGTATGCCGGAAGCGACCAAGAGTCATGGCGTCGGCGGGCTGCCAACTACCGACCTGGGCTGTGGCCACCTTCAGGGTGATCTGCGCGGTGACGCTGCCGGCGCTATTGCTGGCCACAATGACAAACGTTTTCTGGGCTAGTTCAGCAGTCGGCGTACCGCTGATGACCCCGCTCTGCGTGTTGAGGGTCAATCCCGCCGGCAAGGCGGGGGATATCGAAAACTGGGTGACTTCGCCGCCGGTGTAGGCGGGCTCGTTGTACGTGATCGGCACGCCGACAATGTATTCGGGCAGCCGATCCACATAGACTAGGCCGACCGGCGGCACCGCCACCGCGGCCACTTCGATGGTCAGCAGGGCCTGGACACTGTCCACGCTGTTGGCGCCGGTCACCGTATAGACCGCCGATGCCGTCACTGCAGTGGGGGTGCCGGTAATCACGCCGGTCTGCGGGTCAATCGCAAGGCCCGCCGGCAGTGCCGGTGACACGCTGTACTGCGTGATCTCGCCACCCGTGCTGATCGGCGTGTTGGGCGTGATCGGGGCATTGGCCGGGTAGATGACCGACCGGTCCAGGTAGTCCAGGCCGTCTGGCGCGATGGGAACGTCCTTGACTTCGATCTCGACCCGGGTTGTCGAACTGCCCGCAGCGTTACTCGCGGTGATCGTGTAGACCGTGGCATGGCTGTCGCCCGTAGGTGTGCCGCTGATCGTACAACTCTGCGGATCGAGGCTAAGGCCCGGAGGCAGCGGCGGAGACACCGTGCATTGGGAAATGGCACCCCCGCTATTGCTCACCGTTTCCGGGGCCACCGGAACGCCGACTGCATAGATCGGCGATTCGTCACGCTCGACCAGGCCGGCGGGTGGTGTCAGAGCGTTGGTCGTATTGCCCCCGCTATCGCCGCCTCCATTACCACACCCTGTCAAGACGATTGGCAGAGACATGAGCAGAGTCGCCAGCCAGCGCAGATTCGCCATCTCAAACTCCGGCAGGTCATTTGATCCAATTAGCATAGATCACAGTTCCGCGGCGCAGTGATGGACGAAGGACCCATTAACTTTGAGGTTTCATGTCCCGCCTCAAGTTTATCCGGGCACAAATCCACGCCAAATCAATAGGTTACGCGGCACGGTACCAAACTGACTGTGTCGAATTCTCACAGTAAGTGAGTAAAAGTCGCGGCCAGCCTCGCAGTGACTGGGTGCACGGAGGCGGCACACTGCCAATGCGAATCGACGCGCTTCAGACCGACCAATTGCTGCCGTTTCCACTTTCCGCCCTTGTTGACTGGAGCACAGTCTTAGGCAGACGTTAACAACACGTAAAGCATTCTGCCCATCAGAAGCTCCGTGTCCGGCTCGATGACGAATTCTGGCCGCATAAGTGCCATCGCTCGTGGCGGGACGGCCCGCTTCACCTAATCGCATTGCCTGATATTCAACGACGCCGGTCAGAACACCATCGCAACGAAGATCCAAGCCATGGCGGAGCGGGGTCCGCCACCGCCTGTGGGCGTCTGACGACATCCGCCTCCCCAGTACTTACACGATCTCGAAGTAATGACAGTCCTACTTTCCTACGCGGATGACGACTGATGCAATGCAAGCGAGTAGGACGGTGCAGAGACAGATGATGATCAATGCCGCATGGGCTGAGGGCGGAGCTGCATCGCTCCGGGATGCTGGTGGCAGAACTCGCAGCAGCCCAGCAGCAGGCCACCGTGATGCGCGCGGGCGCCAGCGGGATGCTGCGTATCGGCACCCTTTCCGGCTCTACCTCATTGCCGCACGGTATCGTCGAGTTACGACGACGCATGCCGAATGTCTTCGTCCAGATCCGTGAAGCGCAAGCGAGTCAGCTCATCGCCGACCTGCTGCTGGGCGAAATCGATTGCATCGTCGGGGGCGCTCGCGCCCGATGAGCTCAACAATGAACGGCTGGACTGCCTACGTGTCGACGTGCTGGCCGAATATCACATGTGCGCGGTCGCCTGCTGAGCATACCTGCACGAGAACAGGAGCCATCGCTACCAGCGCCGAACAGCTTCCAGTACCGAACGCGCTGTCCGACGTGGCAACGGCCAATGCAAAAGATGCGCGCGGAGTTGCGATCGAGCTATATCGAGCTATTCCCCTGCTCTCCCAATAACTGGCTTCAGGCAAGGAACACCGCCGCTTGAGCCGTACTATCTGTTCAGGTATCGTCTCGCGAGTCGTGCGGTGGATGCACCCATGCGGACTACCTACCTGTTGATTGTGAGAGGTGAGAACTGATGATCGACCATACCGGCGTCAACGTTAGCGATTTCTCCCGGAGTCTGGACTTCTACGCTGCTGCGCTTGGCGCGATTGGCATCGTCAAGATCATGGAAATTCCGGCCAGCGTGACTGGACACACTGACGTGGCCGGATTCGGGCCGCCGGGAAAGCCGGAGTTCTGGATTATTTCGGGCGCCCCCAACAAGCCACCGCTGCACGTCGCTTTCCGCGTAGACAGCCGGGCGGAAGTCGATGCGTTCTACAAGGCCGCCATGGCGGCCGGCGGCCGCGACAACGGTGGCCCCGGGTTGCGACCGCATTATCATCCGGACTACTACGGCGCCTTCGTTCTCGATCCAGACGGCCACAACATCGAAGCAGTCTGCCACCAGGCCGCCTGACAACTTTCGGTTGAAGGCGGCAACGATGGGGGATCAGAAATTGTGGGTGATGCCCAGACCGAAGCCGCTGACCGCATCGCCTGCCTTCAGGCCGGGCACGGAATTGGCCGACAGGTTGTAGCTGGCGGTGGCGTGGTTAACCAGACGCGTATAGGCCGCCCAGAGTTCGGTGCGCTTTGACAGCGTATAGCCATAGCCCAGCGACACCTGCCACGCGCCGGAATCAGTGCCCGGCAGGCCGATACCGCCCACGGCCTGGACGGTGTTGCCGTGGGCATTGCCCCCCTGCGTGTACGACGCACGGAACGTATGTGGCCCGCGGTTGTAGGTAGCCGCAGCCTGCCACGCATCGCGCCGCACCGACTGCCCCGGCGCAGGCTCGTAGCTGAGTCGCTCATAGGCGGCGCGCAATCTGACGCCGCCGATGGCGTACACCAGTCCGACCCGATCGGCGTAGTCGTGCGAGCCACTATAGAAATAATCGCCGTGGTACTCGTGGCCCCACGCCGCATACCATTGGCCGGATTCGTAGCTGACCAGCCCAGACCAGGCAATCGGATTCGTGGTGGCCGTGCGGTTTTCCGGCATCGATACCGCCACGCGCGCCGAAACACCGCCCCAGTCCGGCGTGGCGTACTGGACAAGGTTGGGCTGGCGACGGTCAAACGACTGCGGCGAGACGCCATTCGCGGCGGTCACGAAGCCATTCCCCATGATCGAGTTGGACGCAAAGATCCCTGCCGTGAACGGGTCCACCTTGTACACCGACACGTAGCGCAGAGGCATCTCCCACTGCCCCATCCAGAACTGCCCCCAGGGGCCGCTCAGACCAACGGCAGTATTGCGGTCACCGATCTGCGCGGTGCCGGTGCCGTCCATGCGCAGGTTCGTCTCGATCTGGAAGAAGGCACGGTTGCCGCCTCCCAGCGACTCCCCGCCGCGAAAGCCGAGCACCGACAGATCGTTGGACAGGCGTGCCAGGGACTGGCTGCGCCCGTTCCCGGAAATCTGGATCGACTCGACGTTCTCCTTGATGAAACCGTAGATCTGCACGCCGTCGCTCTGGGCGGCGGCTGGGGTGGCTGCACAGAGCAGCACGGGAAAAGAGGCAACGAACGGTGCGAGCCGCCCCCGGTACAACGGTTCCATTTTGTCTCCATGTCGTTATGAGTACAGTTTCTCACAAACGAACTCATATTTGAAGTTCGTGTATACACCAATAAGAAACAGTATTCATTGCATGGAGGCCGTCAGCAGATTCGACTGTTACCAGCTGTTGCGCACCTCCGCGCGCCCGGCGTCTTCCCCGTCCCCTTGTGCTGCACCGCCGCGCTTCCGGTACCAGAGCCAGTAGGCCGCCGACAGCGCCAGCATGAAAGGCACGCCCGCCACCAGGGTCATCCTGAACTCCGGCGTGAACCACGTTGTCACCAGGGTGGCGAACATCAGCCCCGCGCCGAGCAGCGTTGTCACCGGAAAGCCCCACATCCTGAAGGCGAGCGGCCGCCCCCGGTGTTGCCGCCGAAAGAACAGATGTGTAATGAATATCATCAGCCAGGTGAACATCGCACCGAACATCGAGATCGCCATCATCAGCATGAACGAGGCATCCGGATACACCACGTTGAGCACCACCGCGAAGGCGATGCCAACGGTGGACAACAACAGCGCCGTCATGGGCACGCCGCGACCGTTGACCTGGCCCAGCGCCTTTGGCGCGTAGCCCGCGCGGGACAGGCTGAACATCATCCGTGTGGTGATATAGAGCTGGCTGTTCATGGCAGACAACGCCGCCACCAGAATCACGAAGTTGAACACCGCTGCGGCACCCGGTACGCGCGTGGCCGCCATCACCCTGACGAACGGACTTTCGCCGGCGCCGGCCGCCGTCCACGGCACGATCATCAGCATCAGCGCGAGCGTCAGCAGGTAGAAGAACACCAGACGCACCATGGTCGCGCGAAATGCGCGCGTGATGGCGGTCTCCGGGTCGCGTGCCTCGCCTGCCGCCACGGCAATCATCTCGATGCTCAGGTAGCTGAAGATGGACACGATCACCGCCACCCAAGTACCCCACATCCCTTTCGGGAAGAAGCCACCATGTGCGGTGTAGTTGGCCAGCCCGATGCCGGACCCGGTCGGCGCGCGTGTCACCACATAGGCGCCGAGCAGGATAAAGCCGACGATGGCGACAATCTTCAGCATCGAGAACACATACTCGACCGCGCCGAACACCTTGACACTGGTGGCGTTGATGCCGATCAGCGCAGCAGAGAAGCCGACGATCCAGTACCACCCGGGCACCGCCGGGAACCAGTACTTCATGTAGACCGCGATGGCCGTGACTTCCGTGCCGACCGCGAATACGATCGACGACCAGTAGGCATAGCGCACCAGGAATCCGGCCAGTGGCCCGATGTAATGCTCCGCATTGGCGCCGAACGAGCCGGAAGTCGGATGCGCCACCGTCATCTCGGCCAGGCAGCCCATCAGCAGCAAGGCAATCAGCGCCCCGATGGCGTAGCTCACCAGCACGCTCGGGCCGGCGAAGCCGATGGCAAACCCGCTCCCCAGGAACAGGCCGGTACCGATCGCGCCGCCGATGGCGATCATGGAGAGCTGTCCCGTGGACAGCCCCCGATGCAGCCCCTGCTCCCGCTCGACGATTGCGTCGAATCCCTGTTGCTGCCTCATCGCTTGTCTCCTCTTATTGTTCTGGCCGTTGCACTCAGGTCACTGACTTGCGCGTGCGGAACGCTTCCGTGTTCCACGCCTCGCTTGTGACGATGTCCTTCAGTGCTGCGATGGTGTCCCAGATATCAACGTGGCGAACGTAGAGCGCGGCAAAACCGAAGCGCAGGATGTCAGGGGCGCGGAAATCGCCGATGATGTTGCGCGCGATCAGCGCCTGCATGATCGCGTAGCCCTCCGCGTGCCGCAGCGATACCTGGCTGCCGCGTTGGTCTGCATCACGCGGCGTGGCCAGCGTGAAACCCAGTCCCGCCAGTTCCTGCTCGGCCAGTGCGATAAACAGGTCGCCCAGCGACACGCTCTTCTCGCGCAATGCTTCCATGTCGACACCGTCGAACGCTTCCAGCGCGCTCTCCAGCGAAATCAGGCCGAGTTGCGGCGCGGTACCCGTCAGCATCCGGTCGATACCGGCATGCGGTGCGTACTCGTGCGTGAACGCAAATGGCTGAGCGTGGCCATGCCAGCCGGAAAGCGGCTGACGGACATGCTCCAGGTGGCGCGAGGCGACGAACACGAACGCAGGCGCACCGGGGCCGCCGTTCAGGTACTTGTATCCGCATCCGACCGCAAAATCGACCTCGCAGCGATTCAGGTAGACCGGCATGGCGCCCGCCGTGTGGCAGAGGTCCCAGACCACCAGCGCGCCAGCCTCGTGCGCGCGGCGGGTCATCGCCTCCATGTCGTAACGCTTGCCCGTCTTGTAGTTCACGTGGGTCAGCGAGACGATGGCCACGTTCTCGTCGATTGCGGACATCACCTCTTCGGGATCGACGCAACGCAGCTCGCAGCCCGTCATCTCCGCAACGCTCTCCGCAATGTAGACGTCGGTCGGGAAATTGGTACGCTCGGCGAGAATCACGCCGCGGCCGGGCCGCATACGGGTGGCCGCCACCAGTACCTTGAACAGGTTGACCGAGGTCGAATCGGCCACGATCACTTCACCCTGCCCGGCGCCAATCAGCCGGGCAATGCGATCGCCGGTGCGCTGCGGCGCGGGATACCAGTCGGCATCGTTCCACGAACGGATCAGGCCTTCCGCCCATTCCTGTTCGATGGCCACCTTCATGCGGGCTGGCACATTGGCGGGCATCGCGCCCAGGGAATTGCCATCGAGGTAGATGGTGCCGGCCGGCAGCGCAAATCGTGCGCGGCAGCCCGCCAGTTTGTCTGCCGCGTCCAGCGCGGCACAGTCTTCGCGAATCATCATGGGTTGCGGGAATGCTGCAAGAAAAAGACGTGGAAATGCTGGTGTCCCGTCGGGACGTCAACCCAGCGTGTCAGGCCGCGCGTCCGGGATGGACCTGTCCGCAGTGCGGGCAGCGGCGCTTGTCTTCCGAGGCGTAGAAGCTCTCGAAAAGAGGCGGGAGGTCGGTGACGATGCTCTTGAGCTGCACCTCGACGCGATGCACCAGGTGACCGCATGCATCGCAATACCACTCGAATCCGTCCAGCATACCGGCGGGCCGCTGCCGCTCGATCACCAGGCAGGCGCTGCCGGCCTCGGGACGCTGCGGGGAATGGCGAACGTGCGGGGGCAGCAGGAAGATGTCACCCTCTTTCAGGTCCACCCGCTCGCGCCTGCCGTCGACCCAGAGATTCAGGTAGGCATTGCCGCGCAGCTGGTAGAAAAATTCCTCGAGCGGATCGTCGTGATAATCCGTGCGGTGGTTGGGCCCGCCCACCACCGTCACGATGAAATCGCTGTCCTGCCACACCTGCCGGTTGCCGACGGGCGGCTTCAACAGGTGTGCATGCTCGTCGATCCAGCGCGGGAAATTGAAGGGCGCTCCGTAGGTCAGCATAGGTGTCTCTCTCCGTCGGTGTCGCGTCGCAATGCGTCACCGGCCTCTTGAATGGCTCGACCGGAGTCTAGGGGAGCCACGCCGGCCTCGATAATCAAACATCCGGCGCTGGCTATCCCGAACAGGAATACCAGCGCGTCCCGAAGCCACCCTTTCGGAATGTGTCACTCAGCAAGGGAGCGGCACGTCGGGCACGCTTGCCTGCGCGGCCTCTCGCAGGCAAGCGATGAATGCACGGCCCGCCGCGCTCTGTTCCTTGTTCGAACGCATCGAGAATCCAACCGTGCCGAAGGCACAGGTCTCCGGCAGGTCGAGGACGCGCAACAGGCCGGCGCGCGCGAACTGGTTCGCCGCCACGCTTGGCATCAGTGCAATGCGCGGGGTCTCCATCAGCAGCCCAAGGTTGGTCAGCAGCGACAGCGACTCGACGACGTCCCCTGGCAGCGGCAGGCCGGCAGTACGGAATAGCTGCTCCGCTGCCAGGCGTGCCGGAGAGTCGGACGTCGGGAGTATCCACGCCGAATCGGCCAGCTCGGACAGGTGCCCCACGCGATCCGGTGCGTCGCCGTAGCCCTTGCCGACCACCGCGCAGAGCGACTCCTCGAACAACACCTCATGCGTCAGCGGGAAGGCCGTGGCAATCGGCAGTTCACGCTCGGGAAGGCGGCCGACGACGATGTCGAGGTCTCCCGTGGCCAGCGCCGGAAACAAGTGGGCGGTGGTGCCTTCGCGCACGGTCACCAGTACGTTCGGCGTGCGCGCCTTGAGCATGGAGATGGCCAGCGGCAACAGTCGTGCCGATGCCGAGATCAGCGTGCCGACGATGACGTGTCCGCTGGTCCCCAAGCGGAAATCATTCAGCTCGTCGGTCATGTAGCGCAGTTCGGCCATCAGCGACTTGACGCGCTGGCCGAGCAGCAGCCCAAGCTCCGTCGGCATCACGCCGCGGTTGGAACGCAGGAATAGCGCGCCATCGAAGCAAGACTCCAGTTCGTGAATCACCTTGGTCACGGCTGGCTGCGTCAGACGCATGTCATTGGCGGCGCGCATCACCGAGCGCGTCTGCAGCACGCGCTCGAAGATCATCAGTTGGTTCAGCTTCAACCTGCGAATCAGCGAGATCTCGCTGAGTGGATTGACGGACATTTGAGCCTCGGAATCACAAAGTTGAGAAGTCCTGCGCGGGCAGCCGGCGATTTTCCGCCATATACGTGCCGTATAGCGCACACACATTCGGGTCAACCCGCTATTACCAAACCCCCTCTGTGTATAAGAAAATAATCATCGGAATACACATACTCGTCTACGTATAATTTGTAACTCCCGAGTATACACGTTGAGGAAATACGCGGGAGAGAGGAAGACGCCGCCAGGCGAGGTCTTCCGCACGATGGCAGGGGGAGGTGCCTGTGGCGATGACCAGCGACCCACGCTGGCCGCGCTGCCGTGCGGATGGACATTGCCCGCGACACAAGAAACGAAAAGATTCGGAGACACAATGAAAAGGAAGCTGCTTGTACCGGGCGCGATGCTGTTCGCATGCGCTGGTGCCTATGCCCAGAGCGCGGTATGGCTATCGGGCTACGTCGACCTGAACATCGAGCACCTGATTCAATCGGGCCCGGCCAGCGTCACGCGCATGACCAGCGGCGGGCTGAACAACTCGCGCTTCAACCTGAGCGGCGTCGAGGATCTCGGCGGCGGCTACAAGGCCGTGTTCACGATCGAGCCGATGTTCTCCGCCGACACGGGCGTGCAGTCGGCGCAGTTCCGTCAGTCCTTCGTCGGACTCAAGAGTGCGGACCTGGGCGAGGTGACGATGGGCCGCCAGTTCACGCCTTCGTACTGGATTGCGGGTTACGCGGACCCGAGCTGGGCCGCGGCGTACAGTATGGTCAACAACATGGAGTTCTTCTACGCGTCCTATCGCGTAGACAACGCCATCCAGTACAAGACGCCGACCTTCTACGGATTCACCGGCCGCGTGATGTATGCGTTCGGACTCGAAGACACGACGCGTGCGGGGCGCTTCCTCAGTATCGGCGTTGACTACCGTAACGGCCCGCTGTTCCTGGGTGCGGTCAGCGAGCAGCAGTACACACGCGACATCCACCAGGCGTCGCAGATCCCGTCGTCACGCGACAACTATTTCTCCGCGGTCTACCGCATCGGGGGCTTCGAGCCAACCGCCATCTTCCATACCTACAAGGGCTATTACGCGTATCCACCCTATGTGGCGTTCAATTCGAGCGGCTGGGATGCGCAGATCGGCGCGCGCTGGAACATCGACGGCCGCAGCCGCTTGTATGGCAGCGTGGTCTATCGTCACGACGACAACAACAAGAGCATCACCAGCGCGACCGGTTTCGTGATCGGCTACATCTACGGCCTGTCCAAGCGTACCGATCTCTATGCCACCTACGCACACGTGCACAACCAGAACACGGTGCCAATCGCGTACCCGGTGACCTTCCAGTCCAACCCGAGTCCCGGACAGAACCCATCGGGGATGCAGCTTGGCATCCGCCACGCCTTCTGAACACACCCGCTTGCTGCCGGCGCTGCGGATGTGGCGCCGGCTGGAACCACATCGCCTGATCAACAAGGAGTCAGTCATGCATCATCCCCAACGCCGGCATCGCCACACGGCCCTGACCAGGGGCTGCGCCCTGGCAATTGCCCTGATGTCCACCGCCCTGCTGCCGCTGGCCGCACGGGCCGCCGGCGCCGAATCCGCCGCTCCCGCTGCCGCTACCCCTGCCGTCACGCCGAACGCAGGCCAGGTCTCGCCGGGCACGCCCAACGTCAAGGACCCGTACCTGGCAGGCTGGCTGCGCCTGACCCCCGACCGTCGGCCCACCGCGCTCAAGGCCGGCGTCGACTACGGCATGGACCCGGCCACCGGCGAGTTCATCTGGCCCAAGGCCACGCCGGAAGTCCACAACGGCCAACGCTTCCCTGGTGAGATGACCACGTGGGACAAGAACACCTACTCGAAGAACGTCAAGGTTCTCGCCTTCTATCCGGGTGTCGGCTCGCCGTTCCATGCCTGGAACAACATCATCGACTTCGAAGGCAAGCGATACCTGTACATCCATGATCGCGACTACCTGCGCATCATGGACGTGACTGACCCCGCTCACGGCAAGGTGGTCTACTCGCAAGGCGGTGTCTGGGGTCCCAAGGGATCGAGCGAAAAGTATGACCCGAACACGGTGCAGGACTATCTCGGTGGCGCGACCATCGCCTGGAGCAAGAAGCTGGGCAAGCCGGTCATGGTGGCCTCGTACGAGATCGGCCGCTACGGCCTGATGCAAGAGAAGGTGGAGCAGCCCGACAAGGTCGCGGCTCAGCGCCACTACAACTCGCTCAAGGGCTTCAAGGTGTTCGTCATGGACGGCCCGCTGCCCAGCCAGTGGAGACTGCTGGCAACCCGCACCACGGACACGCAGCATCCGGATGCGCCAGTGGGCCAGCAACAGGGTTCCGGCTCGCTGGATGCGCCCGAGTACTACGGCGGCAAGTACATGATCGTCGCATCGGCGCCCGACGACAGCTACGCCCTGACCGAATACCCCAACTATCTGTACTCGCCCGGATACCAGGTCTGGGACATGTCGGACCCGGCCAATCCGACCTTCGTGTCGCAGGTGGCGGTACCGGGGCAGATCCTCGGCAACGCGGAGCATGAACAGACCTACCTCATGAACCCGCGCGCAGGTAACCGCACCTCGTGGATGGGGGCACGCAACCCCATCTTCCTGCCCAAGTCGCTCGAAGCAGGCGGCAAGATCGGCTTCGGCGCGATGGGTGGTCTTGGGTTCTATGCGTTCGACCTGTCCAACCCTGCCCGTCCGAAGATGCTCGGCAACGTCAACACGCCGCCGAGCTACGCCGGCACCGAGTTCGACAATGCTGACGTAAGCCAGTACGAGCGCACGGGCTACGTGTTCACCAACGGCTATCCGATGAACCGGGATTGCTACGAGCCGTACAAGGACATCTTCGTCGTCGACGCGCGCGATCCCGCGCGCCTCAAGGTGGCGGCCAAGCTGCCGCGGCCCGAGGTCCCGGCCGGCGCGCCCTTCACCAGCTTCTGCCAGCGCGGCGGCAACTTCGGGCCCAAGCGCGCCAACGCCATCGGTCAGCCCGGCGGCTGGCGCCAGGGCATCGTGCCGTACTCGTTCTATAACGCCGGCGTGCAGATCTATGACGTGAAGAACCCGGCGCAGCCCACCATCGCCGGCTACTTCATCCCGCCGCTGGCCGACGAGACGCAGTTGCCGTCTTACACCCTGGGCAAGGGCGTGTTCGCGATCTACACGGAGTACGACCGCAACATCATCTGGGCCTTTACCGAAGACGGCGCCTACGCACTGTCGACGCCGTTGCTCGGCGAACCCGTGCTCGGCGCGCCGGCAAAGCCCTGGCCGCGACGCTAAGCATGTCGGCCCGCCATGCCTTGCGTGGGCCGGCGGGCCGGTCTTTCAGGCGACACGATGAATTGATGAAGTCGAAGATGAAGTCGAAGAAAGCGTTTGTTTTTGCGGTGTTCTCCACTTGGGCGGCCGTGCTCGGCCTGTTGAATCCGGCCGCGCACGCCGCCCCTTCTTCCAGTGAGGAAACCTGCCGCGCGTGTCACGCGCTCGATACGGTCAAGGTTGGGCCGCCATTCCGTGCGATTGCCTCGCGCTATCACGACGATGCCGACGCCGTCGACAAGCTGAAGCAGAGCATGCTCCAGGGTAGCAGCGGGAAATGGGGCACGGCGCAGATGCCGCCCAATCCCATCACGCCGGCCGAAGCCACGCGCTTCGCGCACTGGATCCTGCAGCTTGCGGCACCGGGCCAGCGCAACTAGTGGCAGCCGGCGCGCCGGCTGCCACATGCGCGCCGGCGGCGTCGCGCTCAGCCTGCCAGATCGACCGGATGGGCCGGCGCAGCGTGACGGAACCATCCGTCCAGATTACGCAGCAGCGCCTCGTGCTGGGCCACGCGCGTTTCGGGCGAACGGCCCGCCATGTGCGGCGTCAGGATGACCTGATCCATCTCGCGAAACGCCTCGGGCACCAGGGGCTCGGTTTCCAGCACGTCGAGCGCGGCACCACCCAGTTCGCGGCGTCGCAGTGCCTGTACCAGCGCCTCGGTATCCACCACGCTGCCACGCGCCACGTTGACAAGCAGGCCGTCGGGACCCAGCGCGCGCAGTACCTCCGCGTCGACCAGATGCCGAGTGGCCGGACCGCCGGGACAGGTCAATGCCAACACATCGCTTGCGGCCGCCAGCGAACGCACGTCGCCATACGGCGTGCGGTTCGGCTGCAGAGCGCCACTGCGGCGCAGGTAGGCCACGCGCATGCCCACGGCCTCTGCCAGCGCGGCCAGACGCTGGCCGATATTGCCAAGCCCGACGATGCCCAGGGTCTTGCCGCGCACGCCCGGCCGCGGCGCGCGCAGCGCATCCCATTGCCCCGCCTTCAGGCCGCGATCGAGCATCGCAATGCCGCGCGACCACGCCAGCATCATCGCCAGCGCGTGGTCCGCCACGACCTGGCTATTGGTATCCGGCGCATGGCACACGCGCACGCCACGCATCCGCGCCGCATCCCGTTCGATGTTCTCGTAGCCGGCCCCAAAGCTCGCGACCAGTTCCAGCGCCGGCAATGCGGCCATCTCGGCCCCGGTCAGTCCCGTGGAACCATTGGTCAGCACTGCGCGCGCCTGCACACGCTGCGCCTCGTCCACCGCTGTCCACGGCACGAACCGATAACGCGGCGCATGCGCCCGCAGCCAGTCCTGATCCAGTGGCAGCCGCGTCAGCACGACCACCTCCCCTTCGTCTTTCATGCACGCCAGCGACATTGCCTCGCTCCCTTTGGCTCGTTGTTGATGGGTTCCGCGTCGATACACGGTACACGATGAAAAGTATCACTTACGCCTTGACATGTATACACGTAGAAAATAAAGTATTCACAAACGCGGATGTGCATAAAACGAATCGGGAGACCGAATACGTGCTGCGCATACCAACTTTGTCCGACAACACCAAACAGGAGACATGGTGAATTGGTATAGCCTCGCCACTTTTGAACTTGCCGGCCGGCAGCAACCCGGCCTGGTCGTCGAGAACACGCTCTATGCGCTGGCCGATGTGGGCCAGGCGTGCGGCATCGAGGCATCGCGCCTGCCGCAGGACCTGAATGCGGCACTGGCGGACTGGTCGCGCCATGCGCCGCTGCTGGCCGACGCCGCCGCACGTATTCCCGCATTGCGCGCGGCTGGCAAGCTCGCCGCGGTGGACGCCGCCGCCACCTATGCGGCGCCCTATCGGCCACGCCGGATCTTTGGCACCGCCTCAAACTTCTACGAGCACGCGGACGAGATGGGCACCAAGCTGGCTGCCCGCAGCGAAAGCCAGCCCTACATATTCATGAAGGCTGAAACCAGCGTGGTGGCCACCGGCACCACGGTGCTGATGCCGCCGGAAACCAAGAAACTCGACTGGGAAGTGGAGCTGGGCGTAGTGATTGGCCAGGCATGCCGCCATGTCAGCGTGGAGGACGCGCTGTCGGTGATCGCCGGCTATACCGTGTTCAACGACATCAGCGCGCGTGACCTGAACCGCCGCACCGACTATCCGTTCACGCACGACTGGTTCCGCGGCAAGAGCTTCGATACCTTCGGCCCGATGGGCCCGTGGCTTGTGCCCGCGACCTGCATTCCCGATCCGCAGAACCTGCGCATGACGCTGCATGTCAACGGCGAAGCCATGCAGAACGGCAACACCTCGCAAATGATCTTCTCGGTGGCCGAGCAGATCGCCTACCTGTCGCGTATTCTGACGCTGCAACCTGGCGACCTTATCGCCACGGGCACGCCGGACGGTGTGGGCATGGGGCGTGGACTCTTCCTGAAGCCTGGCGACAGCATGACGGCCTGGGTCGAGCAGATCGGCACGATCGAGAACCGCGTCGCGCTGGAACCGAACGCACGCTAGCCACGCGCCGGCCACAGCCCGCTTCGCCAGGCAAACCAGGCAGGAGACAATCACATGACCCCCATTCGAACCCGCAAGCTGGGCCACCTCGTCCTGATGGTGCGCGATCTCGAAGCATCGACGCGCTTCTATACCGAGGTCCTGGGACTTACGGTGTCGGACCGTATCGCCGACCAGATGGTTTTCCTGCGCGCCGGCGAGGACCACCACGACCTGGCACTTTCGCGGCTTCCGCCCGACGCGCCCGACCGCGACACCCCGCCCAGCTACACACGGCCAGGGCTCGAGCATTTCTCGTACTACGTGGAATCGCTCGATGAAATGCAGCGCGCAGTCGAGGTGGCACGCAGCCACGGCGTCACCATCGAGCGTGGCATCGGGCAGCACGGACCCGGCGGCAATTGGTTCTTGGTCTTCAAGGATCCCGATGGCAACAACGTCGAGATCTATACGGAGATGCAGCAGATTCCCACCGGCAGCGAGCACACCGCGCAGACGTGGGAGCGAAACCTGGAATCGTTTGACCGCCATCGCCTTGCACACTTCGTGGTGCCGCCGGCGCCGGGCCTGCTCGCGGCCAAGCAGCGCAGCGAGCAGCGGCCAGCCCCGGCAGAGGACGACGATGCCGGCAAGGACACCGGCGGTGGAGCGGGCGCATGAACGGGAGCGCCATGCCGGTGGCATCGGCGTTCCCGGGACTCTCGTCCTCGCAGGCCAGCGCCATGCTGGCCCTTGGACCACGCTGGACCGATGACATCCAGGCCAACCGGCGGCAGGTATGCACGATCTACGACAGCGTGCACGCGGCACAGCCTGCCGACGGCATCCGCAGCCACGCCAACATTGCCTACGGTACGCACGCACGGCAACGGCTCGATCTCTATCTGCCGGAGGGCAGCGCCGCCGGCGATGACCGGCCAGTGGTGGTCTTCGTCCACGGTGGCGCGTTCATACGTGGCGACAAGGATGCCAGCCCGCATATCTACGCCAACGTGCCACGCTGGTGCGCGCGGCAGGGCTACATCGGTGTCAACGTCGAGTACCGGCTGGCTCCGGAGGCCCACTATCCCGCCGGGGCCGAGGACGTGGCCATGGCGCTGGCGTGGTTGCGTGCCCATGCACGCGCCCATGGCGGCGATCCAGGGCGCATCGTATTGATCGGCCACTCCGCGGGCGGAAGCCACGTCGCGAGCTGCCTCAGCGATCCGGCCTGCGGCGAGAACGGCTCTGGCGTGGCCGGTGCCGTGCTCGTCAGCGCACGCCTGCAGGCCGACACGCTGCCGGATAACCCCAACGCCAACGGCGTCGCCGCGTACTACGGCAGCGATCCGGCACTGCAACTGGCCCACGCGCCGATGCCCTTCGCGGGGCGCCTGCGTGTGCCGTTGATGGTGGCCTTCGCGGAGTTCGAGAATCCCTACCTGGATCTGTACGCGCTGCAGTACGCGGCGCGCGTACGCGAGGCGCAGGGACGCAGCCCGCGCGTGGTGCAGGTGGCACGCCACAACCATACGTCGATCGTCGCCCACCTCGGCACGGCCGACACCACATTCAGCCAAACCCTGAGCGAGTTTCTGGAGACGGTCACGCGGATAGCCACGTAGCTCTCAACCCACCGACCCTACCGCCCCTACCAGACAAGCATCAAAGAAAAAAACAGGAGACAAAGTCATGCCCACCCAACAACTACGGGGCGTGTTCACCCCCGTCGTCACCCCGTTTCATGAAGACCTGTCGATCAACCTGCCCGCTTTCGTCGCGCACTGCAAGCGGCTGATCGCCGACGGCGCCGGTATCGCCATCTCGGGCACCAACAGCGAAGCCTGCTCGGAAACGTTCGAGGAACGCATCGCGCTCGTCGATGCCGCCATCGATGCGGGAATCCCCGGCGAGCGCGTGCTGGTGGGAACCGGTTGTTGCGCGATCGACGATGCCGTGGTGCTGACCCGCCACGCCATCGAACGTGGTTGCGCGGGTGTGCTGGTGCTGCCACCGTTCTTCTTCAAGAACGTGAGCGAAGACGGTGTCTTCGCCTACTACAGCGAACTGATCGCGCGCGTCAACGATCCCGCCCTGCGCATCGTGCTGTACCACATCCCTGCGATGTCTGGCGTGCCCATCTCGCTGTTGCTGATCGAGCGCCTCGTGCAGGCATTCCCAACGCATATCGTGGGCATCAAGGACAGCAGCGGCAACTGGGACAACCTCGTGGCCATGCTCGAGCGTTTCCCGTCGCTCTCCATTTTTCCAGCCTCGGAACTGCTGATGCTGCGTAGTCTGTCGCTGGGTGCCGCCGGCTGCATCTCCGCCACCAACAACATCAATGCGCGCGCCATCGCACAGGCATTCGCCGACGCGGCCGATGCAGCGCGCCTGCAGCCAGCGATCGCCGCGGTGCGCAGCACGGTGGAGCGATTCCCGATGGTGGCCGCCGTCAAGCACACGCTGGCGCAGCAGACCAGCGACCCCAACTGGCGTCACGTGCGCCCGCCCCTTGTGCCGCTGGCGGCAGATGCCTCCAGCGAGTTGCTGCAGGCACTGGCCGGCATTCCCGCCATGGAGGCGCGCGCATGAATCCGCTGCCACTTGCAGCGTACTCGCCTGCGCGCCGGGCCGGTGGCCATGTCCACCTGGCCGGCATGAGCCCGCGTACGCACGATGGATGCGCGGGCGTGTCGACCGGCGCCAACGGCGAGCGTGTCTATGACCTCGCCGCGCAGACCGAGTGCGTGCTCGACAAGATCGATCGTGCCTTACAGGCGGAAGGACTCGAACTGGTCAACTGCGTGACGATGACTTGCTATCTGGTCGACATGCGCGACTACGCCGCATTCAATGCGGCCTACGATGCCATCTGCATGCGCCGCTTTTCCAGCGCGGGCCAGCCCTTGCCGGCGCGTACTTGTGTGGCTGTGGCCGCGCTGCCGCACCCTGACATGCGCGTGGAGATCACCGCGACGGCCTGGGGGCCGGACACGCCGGACAGCCCAAGCAACGCACGGGGTGCCGCATGAGTGCGCCAGTCGCATCCGATGTGCTCGACACCCTGTTCCTGACGGCCCGCAGCCACAACGGCTGGCTCGACGGGGACGTCTCCGACGCCACATTGACCCGGCTCTACGCACTCGTCAGCCAGGGGCCGACCAGCGCCAACTGCAGCCCGATGCGCCTGGTCTTCGTGCGCTCCGACGCCGCCAGGGCAAGGCTCCTGCCTACCCTCGCGCCAGCGAATGTCGACAAGGTCAGGCACGCCCCAGTCACCGCCATCGTGGCCTACGACACGGCGTTCCACGCGTTCGGCGAAACCTTGTTCCCGCACCGTCCCGCCATGTTCGACACGTTCGCAGCGGACCCCGCACTGGCTGCGGAAACGGCGATGCGCAACGGCTCGATGCAGGGCGGCTACCTGATTCTGGCGGCGCGCGCGCTCGGCCTGGACTGCGGCCCGCTCTCCGGCTTCAATGCGGACGCGGTGAACCGCGCCTTCTTTCCCGACGGGCGCTGGCGTGTCAACTTCCTGTGCAACCTTGGCAAGGGAGACCCGGCGCGACTGTTCGCAAAGCTGCCGCGGTTACCCTTCGATCAGGCCTGCCGCATCGAGTAGCACTGCCGGCCGCAACCCATCACAATATCCCCCTGCACACAGAGCCAGAAGGCCGGTGCAGGAGAACTGGAGGAGACCATGAACATTTCCCATCTGCGCGCCCGCCTGCGCGCCATCACCCGCGGGGCCGCGCTGGCGCTGTGCGCGCTAGCTGCCGCCCCCGGCCATGCCCAGGAGCCCTGGCCATCGCGGCCGGTCACCATTGTCGTGCCCTTTGCGCCGGGCGGTAATACCGACATGATCACGCGCCTGATGGCCGAGCGCCTGACCAAGGCGTTCGGCAAGCCATTCGTCGTGGACAATCGCGGCGGTGCGGCGGGCCTGATCGCGGCCGAGTACGTCGCGCGCGCGCCCGCCGACGGCTACGTGCTGTTCATGTCCACGCTGACGCAGATCGTCACCGCGCCAATGACCAACAAGATCCGCTACGATCCGGTGCGTGACTTCGTACCCATCATCAACGTCGGCGGCAATCCTTTCGTGCTGACGGCCAGTACGCGCAACAACTTCAAGTCGCTCGACGACCTGGTGCGCTATGGCAAGGCCCACCCCGGCGCACTCAATGTCGGACATGCCGGCAATGGCGGCCTGACGCAACTCTCCGCACTGCTGTTCCTGAACCGGGCCGGCATCCAGGCCACCATGGTTCCGTATCGCGGCGGCGCGCCAGCGCTTGCCGATGTGCTCGCCGGCCAGATCGACTTGTACAGCGCCAGCGTGTCGGAAGTCATGCCCTACAACGGTACCGGCAAGGTGTCCCTGCTGGCCGTCTCCAGCGACAAGCGCCTGCCAGTGCTGCCAAACGTCCCCACCATCGCCGAGACCTTCCCGGGCCATGAGGTGGATACGTGGAACGGGCTGGTGGGGCCGGCAAAGATGCCTCCGGAAATCGTCGACCGCATCGCCGCCGAATCGAAGAAGATCATCGCCGAGCCGGAGTTCCGCGCGCGCCTTGAGAAAGCCGGCATCATCCCCTTGGGAGAGACCCGCGACGCCTTTGCCCAGCGCATCCAGAAGGATCGCGCGAAGTGGAAACCCGTCGTCGAGGCGGCTGGCATCCAGCCCGAGTAAGGCTGGGCCGCAGGTATTCCGACCCGGAATAGACAACGGCGAAGGATTCAATTTCCAGCGATGTGACCGCTGCCTACACTGCGTCTCAGACCATCGCCGGAGACTGCACCGTGTCGCTCCCTTCCGCTCTCTATCGGAACTACGTGGATGGCCGCTTCGAGGAAGCGGCCAATCTTTTTCCCAATCTCTCACCGGTCGACGGCAGCATCGTCGGCCACGTCTGCGAAGCCGACGCCAGCAAGGTGGATCGCGCGGTGCAAGCCGCACGCGCCGCAATGGAGGGCCCCTGGGGCAACACCAGCGCCGCCGAGCGCGCCCGGGTGTTGCATGCCGTTGCCGACGGCATCGAACGGCGCTTCGATGAATTCGTCGCCGCCGAGGTGGCCGATACCGGGCGTACCGAGCAACAGGCGCGCGCGCTCGACATCCGCCGCGGCGTGCTGAACTTCCGCACGTTCGCGGACCTGGCCAGCCAGGCGGGCGGCGACTACTTCGACATGAGGACGGCCGAAGGTGACGTCTTCAGCTACACCGTACGCAAACCCCACGGCGTCGTCGGCATCATCTCTCCGTGGAACCTGCCCATGCTGCTGATGACGTGGAAGGTTGCCCCCGCGCTGGCCTGCGGCAACGCCGTCGTCGTCAAGCCATCGGAGGAGACCCCCGGTAGCGCCACGTTGCTGGCCGAGGTCATGCATGAGGCCGGCGTGCCGGCGGGTGTATTCAATCTCGTCCACGGCTTCGGCGGCGGCTCGGCAGGCGAGTTCCTGTCGCGGCATCCGGGCATCGACGCCCTCACCTTTACGGGTGAATCCCGCACCGGCAGCACCATCATGAAAGCGGTGGCTGACGGCGTGAAGGAAATCTCCTTCGAACTGGGCGGCAAGAACGCCGCCGTGGTCTTCGCCGACTGCGATTTCGACAAGGCCGTGGCGGGCGTGATGCGGTCCAGCTTCACCAACACCGGGCAGGTATGCCTGTGCTCCGAGCGCGTCTACGTGGAGCGGCCAATCTTCGAACGCTTTGTGGCGGCGATGAAGGCGCGCGCGGAAGCCTTGCGCATCGGCTACCCAACGGTGGAGGGCGTGGAGATGGGTTCACTGATCTCCCGCAATCACCGCGACAAGGTGCTGTCCTATTACGCGCTGGCGCGGGAGGAAGGCGCGACTGTCGTCACCGGTGGCGGCGTGCCGCATTTTGGCGACGCACGCGACAACGGCGCCTATGTGCAGCCCACCATCTGGACCGGCTTGCCTGACTCGGCACGCTGCATTCAGGAGGAGATCTTCGGACCGGTCTGCCATATCGCGCCGTTCGACACCGACGCCGAGGTGGTGAAGCGCGTCAACGATTCGCGCTATGGACTCGCCGCCTCGGTGTGGACCCGGGACCTCGCGCGCGCGCACCGCGTCACACGGCAGTTCGACGTCGGCATCGTCTGGGTCAACACCTGGTTCCTGCGCGATCTGCGCACGCCATTTGGCGGCACCCGGCTGTCCGGTATCGGCCGCGAGGGTGGACGCCATTCGCTCGACTTCTATTCCTCCCTGACCACCATCTGCGTCAATCCCTGACGCCATTGCGAGAGACCGCATGCTGAACCCCGAACTCATCCAGGTTGCGGACCAACTCCGGTTCGCCTCCGAGCATGGCCAGCCTTGCCCGCCGGTGCGCGATGCCATCGCGCGGGCCGCCAGCGCCGGCGCCGATCCACTTGCGCTGGCCTACGCCGTCCAGCAGCGCAACACCGAGCACGCACTCGCCGCCGGCCGCCGGCTGGTTGGCCGCAAGATCGGCCTGACATCCGTCGCCGTACAACGGCAACTGGGCGTGGACCAGCCAGATTTCGGCATGCTCTTTGCCGACATGGTGCGCCAGGACGGTGAAGAGATCGACTGGGGCGATGTCCTGCAGGCCAAGGTCGAAGCCGAGATCGCGCTGGTGCTGGAGCATGACCTGCCGCACGCCGCGCACACCGTCGCCGACGTGATCCGGGCAACCGCCTTCGCGCTGCCAGCCATCGAGATCGTTGGCAGCCGGATCGCCAACTGGGATATCCGGCTGACGGACACCATTGCCGACAATGCCTCGTCCGGCCTCTATGTGCTGGGCACGCGGCCCGTTTCGCTCGCCGCGCTGGATTTCCCGCATTGCGGCATGGTCATGGAACTGGCCGGAGAACCGGTCTCAGTGGGCAGCGGCGCGGCCTGTCTTGGCAATCCGTTGAATGCCGCCGTCTGGCTCGCCAACACAATGAGCCGCGTTGGCGCACCGCTGCGCGCCGGCGACACCATCCTTACCGGCGCGCTCGGCCCCATGGTCGCCGTGCAGCCGGGCAATGTCTTTACCACCAGCATCGAGGGCCTGGGTAGCGTGACCGCGTCGTTCCAGGCCGTCAGACAAGGAGACGCCTGAGATGAAACCCTGCAAGGTAGCCATCATCGGTTCCGGCAACATCGGCACCGACCTGATGATCAAGATCCTGCGCCACGGCAAGCATGTCGAGATGGGCGCCATGGTGGGGATCGATCCCACCTCGGAAGGCCTGGCGCGCGCGACACGCCTCGGCGTGCCGGTCACCGCCGCCGGCATCGACGGCCTGCTGGCCATGCCGGAGTTCGGTGAGATCCGCATCGCCTTCGATGCCACCAGCGCCGGCGCGCACGCCCGCCACAACGCCACGCTGCAGGCGCACAACGTGCGCGTGATCGATCTGACACCAGCTGCCATCGGCCCCTACGTGGTGCCCAGCGTCAATGCCGGCGAACATCTTGATGCGCCGAACCTCAACATGGTCACCTGCGGCGGCCAGGCCACCATTCCCATCGTGGCAGCCGTGGCCAGCGTGACGCCGGTCCACTATGCGGAGATCGTGGCCTCGATCGCGAGCAAGTCCGCCGGCCCCGGCACGCGCGACAACATCGACGAGTTCACGGAAACGACCTCCCGCGCCATCGAATCAGTGGGCGGCGCCAGGCGCGGCAAGGCCATCATCGTTCTCAACCCGGCCGAGCCGCCGCTGATCATGCGCGACACCGTGTGCTGCCTGATCGACGAAGCCGACACCGCGGCGATCGAAGCCGCGGTGCACGCGATGGTGGAACGCATGCAGGGCTATGTGCCCGGATACCGGCTCAAACAGCGTGTGCAGTTCGACCGCATCGACACACCGGTGAATGTGCCCGGCCTCGGACCGACGACCGGCCTGAAGGTCACGGTCTTCCTGGAAGTGGAAGGCGCCGCGCACTACCTGCCCGCCTATGCAGGCAATCTGGACATCATGACGAGCGCCGCGCTCGCATGCGCCGAACGCGTCGCACAGGCATTGGGCAATCATCATGCCCTGTCGGCAGCAAGCTAAGGAGCCGGTCATGACCGACAAGAAACTTTATATCTCCGATGTGACCCTGCGTGATGGTAGCCACGCGATCCGTCACCAGTACTCGGTTCCGCAGGTGCGTGCCATCGCACGCGCGCTCGATGCGGCAGGCGTGGACTCGATCGAGGTGGCGCACGGCGACGGCCTGGCTGGCTCCAGCTTCAACTACGGATTCGGCGCCCACACCGACGTGGAATGGATCGCGGCAGTGGCGGAGTCCGTGCAGCGCGCAGCGGTGGCCACGCTGCTGCTGCCGGGCATCGGTACCGTGCACGACTTGCGCGAAGCCTACGCCGCCGGCGCACGCGTGGTCAGGGTGGCCACGCACTGCACCGAGGCCGACACGGCGCGGCAGCATATCGAGACCGCGCGGTCGATGGGGATGAATGTCGCCGGCTTCCTGATGATGAGCCACATGATCCCGCCCGACAGGCTGGCCGCCCAGGCAAAGCTGATGGAAAGTTACGGCGCGCATTGTGTCTACGTGGTGGACTCCGGCGGCGCCTTGACCATGGACGGCGTGCGCGCGCGCTTTCGTGCGTTCAAGGACGTGCTCGATCCAAAGACTGAGACCGGCATGCACGCGCACCACAACCTCAGCCTGGGTGTTGCCAACAGCATCGTCGCGGTTGAGGAAGGTTGCGACCGCATCGATGCGAGCCTGGCCGGCATGGGCGCGGGTGCGGGCAATGCGCCGCTGGAGGTCTTTATTGCCGCTGCCGAACGCATGGGATGGCACCACGGCTGCGATCTCTACCGGTTGATGGACGCCGCCGACGACATCGTGCGCCCGCTGCAGGATCGCCCCGTGCGCGTGGACCGCGAAACGCTGGCGCTCGGCTACGCCGGCGTGTATTCGAGCTTCCTGCGCCACGCGGAGAGCGCGGCCGGCAAGTACGGCCTGAAGACCGTCGATATCCTGGTCGAACTGGGACGCCGCCGCATGGTGGGCGGGCAGGAAGACATGATCGTCGATGTGGCGCTCGACCTGCAGCGGTCGGGCGGCGCGAAGAGCAAGGAGGCAGCATGAGCCATCACGCCGCCATTGCAGGCGCCCTGGACGCGGCCGCGCGCGACGCCGCGGCGATCGGCCAGTTCAGCGCGGCCTCGCCGTTCACGATTGACGAGGCCTACGGCATCCAGGCCATGTCGATCGAACACCGCTGCCAGCGCGGCGAACGCCGCGTCGGCATCAAGCTGGGTTTCACCAGCCGCGCCAAGATGGTCCAGATGGGCGTGGATAGCCTGATCTGGGGATGGCTGACCGACGCCATGATCGAGGAAGACGGCGGCCGCGTGGATCTGGAACGCTATATCCATCCGCGCGCCGAACCGGAGGTTTGCTTTCTGACCCGCCGCGACATCACTGGCCCGCTGACCCTGCTGGAGAGTGTCGACTACCTGGAGGCCGTGGCGCCGGCAATCGAGATCATCGACTCGCGCTACCGCGATTTCCGCTTCACGCTGGAAGATGTCGTGGCCGACAACTGCTCGTCGGCGGGACTGGTCGTCGGCCCGTGGTCGCGCAATGTTGATGTACTGGCCAATCTCGGCGTGGTGCTGCGCATCGACGGCCGCACCAGGCAAACGGGTTCGACCGCCGCCATTCTCGGACATCCGCTGCGCAGCCTCGTACAGGCATCGCACGTGCTGACGCGCGCCGGCGCAGTGCTGCCAGCCGGCAGCCTGATCATGGCGGGAGCGGCCACGGCTGCGGAAGCGTTCGTGCGCGGCAACCATGTTTCGGCAACGATAGGCGCGCTTGGCCGCGCTTCTTTCCTGGCGGCATGACGCCATGCCTGCCCGGCTACCGGGCAGGCCTTCACAACGAAAAGAGCAAACATGCAGGCAAACTCCGCTTCATCAGTGGTGGCCGGAAAGGCCACGCCACGCGGCACCTTTCCCCATGTGCGTCGCGCTGGAGACTTCCTGTTCGTCTCCGGCACCAGCTCCCGCCGCGCCGACAATACCTTCGAGGGCGTCGAGGTGGATGCCATGGGTACGACCGCACTGGATATCCGCCGGCAAACCCGCGCTGTGATCGAGAACATTCGGGACATCCTGCGCAGCGTGGGCGCGGACCTGGAGGACGTGGTGGAAATCACCAGCTTCCTGGTGGATATGAACGACTTCGGTGGCTACAACGCGGTGTATGCCGAGTACTTCGGCTACGAAGGACCGACCCGCACGACCGTGGCCGTGCACCAGCTTCCGCATCCCCACCTGCGCATCGAGATCAAAGCGATCGCCTACCGTCCGCTCACGTCCCAGGCAACATGAAGAAAATCGATATGCATGCCCACTTCTTTCCGCGCATCACGCGGGAAGAAGCCGCCGCGCTGGACGCGGACAACGCGCCATGGCTCGCCGTCGACAGCGATGGCGAATCGGGCCACATCATGGCCGGCGACAGACGTTTCCGGCCCGTCTATCGCGCGCTATGGGACCCCGCGCTGCGCATCGAGGAAATGGACCGCAACGGACTGGACATGCAGATCGTCTGCGCCACGCCGATCATGTTCGGTTATGGATACGACGCCAGCGCCGCAGCCACGTGGGCGCGCCGGATGAACGACCTCGCGCTCGAGCATTGCGCCTATCGCCCGCAGCGCCTGAAGGCGCTGGCACAGGTGCCGCTGCAGGACCTGGACCTGGCGTGCATCGAAGCCTCACGCGCCAGGGAGTCCGGCCACGTTGGCGTGCAAATCGGCAATCACCTGGGTCCGCACGACCTGGATGACGAGCGCCTGGTCAGGTTCCTGGTGCATTGCGCGAACAACGATATTCCGGTGCTGGTGCATCCATGGGACATGATGACCGACGGGCGCATGAAAAAATGGATGCTGCCGTGGCTGGTATCGATGCCGGCGGAAACGCAACTCGGCATCCTCTCGTTGATCCTGTCCGGCGCGTTTGAGCGGATTCCGGAAACGCTGAAGCTCTGCTTCGCCCACGGCGGTGGTGGTTTTGCCTTCCTGCTGGGTCGCGCGGAGAACGCCTGGCATTGCCGGGACATCGTGCGGCAGGACTGTCCCCAGCCGCCCTCCCACTATCTGAAGCGGTTCTCCGTGGACAGCGCGGTATTCGACGATCGTTCGCTACGTCTGCTGGTGGAAGTCATGGGTGCCGACCACGTGATGCTGGGCTCGGACTACCCGTTTCCGCTCGGTGAACAGGAAATCGGCAAGCTGGTCGCCAACAGCCCCAACCTCGATGAAACGGACCGGGCGCGGATTCTGGCAGGCAATGCCATGCGCTTCTTCGGTCTGACAGGCTGAGGACCCCGCTGCACATCGGTGCTCCGCCGCTGTATCGGACAGCGGCGGACTTGGATGCCGCCTCGCCCGGTATCAGCCCGCGCTTTTCGCGCCGCCGCCCTGCTTCGACTGGATCAGTTCCATCACATGCAGGGTGAGCCGCGTGGTGTGGCTGCGCATCGCCAGATAGGCCTGCTCGGGATGGCCGCCCAGCACTGCCTCCACGATCTGCTGGTGCTCGCGGTGCGAAACCTCGAAGCGGCGCTCGACGCCCGACTGCGCCGCGCGGAACGGCGCCAGCCGCTCGCGCAGGCTTTCCACCGCAGCTACCAGGGTCGCATTCTGGGTGCCCTGGCAGATCAGTTGATGAAAGCGATGGTTCAGGGTCAGGTAAGCGTCACTGTCGTGTTTCTCCGCAGCGGAGATGGCCTCTTCGTGCAGGAGTTCCAGCTGCCGGCGCTGCATCGCGCTCATACGCTGCGTGGCAATGCGGCAGCACAGCGACTCCAGTTCGCACAGTGCCTCGAGCATATCGGCGAGTTGCTCGGGGCTGGTGTTGATCACCACCCCGCCGCGACGCGGCACCAGTTCTATCAGGCCGCGTGCATCGAGCAGCCGCAGCGCCTCGCGCACTGGCGTGCGCGATACCTGGAAACGCTCGGCCAGCGCAGGCTCCTCGAGCTTCGCGCCGGGCGGCAGCGCGCCCGAGATGATCTCGTCGGCAAGTTGCTGGCCAATTTGGGAAGCGATGGTGGTCACGGTGTCCTCAGGTCTGGTACGCGCTGGATGCGACGCAATTATACGCGATGAAGACTGGTTATTTTTATTTACCCATGTGAGTACTTTTTTCTTCTATTGAACACACTTTGTGTGTAGTGTATACACGTACGTCGAATCGAGCCCGGGCGTTCAACCTGAGTCCGCAACGACGACAACACACTGACCACAAAGAGGAGCACACCCATGAGCAGCAAACTGCGCCATATCGCCTTGTCCGTCCCGGACCCCTGGGCCGCGGCCGAGTTCTATCAGCAGGCCTTTGGCTTCCGCAAAGTCGGCGAGACGGATTCGTCGCTGGCACGCGGCGTCTATCTGACTGACGGCACGATCAGCATCGCCCTGCTGAACTACAAGAGCGACCACGCTGCCGGCGAAGACCGCGGCAAGGACTTCGTCGGGCTCCATCACATCGGCGTGTGGGTCGACGACATCGTCGAGGCACGCAAGACCGTGGAAGCAGCCGGCGGCCGCTATTACATGGGCGAAGTCCCCGTGAAGGGCAACATCTTCTACGAGGTGAAGTACCGCGACCCGAACGGCATCATCATCGACCTGACCGACCACGGCTGGGGCGGCGCCTCCAAGGAAGCAAACGGCGGCGACGAGGGTCCGGCCCTGCGCAATCCCGACCTGAAGGCCGACCGCAGCGGCATCTGACGGGCCCCCACGCGCCGCCGGCGCCCTGGTCGGGGAGACACGGGCACCCGGCGCGCGCCAGCCCTGCCCTGCATCCGTGCGAACGCACGGCGCGCAGGGTTGCGCGTCGTGGCCATCAACTCGGCCATCAACTCGGCCATCAAGGCATCCCCCGACCCCGATGCGCGGTCGCCGCTTTGCTCAGCCGGTTCTGCAAGATTTCCTCGCTTGCCTCGCGTGCGTATCGAAGGCCGCATGGAATCTACGTCATGAAACACCTCGTTCCGAGGCTGGCAAGCATGACGTCGCCCGGGCCGGCCGATGCTGGCGCCCTATCGCATTCGTATCCCGTCTCGCAGTTGATGGGTCAGGTCCGGTGTCCGAGATCGGCCATTTTCGGCCGTTTGCTCTCACGGTCATACGGTCATACAAGCGACCGGTCCGATCCAGCAACGGACCTTCGTGCTCGGATTGTGTTCTGCTGGTCGCCGGCCATAGCTGTCGCCTACCGTCCGAACTCTCCAAAACGCAAGCTGATTTCCAGCGGACAGGCTACGGTCACATCGATCAGTAATGCATGGGCGTGGGCGCTGGGACGGTACAGTTACCGTTCGGGCGGATCTTGGTAAAGACCGCAGCGTTGTTTCCTGTTTGCTCAGTCCGCTGGCCGTCTTCGCACGGAGGAAGGAACATGGCTCGCAGGCACTGCCATATCTTCCTCGACGAAACGGAGCAAAGCCTCGGCCAGTGCCTCTCGCGGATACGCGTTTTGCGTGACGAACAACGATCCGACCGTGTCATGCGTACGTGCGATGGGCACGGCGAGCGCCCAATGGTCAGCGTTGACATAGCCAAGAAGCGTACTCCCGGGCACGATCTGGTCATAGAAAATCATCTGGCTGTCGTTGCGCGCGTCGATGCGGGACAGCTTGTTGTAGCTCGATCTGAGAATCGACGAAATGCGCTCCGGTTGCGGGAACGTGACGATCGAGTAGATGGGCAGATCGTATGGCAGAGGGTTCTGTGCAAGCCATGCTTTGCGTGTCTGAGGCCGCAAGCTCTCCACCGCACCGCCATCTCCCGACGAGCACGTCGCACCCGGGAAGTGCCGCAGCAAGTCGGCCTGATACTGCTCGGCATCATTGGCGAGTGGCGACCCACCGACGGCGCCGGCCGCGCTAACCACGGCGGCCACACGGCTGCGGATCTCTGGGTACGTGACGACGGCCTCGAGGATATCGGGTGCGCCCTTTGAATAGCCCATCAATACAATGCGCGGTTCGTTGACCGCGAGCGACATGTCCATGATCGCGTCACGGATCTGACGGGCGTTGTTCGTCGAACTCGAAAGCGCGTCGACGGTGATCATCGTCGCGTCATAGCCGAATTCGCGCAAATGGGTTACGACAGTTCCCGGTGGATCCAGCCATGGCTTAAAACATTCGTACCCGATGCCTGCCACAACTGCTGCGATGAGATGCCGTTTCGATGGACCGAGATCGACAGGCTTGCCGGTGCCAGCAGGTTCGCTGCCCACACGGGTCAGTGCCTCGTCGCAAGGACGGTAATCGGGAAGGGCTGAGCCACGGGTCTGGAGCACAGCACAATAGATTTCGCGAAAGCGCCCCCGCTTGTCCGTCACTCCGGCGAGGGGCGCCGGCACCAGCACGAGCGGAGGCGTATCAGTCGAATAGGGGACGATCGGCTTCGATGCACATGCACCGAGCACGAGGCTCGCCACGAGCGCCGTCGAGCACGCGAAGCTCGCCAACCATGCACGGATCACGCGGAACGCCGGCGTCGCACCGTCGGCTTGTGATTCAGTGCTCAGCGTGTCGAGCTGCATCGTCGCTCTCCTCGCTTTGGAAACGCTCTCGCTGCTCAAGATAGGGCACCCAGTCAAGAAACTGCACATCCGAAACGCTGAGCGGACGGGTCACGAAAAACAGAACCGCACGTAACCCGTCGGTGTGGTAAGTCGCATTGCCCAGTGTCGTCCGCGGATAATGCAGCGAAGCAGCACCGACGCCATACACGAAGCCGAGCTTCTCGAGGCCGCCCGAATACATCATGTCCTGGACAAACAGATTTCTGGCCTCATCGACGTCACTTTGCAAGAGCACGGATTGATCGTCGGTACGTGCGAAACGCCCGCCAACGGGGCGTCCAACTTGGGCGACGAAGACAGGCTGCCCCTGAAATCGAATGGGCGTGAGCCATCCGCGTATCCATATCGCAGGTGCGCCGGCCTGTGCCTGCTTGCGCGTGACTACGTCCGGTTGACGGTCGAACACCCGCTGAGGGAGGTCGGACTGGCGCAGATCGCGCCGGTAGTTTCGACGCACTGCCGCAGCGCTGATGTCGTCGATCTCGCCGACAATCACCGCGTTCAATGGATCGCCCTGACCGGTGCCGCTTGCATCCGTGGCGCAGGCTGGCAGCGTCTCGAGTGCGGCCCGCAGCGACGCCAGGTCGGTGTAGTTCTGGATGTCGGCTTCGGGGTAGCGGAATATGAGCAGCGACCGCGATGCGGCCATAGAGCGTTCGTCGTCTGGCACCTGCAGATACAGCGTGAACGGTATCAAGGTATTGCTGCCGAAGAAATCGATATTGACGAACTTTGTGATGTAGTCGGGATTGGTGAACAGCAGGCCGGCGCGGGTCTGCCCGGGCTGGATGGGGTTCCTGAACCCAAGACCGTTGAAGTAAGCGTCGATGCGCCGGTTAATCGTCCCGCCAAGCAGGGTGTGCAACGACCATGCCACCTCGAGCGGCGAGAAGTAGTCCGGGTCGGTGCCCGAACGCAGCAGCCACAGCGGTTGGGCCGTCCCGTTATGGATCTCCACCCATACCGGCTGCACGCGCATCCTCGTCACGTCGGCACCTAGCATGCGCTTGCTATCCTCCTTGCCGAGTACGGTCGCACTGACACGCACGTCGCGGCTGGTCGCGCTGATGGCGCGCTCGCGCAGCGGACCGTCGCCGGCATCGGTGGGCGGCTGCCATGTTGCGCACGCACCGAGCGCAAGCAGCAGAGCGCTGGATGCACCGCGTCGCAACAAGACGCACAGGCGCCCGGACGCACTCATGGCTTCGCTCCGGGCTTGATTTCAGTGTTTGTTGTCGAAGTTGGATACTTGAGCAAGTCTTCCATGTTCCACGGAAACAGGCTGATTCCCGAGAGCAATGTCGGCGCGCGGTCGAACACCAGTACGACACGGTATCCATTCGTGTAGTAGGGGTCAGTCGTCAGATTTTCGCGCGGCGCGTCCGGCCGTGCGCCGCCAACGCCCCCGACGAATCCGACCTTGACGAGATTCTGCGAATACCCCATGTCCTCCGTGAGCGCCGCGCGGGCTTCGTCGACGTCAGGGTCGATCTTGTGGGTGACAAGCGTTGGCGAGTGAGTCGTAAGACGGACGCCGATGTCACGGCTAATCTGGCCTATCCAGACGGGCTTGCCCTGGTAGCGCATTGGAGTCAGCCAGAGTCGCAGATGGTTGCGCTGGTGGATGGTATCCCGCGCCTTCTGCAATGCGAGATCCTGCGGGCGCCCGAAGACATACAGATCGCTTACGGGCGCGTTGGCATAGCGCTCGCCAGACAGGGCCGACGTGATCATCTTCATGATCGCGCCTGACCACTTCTGCTCGGCCGGTTGCCAGCCCCGGCGCACGAGCGCGGGAAACGCGTCGTCCAGCCCGCCCACGATCACCAGATTGAGCGGATCACCATTCATCGAACCGTCTTCGTTGGTCGAGCAGCAAGGCAGCGCTTCGAGCACCGCACGAAATGCGTCGTCGTCCGTGTAGTCCACGATTTTGTCGGGCGGATAGACGTCGCGCAGAAAAACTTCACTGGCCTTGTAGTCGGCCCGGAAGCCTGGGACTGGTATCAGGATCGAGAATGTCGTTGCGCGACTACTCGCGACCAGGTCCAGTTGAACGAGCTTGACAGCCGCGTTCAGGTTGGTGAGCACAAAGCCCGAGACCGTCTTCCCCGGTGGGATGGAATTGTGAAAAGCGAGCGCGCCAAAGCGCGCCTCGAGCCTGGCTGCGACATCTTGCGACGCGCCGTCAGCGAACGCTTCGGCCCCTTCAGACGCGGGAAGGAAGTTCGGGTCCATGCCTGGCGACAGCAGGAAGTAATTGCGATCGTCGTTGTTCTGCACCTCGACCCATACCGGCTGAATCTTCTTCTTTGCCAGAGGGACACCATACACGGCGGCGCTTTCCTCTGCGGAAAGAACGGCTGCCGATACACGCAATGCGCCCTGGACGCGAGTCACCGCGCGGCTGCGGTAATCACTTCCTGATACATCAGCAGGTGGGACGGCACAGCCAGCGATCGAGCAGGCGATGATCACGACAGCCAAAATGTGCGTCTCGATGCATTTCATCATGGCCTCTCGCGAGTATGGCCGGCGCTTGTAACGCACACTCCCGGTTGCATCGCGTTTCTGCGGGCCCGCGTGAGTCGCTCAAATGGCACTTCACGTGATGAAAAATAATTATAGGTCGCCGACGGTCCGCCTGAAGGTCTTGTGTGCCTTCGCCGCCAGATTCGCGGTGGCGGCGGTGCTGAGTGCAGGCGCGATTGGCGGTTACCTCTCGACAACTACGCGGAGAAGTACCAAGCCGTACTGCTGCAATATCTTCCGGGCTCGACCTGCACATCGGGTGATGGTTGGGCCGTGCATAGCCTAGGACTGACGACCCGCAAAGCGTGGCTCGCTCGCGCAGCACCCGCTTCCGGGCGAACTGCATTACTACTCGATCATAAGATTCCCTGAGTCGGAACGCATCTCGTCTATCCTGAAAACGAGCTACAGCAAGCTCTCGCGCGTTGACTCCGACTGTTTTTGTCGCAGCAGCATAATTGAAAAGACGTGGGCAGAAGTGTGACGCGGTAGTGCTGTACACGATGAGTTTCAACCACGATGGAGAACAAATCATGCTTAAACGTCTGATATCGATTCTCGCAGTCTTGTCGCTGCTGTTACCGATTTCTTCTGCCTGGGCGGACGAGTACACCGACACGATCAAACTCTTCAAGAATGCAGGAGAAAGTGGCCAGCTCCTCAAATCTGCTTACGGCTACGCGGTATTTCCTACAATTGGCAAGGGGGCTGTCGGCATAGGTGGGGCCCATGGCAAGGGCCGTGTGTACGAAAAGGGAAAGTATATCGGCGACACATCGATGACCCAGGTGACCGTGGGCCTGCAGCTCGGCGGCGAAGCCTATAGCGAGATGATCGTGTTCGAGGATGAACGGGCGCTCAAGGAATTTACCGGTGGTAACTTTGAGTTCGGCGCAGATGCCTCTGCGGTTGCGATTACGGCGGCTGCGGGCGCACAGACAAGCACGACAGGCACGTCTGCGCGTGCGAGCGCCGGCAAGAAAGACGCCAAGACCGCGGGTGGCTATCACAAGGGCATGGCGACATTTACAGTGACCAAGGGCGGCTTGATGTACGAGGCGAGCATTGGTGGCCAGAAGTTCAGCTACAAGCCTCACTGACTCTCGCTACGGGGGGCAAAAAATCAATGAGCTTGTTCTCAGGGCTTAGGGGAAGCGACTTGGATACGCTTTTGTTCTTGGCCTCACTTCCGTTCTCAGAAGTAGTATCGCCAGTCGAATACTTGTATTAGCACCACAAGCCATACGGTGTGCAGAGATGGAGCAGCGGCGCAGATCGGTAAAACTGTCCAGGCGCCGGTCGGGACATCCGCACCGGCGAGGAACACCTGTCGAAAATCCCACGAGGAACGATGACAGCTCCGCCTCGGAAGCAGTCGTTCAGATGGTCCCACCCCGATTGGCCGCAATGGGTCGATCAGCGACAACCATGACCCTGGCGATCGGCGCCCGCTCAGATCGTCCAGGAAGATCGATCAACCCGTCTTCGTTCAGCCTATTCGCCAGCTCGTACTGCCCTCCCCCGTCAACCCTGTTGCCCCGATACGAAAGCGCCAGCCGGTTCGCTTTGGCGAGCCTCGGCCAGAATCCAGTCCAGAAATGCATTCTGCGCGGCGCTCCGTGGCCGCTGTGCGTCGACACAGGTGAAATAGCCGCGCCCGGTGTCGACTCGCAAATCAAAAGGCATCACCAGTTCACCGGCTTCCAGCTCGCGTTCGATCAGGCAGGGTTGCGTTAGCGCGATACCCAGTCCGGCCTTCGCCGCAAAGATCAGATTGATGCTCAGGTCGTAGCCTGGGCCCAGCTTGGGTGCGACCCCGAGTCCGGCCACCTTGGCCCAGAGCGCCCAGTTTTCCGGGAAGTTCGTATGGTGGAGCAGCGCCTCTTCAAGCAAGTCTCTGGGACGCTTCAGGCGCGAAAGCAACGATGGCGCGCAGACCGGAACGAGTTCGCGTCCGAGAAGGTATTTCACCTGCATTCTGGCCGGCCAACGTCGCTTGGGACGCTTCACCTCAATCCAGATGTCGATGTCATCGCGGCTGAAGTCTTCGTCATGGCGAAATTGCCGCATTTCGACGTCCACATCCGGGTGCGCCGCCCTGAAGCGCGCGAGGCGGGGAAGCAGCCATTGAGTACCGAGCGTGGGAATCACGCTCAGCCGCAGTTTCCCGTCAGCGCGTGGCCCCTGAAGTCTGGTCGCCGCAGCCTCGAGGGCCAGCACATGGCGCTCCGTCAATTTGCGTAACTGGCGGCCTTCTTCGGTCAGCGCCACACCCTGCGATGATCGCTCGAACAACTGGCAATCACCCAGGTGCTGCTCCAGACGTTGCACGGCTCTGCTGACAGCCGCCTGGGTGACGCAAAGTTCCTCGGCCGCCAGGCGGAAGCTGCGCAGGCGGCTCACCGCCAGAAAGGCATGCAGTTCCACCAGTGAAGGAGAGCGAATTTTCATGGGTCATTACATTTTGTTATCGTGCTCAATGGTTTTGTCGTTTGCTTGCGGATCTGCGTCTGCTTAACCTTCGGACAACGCTAACTCGCACGCCGGCAATGTCCATCAATCGTCGCACCTTTCTCAAAGCAACCGCCCTTGGCAGCCTTGGTGGCCTGGAACTGCCCGCCTTTGCCGCCGACAAATATCCCACACGCCCGATCACTCTGGTTGTGCCGTTCTCCCCGGGTGGCTCGGTCGACGTGTCCGGTCGCCTGATCGCCGAAAGGTTGGGCAGAGCGATTGGCCAGCCTGTGGTAATCGACAACCGGCCCGGCGCCGGGGGCGCCATCGGTTCGACGTATGTAGCGAAAGCACAGCCGGACGGCTACACGCTCATCGTCACCTCGCAGAGCACGCATGTCGTGAATCCGGCGATGAACCCCAAGCTGCCCTATGACGCTGTGAAGGGCTTCTCGAATATCACGCTCATCAGCCGACTGTCAAACGTGCTGCTGTGCAATGCATCGCTGCCGATTCGCAACTTCGCCGAACTGGTCAAGTACGCGCGGGCCAATCCCACCGCGCTGAACTATGCAAGTGCCGGGACGGGTTCGGTGTCACACGTCAGCATGGAGCTTCTCAAAGCCCAGGCGGGTATCCCGATGACGCATGTGCCATATCGGGGCGCCGGTACAGCGTTGACCGACCTGCTGGGCGGGTCGGTGCAACTGACCTGGAACAATTTGTCCTCCAACCTCGACCACATCCTGCAAGGCAAATTGCGTGCGCTGGCCGTGGCGGCACCGGCGCGCGTGCCGCAACTGCCGGATGTGCCAACCTTTGCCGAACTCAAGCTGCCTGACCTGAATGAGACATCATGGACCGGCCTTGCCGCCCCGGCAGGGACGCCGCATGCAATTGTTCAACAGCTCTACGTCGCGGTACGCAAGATCCTTGCGGAACCTTCGACTCGGTCCATCTGGACTGCGAAGGGCATGATCGTGCCCGAGGACATTACGCCGGAAGCCTATACCAGGGAAACGGAGCAGCGCATCAAGTTCTACCAGCGCATCGCCAAAGACAACCACATCACTTTGGATTGACGATGGCCATCGATTCCAAGGCGAGTACAGCGCTTCCCGACCTGCTCCCCCTGCACGACGAGCTTGCCGCGCTGCGACAGCACATCCATCGGCATCCGGAGCTGGCCTTTGAGGAGCACGACACTGCGGATCTGGTTGCCGGGAAGTTGCAGGAATGGGGATACCACGTAACGCGCGGCATCGGAAAGACGGGGCTGGTTGGCCAGCTGCGCGTGGGAAACGGTGACAGGTGTCTTGGCCTGCGCGCCGACATGGATGCCCTGCCTATCCAGGAAGACACCGGGCTTCCCTACGCCAGCATCCGGCCCGGCCTCATGCATGCCTGTGGACACGATGGCCACACCGCGATGCTGCTTGGTGCGGCAAAGCACCTTGCGGCCACACGGAACTTCTCCGGTACGTTGAACCTGATCTTTCAGCCTGCAGAGGAGCGCGGGTTCGACAGCGGCGCCAAGGCCATGGTGGCGGATGGTTTGTTCGATCGCTTTCCTTGCGACATGGTGTTCGCCATGCACAACCATCCCGGTGCACCCCAAGGCCGGTTCCTGATGCGTCCGGGACCGTTTCTCGCCGCGGGCGATCGGGTGTTCATCAAGGTCATCGGCCTGGGCGGCCACGCCGCGCGCCCTCATCTGGCGGTCGATCCGCTTGTGGCAGCGGCTGCCATCGTCATGGCACTCCAGACCGTAGTCTCCCGCAACGTCCCCCCAAACGAGTCGGCAGTACTCACGGTTGGCCGGCTACGCGCGGGAGACGCACTGAACGTCATTCCGGCCGAAGCCGAAATCGGCATCAGCGTGCGCTCGTTCAGCCCGGAGGTGCGCGCACTATTGAAGGATCGCATCACCACGCTGGTCCACATGACTGCCGAATCGTATGGCGCGAAAGCTGAGATCCGCTATGTGGAAGGCTACCCGGTTGTCGACAACGCCGCCGACGCGGTTGCCCTGGCGGCGGAAGTTGCCACGGCGCTTGTTGGCCCGGAGGACGTGGACCGCGACTATCCGAGGATGATGGGTAGCGAGGACTTCGCCTACATGCTGCAGGAATGCCCGGGGGCGCTCGTCCGCATTGGTAACGGCCCATCTGACGGCGGGCGCGGCTTGCACAATCCGCGCTACGACTTCAATGACCGCAACCTGGCGTTGGGTGCAGCGTATTGGTGCCGACTGACAGAGACGTTCCTGGCCTGAGCCCAGCCTGGGAGACGAAAGCAGTGCCTGCGGCGGCGAAGAGGGGCAATCGAACAACCCGCATGGGTCGGGCAGAGGCGGCCTCGGCTTCTTAGCGGCCGTCCGTCCGCGACCATGCGCAGCCGTTCGCCACTCTCTTGAAGCCGGGCATTCAATCGGCTTCGATTGCGGAAGCTGCCGGCATCAAGCCAATGAGCCAATGTGCGGTTTCGCACCGTACAAGGCCCACTGTTATTAATCACAGTAGACCGCGGCGTAGTGCACTCTCATCATACCGACAGCTGCAAGGATGTTTAGGGTCACTCCATGCGTTCCGATGGTCGACGCACGAACAGCGGCCGGACTCGCACTTCGGTCGACTGAGAGTATCCTGCTGAGCCACTCTCCGCTGCACGGAAACAGCCTCAATCACATCCGGCAAGCCGAACGGAGACACCCATGCAGTGGCTTTCACGGGAACACCCCGGGATCGATCAGATCGCCAGCCCATGGCTGATTGCGCGCTTCATCGATGACACGCCAGACTTCCTGTTCGTGCCACCGGGAGACGTGCTCCGCATTGCCAATGAAACCGGCGCAATTCCATATGACGTCCCAAATGCCGAGCTCACGACCGCAAACGAGCTTTGCAGCTTCGACGAACTTCTGGACAAGTACTACCTTGCCGGCGACCCCGCGCTGCAGTTGATGGCGGGAATCGTACGCGGAGCGAGTACGTCGCGGCTGGAGCTGACCCCACAGTCAAGCGGGCTCCGTGCCATTTCACTCGGACTGTCCCGCATTTTCGCTGACGACCGCGAGTTGCTCGAATATGGCATGGTGATGTACGACGCGCTGTATGCATGGTGTCTGAGCTGCCAACCAGAAACGCATGTGCCAGCCACGCGACTGCCAAAGCGAAGCTAGTCGAGACCGGCAAGCCGTCCAACGGCAGCTGGACGCGTCAAGTTCGAAAGCACTGTGCCGTACATTAGCAACGAAGCAGGCGACGCCCCGGAATATGGCCGAGTCCCGCAAATGTCGGTCAATCACGTACGGTGGCCAGGAAACTCAATCCTGCAAAACTACCTGCGACACATGCAATCCGTGCCGCGACATTCGGCCGAAAATCACAACATGCTCGCGCACTTTCGGCACTCGCCCTTTCAGTCGATTATCAAGACAAACTCGACCCGAGAACTGATCGAAGGTTAGCCACACCCTTTTGTCACACCCCCTACCCGGGCCGCTAGGCACTGCGTCCACCACCGCGTCGAACGGGCCACTCGGTGTGCCGCTTACGAAACTCCATGTCGTCATCCAACCCGAGGGCGCGAGCGCCATACAAAACGACAATAATAGGACCGCAGCTGGGTACAAGAAGATCCAGCGCCCCCAGGCAGGCGGATGCTTGGTGCTGGCATTGCCGCCGTCTCGACTCAATCCTCTGAGCATCACTGGGACGACTGGCACCGACAAAATGAAAACCGCCCAGTTGACTTCGTCACCGGGCGTTGTCAGGAACCCCCCGCTGAAGGCGACGTGTCCGAACATGCCGCCCGCCATAAAGACCAAAGCTGGGTAGGCCACCCACCGAGATGGCCGCATTGTTTTTCCCGTTGAAATCAAACGTAGACCTCCATCCATGCGTCTCAGAGCTCAGATTTATGGGAACTTAAGAATCTCACTCTGAAGCCATCGGATGTCTCAAATGGCTTGGTGGTTGCTTCTGAGGCCAGCACGACCCGCACGTGATCGCGCAGACGTCGCAGCGTCCCCTTATCAGCGTTTATCGCAATAGAAGCGACTGCGGATTATAGAGAAAGCGTGGATTCGAAACCTGTTGGGCTCGCTGAATGTCGCAGGTGAAAGTCAGAATACAAGCGTTGCTGTAGCCAAGACGGTGGCAGTGCTATCCAGCCGGTTCTTGCTGGTGACCGTAGGCACCCAGCGCACGCTGAATGAAAGCGGCGCCTTGCCGCCAAGCTTGGTGTCGTACGTGACGATCGGCCCGATCGTGAAGTCGTGGCCGCGGAAGCCATTGAGGCGGTCGGCCGTGGGCCCGGTGTCGTTACCCAGCTGCTGAACCGTGCCCATGACGATCCCTGTACCCCAGGCGCCAAACTTCTTCAGCCCCATGACATCAAGCGTGAACAACGGCGCATTCTGATAGTCAGTGGCGCTGTTGCGCGTATAAAACTGGAACGCAGCCACGCCGTTAAACTCCAGCCCGTATTGCGGCATTACGTGCGTGAATGCGGCCTGCGGCACGAAGGTCCAGTTGTTCAGGCTCGGATTGGCCAGAGCGTTCTTGTCGTATTGCCCAGTGGGGGCCCAGACATTAAAGCTCAAGGCCATGTGGCTGTTCTGCGAGAAGTGAAAGCCGGCGATGATCGGGCTGAAATAGATATCGTAAAGATTCGACGCCCGATCCGAGGTGCCACGCGAGAAGCTGGCGCCGCCAGCGGTCACGCCCGCGTTGGCGTGCACCGAAGTCCAGACATAGGGTAGCGTGAAGCTCGAGGCAAAATTCCAAGCGCCGGGGCCCGTATCCCACACCTTCATCAATGTGGCCAGCGTGAACGCGATCTTCGCGTCAACGCCCAGCGTGGTACGGCCACCGATCGGCACCTGACGACCGCCGCTGATCGATCCGTCCATATAGAGTTGCTGGAGATTGGCTATCCATACCGGCTGGTCCGGGATTACGGCAACGTTGGACGACACGCTGGTGCCCGCCACCGGTCGGCCCAAAGCGCCCTCCGTGGCATGTCCAGCCAGCGGTGCCATCAGGTTGCCAGCGGCGATGGCGGCCAGGACGGGGCCACTTGCACGCTTCATGGTGAGTCTCCGTGTTAAGAGTGCTGCTACGACTTACAGTGGGTGCGGATGCGACATTACGAGGAAACGCGAAGACGCGCCTCACCCTTGGCCAACGCCATCCAAGAGAGGACAAAGGCGTTCTCAGATCCAGAATGCCGCCTTCGTCCAAGTGCCTTCCGCCTTTCCTGACGCGCTCTGCTTAGTCCACAGCCTGAGCCTGCGGAAAACTCCATGCGCCACGGACAATCTCGGCGTGCGGCCGATACAGGCGTACGGTGTAGTTCCACCCGGGAACAATGGGCAGGCAGTTGGGCAACTGTCCGTTGCACCCGCCGAACTGGATCGGAATCGACCCGTCACTGTTCTTCTTCGCTGTGATGTTGTTGACGGTGTAGGCATTGGCCGCGTTTCTCTGGAAGTAGCCTTCGGCGTTGTAAACGCTGATCGACCAGAATCCATCCACGGGCACATCCTTCACGTTCACCCGGTACACGGTCTTTCCGTCGTTCTTTTCCGGTGTGATGTTTAGGTAGATGGCGTCCTTGTCGGGGTTGCCACCCCAGCCAGCCGCCGTGCCCATCAGGTGACGCACCGGATCGACCTCGCCCTTCTTGCCGAATGACCTCTTGAAGTCCGGTGTCGCGGCCGACAATGCCAGCAGCGCGTCGCGCACCTTCTTCTGGCTGGCCTGGTCCCAGTTGGGCAGATCCAGCTTTCCCGTCGCTTTTTGGCTGACCTTGATGGCGTCCTGCAGCGCATGGACTTGCTTCAGGTCATTCAAATCGTTCGGATCCACCAACGTGCGGATGGCTGCGGCCACATAGCGCGTGCCGACGTTCTCGCGCGTCAACGTATGCGTGCCGGCACCGTAGAACACATTGGGTACATAGTGGTCCTCGCTGATGACCTGCAGCGACATGAAGCGCTTGCCCGGGTCCGGCATGGTAATTGTCACCGGGCCAGCATCGAGATCGAACACGCCCGAGGAATACAGCGTGTCACGGTTCAGGCGGATGACGGCCTGGTCATCAATCGACGCGGGCTCGCGCCGGTGCTGCAGCTTACCCACGCCACCCTGCTTTGCCACGCCGACGATATACATGTCGGACTCCGCCCGCACGAAGTTGTCTACCGTGACCGGCACGGGCGCGCCGGTCGCCTGAGCAGCGGCAATCTGGCCATAGGTCGTACTCACGCCAACGAGTGCGAAGCCCATCAAGGCGTTGAAAATCATTGTTCTCTTCACAGTTCCCCTCCGTCGTATCGGGTTTTCATAGTCACACCGGCGCCTTGGCGCCTGCGCCTGATTCTTACTCGGCCACCACCATGGGCGGCTGGCGCCATTGGCCAGACAGCATCTCCTGTTTCGGCAGGTACACGCGCAAGATGGCATAGAAAGACCCGTCAGGCGCCGGCAGCCAGTTGCTCGCCTTATCCTTGCCTGGACTGTCTTTCTGGACATACAGGGTGAGCCCACCGTCGCCATCGCGCTTGAGTTGGCCGAGCATCGAAGCGTTGATCAGATACCGGTTCAGAGGGTTAGCCACCAGCAGCTTGCTCTGGCCGTCATACATCGTTAGCGACCAGAACGCGTTGGCCGGCGGCAGTTTGTCCTTGTCGAAATGCAGCGTATAGCGCGTGGCGGCTGCATCCAGCGGCTTGCCTGCGGCATCCAGGAAGTAGCCGGGATAAATCGCCTCTTCCGCCGAGTTACCGAATATCCCCAGTACTGCCGCTGCATAGCGGTACATATAGTTGTTCTTCAGGTGCTCCCGTGTACCAAACAAGTCGCCGCTGGTGAGCTTCCTGGTGTCCAGTTGTGTCTTTTTGAATTCCACGAACTGGGACTTGCCATCAGCCATGCCGCCCGCCATGGCCTTCTGTATCTCTGGCGATAGCGAGTTTTTGTCGAACGACAGGCCGCGGCCCACACCGATCTTTGCGAAGCGCGCCATCACGTCCTGCTCACTCGGCACCGTCGGCGCGAACTGCAGCATGAAGTTCAGGTAGCGGAAGAAGGCCAACGAATCCGTGGCATCTGCGACGGGCTTCGGCCAGTCGATGGGGGAGGCTGGCGCTGGTGCCGGCTTGCCGAGAAACGCGCTCAGCGTCCGCACCTTGTAGCCGTTCTGGATGGCACGCACCCGGCGCAGGTCCTTGGCATTGAAGAGTTGCGTGCGATAAATGGCATAGGCGATGCTGGATTCGCTGCGAATCACGGCCTTCACGTTGGCTGGCTTCTCGCCGCTCCAGTCAGGGCCCACGATCATGTAATTTCCGCCTTGGTTGCCACTGGTGCGAGTGCCAAGATAGGCGAAGTTGTGCGTATAGAGATCGATCAGCTGAACGGAGTAGTAGCGCTTGCTCTCGATGGGCGGCAACGTCAACACCAGCGGCTCTGCGCGCAGGTCCATCCAGACGAATGAATATGGCGTGTCCGAATTGGGCGTGATGATCGCCGTGTCGTTCGGCGTGAAGACGTTGGCCGTGTTGCCTATCTGGTTAAACGGCGCTTTGAAGTTCGGACCGCCCTGGTCGACCGCCTGGGCGTAGAGCGTCTTGTACGCTTCGACGACCGGGTAGCCGTAGATGTAGGCTTCGCGCGCGATGGAGCGGACTTCCGCTTCATTGACTGCGCTCGCGGCTCTCTCGTCAGTTGCCTGTTCCGTCGCAGGACCAATCTTCACGGACTGGCATCCCGACAACGCAAAGACCGACAGCAAAGCGGCCACCAACAGATCCTTCATCGACATCACGGCTCCTAGACATTACAGCAGAGGGTTTCATGCTCCAAGTGCAGCACACATGGAAAATTGCGATGCCCAACAGCACGTGTTCACGGTCGGCTGCCACTGCCCGCACGATGATCTCGGCCGCTTTTTTCGAGGGCGATGGGGGCGACACCAACGTGCCGGTTCAGAAAAGCTAACTGCGCCGCGATACTGCTTGCGAACGCCGGTTCATCGTGCAAATGCAGCTCAAAGTGGTTACCTTCCACGAGATGGAACTCGCAGTACGGTATGCGCCTGGACGCCCGTCGCGCGGCACTGGCCGGGGTGATCGTGTCATGGGTTCCGGCCACGATCAAGGTAGGCGCGGCGACCTTGTGCGCGTGGCGAATCGGGCTGTAGAGTGGCACCTCCAGAAAGATGCGCGACAGTACCTTGTTCTCCCACGCCGCTCCCGCAGGCAGCAGCCTTGCATAACCATGCCAAGCGTCGTCGCCGGTCAACGCGGCCATATCACCGTGACGACCGATGATCGGGCTGTAGTGCTCGCGACGAATGACGCTGCCGCAGAGGTCGCGCATGGCCGCAAGCATCATGCGCAGCAAGAGATGGAAGGGTACCTGCTTCATGCTGGCCAGCCCACTGACATGCGGGACTTGGGCAATGACGGCTCGGACCCGATGATCTGCAGCAGCAGTCTGGATGACGTGCCCGCCCGAGAACGATGTCCCCCACAACACCATGCGATCGGCGTCAACCTCTGGGAGTGAGCTCACATGTGCGATGGCAGCGACCCAGTCCTGCAGGTGGCGGCGCGGGCTGACCCAGTGCCGCGGGTTGCCTTCGCTGTCGCCGAAGTTCCGGTAATCGAAGAGATATGCGGCGTAGCCTTCGGCCACGAACCGCTCGGCAAAGGCAGACAGACCGGCGGCGCGAATGGCGCCGAATCCGTGCGCCATGATGATGACGGGCGGGCGCGTCCCCTGGCTCGGCAGCATCAGCGTGGCCGCGCAACGCTCACCGTGGCTTTGGAAGGAAGAATCAATGCTGACCATGCAAGGCTCCGATGCGGAATGCGGCTGAACCTCACACGGTTGTTTCGTCCATGCTGGTTGCCACAAGGTCGCTGGCTGGCCGGCCGCGCGCCACCGTCGTGGTCGTTGCGGCACGGACGAACCTCAGCGCTGGATCGTCAATCGGATACCTCGTCAACATCTCGCGATCGGCCACGAAGTTGTGGAGAACGCGCCAGGGAGGCGTACGGCCCTGACGAGGCAAGGTACTCCGACCGCGTTGCACGTAACCAGACTGCAGGGAATCCATGACCGTTTCTTCCAGCATTTCCCCGGCTGGGGCGATTGGCGTTACGACGTTGTAGCCGTGGCGGTCCATGTGGTTGAGCAGGCGGCAGATGTAGTTGGCGGCCAGGTCGACCTTCAATGTCCAGGATGCGTTGGTATAGCCAAACAGGTTGGCCAGGTTGGGCACGTCCTGCATCAGCACGCTCTTGTAGGTCATGAGACTGCTGGGGTGCCGCGGCCGCCCATCCACCTGTACCTCCATGCCACCAAGGGACTGGAGCTGAAGCCCGGTGGCCGTGATGATGATGTCAGCGTCGAGGCTCTTGCCCGACTTCAGGCGGATGCCGGTTTCGGTAAAGGTCTCGATGTGGTCCGTCACCACAGAGGCCTTGCCTTCGGAGATAACCTTGAAGAGATCGCCGTCAGGCACTGCGCACAACCGCTGGTCCCACGGGTTGTAACTGGGCGAAAAGTGCCGCATGTCGGCGCCATGTCCGAGCTGTTGTTCAACATGCGACAGCAGCCAGGAGCGGACGCGCCGCGGCCACCGCTTTGCGGTCCTGTAGATGAAGCGCTGCAGGCGGATATTGCGCCACCGTGCCAGGCCATACACCCAGCGTGCCGGCAGCATCTTTTGCAGGACGGCAGAGATCTTGTCATATGCCGGCACCGAGAAGACGTAGCTGGGCGAGCGCTGCAGCATCGTGACGTGTGACGCCTGACCGGCCATGGCCGGGACCAGCGTCACCGCCGTCGCGCCACTGCCGATCACGACGACACGCTTGCCCCGATAGTCCAGATCTTCAGGCCAGTGTTGCGGATGGACGCAGATGCCCTGGAACCGCTCAAGGCCGGCAAAGTCGGGCCGGTGCCCGTGGTCGTAGTTGTAGTAGCCCGTGCAGGGGATCAGGAATTTGCAAGTGAGGGTACGGGTATCGTGGCTGCCTTCCTGCTGTGTGGTGACGGTCCAGTACTGGTCCTCGCTCGACCACGATGCCCGCAGGACTTTCAGCCCGAACTGGATCCACTTGTCGACACCGTATTCGCGCGCGGTATCGCCAATGTAGCGACGGATCGAAGGGCCGTCGGCAAGGACTTTCAACTCGTGCCACGGGCGGAACTTGTAGCCGAAGCTGAACATGTCCGAATCTGAGCGGATGCCGGGATACCGGAACAGGTCCCATGTCCCGCCGATGGCACTGCGCCGCTCCAGGATGCCGACGCGCTTGCCCGGACATGCCTCAGCCAGATGGCATGCCATGCCGATGCCGGATAGTCCGGCGCCGATAATCAATACGTCGTAATTGGCGTTCACGCAGCGTCTCCTTATGTCTGGCCTTGTCGTCCGGAAACTGTAGCGTGTGGCGCCAAGCGACTCTTGACGTCACGAGACAATTAATTTACGTTACGAGCCATGGATGCCCTAGTGCGAGCAAGCGGACTGCGTGGCTACCCGGCGCTGATGCGCGCCATGGGTTGCGACCCCGCGCCGCTGCTGCGGCGCTATCACGTCGACGAAGGGGCGCTCGACAGCGACGACGCCATGATTTCCCTGCGTGCTGTCGTGCATCTTCTGGAGGCCAGCGCGGAACAGACCCGGACCGGTGACTTCGGCCTGCGCTTGTCCAACCACCAGAGCATTGACGTGCTGGGGCCCTTGAGCATTGCGTTGCAGAATGCAACGACAATCCGCGCCGGTATGGATTTCGCGGCGCACCATATGTTTGTGCATAGTCCGGGTCTCGTCTACACAGTCCACGAGCACAGCGAGATTGCGAAGGATGCGGCCGAGGTCTCCATCGAGATCCGGCTCTCGCGTCAGCCGGCCCAGCGGCAAGCCATTGACCTGTGCCTGGCGGATATGCACAACTTCACCCGGCTACTCGCCGGCGACCGATACGCGCTTCGCGCGGTGTCCATTCCTCACACGCCGATTGCATCGCTTAGCACCTACGAGCGCTTCTTTGGCGCCAGGGTATTGGTGGAGCAGCCAAGGGCCAGTCTGCATCTCAGCCGCAGCACGCTTGCGGCCGACCTGCTGGGCGTCGACGCCACGTTGCGGCGGATCGCGGAGGACTATATCTTCCGCAATTTCCGCAGCGAGCACGGCAGTGTTTCGGATCGTGTGCGGCAGGTGCTGCGCGACACGCTGGGCACGTCGAGCCACAGCAAGGCCAGCGTGGCCGATCTGTTGGCCATGCACCCGCGCACGATGCAACGCCGCCTTACCGCGGAGGCAACCAGTTTCGAGGCCATAAGAAACGATGTGCGCAAGGAGTTGGCGATGCGCTATTTGTCCGAAACCAATCTGCCTCTCGGGCAGATCACCCTGCTTCTTGGCCTTCCCGCCCAATCTGCATTGTCGCGGGCCTGCCGTCAGTGGTATGGCGCCGCCCCTTCGGCACTGCGCAAACATAAACGCACCCCAGATTGATGGGTAATTCGCTGCCAGGATAAAAAAATCCCCTCGACCATGTGTGATCGTGAGGGGCTTTTTAACGGTCCGCACCTGGGGGAGAGGACGCCGACGTCGCGCTCTGTGAGAGGCTGACCTTACGGCCGTCCGGATCATTCGCCAGCCAAACCAGCAGGCGAACGTCGGCTGTACTTCGGCAGGAGACACCTGAGTAGGCTGTCACCGAACGGCACTTCTGGATCGGAAGTCGCCATTGAAGTCGCTCGAGAGCGGATGACCGCGAAAGGGCGAGCAGAGACCTTCGTATGCCCTCTGGACGGCCACCGGCGACTGATGGTCCAGGCAGTAATGTGTCGCCGTTTGAGTACCAACGTGCTGCGGGCGTTTGTGTCGCGCCAGTGCCGAGTTCGCGTCCTATCCAATTTCGGGGGGCGGGCGGGGGGCGAGAAGGCCTATGGTTTTTGCTTACCTTCCGCAGGATCGTTGGCCGAACGCCGAGGACGGCACGTCAACCCACGCACGCCCCGTCGCGCAATCTTTCCGTGCCGACCGCCCCTTCAGCCTTGCCTGCTGCTTGCCAAATCCCACAGCGTAGCCGAACGGGTTCCCGTACGGCAGTACGCAAGTACGGGCTTCGGCAGCTCTGCCACGAGCAAACCGAAGGCTGCAGCGGCTTCGACGGTGACATCACCCGATTCCACGGGCAGGTAGTGCGCAGCCATGCCAAGCGAACTGGCAACCTCCGCGATTTTCGCGAACTGGGTCTGGCCGGCCGCCTCTCCATCGTGCCGGTTGCAGACAATGGAACGGAATCCAATCGCATGCGCCGCCCGTACGTCGGCTCCGCTTAACTGTGGCGCCACGCTCACGTCGTTCGAGAGCTGCTTGATCTGCATGTCCTGTCGGCCCGCGCCCACTTCCAGACAGCGCTCTATGGCCCCACGAAAGCAGTCGACCGCAAAATCCACGTCTGCCTCCGTTGTGAAGCGTCCGAGGCTCAGGCGAACTGTGCGCTCCGCCGAATCCTTATCCAGACCGATGCAAGTCAGCACGTGAGACGGTTTGCCAGCCGCCGAATTGCAGGCAGACGTTGAGGAGATGGCCAGGTCGTCGGCCAACATGGACGGGAGAAAATTGGGCAACTCCACAGTCAGACTGAGTGTGTGCGGAATGCGGACTGCGGAACTGACGTTTTGCGTGATGGCGCCTGTCGCGCGCGCACCACTCAGCAAACGCTCGCTCAGTTGCGCGATGCGCTCGTTGTCCGAAGCCATTTCCGTCCGCGCCAGTTCGCAAGCCGTTCCCATGCCGACAATCTGGTGCGTGGCGAGAGTGCCAGACCGTAGTCCCTGCTCGTGTCCTCCACCATGCATCTGGCAAGCGATGCGCGATGCCACTTCGCGGCTCACATAGAGCGCACCGATGCCCTTCGGACCATATACTTTGTGTGCCGACATCGACAGCAGATCCACGCCCATCGCCTTTACGTCAATCGCGGTCTTGCCAACCGCCTGCGCCGCGTCCACGTGAAGCAGGGCGCCAGCGGCGTGAACGAGCCGCGAGATCTCGGCGATGTTGGTAAGGGTGCCGATCTCGTTGTTCACCATCATCAACGAAACGAGGCCCGTGTGATGGCTGCAGGCCGCTTCCACAGCGGCCGGCGAAATCTCGCCTGACGGATCCGGCAAGAGGTAGGAAACGGAAACGTCAAGTCGCTCAAGGTACGACGCG
>OBNH01000015.1_pt1 | contig 173184 bp, 163 predicted proteins | sample 1670201 | NCBI WGS metagenome assembly OBNH01 (sample SAMEA104232308, study PRJEB22302) | sediment metagenome | isolation source: sediment | reverse complement strand
GGGGGCCGACGCAGGACGCGCGGCCGCAGCAGGGTTCGCGCCGGGGTGGGCAGCCAGCCCAGGCCATGCCGTGGCAACCCGATGTGCGCGTCAGCCAGGCGGCCCAGAGCGGTCGCGGCTTCGCGCCGCGCCCGGACCAGATGCGTGGTCTGCCGCAGGAGTCCCAACGACAGGAGCAGGCGATCCAGCGTCAGCAGTTCGACCAGCAACGCCAGACGGAAGAACGCCAGCGGCAGTCGGCGGATTTCCAGCAGCGTCAGCAGCAGGCGCTGCAGCGACAGGCGCAGGACCAGCAGCGGCAGCAACTCGATCAGCAGCGTCAAGCGCAAGAACGCCAGCAGATGGACCAGCAGCGGCAAGCGCAGGAGCGGCAGCAGATGGACCAGCAGCGGCAAGCGCAAGAACGCCAGCAAATGGATCAACAGCGGCAGGCACAGCAGCGGCGGCAGCAGATGGACCAGCAGCGGCAAGCGCAAGAACGCCAGCAGATGGATCAACAACGGCAGGTGCAGCAGCGGCAGCAACAGCAGCTAGAACAGGCACGCCAGCTCCAGGAGCAACAGCGCCAGCAATTCGAGCAGCAGCGTCAGCAGGCCATGCAGCGGCAGCAGGTGGATCAGCAGCGCCAGGCGCAGGAACAACAGCGGCAGGTACAGGAGCAGCAACGGCAGATGCAGGAGCAACAGCGCCAGCAGCAGGACCGCCAGCGCCAGATCCAGCAGCAACAGCAGCAACAGCAACAGCAGCAACAACGTGCGCAGCAGGAGCGCGCGCGTCAGAGCCGCGAGGAACAGGCACATAACGACGGTCGTTGATGAGCCCGTGGTGTTCTACCCTCGCGAGCTGGCGGGATAGGGGGGCGGATGTCCAGCGCCACCGCCTGAAAGACAAAGGGCGTCCGAATCATCGGACGCCCTTTGCTTTCTTTCCACTTGCGATTCTAGTTATGGCGCTGGCTTGCCCGCCAGCAGGGTCCCACTCCTCCGTCGTCTCTCTCCGGCGGACTGCTTACTTGCCCAACTCCGACAGGCGTACCGGCGCGATCTTGCCGTTCTGCACCCAGCCCACCACGGTATCGGCCATGGAGCCGCCCTTGGCGTCGATGCCTTCCACCTCGTTCGGATTGACATCCTTCGGCAGCGTCTTGACCGCCTCGGGCATCTTCGCGCGGATGGCCGCTGCGTCGCTGGTGGTGCCGGCCAGCTTCATGGCAGTGGCCAGCGCCCAGGTCATCGTGTAGTTCAGCGACATTTCCGTGGTGGCATCGCGACCGTCGTGCAGCTTCTTGTAGCGGGCGTTATAGGCCTGTGCCACCGGGCGTGCATCGTTGACCAGCGGCATCACGCCGATCGAGCCTTCGAGCATGGTCAGACCGTTCGTGACCTTGGCCATTTCGTCCATCTTGGCCTGGTCCATGATGATGAAGCCGCCCTTGAAGCCAAGCTCGCGTGCCTGCTTGACCACCAGCGCGGTCGGCTCCGACGGGCCGCCGACGAACATCACGTCGGGTTTGTCGGCGATGGCGCGCGAAACGCCAGTGTAGAAGTCGGTGGCCTTGGTGTACGACATCGGATTGTTGCCCACCACCTTGCCGCCCGCGCCTTCCCAGGCGGGCACGAACGCTTGCACCCAGGCCTTGGCGTAGTCATGCTCGGCAGGTACCAGCGCCACGTTCTTGCCAAAGCGCTTCATCTGCGCCTTGACGAACGGCTCGATGTAGCCGGTGTATGCCGGTGGGATGCGGATCGTCAGCTTGTTGCCGGCGTCGGTAATGCGCGGCACGCTCGAGTACGCCATCACCATGAACTTTTCCTGCTCATTGAAGGCCTGCAGCGCAAAGATGCCGCCCGAGTGGGGTACAAACACCGCCGGGGTCTTGTACTGCTGCACCAGGCGACGCGCATTGATCGCCGCTTCGGCAGGCGCGTACTTGTCGTCGAGCGAGACGACTTCCAGCTTGATCTTCTTACCCTTGACCTCGAGGCCGCTGGCGTTGATCTCGTCGACAGCCATCTGGATGCCCGACAGCACGTTCTTGCCGTAGAGCGCCGCGCCACCCGACAGCGGGCCCGTGTAGCCGATCTTGACCACTTCCTGCGCCAGTGTCGGTGCCGATGCGACCATTGCCGCCACCGCGCACGCGGCCAGCGGGAAGAAACGACCCAATGTCTTGTACTGCATTGCTGTCTCCTTTGAGTATTGACTGCGCTTGTTCTCTACGCCCTTATCGCCCTTTTCCCGCGAGTGAGAGAAGGGTGTATCTACTCGGTTCGGCGAATCGAATTACCCGCCGATGTACGCCTTCCTGATCCCCTCATCCTTCAGCAGCGTATCGCGATCACCTTCCATCACGATGTGACCGTTCTCGATCACGTAGGCGCGATGGGCGATGCCGAGCGCCGCGTAGGCGTTCTGTTCCGCCAGCAGCACGGTGGTGCCAGCGCGGTTGATGCGCTGGATGATCTCGAACATCTGCTTGACCACCAGCGGTGCAAGACCCAGCGACGGCTCGTCGAGCAGCAGCGCGCGCGGGCGGCTCATCAGCGCGCGGCCCAGTGCCACCATTTGCTGTTGCCCGCCAGACAGCGACCCCGCGGGATCGTCCTTCTTCTGGAACAGGATCGGGAACATCTCGTAGACCTCTTCGAGCGTCTTGCGGATGCCGGCGCGGTCACGGCGATGCACATACGCGCCAAGCGTCAGGTTCTTCTCGACGCTCATTGCGGGGAACAGCTTGCGGCCCTCTGGGCAGTGCACGAGTCCCGCCTGCACGATTTGCGACGGTTTCATCCCGCTAAGCTCGCGGCCGTCGAAACGCATGCTGCCGCCGCTGATGCGATGGAGCCCGCTCATCGCCAGGAAGATGGAGCTCTTGCCCGCACCGTTCGCGCCAAGCAGTACCACGAGTTCTCCGGCGCCTGCGTGCAGCGAGATATTGTCCAGGGCGCGGAAGCTGCCGTACGACAGCGAGACGCGATCAAGCTGCAACATGGTCGGCTCCCAGGTAGGCCTCGATGACGTGCGGATCTTGCTGGATCTGCGCCGGCGTGCCTTCGGCGATCTTTTCGCCGTAGTTGAGCACCATGATCTTGTCGGCCAGTCGCATGATCATGTCCATTTTGTGTTCGATCAGGCAGACGGTCTTGCCGTGCCGGACCATCTTGCGGATCAGTTCGGCAAGGCCGACCGTCTCCTCAGGGTTCACGCCACCGGCAGGTTCGTCGAGCAGCAGCAGATCGGGGTCGGTGGCCAGCGCCAGCGCGAACGCCACGCGCTTGCGCGCCTCCTGGGTGATATCGGCAGCCAGTTCATGCGCGAGGTGTGACAGCCCGACGAAATCGAGTGCGGCCTCGGCCTTTTCCCGGCACAGCTTCTCTTCCTCGCGCAGGCGGCTCGTGTTGAACAGCACGTCGGCCAGCCCGGATTTTGTGCGCAGCCGATGGCCGACGATCAGATTGTCGAGCACGGTCGCCCGGTCGAACAGCGAGGTTGCCTGGAACGTGCGCGCCACGCCCAGGCGGGCGATCTGGTCCGCGCGTAATCCGGCGACGTCCTGCCCCTTGAGCAGGATCTGGCCTGATGTCGGCGCGTGGGTGCCAGCGATCAGATTGAAGAACGTCGTCTTGCCGGCACCATTGGGACCGATGATCGCGTTGATATGGCCGGTCTCGAACTTTACGGACACATCGTGTACCGCGGTCAGGCCGCCAAATTTCTTGGTCAGGTTGCGGATCTCAAGCATTCTCGGCTCCGGGGCGGGTGGTCGGGACGGACGTGGTTTGCGTCGGGCGCGGGGTGGCCATCTGCCCACGGCGCGCGGCGGCGGCTCGGCGGACTTGCCGCTTCAGGAACGAACCGACGATGCCATCCGGCACGAAGATGATCAGCAGGATCAGCACCGGACCGAACACGAGCATCCGGTAGTCCTGCAGGAACTGCAGGGTCTGCGTGACCCACGGTACCAGCAGCGAACCAAGCAGCGGACCGAGCAGCGTGCCCGTGCCGCCGACCAGCATCGCCATGACCATGTCGAACGTGATGTCGGTGCGGGCGATGTCCGGACCCAGGAAGCGTACCTGGCCGGCATAGAGCGCGCCGGCGAATCCGGCGTAGCCCACGGAGAGCACGAACGACAAGACCTTGGTGCGCATCAGGTTGATGCCGAGCGCTTCCGCGAGAGCATCGCTGTTACGCACGGCCATGAAGCTGCGGCCGACCAGTGAGCTGACGATGCGATGCATGACGAACGTGCCCAGGGCCAGGAAGACCAGCACCAGGTAGTACTGCGCCTGCACGCTGTCGAAGGCGATCGGACCGATCGAAGCCGGGACCGGGATGCCGATCAGGCCTACCGCACCATGGGTCAGGCTTTCCCATTTCTCGATCAACAGATAGATGATGTAGCCTACGCACATCGTGAAGATCGAGAAGTAGTGCCCTTTCAGGCGCAGCGACACCGTGCCGACGACATAACCCAGCACCATGCAGACCACGCCGGACAACGCGAACGCGAGCCAGTACGGCATCTGATGATCGACGGTCAGGATGCCCAGCGTGTAGGCGCCGATGGCCATGAAGCCGCCATGCGCGAGATTGAGCTGGCCCGTGTATCCGGTCAGCAGGTTCAGCCCGAGCGTGGCGATAGCCATGATGAAGGCCAGCGTCATTACCGTCAGGTAGTAGCTGTTTGGGACAGCCAGCGGGAACACGATGGCCGCGACGAACAACAGCGTCCAGCCGATTTTGCCTTGCATTGATTTCATGGTGGTCTCCTGGTTCCTGTCAGGCGGTCTTGCCGGCGAACAGGCCCTGCGGACGCACCGACAGGATGATCACAAGCAACAGGAAGGCGATGATGTCCTTGTAGTCGGTGGAGATGTAGAAGCCACCGAAGCTTTCGGCCATGCCGATGATCAGCCCACCCACGATCGCGCCGGGGATGCTGCCCATGCCGCCGAGGATGATGATCACGAACGCCTTGGTGATGACAAGGTTGCCCATGCTCGGATAGACCAGGTTGATCGGCGCGTAGAGCGTGGCGGCGATGGCGGCCAGCGCGCCAGAGATCGCGAACACAAGCAGTGTCACGCGCATGGCGTCGATACCGACCAGCGCGGCGCCTTCGCGGTTCTGCGCCATGGCGACGATCGTCGAACCCGTGACCGTGCGCGTCAGGAACAGGTGCAGCAGCACCATCAGGCCGAATGCCGCGACGATGATCAACAGTCGTTGCAGTGGAGCGGTCAGGCCGAAGATCTCGACCATCTGTCCATATGGGGTGGGCATGCGGTGGAAGTCGGCCCCCCACAGCGCCTGCGCGCCGGCTTCGAGAAACAGCAGGATGCCGATGGCGGCGATCATGTCGTGAATCTCGGGCGCATGGCGCAGCGGATAAAAGACCAGGCGGTCCGCCAGCATCGACAGCATCGCCACCACGACGGCCGCCGCCAGCATGGCCAGCCAGTAATTCATGCCCAGCGTGGTCATGGCGTAGTACGACACATACGCGCCGGCCATGTAGAACGCGCCGTGCGCGAAGTTTGGTACGTGCAAGATGCCGTAGACCAGGGTCAGCCCGAGTGCGACCAGGCTATAGACGCCGCCCAAAGTCAGGCCATTGAGAAACTGCTGAAAAAACAATGCCATGAACTGTCTCCTTGCGCCGATACAGGGGTTTGTACCGACACTGTCTGTTGACGCCGTGACGTTCTCGCACGGTCGTTCTTTTTTGGTCACTGTTGCATAGCGTTTTAAGCAGCGTCAAGCGAACAGACGTAGTATTCCGCTGTGCGAAATATGGGCTTGCGGAAGCCTTTCAGAACCTCCGCGTTATCCCTGATTTCAGTGTGCAAGTGGCCTCCGGGCGGGCCTTGCCTTACTTGCCGTGTGTATGACCTCTATTCTTTCCGCACATAGCGCGGTCGTTCCTTGCCGGAAACTGATATGAAGTCGAAATGAAGCGCACAACCTCGATTCCGATGCCCGCCGATACCGCCCTGGTATCGGCCGATGCCGCGCGTCCCGCCGAGGACGGGGATCGGAATTTTGTGACGGCGCTGGCCCGCGGCGTGGAGTTGCTGCGTGCGTTCGGGCCGGACGATGACTTCCTTGGCAATGCGGAGTTGTCGCGTCGTACCGGCATCCCCCGACCAACGGTTTCGCGTCTGACGTACACACTGGCCAGTCTCGGATACCTCGTGTACGTCGAGGCCCAGGAGAAGTACCGCATTGGCCAGGCGGCGATGCTGCCCGCGCAGCGCTATCTCTCGGGGGCCGGCATTCGCGATATCGCGCAGCCGCTGATGCAGTCTCTGGCGTTTGCCACTGGCTGCACGGTGGCGCTGGCGGCGCCGGATCGTCACGACATGGTGTATCTCGAGGTGTGCCAGCCGCGTGGTGCGTTGGTGATGAGGCTCACGCCTGGCTCGCGGCTGCCGATGGCGACATCGGCCATCGGCAAGGCGTGGCTGGCGGGCCTGACATCCGATCGGCGAGGCGCGGTGTTCGCCGAACTCGAGCGTCACCACGGGACGCGCTGGGCATCCATCCGCACCAAGCTTGAGCGTGGACTGCGCGAACACGCGCGACGCGGCTTCTGCATGGCGCACGCCGAGTGGGACCGTTCGGTGAGTGGCGCCGCCGCGCCGGTGAGTCTGGCGGATGGCTCGGAAGTGCTGTCGATCAACATCGGCGGGGCGTCCACGCGGCTCTCGCCCGAAATTCTTGAAGGCAATCTTGGCCCCCGCATTCGCGAGTTGGCGGACGCGCTCGCGGCAAGACTCTGGCGGCCAGGCTGATCTTATTCAACGCAGACATCGAACCTTGGAGGCATGCATGGAAGTTCGCAACAAGACCGTAATCGTGACCGGTGGTGGCACCGGTATTGGACGCGCCCTGGTGCTGGCGTTTGCCCGGGCCGGCGCACGCGGCATCGCCGTGGCGGATATTGACGAGGCCGGGGCGTCGCAGGTGGCTGCCGAGGCCGTGGCGGCCGCGCCAGGCTGCCAGATCTTCTCGCAACGCGTGGACGTCGCGAATGCCGAAGCCGTGCAGAAGCTGGTCGATACTGCCACGCAGCGTTTCGGTCAGGTGGACGTGTTCTGCTCGAACGCCGGCATCATCCTGCGCAAGGGCCTGGATGCCACCGCGGACGAATGGCAGCGCATCTGGGAAATCAACGTCATGGCGCATATCCACGCGGCCAAGGCCGTGCTGCCGCAGATGCTCGAACGTGGCGATGGGTACTTCGTGAACACGGTTTCGGCTGCAGGTCTGCTCTCGCAGATCGGATCGGCGCCTTATGCCGTGACCAAGCACGCGGCGATCGGCTTTGCCGAATGGCTGTCGATCACCTACGGCGACCGCGGCATCAAGGTGAGTTGCATCTGCCCGCAGGGCGTGCAGACGAAGATGCTGTTCGGCGAGGGCGGCGAGCGCAAGGGCTTCCTGCAGGCCGGTTCGGTCACGGCCGAGCACGTTGCCGAGAAGACGCTCGAAGGCGTTGCCAACGAGAGCTTCCTGATCCTGCCGCACCCCGAGGTGTTGGAGTACTACCGTCGCAAGGGGCAGGACTATGATCGGTGGCTGCGTGGCATGCGTCGGCTGCACGACCAAGTCACCAAGGAGTTCGGCAACATCGTCGTTTAACGCAGGGCCCCGCGTGGGGCCTATCCCATATCCAGAGGCGAAAAGCCCGGAAAATCAGGAGACAGATCCATGTGTGCACGAATGTTCGCGCGTCGCCAGGTCGTGGCGATGCTGGCTGCCACGGCCTCGTTGGCGGCGATTCCCGCCGCGCAGGCCAACGATGCCTATCCGTCCAAGCCGATCCGCATGGTGGTTGGCTTTCCGAGCGGCGGCGCGCCGGACATTCTTGCGCGGATTTTCTCCGAGAAGATCTCACTGGGGCAGCCCGTTGTCGTCGACAACAAGCCGGGCGCGGGCGGCAACATCGGTGCGGAGACGGTAGCCCGTTCGGCGCCCGATGGTTACACGCTGGCGCTGGGCACGGTCGGCACGCACTCGATCAATGGCGCGCTGTACAGCAAGATGCCCTATGACATGGTCAAGGACTTCACGCCCGTGATCCTGTTGGCGTCCACGCCGAACGTGCTGGTCGTGCACCCCTCCGTGCCCGCGAAGAACGTGCAGGAACTGATCGCGCTGGCCAAGGCCAAGCCGGGGCAGTTGACGTTTGGCACGCCGGGCATCGGTACATCCTTGCACGTGGCGGGCGAGTTGTTCAATACGATGGCGGGAACGAAAATCGAGCATGTCCCATACAAAGGGCGGGCGATGGCCATTCCGGACTTGCTGGGCGGCCACATCACGATGATGTTCGACAACCTGCCGTCCGCGCTGCCGGTGGTGAAGGAGGGCAAGCTGCGCGCGCTGGGCGTGACCAGCGCGCAGCGGTCGACCTCCGCGCCAGATATCCCGACCATCGCCGAGCAGGGCCTGCCCGGTTACGAGGCAACATCGTGGTTCGCGGTCTTCGTGCCGGCGCATACGCCGAAAGAGATCGTGGCCAAGCTGAACGCCGAGATGAACCGCATTTTCACGCTGTCCGACGTGCAGACAAAACTCAAGACGTTGGGTCTCGATCCGATTCTCGGGACGCCTGAGAAGCTGGCCGAGTATCAACGCAGCGAGATCGCCAAGTGGGCGAAGGTTGTGAAGGACTCTGGCGCGAAGGCGGACTAATACCGCATGATCCCAACACGGGCCGGGGCCCTCGCGAGTCCCGGCCCTTGAGTAATCAGGCGTCCGGCTCGGCCGCGCCTTCGGCGGGTGCGGGCTGGGCGTCGCGCAGCCGGCTGAAGCTGATGATCGCGCCGATCGCTGCCACGCCGGCGGCGGCGAAGAGCGCGGTTCTCGCCGCACCAGCGTTGTCGAGGCTGAACAGCAGCGCAACCACCGCGGTTCCCGTGGTCTGCCCCAGCAGACGCGTCGTTGCCTGAGCACCGCTGGCACCGCCGCTTCGCTCACGTGGCGTGGCGCCGATCATCGCCCGGTTGTTCGGGGACTGGAAGAAGCCGAAGCCGATGCCGCACAGCGCGGTGCGCCAGGCGATATCGAAGCTGCTGGCGGTTGGCGAGAGCCAGGCCAGGCCGATCAGCCCGGTAGTCAGCATGATCAGGCCCGCACCCGCCAGGATGCTGGCCGGATAGCGATCCGACAGCCTGCCGGACAGCGCTGCCATCAAGGCGACCATCAGCGGCCACGGGGTGATCAGCAAGCCTGTTTCCTGCAGGCTGCGCCCAAGCTGATACTCGAGATAGAACGGCAAGGCCACGAACGCGAGCATCTGCGTCATGAACGAGCAGAACGATGTGCCGACAGCCAGCGTGAAGGCGCGGCTCGCGAACAGATCGACCGGTACCAGCGGCGCCGGACGTCCGCGTTGCCGACGTACCAGCAGCCAACCAAGGACGACGGCCAACGCAATCCCGATCGCGCCAACGACGCGCAGTGTTGCGTGGCCCATGCTGTCGACGCCGAGGATAAACATGCCGAAGACCACTGCGGACAGCACGGCGCTGGGATAGTCGAACGCGCGCGGCTGGGCCGGTGTATCAGGCAGCGCCCAGCGCGAGATCCATAGCGCGACGATGGCCACCGGTACATTCACCGCGAACAGCCACTGCCAGCTGCTGATGCCAAGGATCAGCGCGCCGAGTGACGGGCCAACGGCGATCGTCACGCCAACCACCAGCGCGTTGAGTCCGATGCCGCGTCCGAGCTTGGTCGGCGGATAGATGAATCGCACGAGCGCGGTATTGACACTCATGATTCCGGCGCCGCCGATGCCCTGGATGACGCGGGCCGCCACCAGCATTGGCAGGTTCACCGCGCATGCGGCGATCAGCGATCCGATGAGGAAGATTGCCAGCCCTGTCCGGTACACACGCTTGTAGCCGAGGATGTCGCCCAGTGACGACAACGGCAACAGACAGATGGTAACGGTCAACTGGTAGGCGTTGACGACCCAGATCGTGCTGGCGGCTTCGGCGTTGAGCTCACGGGAGATCGATGGCAAGGCGATATTGGCGATCGAGCCATCGAGCACGGCCATGATGAGACCGCAGAAGACGGTCAGGATTGCCCAGACGCGCTGGGGATAGGGGAGTCCTTGATGGGGCTGCATGGAACGGGGCGGAGAGCGGCTTGGGCTTGCCATTCCGGGCCCGGAGACCCCGTCAGACCGCTTTTGGCGCCCTGGATCTGGAAGAGAACGGCCCCGCCATTATCGTCCTGTCAGGCCATGCAGCGCAAATCTGGAAATCTCTGGCGGCGTGTCATGCGGCTACGTGACAACGCTTTCCTGCGCCGCCGGATCAGGTGGTTGACGTTTCCTCGGGCTGATTCGGGCTGGCACGGAAGTCATGCACCGCAGCCTGCAATGCCCGGGCTTCTGTTTCCAGGAGGGGTGACCACTCGTTACCGTCATCGCAGAGCCGCTCTACGGCTCGACAAAGCTTGACGATGGTGGTTGCGCCGACGATCAGGAATGCCCCCGCGCAACGGTGAGCCCATTGGCCCAACGCCTGGGTATTGCGGCTGAGCAGGATGCCGGCAAGCTTGGGCTCGTCCGTTTGCAGGTGTTCGCGCAGCAGCGCCAGGTAGCGCTCGCGATCCGCCCCCGCGACGATGTCGGTGGGGCTTCCGGTGGAGGCGGGCGTGGAGCGCGCGGCATCTACGGCCAGTTGCGAGGACACGCCGTGCAGGGCGTGCTCTAGCTCCGCCAGCGACACGGGCTTGGCAATGTAGCCGTCAAACCCGCGCGCTTGCCAGTCAGAGGCCTGACCGGCGTGCGTGACTGCGCTGAATGCGAAAACGGGCAGCGGCGGCCTTTTGGTCTTGATTGCAGATAGCAGTTCATATCCGTTCATTACCGGCATCTGAATGTCGGTCAGCACGATGTCGACAACTCGTTGATCGAGCACCGCGAGTGCCTGGCGCCCATCGTTGACCACGATTGACGCCCAGCCGATCGTCTCGAGTTGCTCGGCAATCAGCATGCGATTCAGTGGGTTGTCTTCGGCGACCAGAACCGTGCCGTGCTGATGGGGCGAGTGGGAAGCCGCTTCGGGCCGCGCGTTTTCACTGGTGCTGGCGGTTCGGTTCGTTGTCTCGACCAGTCGCGGAGGAGCGACCAATGCGGCCTTGACGCCCGCCAGGATGGCGGTGTGGCTGTATGCGGAAACCTCGAAGATCCCCGATTCCAGCTCTGCTGGGCGATCCGGCCCATTGCGCGTGATCCACACGGCGTTTGTCGGGCAAACGGTTCGAAGTGATCTGATTGTGTCGAGTCCATACTCTCCGGTCACAACCATAATCTGGGGGTGGCTGGTACACAGCCACGCGTGGGCGGCGCAACTGGCAGGCAGTACATGCACCTGGCAGCCTACCCTTGTCAGCCACGCTTCCAGCGTGGCGCCGGATTCCGTTTCCTGGCACAGCACCATGACCATGCCACCGAGCATCGTCAGTCCATGTGGAGGGGCCGTTGCCGCGGGCTCGGCAAACGGAATGACTACCGTGAAGGCACTGCCCACGCCCTCGACGCTTTCAACGCTGATGTGTCCGCCCATCAGCTCGCTAAGTCGGGCGCAGATGGAGAGGCCGAGTCCAGTGCCGCTGTATTGAGCCGTGGTGCTGGTCTCGCCTTGCACAAAGGGTTGGAACACACGGGAAGCCAGCGCCTGAGACATGCCGTCTCCGGTGTCTCGCACCCGGCAGACCAGCGTCGCCAGTCCTTGCGCATCTCGAGAAATTTCCGCACTAAGCGAAATTTTCCCGCTCGCCGTGAACTTGAACGCATTGCCAAGCAGATTGTTGACGATCTGCGCCAGCCTCATACGGTCGCCCCTCAGAAGCGTACTCAGGGTAGGCGAAAGGTGGGCGTAGAAGCGGATCGGTCGATCCGTCACCATGGGCGCGTAGGAAAGGGACAGACTCTCAAGTTCGTCGAGTGGATTGAAAGGCGCGGAGACGAGCTTCATCTCGCCAGCATCTATCTTCGAGAAATCAAGAATATCGTTGACGATGCGGCGCAGCCCTTCGGAGGACGACTGCAATGCGCGCAGCCGGGTTGCGTGTGCCTCGAGGCCGGCGCTACGCCCAAGCAGTTCGAGATTGCCCAGAAGCGCATTCAGTGGTGTGCGTATCTCATGGCTCATCGCGGCAAAGAAGTTTGATCGGGCACGCATCATGGCTTCCGTAGCTTGCTGGGCCGAGCGAAGCTTCTGTTCGAGTTGTTGTTGTGCTGTTACGTCCTGAATGGCACAGAAGAGCACGCACTCTCCGCGGTACTTGGCGGGGGCTGATGTAATCTGCAAAAACTGTGGCTTCGAAGCAGGTGCGGCTTCCGTCGTGGAATTGCACTGCTGGGCTGCGTCGGCATTGGCGCACCCGGGCACCCTGATCTGTGCAATTGGCCCGAACGCGTCACTGAAAGCCTGCGAGGGGCGTTGGCGCAGGGCGTCGATGATCCGGGCGGGCATGGTTGCTCCCTGACTGAATCCAAGCAACGTGTCGGCAACCAAGTTCGAGGTCACGATGACGTGGTCTTGCTGGCAGACGATGCAAAGCCCGATCGGGGTGGCATTGACGAGGATATGGTTGATCGTTTCGTTTTCAAGCGCGCGAGTAGCTTCGGCCTGGCCGTGCCGCAGCAGATGAATGTCCCAATAGCGCGCGGATATCACGATTGCGATGATCAACATCATGCTCAGGGAGCCAATGGCTATCAGTTCGTAGTAGATCGAACTGAATAGCTTGCCATAGGACAGGAAATAGACGAGGGAGCCAAACTCCTGGCGCAATGGCTGCACCAGCACCAACCCGGATCTTCCGAGCCGGAGTGTATCGGGGGGCAGGCGGCGCGTGCGCGAGAGAATGCGTTCCGCGACTTCGAGTGAGCTTCCCGACGGGGAGATGTCGATGCGGTCTTCGGCGCGATTGAGCAACAGCAGCATGGCCGCACCGCTCGGGCGCTTGAGCTGGGACAGGAAGGCATTGACAGGTGTACTCGATGCGATGAGCGCAGGTCGGTGTCCGTCGCCTGCCGTTGTAGCGGCCACGGACGTCATCACTTGCGAGTGCAGCACCGGATCCTCGACGGGGCCGATCCATACTTGCTCGCCGCTACGCGGAAGTTCCTGACCAGTCTGGGCCTGCAATGCCTGAACGATTTTGTCCCGCAGTACTGTCACAGGGTCGCTTTGCTCTGAAATCAGAAGCACCGCATCGAGTGACATTGGAGACGGTGTCAGGATGACCGCGTACTCGGCATTCGCGTCGACCACGTAGGCGGGATTATCGAGCTCGAAGGCGAGGCGGGTGGTCAGCGCGGCGATGGCAATCTGCTGCAATTGCCAGACGCGTTCTGGGAGCGAACGGCCCCAAGCCTGCTGCGTGCTCGAGGGTATCAGCAATGTGTAGCGGCCATCAGGAGCAACGGCGACGCCAGTCCGACGAATGCGTTCGAGCAGATCGGGATCGGTAGGCGAATCGCTGTGGGCATTCAGGTAATGCGCCACCGTCAGCGTCGTTCGGCGCAGGAATGAGGCATCGCTCTGGAGTTGAAGGGAGATCGCGCTGACATATTGGGCAAGACGACTGCGCCGGATGTCGAGCTGCTTGGCAGCCGCGAGTCCGCCGAGCAGGATGGCCGATACGATGACGATCGCAATCAGGAGGCCGACTGTGGCGTAGTAGAGCTGACGCTGCCGTCTTGCGTTGCGCGCCAGGGAAGCAAACGCCTGCGCCAGCGACTCCTGAGTGCGATCGAGAACTTGCTGCATTTGAAGGATCAGATCAGACCGTTTTCATAGGCATAGCGGATAAGGTCCGTATTGGTTTGGACGCTCAGCTTGCGCATGGCAACGGTTTTCTGACTGGAGATCGTGCTCACCGACCGCCCGAGCTTGTTGGCGATCTCGGTGAGCTGGAAGCCCTGCGCATAGAGCCGCACGACATCGAGCTCACGCAATGTCAGATCCGTGGCGGGGGCGGCTGTGGCCGCCGCGGTGGCGCTGTCCAGCACCGCCCGAATCGACGGCGAATAGAAGTGGCCGTTGCTGACGGTGACATGGATACAGGCGCGCACGATTTCGTCGAGTTCGTCTTCTTTGCTGACGAACGCACGCGCGCCGAGCTTCATCGCGCGGCTGACCACACCAGGATTCGTCTGGGCGCTGACCACCACGATACGCGTGTCCGGATGGCGTCTGTGCAGTTTGCGCAACAGATTGAATCCGTCCAGCGACGTATCGCCATGCCCCATGCTGAAGTCGGTGACGGCAACGTCGACCGGATTCTGCGTCAAGGCGTCGACCAGTTCACTGCCGTTCGTGCATTCACATGTCACCTGGAAGCCCGGAGTACGCTGCAAGCAATCTCGCAAAGCGACAACGACGAGCGGATGATCATCCGCCAGCGCCACCCGAATGGTTTTCGCAATCATGCATCAATGTCCTTTCGCAGCCAGGCAACGCATTCTGGCGAACGCGCTGCGTGAGAGGGTTTAGCTATCTGAAAATTAGGGAATGCACTCTATATCGTATCGGCACGAGATAGTCGCACCTGTTTAGTCGAAATTGTTTGTGATCAACTTGTGGTGCAACTGTCCGATAGCGAATGTCGCTATGAAATCTCAACTGCACGACTATCGTCGCAGTTGAGTTGGATATGGGAGGGTCATGCGAGGCGTTCAGGCAAGAGTCGTAAGGCGAAGATTCTCGCAATTAACTAATCAAACGAAAATCGTACTTCGACTGATTTTGATGGTTTCGATGCAAATAAATCGAAGGCCGGTAAGACGATAGGTTGAAAAATCGAAGATCTAGCTTGAAAGTTTGCGCGATGCGGAGATCTGACGGTCAAGCGCGGCGGACAAATCTCCATACTGAGGGAGAAGCGTTGTGGCGCTGGTGATGAAGCTGTGACACAGTTGCGATTGAGATGGGGTGGTCGCTTTGAGCATGACCGCCGCAGGGTGGGAGAAAGCACCGTGGCGGGCGAGCCATGCCGGGACCTTGTCGCCGTCGCGCAAGCGCAGAAGCATCAGAAGCTCGACGGGAATGGCCTGCTCGACGGGGTGATCGAAGTCGAACAGCGAGTGGTCGGTGTCGAGCCGGCATTGGTTGACGTGCCTGTCGGCCAGTTCACGAGCCAGCGGCGCGAATGCGATATCGCTATCCTGCCAGTGATTGACGATCTTTGAGAGCACGGCGTCACCCTTCTGGAACGTGACTTGCGGCACACCGACCCCAAGCGCTTGACCCGCGACACCGATGATCAAGCCGGTCATGCCACTGACCGGGTGCAGGGAAGCCAGCTCGCTGTTGGTGCCGAACCAGGCTTGCAGTGCGAAGGCGGCAAGTTCGCGCCACTCCAGCGCTAGCAGCATCGCTACCTGCAAGGCCATATCGCGTTCGTAAGCCTGACGGCTGTGCGGACCACTCCATTTTTCTTTGTGGAGCGCCAGCGCATGTGTGCCGGCGATGGACTCGATGACGCCGAGCTGCAGGGAGGTCATGTTGGGGACCGGGCACGCTTCGTCGCCGCTCAGGTCGATCGCGCGCCATTGCCGCAGCCGCCCGAGCCAGAACATCGCGCGGGCGGCTCGTGGCAGCGGCATGGCATTTGGCGCGACGAGGAACGCTGAGAGTGTGTTCTGATACATCCCGTTGAGCGCTTCCGCCTGGGCCCGTGCCGTTTGCAGGATGGTTTGTCGCTGTTGTTCCGTCTCCCGTAACGTGCTGGATTTCGTCTGCATTGTGTGTCTCGCCCGTGATGAATGAGTAGATGAGCAAAAACACTACGGGCTGGGGAGTGTCGGGTCCATCGCTGTTCCTTGAAATGTGCGATATACACCGTCACGCTACGAACGTCGGCTGCGTCACAATACATTCGATATGGCCATGGTCTTTCGTCGCGCGCCACTTGCCGTTGATTTTGGTGGCATTCTCTAAGCCGCGCGTGGCAGCTTGTATTCGTTGCATCGCGCCGTACAACCCCCGCATGGAGGTGTGCCATGGCAATGCGTCAATTCGCCGAGTTTCCCGCCAACGAACGTCAGGATCTCGAAGCCTTGTTCCGGCAGGTTGGTCTTGCAGCCCAGGAGTTCGAAGTTTTCGATGTAAACGGAACGTCCGCCCGTCAGGTGACGGTGCGGCGGCAGCGTACCGGCGCGGAAAGCGTCTACGAGGCCGGCCCGGGGTCGGCGTGGATCGAGGAATTCGAGAGCGATCTGGAATGCGGCCTGTTCGGGCAGGTATCTACACAGTAAGACGCAAACGCGCAGGCATTTACGTGGTCATGTGGCGGTCGGGCTCGCCTTCGGTCGTCAGTGGCGTCCTCGCTCGCCACCGCGGCCGATGATCGACGCTCCGGCGATCAGTTCCGTGAGGAGTGCCAGCGATGCCGCACCGGGCATGCGGCAGGGGTCGAGTTCGCCTTGCGCGGAGTACTTGAGCAGCGTCGCGGCATTGATCCGGCCCGCGTTGACGCGTCCCATCGACCAGCCGGCGAAGGCCCGCTCGGCGATCTCTTCGTAGCTCAGCAGCACGACGTGGTGGTGGCGATCATCGCGGCCGATATTCAGGAAAAGCCGAGAGACGGCTTCCCGATCACCTTCCAGTGCCTGGAGGAAGACGGTGTTGCTGTGGCACAGCACGCCGGTGATGCCGTGACGTAGGTTCTGTTCCAGGCTGGTGTCGAGGATGGCGTCCAGCACATCGGCGTCAAGCGGTTGTCTGGCGCGGCTGGCGTAGAGCAGGCGGACTAGCATCGGTGTTCCCTCCGGGCAGCGAGTCAGCGGCGATTGAGATTCAGCAGGGTGAGAAATTCACGGCGCAGCTTGTCGTCCTTGAGGAACGAGCCGCGCATGACGCTGTTGGTCATCTTGGCGTCGGTATCGCGCACGCCACGCCAGTGCATGCAGAAGTGCTCGGCTTCCATGACGATTGCCAGGCCGTCTGGATTCATCTTCTCCTGCAGCAGATCGGCGACCTGTGCCACGGCTTCTTCCTGGATCTGCGGCCGGCACATGATCCATTCCGCCAGTCGCGCATACTTGGACAGGCCGATCAGATTGGAATGACGGTTCGGCATCACCCCCACCCACAAGCTGCCGATGATCGGGCACAGGTGATGAGAGCAGGCGCTGCGCACGCGGATGGGCCCGACGATCATCAGCTCGTTGAGCTGTTCCACGTTCGGAAACTCGGTCACATCCGGCGCCTTCGCGTAGCGTCCCGCGAAGATCTCCTTGAGATACATCTTGGCTACGCGGCGAGCGGTCTCGCGTGTGTTGTGATCCTGGTCGACGTCGATCACCAGCGTGCGTAATACGTCTTCCATGCGGGCTTCGACCTCGGCCTGCAGGGCTTCGAGTTCACCGTGCTCGATATGGCGAGAGATATTGTCGTTGGCGTGGAAGCGCTCGCCGGCAGCCTCGATGCGCGCCCGAATCCGGTTGGATACGGGCGAGGCGGTGGGCGTGTGCTCGGGGCGATCGGACTGATCCTTGTGTGACATGTGTGGCCGCAGGGAGTTGGGCGTCGGCGCACGCGGTGCGCGGTGCTTCACTATATGGCAGTTGGCATTGCACCACAACCTGCAACAGCCCGCTGCTGGGCATGGCCTCAGCGCAGTACCGCCAGGGCCGGGAGTAGTGCCAGCGGCATGACGAGCGCACCGGTCTTCAGGAAGGTGCCGGCGCCGACCATATGACCTTCACGGCGCAGGGCGGTCAGCCAGAGCAGGGTGGCCAGCGAGCCGGTAATGGACAGGTTCGGGCCCAGGTCCACACCGATCAGCACGGCAGCCGTGACGGTATCAGAGGCGTGGCCTGCCGCCAGCGCCGAGGCTGCGAACAGTCCGGCCGGCAGGTTGTTGACGATGTTGCTCGTGATGCCGACGAGCACGCCCGCCACACCGGCGCCAAGCACGGCCTCCGGCCCTTGCAGCCCGGATAGCATCCGCACCCAATGTGCAAGCTGAGCGGTCAAGCCGGTCTGGGCCAGGCCGGCAACCAGGACGAACAGTCCGGCCACCAACGGCAATACGCCCCAGGACACCTCCTTGAGCGCCGGCACAAGCAGTCGCGGCTGGGTGGCGCAGACGACAGCCAGGGTCAACAGACCACCGATGAACGTCGGCCAGCCGAGATCCTGCCCGTGCAGCGAGGCCGTCAACAGTGCCGCTCCGGTCAGCACGATGCCCAGCGTCGTCAGCCAGGCCTGGAGCGTCAGAGGGGGCGTCGGCACGTCGTTCTCAATCGGCTCGGCCAGTGCATCGCGTTGCGTCCAGTACAGGACGATGAACGTCATGGCGATGGCCACCACCGACGGCAGCGTGAAGCGTGCCAGCCAACTGGTCAGAGGTGGCATGCGGTCACCGAACAGCACGAGGTTGGCCGGATTAGAGATCGGCAGGAGAAAGCTCGCCGCATTGGCGATGAACGCGCAGGCGTAGAGATAGGGTAACGGGTGCTTGACCCGTGCCGCGCGTGTCGCGGCGATGACCGCGGGGGTGAGGACGACTGCCGTGGCATCGTTCGACATGAACGCTGTCACCGCAATGCCGAAGCCATAGACCAGCGCAAATAGCTTGCGCGCCGACCCCCGCGCGGCGCGCACGGCCAGCGCGGCCACATGATCGAACAGACCTGTCTTGCGGGCGAGTTCCGAGATCAGGATCATCCCGGCCAGGAACAGATAGACGTCGTTGCCGCGTGCCACGGCTTGGAGGGCGTCGCGCCATGGCAGCAGTCCTGCCACGCATAGCACCAGCGCGCCAGCCATTGCCCAGAACGGCTCGGGCAGGCGAAAGGGCCGGAACAGCACGCCCGCCGTGGATAGTGCCGCGACGCTCCAGATCAGCGGTGTCGCGTAGGCGGGCATGTCGGCCGTGGTCACAGGCCGGTAGCGGCAGGACGTTGGGACGATACCTGCGGCGATACCTCAAGCGCTGCAGGGGTCGGCGCCGCGGCTGTCGGTGCGCCGGGAGGGCTGCCCTCGGCAGGTACGTCCGGCGTGACAGTCGGCGGCGGGAATCCAATCGATGCAATTCCGTGGGATCCGTCCGCGTTCTCCGCGTAGGCCCAGTCGTCATTAAGGCGGGCAAGCTGCGGTGGCGTCGGGAAGCTGGCTTCTGGCGCGCCGGCCAGGCGTCCTTCCATGTAGGCAGCCCAGATGGGCAGCGCGGTGGTCGCGCCGAACTCGTGCCGGCCCAGGCTGCGATTGTCATCGAAGCCCATCCACGTCACGGTTACCACATCACCCGCGTAGCCGGCGAACCAGCCGTCTACCGAATCGTTGGTGGTGCCGGTCTTGCCGGCCACATCGTCCCGGCGCAGATAGCGTTTCACGCCGGTACCGGTGCCCTCGTCCACCACGCTTTGCAGCAGGCTGTTCATCACGAACGCATTGCGCTCGGAGATCACACGCGTCACCTCCGCTGCGTTCTGCGCGGCAAACAGCACGTTTCCGTCGCCATCCGTGATCTTGTCTATCAGGTAGGGTTCGATGCGGTGGCCCTGGTTGGCGAACACGCCATAGGCGGCCGCCAGTCGCAGCGGCGACGTGGTGCCCGTGCCCAGCGCAAGCGGCAGATACGGCGGCAGCCGCTTGGTGGAGAAGCCGAACTTGCCCGCGAAGTCGATTGCGTAGGGGATGCCAATGGCGCGCAGCGTGCGGATAGCCGGCAGGTTGCGCGATTCCGCCAGCGCCTGACGTACCGTGATCGGGCCGACGAAGCGATTGTCATCATTCGACGGCTGCCAGCGCGGGTCGTCGAGCGGCGCGTCGTTGATCAGCGTGCCGGGCGAAATGCCGCGCTCCAGCGCGGCCGAATAGATGAACGGCTTGAACGTGGATCCCGGCTGGCGCTGTGCCTGCGTGGCGTGGTTGAACCGGCTCGTATCGAAACTGGCGCCACCCACCATGGCTTCGATCGCGCCGGTGCTCGCATCGAGCGAGACCAGCGCCGCCTGGGGCAGCGCGACCTGTGCCTTCGCCGAGCCGTGCCGCTTGCCGTAACTGGCCAGTCCGGCCTGCACGGCGTCGTACGCCAATGTCTGGCGCACCGACGACACCGTGGTGTAGACATTGATGCCGCGCGTATAGGCTTCGTCGCCGAAGCGGTCGAACGCCAGTTGCCGTGCCAGTTCGGCCACGTACTCCGCGTGCCCGCTGAAGCTGCCGTTGGCGTCGCGGCTCACTACGAGTTGCGCGCCGCGCGCCTCGCGATACTGGTCCTGCGTGATCATGCCCAGCGCCAGCATCCGGCCGAGCACATACTCCTGGCGACGTTTGGCGCGCGGGTAGTTCACCTGCGGATTCATCGTCGAGGGTGCCTTGGGCAGCCCCGCCAGCATTGCGGTCTCCGCCAGAGAGAGCGACGCCAGCGGCTTGCCGAAGTACGTCTGCGCGGCGCTGCCGAAGCCGTAGGCGTGCTCGCCCAGGTAGACCTGGTTCATGTAGAGCTCAAGGACGCGGTCCTTGGGCAGCGTGCGGTCGATCTGCCATGCCAGCAGGACTTCGTACCATTTGCGGGCGAGCGTCTTTTCGCGGGACAGGTAGAAGTTGCGCGCCACCTGCATCGTGATGGTGGATGCGCCCTGCGCGTAGCCCTCGCCGAGGTCTGCCAGCGCCGCGCGGACCAGGCCGGGGATGTCCACGCCGGCATGGTTGTAGAACTGGTCGTCCTCGGCCGCGAGTAGTGCCTCGGTCATCAGCTTCGGCATTTTCTCGATCGGGATGAACTCTCGATGCTCGGCGCCAAACTCGCCAATGAGAACATCGTCGCTGGTGAACACGCGCAGCGGTACCTGGGGACGATAGTCGCGCAATGCGTCGACCGAGGGAAGTTGCCGCAGGCTGACTACCGCGGCAAAGCCGACGAGCAGGACGCCGGCGGCTCCCAGCGCCGCGACGACGCCGGCAGCCTTGACTGCAATCTTTTTCATGGCGCGCATTCTACCGTGCTGCGGGGAGCGGCAAAGGCACACCGGATTCGGTATGGTCGGAGGGAGGATGCTGTTGGGTGCGGTCTGGCGGCTGATGCGGCACTTCCCGCGCGAATTCGCACAGCGCGTGCCATGTCTCCCAACGCTCGATGATCGTGTAGTGATCGACCCCGGAGATCATCTGCAGCGCGACCGGGCCGGGCCAGGCCGCCATCAGCCGTTCAGAGCATTCGTGGGGCACAACGTCGTCGCTCTCGGCCAGAAGGACCTTGGTGCTCTGGACCACCTTCTTGCAATGCGAGATCGAATCGAAGTGATGCCGCATCAACTGACGCAGGGGCACCAGCGGAAAACGCTTTCGCACGATCTCGAGCAGGGAATCGTACGGCGTGATCAGTTGCAGGCTTTCGAAATCCTGCAGGTCGGCAAGCTGGATTGCCACGCCGGTGCCGAGCGAACGGCCCACCACATGCACCCGCACGCCGGGGAAGGCCCGGCGAAGATGCAGCAGGAACTGGCTGGCATCGGCAACGGCAGCCGCCTCGGAGGGCATCCCGTCCGAGTGACCGATTCCGCGATAGTCGAATGTCGCGAAGCCCATTCCGTGCGGCAGCCACTTCACGAACTGAAGCGTTTCCAGCACATCCTCGCCCCGTCCCGGCAGATAGAACAACAGGTCGCCCACGCCCTCGTGGTCGGCGTGGTAGCAGTAGCCGCGAAACTGGCCGCCGGGCACGGCATGAGAGTAGCCGACGATGCCATCCGGCAGATCGCGCGGCGGGCGCCGGCGTGCATCGAAGAGCAGCCGTTCCTGGTTGATGGTCAGGTAGGTCCAGTAGCAGACGAAGCCTCCGGCGGTCACGAGCGTGGCGGCCAGCGTTCTGCGCAGGAGTGAAAACATGGGGGCGAAGGGTTGGTCACGGGCGAACGATCTTGCCCAGCCTAACCGAAAAATGGGTAACGCGGCGTTGGACTGGGCCGGGTGCCCGCGAGTTCTTGTACGATATGCCGCATATCGAATCCAGGCCCAGGAGGGCTGTTGCGCATGAACGACGAACAGAAGCGCGCCGAAGAAGCGCAAGCCATGGAGCGTGTGGTCAATGCCACGCGCCAGGTTCAGGTGGCGTTTACCGCCCTGCTGAGCCAGTATCCCCCGCAGGGCGCCGGCAAGCCGTCGAAGCTTGCGCTGCAAACCTTCGACGCAGCCCTGCAGGGTCTTGAAGACGCTCAGGCCGCCTTCGACGAGATCCTCAACGACCTGCTCGACGGCAACCGCTGACGCGCCTCATTCCAGCGTGAATCGCGCCTCGCGCACCGAAGCCGAATCCAGGCCGATCTGAAGATTGAAATCGCCCGGTTCGGCCACGTACTCAAGGCGCGCGTTATAGAACTTGAGCGTGTCCTCGGTGACGGGGAATTCGATCGCGCGCGATTCGCCGGGCGCGAGCAACACCTTGCGGAATCCCTTGAGTTCCTTGACCGGACGCACGACCGATGCGGTCACGTCCTGCACGTAGAACTGCACTACCGTTTCCCCTGCGTACTTGCCGGTGTTCTTCACGGTCACGCTGGCGTTGATCGTCCCGTTGCGGGCCAGTTTCGGGCTCGACAGCCGGATTTCGGACACGCTGAACGTGGTGTAGCTCAGGCCGTAGCCGAACGGGTAGAGCGGGCCGGATTCTTCCTCGAAGTACTGCGATGTGTAGTTGGCTGGCTTGCCTGGCGTGAACGGCCGGCCAATGCGCAGGTGGTTGTAATAGGTCGGAATCTGGCCGATCGAGCGCGGGAACGAGACCGGCAGCTTGCCCGACGGATTCTCGTCTCCGAATAGCACGTCCGCGATCGCGTGACCGCCTTCGGTACCGGCGTACCAGGTCTCGAGCATCGCGTCAGCGTTGTCCTTCTCCCAATTGACTGTCAGGGGGCGGCCGTTCATCAGTACCACCACCAGCGGCTTGCCGGTGGTCTTCAGTGCCTTGAGCAGTGCCTCCTGGCTGCCCGGCAGTGACAGGCTCGTGCGGCTCGAGGCCTCATGGGACATGCCGCGCGACTCGCCCACGGCCACGACGATCGCGTCGGCATCGCGTGCCGTGCGTACCGCCTCGTCGATCATCTCTCCCGGCGAGCGCTTGTCCTGCACCACCTCGGGGCTGTCCCAGTTCAGGAAGTTCAGATAGCCGACCACGCGGGCGTCGTCGGTCACGTTGGCGCCGCGCGCGTAAATCACCTCGCCCTTGCCGGCCAGCGCGTCGCGCATACCCTGCAGCAGCGAGACCGATTGACGAGGCTTGCCCGCAGCGGACCAACTACCCAGGATGTCGATCTGCGCGTCGGCCAGCGGGCCGATCACGGCTACCTTGCCTGACTTGCGCAGCGGCAGCGTCTGGTTGCGGTTTTCCAGCAGCACGATCGACTTGCGGGCGGCCTCGCGTGCTTCGGCACGGTGCAGGCGGCTCTCCGCATCGACATCGGCCGGGTCCTGCGCCGCGACGCCGATACGGCGGAACGGGTCGGCGAACAGGCCCATGTCGTACTTCGCGCCAAGCACCTCACGCACGGCATCGTCGATCAGCGCTACCGGCACGGCACCCGATTTCACGAGGGTCGGCAGTTGTTCCAGATAGCGCGTGTCCGCCATGCTGATGTCGACGCCGGCTTCGATGGCCAGCTTAGCCGCCTCGCGGCCGTTGCTGGCCACGCCGTGGCGCAGCAGTTCGTCGATCGCGCCGTGGTCGCTGACGGTGACGCCCTTGAAGCCCCATTCCTTGCGCAGCAGGTCACGCAGCAGCCATCTGTTGGACGTGGCGGGTTGGCCGTTGATTGAATTCAGCGCGATCATCACGCCGCCGGCCCCCGCGTCCAGACCGGCGCGGTAGGGCGGCAGGTAGTCCTGGTACATGCGCTGCAGGCTCATGTCCACGGTGTTGTAGTCACGCCCACCCTCTACCGCACCGTACAGCGCGAAATGCTTGACGAAGGCCATCAGGCTGTCGGCATTGGCCGGAGACGTGCCCTGGAAGCCCTTGACGCTTGCGCGCGCGCATTGCGATACCAGATACGGGTCCTCGCCGAATCCTTCCGAGGTGCGGCCCCAGCGCGGATCGCGCGAGATGTCGACCATCGGCGCGAACGTGGCGTCGATGCCATCTGCTGCGGCTTCCACGGCTGAAATCCGCGCGGTCTTTTCCACCAGACCCATGTCCCAGCTCGACGCCAGGCCAAGGCTGATCGGGAACACGGTGCGATGGCCGTGGACCACGTCGTAGGCGAAGAACATCGGAATCTTCAGCCGGCTCTGCATGACTGCCGCATCCTGCAGCGGACGGTTTTCCGCTTGCGTGATGGAGTTGAACGTGCCGCCCACGCGGCCTGCCGCAATCTCTTTGATGAGCTGCGGCTGCGGCATCTCGGGCCCGATGCTGATCAGGCGGAGCTGGCCGATCTTCTCGTCGAGCGTCATCCGGCCGATCAGATCGGCGATGAGCGCCTGCTTGTCGGACTTGCCGGTGGCTTGGATGTCCGCCGCGTAGGCTGACGATACGGAAGTTGGCGCAATCAAGGGCGCGCAGGCAAGGCCAGCCGCGAGGGCCAGCGTGGAAAGCATTCGCATGTTGCTTTTGTCTCTGATGGGCGGATTGCAGTAGCCTCGTCCGGCAATGATGCGGCACGGAGGATGAGCCGGCTGTCGCCATGTGTCTGACAGGCTAGTCAGGCGAAATGGGTTATTTTTGTGAACTGCGCCGCAAGTCTACAGCCTTATACGCCATACACTGGCAATCTTGTGGCCTTTGATCGATGTCTGTACCTGGAGGGTTTTGTGGTTCTTGCCGTCTTTGCCGCGTCTTTGCGTAACAGGATGAAACTTCTCTTGCCGGGGCTTGCGTTTGCCGGGTGCCTTGTCGGCGTGTCGCCGGCCGCCCATGCCTTTTCGCTCGACGACGTGACCGCGCGTGCCAAGAAACTGGCGGAGCAGCCCTATGCGGCGCCAGTCAGCAACCTGCCGCCGGTGTTCGCCCAGATGCAGTTCGCCGATTACATCAAGATCCAGCCTAAGCTGGATCATCTGGCCTGGAACGATCAGGGCACACCATTCCGCCTGGGCTTCTATCACCAGGGCATGCAATTCCGCTCGCCGGTCCGCATCAGCGAAATCGCCGGCGGCAAGGTCCAGGAGATTCGCTACGACGCAAGCCGCTTCGACTTCGGCGATCTGAAGTTGGACCGCGCGGCGACGAACAAGCTGGGCTATGCCGGCTTCCGCGTGCTGTATCCGGTCAACCGGCCCGACAAGCTCGATGAAGTCATGAGCGTGCTTGGCGCCAGCTATTTCCGAGTGATCGGCAAGGGGCAGGTTTATGGCCTGTCGAGCCGTGGCCTGGCCATCAATACGGGTCTGTCCGAGCCCGAGGAATTCCCGGCTTTCCGCGAGTTCTGGATCGAGCGGCCGAACCCGCAAGACAAGCGCGTCGTGTTCTATGCGCTGCTCGATTCGAAGAGCGCCACGGGCGCCTATCGCTTCGAACTCCATCCGGCCGAGGATGCGACGCTCAAGGTGCAGGCACGCGTCTTCATGCGTGGCCCGGTGACGAAGGTTGGCATCGCCCCGCTGACCAGCATGTTCCTGTTCGGCCCGAACCAGCAGCGTGACGCCAACAATTTCCGCCCGGCGTTGCACGATTCGAATGGCTTGGCCATCCATACTGGCGACGGGGAATGGCTGTGGCGTCCGCTGAACAACCCGAAGCACGTGGCGCTGAGCACGTTCGCAGTCAACAACCCGCGCGGCTTTGGCCTGTTGCAGCGCGGGCGGGAGTTCTCTGCCTATGAAGACCTGAAGGACCGCTACGATCTGCGCCCGAGCGCGTGGATCGAGCCGCAGGGTGACTGGGGCAAGGGCAAGGTCGAACTGGTGGAGATTCCCACGCCCGACGAGACCAACGACAACATTGTCGCGTTCTGGACGCCGGACCAGTTGCCGCCAAAGGGGCAGCCGATTCGCGCCGACTACACGATGCACTGGACCATGGACGAGCGCGCGATCTTCGCGAAGGACCTTGCATGGGTCAAGCAGACGATGCGGACCGCGGGCGAGATCACGCAGGCCAACCTGATTCGCCATCTCGACGGCAGTCTTGGATTCGTGATCGACTTCGAAGGCCCGGTGCTGGCGAATCTGCCGCCGAACACGCAGGTGCAGCCGTCGTTCAGCGTCAGCGACAACGCGGAGGTGATCGAGAACGTGATCCAGCCGAATCCCGTGACCAAGGGCTATCGTGTGACGCTGCGCATCAAGGTCAAGGACCCGAAGAAGGTGGTGGAAATGCGCGAGGCGCTGGTATCGAACGGCAAGGTGCTTAGCGAGACCTGGAGCTACCAGATTCCGCCCGACACGGTGAATCAGGTGGTGTCGGGGCAGACGGTGCGCTAGGCGTACCCGGTGTCAGCGGCGGCCCATCTGTGCCCGCAATGGTTTGAGCAGATGGGCCAGGCCGTTGTGGTCAAGCTCATGCATCAGTGCCAGCAGACGGCCGATTTCCCCCGGAGGAAAGCCCTCCCGGGCGAACCAGTTCAGGTAGTTGCCCGGCAGGTCGGCGATCAGTGTGCCCTTGTGCTTGCCGAAGGGCATTTCGCGTGTCACGAGCAGGAGTAGGGATTCGCTGTCCGGCAACATGATGGCGATCTCCGGGAATGGTCGAGCGCGCATTGTAGCGCCGGCAGCGGCCTGCCAGCCTTGCCAGGCCGCTCTACCTGTCTCCCGTGGCCCAGTCGATCGCAGCATCGAATAGCTTGATACCCGCGCCGGACAGGTTCGTGAACGTATCGTTGCCGAGGAAGAACATCACGCGACGGGCGGGCGCGAGCGACTCGTAGTCCATCGTTGCCCCTTTCTCGTAGGTGAAGATCACCGCCTTCTCGGGTTGCCCGTAGAGCGTGGCGATGATGCTGGCACCGAGTCCGGGCTTGCCCCAATTCATCGCCGCCTGTTTCCGATACACGTTCGTGGCGCCAGCCGGCAGCCCTGCCGCGACCGGATGCGGGGCGTTGACCAGCCACACGAAGCGCTCGCGCCGGGATTCGCCGTAGTCGGTGTCCAGACGCTTGCCTGTCATGGCCAGATCGTCCAGCAAGTCGTTCTCCCAGGTCAGCAGCGGCACCGCCAATTCGCGCCAGCCCGCGCTGACCTGCTTGGCGGAGATCGTTGACGACAGGATCACGAGGCGGACGTCACCTGCGTTCGATGCCGGGGTGTCCTGGTTCAGCATCCTGACGGTGAATCCGCGTCCTTCCAGGTGGATACGGATATTCTGGTCGACGTCGGCATTCGGCCCATTGGATTGCATGACAAGCGCGATGGTGCCGCGCGAAGCGGTGGTCGCAAGGGTGTTGGACGTCATGCCGCAGGTGGCGAGCATGACGCCGATTGTCAGCGCGCGGCGGAGCAGGGAAACTGGCATCGTGAATCCTTAGAACTCGAAAGTGGTCAGCAACGTGACCTGACGTGGGTTGCCAACGGCGACCGCATACTGGTTGACCGCCGACGGGTAGTACACGCGGTTGAACAGGTTCTTGACGTTGAGCTGCATACGCATCTTTTGTCCGCTGACCCGCGTTTCGTAGGTGGCGAAGGCATCGAACACCGTATAGGCTGGCAGCCAGAAACTGTTGGCCGAATCGCCGGGACGATTGCCGACGTAGTGCGCGCCACCGCCGAGCCGGAGGCGGTCACCCCCGAATATCTCGCCGAAGTCGTAGACCGCCGACAACGCGGCCGTGTGCTGTGCAACGTTCCAGAGCCGGTTGCCGGCGTACTTGGGGTCTTCAGTGGTCTTGGCGTCGATATAGGCGTAGCTCGCGATCACGTTCCAGCGCAGGCCGATCTGGCCAGTTACGTCGAGTTCCACGCCGCTCGATCGTGCGCGCCCCGATGTGCGCCAGTCGGTCAGTCCGGTGGTCGGGTTGAACTGCGAGACGAGCACGTTGCGCTTGTCGATGTTGAACAGCGCCAGCGTGCCGCTCACCCCGCTGGCCAGATCGACCTTGCCACCGAGTTCCCAGGATTGGGCCTGTTCCGGGGCGATCGACGCGTCGATCACCGCGCCGCCGCTGAGCGGTGCGATCGTCGAATTCGGCTTCAGCGATTGGGTATAGCTACCGTAGAGGGAAAGCGCCGGCGTCCATTTGTAGACGATGCCGGCGCGCGGCAGCCACTTCTGGTCCGAGATATTCGTGTTCGTGACGAACGGTCGGCCGCGTCCGGCTACCTGGCTGTAGCTCAGGTAGCGTGCGCCGCCGACCAGGATCCATTTGTCCGTCAGGTACAGGCTGTCCTGGAAGAACAGCGACGTGGCGTGCAGGGTGTCGGTCTGGTCGCTGTCGCTCGCTGAGATCGTGGTTGATGGAACCTCGCGGCCATAGACCGGGTTCCAGAAATTGAATGGTGCGGTGGCCTTCTGGCGCAACATGTTCTGTCGATAGATACGACGGTATTCGCTGTCCATGCCCATCTGCAGTTCGTTGCGCAAGCCGGCGACGCGGAAATTGCCGCTGACGTACGCCACGCCGTAGCTGTCGGTGCTCAACGCGCCGTCCGTGCCATCGTTGCGGCGAGTGACGGCGCCGGTGACGGGGTTAATCCTGGTATTGCGCAACTGTCCGGCGTCATAGCCTTCGCGGTTGTAGCTATAGGCGAAATGGGCCCGCCAGTCCGTATGGAACTGATGGTCGACGGTCAGTTGCGCGAGGTGCGATTCGCCATGCATTTCATTGAGCGGATCGTCGATGCGCCGGCGGCTTGGAATCGGTAGTGGTTCCATCGTGCGCGGATCAAGTGCCGTGCCGCGATCGAATGGATAGAGAAACTTGCGGTACTCGTACGACAGATTGACCTGGGTATCCTGGCCATACCAGGCTATCGAAGGTGCGATCAACGTCTCGCGGTGCTCGCCGAAATTGCGCCAGTACGATTCGTCGACGTAGTCGGCCACCAGCCGGTAGGCCAGTCCGGTGGTGCCAATGCCGCCCGTGGTGTCGATCGTGCCGCCCGCGCCGTTCTTGCCGTGACCGTAGGTCGTGCCCAACAGCGAAAGCGAGGTGGAACGCTGCAGCGACGGGCGTTTGCTGACGATGTTGATCACGCCGCCTGGATCCATGATGCCGTAGAGCAGTGACGCAGGTCCCTTGAGTACCTCGACGCTATCGGCATTAGCGTTGAGACTGCGGCCTTGTACCAGCGGCATGCCATTGCGCATGATGGAGCCGTCGCGGTTGTTGCCAAAGCCGCGTTTCATGATGGCGTCCATCGTGCCGGCCAGCGTGTTGCCCTGCGTGATGCCGCTGATGTTGTTGACGGCGTCGTCGAGGTTGCGTGGTCGTTGGTCGGCCATGACCTGCGCCGGCACGACATTGACGGCCTGCGGGGTATCCATCAACGGTACGTCCGACCGAAGCACCGATGTGGTGGGTGGCGCGCGATAGTTCTCGGCATCGGCACTGACCGTGACGGGCGGCAGCGCGGCCACGTGGCCATCGGTGGCAGGCTGGCCCTCGGCATGGGTGACTTTGCGTGCCAGCACGTAGCTGCCGTTGGCCTGTGCTGATGCGGCGAGGCCGGTGCCTTGCAGGATCGTATCGAGTCCGTCGTGCACACTGTACTGGCCTCGGAGGCCCGGACTCTGGTGGTTGGCGGCCTGTTCGGGCGTGAATGCCAGCAGGATGCCGGCTTCGCGGCCAAAGCGGTTCAGCGTGGGCTGCAACGGCCCAGCAGGAATGTCATAGGTGCGAAGCGGTGACATGGTCTGTGCGGTCGTGCCCTGCGCGATGACATCGATCGCCGATAGGGCGCCGGCGCCGTACAGGGCGGCCAGCAGGATCGTGTTTTTCAGAACAGCGGTGGAGCGGCGGCGCGGCAGCGCCAGGATTCGGGATGGCATGGATTCGACTGCGGGAGAGGCGTGAAAGTAGGTCTCATCTCCTATGTCACGCGAGAATCCAGAACAGACCACTCCTTGGCGGAAAAAAACGAAACGTCAGGCGGGAAGGACCGTTGTCCAGTAGCGCGTCAGGAAATGGATGCGCACGGGGAGGGCGGTGCGAAGGGCATCGAGGATGCGATCGGTATCGGCTACTGGAAAGGTGCCGGACACGCGCAGATCGGCCACGTCCGGGGCGCAGCGCAGCCGCCCGGGTCGGTAACGGTCGACCTCGGCGAGGAAATCCGCCAGGCGCATGTCCGTGGCGACGATCATGCCGTCGGTCCAGGCGGTATCGCTCTCGGGCAGCGGCGTGGGCGCACCGACGCTCGCCGGGGTGAATCGTGCCTGCTTGCCCGCGGCGATGATGCGTCCGCCAGTAGGGTCCGCCTGTGGCTGAACCGCGACGGCGCCTTCGGTGACGGCGATCCAGCCGGCGTCACCCGATACGCGCACCGCGAACCGGGTGCCCATTGGGCGTAGCGTGGCCGAGGCGGTTGCGACGATGAATGGGCGCGCTGGCCAGTGTCGATCCGGGGCTGTCTGGACATGGATCTCGCCGCGTCGCAGGACAACACGCCGCTCGGTGGCCGTGAAGGTGATATCGATGGCGGTATCGGAATTGAGTCTGATCTGCGTGCCGTCCGCGAGCGACAGAAGACGTTGCTCACCCACGGCCGTACTTACATCGGCCAGCCAGTCCTGCAATGGCGCGTGATCTCGCGCAGCCCATGCTGCCGCGCCGCCGGTGAAGGCAACCACCAGCGCCTGGACGGCCCGGCGGCGACTCGCGGAGCGCGGCGTAGTCAGCGCCGCGTGCGCGACGGCCGTGGTCAGTGGCGACGCGACGTCGCGCAGCCGCGCATTCACTGCCTCGATCCGCGCCCAGGCGCGCGCGTGGTCGGGATGCTGAGAGAGCCAATGGCGCCACGCGGCGTGGGATGCCCCATCCGTTTCACCGCCTTGCAGCGTTACCAACCATTCCACTGCGGCGAGTGCCACGTGCGGTGGTATCCCCAGATCTTGCGCGCTCATGCGAGGGACATCGCGAAATAGCACTTTGTGCCGGCGCGAACCAGATAGCGCTTGACCGTCGTCACCGAGATTCGCAAGGCGGAAGCAATATCGGCCTGGCTCTGGCCTTCGAGCTGCGCCATCAGGAACGCGCGCTTGACCACCACAGGCAATCCGTCGAGCCGTTCAGCGATGTCGTTGAGGGTTTCCAGCAGGATCGCGCGTTCTTCCTCGGAAGGAGCCAGTGCGGCCGGCCGGCTGGCGAGGGCTTCCAGATACGCCTGCTCGAGCTTCTCGCGTCGCCACTGGTTGGCCAGCACCCGTTGGGCGACGGTCGTCAGGAACGCGCGGGGTTCGGCGATCGCCAGGGCTTCCTCACGCGCCAGCAGACGCATGAAGGTGTCATGTGCGAGATCGGCTGAGCGGTGCCAGCAGCCGATCTTCCGATGCAGCCAGCCGAGCAGCCAGCGATGGTGGCAGCTGTAGAGCGCTTGGATATCGTGATGTGGGCCAGCGTCGGCGGCCATCGTCCATTCCTTGTCGCCCGATGGGCCGGCTGAGGTTAGATTGTTTGTAAATGAGAATCGTTATTGTATGGATTGCCGCGAAGCCATGCAATGCTCGGAGTGGTGTAGCTACCACGCCGAGCGCCTGGTTGCGCCTGGGGGCACAGCAGGTGAATCGAAAGAGATGATTAAGGCGCTCGCGGGTGCTATCAAGGCCGGTGCTTCAGGGTGACGGGATGGCGTGCCATCGTGTGGCAATCATTCCTGTCCGTAACGGCCGGGCGCGGCATTGAGAAACACGTCGATGGGCTCGGGCGGTGCCCACAGGTATCCCTGGCCGATATCGCACCCGAGTGCGTGAAGCGCCGCGCACTGCGCAGGCGTTTCCACGCCTTCGGCTACGCACTCCATGCTGAGATCCTTGGCCAGCCGGATGATGCTGCGGCAAATCGTGGCGCGCTGGTTTCCGGCCAGCATCTGGCTGACAAATGACTTGTCCACCTTCATCTGCGTGAATGGAAGGTCCGCCAGCAGTTTCAGCGTGGCAATGCCGATACCGAAGTCGTCGATGGCAATGCGGTAGCCGAGCAGCCGCAGGCGGTTGAGCGCAATGCCGAGCGCGAAAGGATCCCGGACGGTGGTTTCCTCGGTCAATTCGAGTGTCAGCCGTGCGCGCGGCACGCCGCTTGCGGCGACCACGCTTTCGAGCCGCTCCACGAGGCCAGGTCGGCAGAGCGTCTGCGCCGACGCATTGACACTGATTGGCACGGCAACGCCGGCCTTGGCCAGAAGAATCAGAGCCGCAAGGCACCGGTCGATCGCGGTGAGGAAGATCACATCGGCGGCGTCCAGCGCTTCGAGCTGGGGGATGAAGAGCGTGGGCGGTATCAGGCCCAGTCTCGGATGCTGCCAGCGGCAAAGCGCTTCCGCACCAGCAAGGCGACCGGTCGCAATGTGAAACTGTGGCTGGAGCATGAAGACGAGCGCGTCCGGGTGGCTGGTCAGATCACGCAACTCGTCGTCGGTTGGCCCGTTGTGGTTCGCAATGTTCAGCACGCTCTTGCTGGTTGCGACCTCTTCCAGGATGGCCTGAAGCGTTATCAAATTCAGCGGCTTGGCCAGCGCGTACACGCGCGGGAAAATGTGCTCGCTGGCGAAGGCGCGATGCGAATCGAGGATGTCTGGTGCCAGACTGCTGGTCCATGCCCAAGTCGGCGGTGTGCCAAAGAACGCGTGCTCGCGATCGCGGGTCAGCCGCGCCATCAGTTCCGGTCCGTTGCAGTTGGGCATATCAATGTCGCAGAGGACCAGGTCGAACGCCTGTTCGCGCAATGCCTGTTCCGCCTCGCGCCCGTCTGCCGCCGCATGGGTATTCATGGCACCCAGCCGGTGGAGCAAGTGGCCCGCTACCGCACGCTGGAACGGATGGTCTTCGACGATCAGGACTCGCAGGGCTTCGAATTGGGCGGGCATGGGGCTTTCTGCGATGGCAGGTGGAGAGCGAAGTACTTGAATTCTACGGAGCTTTATGAGAAAGGACAGGCCATATTGGTAGGGGCAACGCCATTCGATCCGAGGTTTCTCGGCGAAGATGCAGAGGTTTCTCCACGGCACTCGGGGGTGATTTGTCCATGCTTGAGCGGAGATGAAAGCAAAGGGATGCGCAGGATGAAAACAATAGGACTGATTGGCGGCATGAGCTGGGAGTCGTCGGCCGAGTACTACCGGCTGATCAACCAGGGGATGAAGGCCCGCCTGGGCGGACACAGGAATGCCCGTAGCGTCATGGTCACTGTCTGCTTCGAAGAGGTCAAAACGTTACAGCACGCGGAGCGATGGGAGGACTTGGGAAGCCAGATGCAGCAGGCGGCACGCCAGGTCGAAGCCGGCGGCGCCGATTTTGTCGTGCTTTGCACGAACACAATGCACAAGCTGGCCCCCGCTATTGAAGCGGTGCTCGAAGTGCCCTTCCTGCATATCGTCGACCCGACCGCGGACGCGCTGCGCCGTGCCGGTATCGAACGGGTCGGCCTGCTCGGCACGCGATTTACCATGGAGCAGGATTTTTACCGCGCCCGAATGGAACAGCGCCATGGTATCCAGGTTGTGATACCGGATCAGGATGACCGTACGCTTGTGCACGACGTCATCTACGACGAGCTTTGTCACGGCGTCGTGCGGAGTGAATCGCGCGCAGTCTATCAGCGCATCATTGAATCGCTGAAAGCCGGTGGTGCGCAGGGCGTGATTCTCGGCTGCACGGAAATCACGTTGCTGATCAAGCCCGAGGATTCGGCATTGCCGACATTCGATACCACCGAGCTACATGCCATGGCAGCGGTGGCGCTTGCAGCCGGGGAGGTGGCCAGGTGGCCTGAGGCGCTTCTGCCCGGATAGATGCGACGCTCCAAGATGGACTTGTCGCCCGGATTCGAACGTTCTCTATGTTGTTGCGTCAGGGGGCGTTTTATTCTCGGGCCTGTCCGCGCCGAATGGCGTGGACATCGCTGGTTCGAGGAGTGACTCCCCGGAGCCATGTTTCCCTTGCCTCAAGTTGTCCTGCGACTTGAGGCATTTTCTTGCCCTGAGCGCCGCAAGGCAGGGCGGCTTGTATCGCTTGTGCGTGATGCTTGCCGCTTGCGGCTATCAGTCCAATATTCGGACAACTGCGATGGAGGGGGCCGGGTCCTTGTGGCACTCTGTGCAGCCTTAACGTATGCGGATGTACGTTTGTCATTCGAAATCGTCGGGGTTGCATTGTTGAAAATACTTGCCTCAAATTGGAGAAACCGTTGGCTGGCGTCCGTGTTCCTGTTTTTGGCCTGGTCTCCTGCTATGGCAGCCTGGTGTACCTCGACGTCACCAGTGGCTACCTTGAATATTAATCTTGGCACTGTTTCTGAAGCTACCGCCGACCGTATGCCAGTTGGATCGGTGATTTACACCGTGTCTGGCGACTGGGATGCCTACGGCGGTCATAATGCGGGCTGGTGCCAAAATCTTCCGGCTGGGAATCTAAGCCCTATCGGAAATCTCCGGGTCAAGACAAAAGTCTATTTCTCGATGCTAGGCACCCCGGTGCAAGGGTATTGGAATGATGTTTACCCCACGAATTTGGCGGGCGTTGGCGTGCGGATCTATATCTGGAATCCGAGTTCGTATTACGGCACACCCACCAGAGCGACCGCTATCCCACTGTCGTTCACCGCAGACTTGCAGAATTCCCTGCCATCCATGCGACCCGCATATGGCACAGGCGGTCTGCGAGTACGCGTGGAAGTCATCAAGACAGCGCCAAATTGGCAGGCGGGATCACTTCGATATGTTGGGGGCCAGTTGCGAGTGACCGCAGCCGATAACGCAAGCAACAGCGTGACTCTCACGCAAGTCAGCATCATGGGAACAATGAATACGCGTTCCTGCTCGGTTGCCGCGGGCTCCCGGAATGTAAGCGTCAATATGCGAGAGGTTGCCTATCCAAACGGGTTCAGTGGGCGTCAGGCAGGTGCTTACGGACCCACGATACCGTTCCGGATTACTATGAATTGCGTTTCTGGCCCGAGAACATCTATCCAGTTCGACCCAGTGACGGCGATAGCCGGAAAGCCCGATATCCTTGGCCTCACACCTAACTCATCGAATGCCTCGGGCATAGGCGTGCAATTGCTGAGTTCGGTTGGAGTACCGCTGCAACTGCGGACGCCGGTGCTGCTGACAGCGCGGGCGCCAGATGGTGCAAGTACCTACAGTTTTGGTGGACGATATATTTTGACTGGCGAGCCTGTAAGAGGCGGGCGAGCGGATGCAACTTCGATCTTCACCATGATGTACGAGTAGGGTACGAGCACTGAGTATCTGATTGTCTGGTCATGAACAGAGCGTGTTGTACATCTTGGGTGCAATCGCTCCGAGGGTCCGCTTGGGCCCGTTGAATGGACCTGGTGATTCGTGGTCCCCGCGCTTGTCAGTCTCTTATGCCTACGCGGCAGTTCATATCCGCCTTGCCGGGGAGCGTTAACTGTGCGTCCGGCCCCTTGTCCCAGAACACTGCTTCCCCATTAGCGGTCGTGGCCGTATAGCGTGCGCCTGAAGCAGCAGGCGTTTGCGTCAGTACCAGTTGTTGATCGAGCCAGCGCAGATAGGCGAACCCCGGCTCTGTCTGTACGAATGTGCCGGCAATCACGGCTTTGACGTCTGGGCAGCGGATATCGAACGGGCCGCGGCTGATGCCCTTGTCGTCCTGCGTGCGAGCACCAGCATAGGCGTGGCGCAGCTCGTGGATGCGCTCCAGATAGCTGGCAGCGACGCAGACCCCGGCATCGCTGGCTTTCCAGCAGTCGTTGCGGCCCTTGATCCAGCCGCGCTGCTCCGCCAGGAGCGTTTTCTTCTGTGGGGCCGGCAATGATCGGGCGTCGAGCGCCATTCCGTAGAGCCGGGTGGTTTCTCGATCGAGTCGTGCCAACGTATCGTCCTTGCAGATCAATTGCTCCACCTGTCCTTTGGCGTTCCCGCAATCGAAGCTTGGGCTGGCGGCCATTGCCACGCTGGTGGTGCCAAGCATTGCCAGTGCTACGGTCGGAACGGATAGACGGATGGGCATGGCACGGTCTCCTGAGAATGAAATCAACTGGCGTTGCGATCGATAACGACGAAATGCTTGCGCACGGGCTCGAGCACCTCGAACACGCCCTCGAATCCGGCGGGAATCACACAGGCGTCGCCGGGCCCGAACTCACGGGCCTCGCCGGCCAGGCTGGTAATGCGCAAGCGGCCGCTGATGACGTGGAAGAACTCTTCCTTGCCGGCGGGGAAAGCGATGCGCCACGCGCCTGGCTCGCACGCCCAGATGCCACAGTCGAAGTCGCCCTGGGTGGCGCTGTAGTGCGTCCAGGTGGTGCGATCAGGGTTGCCTTTCACGAGTCGGTCCGGCCGCGGATTGTCGTGGCTCGGCGCCGGACGGCCCAGGAAGTCGGTCAAGGTTGGCAGAGAGGGTTGAGTCGTGGAGTTCACAGCGGAAGCGATAAAGACGGCGTTGAAACTGTAAGTGTAGTCTCATGGCCGGCTGCTTCCTTGACTCAGCACCGTGCCGCCTGGCATCGCCCGCGGAGTAAGCGTGGGCATAAAGCGAGAACCCGTCGCACGGACGGCACGTCGCTGAAGGGGTTCAGGATTCGGACGCCGGTGTTCGCGAAGTCCCGGACGTTGCGCGTTACGACTGTCAGTCCGTGCACGAGCGCTGTGGCAGCGATCAGTTTATCGAGTGAGTTTTGCGTGTCGGGCACGCTCAGATGGCCCCAGAGTTCGACGATTTGCGCATCGATGCCGAGGATGTTGTGGGTATGGCGCCGGTGTACCGTCAGCACCCAGTCATCCAGGACCTGGCATTGCTTGTGGTCCCCGCGGAAGCGCTTGAGCTCCACGCCGCGTCGCAGTTCTCCAAGTGTGATGACCGAGAGAAATATCTCGCGACCGTTGGCGGCGGCATCCTCAAAAAATTCGAGCACGCCCGGGTTCGCCCGGGCGCTCTTGCGTTGCTCGCTGATGATGTTGGTGTCGACCAGATACATGCTCGGTCGCTCCGCTCACTGGACCCGCGCGAAATCCCATTCATCGCTGGCGTCGCCGGGAGGAATTGCCAGGATTAGCGCGGCAAGGGATCTGGATTGCGCGACTGCTGGATTCGAGGGCTGGTCCTGCGCTTCGACGGGGCATTGACCATCTGTCGCCCGGTTGAGGCATTGCGTGTCGGGGTGGTGTGTCATCTCCATGGTGGACCTCCTTGCTGAGTCGTTGAAGAGGTCGCCATCGTGCACCATGGCGGGGTGGAAAGTTGTGTCCGTCTGTGCCGAGAGGTTTGAGGTTTGATACAGGGCAATCGAGTCGGCCCTTGTCGGCAGAAGCGGTGCCGCAAAAGAAAATACCCCGGCGCGCGGGATCGCCGGGGCAGCAAGAGTTGCCAAGTCGTTTCAGGGTCGTGTCGACTGACCCCCGGCAAGTGTGCATCCAGAGTAGCTTGCGGACCAATAACTCACTTGAGTTATTGGTCATGAGTGGTCACTTCATGCGTGGGGGAATGGATCGGGAGGCGCAAGGTCCAACCGTGCCAGGACATTGGCGACAGCCTGGGCAATGCTGCCACCATGGGCTGGCATGACGATGTGGGCAATTTCCCGGTACAGCGGGTCGCGTTCGCAAAACAGCGCCTCGAGCCGCGCGCGCGGATTGTCGGTCTGCAGCAGCGGACGGTTGCGGTTGCGCCGCGTGCGGCGCCAGATCTCGGGCAGCGAGGCGTCGAGGTAGACCACTTGGCCGCGCGCACGCAGCATGGCGCGGTTCTCCGGACGCAGTACCGCGCCCCCGCCGGTGGCCAGCACGATCCCGCTGCGCTGCGTCAGTTCATCCAGGACGCGCGACTCGCGCTGGCGGAAGCCTTCCTCGCCCTCGAGCTCGAAGATCGTGGCGATCCGCACACCGCAGCGCGTCTCGATCTCGTGGTCGGTGTCGAAGAACGGGCGGCCGAGCTCGTGCGCCACGGCGCGCCCGATCGTCGTCTTGCCGGCGCCCATGAAGCCGATGAAGAAGAGATTGTCTCCGGAGGTTTGCTGATCCAAGATCGCGCGCTGGACACTGGTACCTCCGAACGGTAGCACGTATGGGGCAACTTCACCGGCGCCTGGGCGGCGCCGGCCGGTCTCAGTGCCCGGACACCATGGCTCCGCCAGTGTCGACGGGGGCCGCGCCCCGGGCGCCCACATGCTTGGCGACCAGCGCGGCAGTGGCGGCGAACGCGGGGATCGCCAGCAGCGTGAAGATGACGTCGAAGCCCAGATGCAGGCGCAACAGTTCGGCGCCGAGCAGTGCGCCGGTGATGCCGCCGAATCGTCCGATGCCGAGCATCCATGCCACGCCGGTGGCGCGGCCTTGCGTCGGATAGAACGCGGCGGCCAGCGACGGCATCGACGACTGCGCCCCATTCATCGCGGTGCCGGCCAGGAAGATCAACACGCCCAGCACCACCTGATCGCCGCTGGCGACCTGGCCCACGGCATAGATCAGCACGCCGGTCAGGGCGTAGGTCATGGCGATGACCTTGTTCGGATTGAAGCGGTCCATGAACCAGCCAGCCGCGATGGTGCCGATGCCGCCGCCAAGTGGGAACAGGGCGGTCAGGAAGGACGCACGCTGCAGTGAGAAACCGGCGTCTTTCATCAGCGTCGGCATCCAGCTCGTCAGCAGGTAGAAGATCACCAGTCCCATGAAGTAGGTAAGCCACAGCATGGTCGAGCCCAGTCGATAGCGCGGCGCCAGCACAGTGCCGATGGCCGACGACGACGCGGGCGCGGCCTCGCTGATCGTGAAGACGCCTGCGCCATCCACTCGGGCGCCGGTCACGCGCGCCAGCACCTGCCGGATCTGGTCGGCGGGGTACTGGCGCACGACCATATAGCGGACCGACTCCGGCAGCGTAGTCACCAGCACCACCGCAAGTACCAGCGGCACTACGCCACCGAAGACCAGCACGCTATGCCAGCCGAACTGCGGGATGATCGCCGCCGCGAAGAAGCCGCCGGCGGCCGAGCCCAGCGGGAAGCCGCAGAACATCGTGTTGACCAGTACCGCGCGGCGGCGCGCTGGCGCGTACTCGGACATCAGCGTTACCGCGTTGGGCATGGCGGCGCCCAGGCCGAGGCCGGTCAGGAATCGCAAGACAGTTAGCCACCAGATCGTCGGCGCAAATGCCGTGGCAAGACTGCAGGCACCGAAGAAGAACACGGACAGCACCAGCACCTTCTTGCGGCCGACGCGGTCGGCCATCGGCCCCGCAAAGATCGCGCCGAAGGCCAGGCCGAACAGCGCGGCGCTCATGACGGGGCCAAGTGACGATTTCTCAATGCCCCAATCCTGTACCAGGGCCGGCGCAACGTAGCCCATGGCCGCTGTGTCAAAGCCATCTACGGCGACGATAAGGAAACATAGGGCTAGGATGAGCCATTGATACGCGGAGAAGCGCTGGCTGTCGATGAGCGACTGGACGTCTAGCGTACTGGTCGCTGAGTGCGGGGCATGGGACATGATTGTCTCCGTTTCGGATCTGTCGGCGACCGCTCTCGCATTTCTGACGGGCGTTTGGCGCGGCCGTTTCGCCTTTATTGTTCTAAGGGCGAACCACTGTTCTCAGTAGGAACGGATCATACGCAGCGTTTCGGCGCGCGAAATATCGGCGTAAACCCGCAAGACACGGTTGGCTGGAGCCCGCGTATCCGCCGCGATGCCTCAGCGGAAAAGGGCGCGCGGGGAATGCGGAATATCGGGAAAAAACCGGGCAGGCGGCAGCGAGTGCCGACGGCAACCCTATCGGCTGGCCGCGATGCGGCGGATCGTATCGGCGAATGCTTCGGCCACCGGCTCAAGTGTGCGATCGCTCCGGCGGAGCAATCCGATCGGCTCTTCGGTGCCTTGCGTGTCGACGGACAGCAGCACCAGTTCGCCGGCCGCGACGGCGCGGCGCGTTGCCGAAAGCGGTGCCGCCCAGACGCTGTCGCCTTGCTGTGTCACGAGCCGGCCCAAGTAGCCATCGGCCGTTTCCAGACAGCCGGCCGGCAAGGCGAATCCGTGTCGCGCCAGCAGGCTCTCGGTGCTGTGGCGCGGGATCGAGCCCACCGCCGGCACCACCATCGGCCAGGCCAGCACGTCGCGCATCGTCGGGCGAGCATTGCCGGCAAGCGGATGGCCCGCCCGCACCGCGAGCACCAGTGGTTCGGCTGCGAGGGATTCGAACCACAGCCCCTCCATCGCGCCGGGGTCGTCCATGCGGCCGATCACCACATCGAGCACGTCAGCCTTGAGCAGGTCGATCAGCGTCCGGTTCATGCCGCTTTGCACCGCAAGTCCGACTTCCGGGTGATTCGCGCGGAAGTCGGTCACTGCCTCGAGCAGCAAAGCCGGGACGATGCTCGGCAGCGCACCCACGCGAATACGCTCCTGCCGCGCGGCGTCAGCGCCGGCCAGGCTGTCCGCCACGGCGTCGAGGTCCTCGAGCACGCGCAGCGCCTGGCGCAGAAAGCGCATCCCGGCGGCGGTCAGGTCCGTGCCTGCACGCTGCCGCACCAGCAGCCGGGCACCGACCAGTTCCTCAAGTTCGGTCAGCGTCTTGGAGACGGCCGGCTGTGTCAGGCCGAGGCGCTCCCCGGCCCGGCCCAGATGCTGGGTTTGCGCCACAGCGACGAAGCAGTGCAGATGGCGTAACCGGATCCGGCTGCGGAACGTGTCGATGCGGGCTTCACGTGACGGCGAGCTACCATGCATAACAAAAAATCATTCAAATTGCGGAAAAACTCAATTTACATGACTTATGGCGTTGAATACAGTCGAGCCCATTCACTCACACAACACAACCACGGAGACAGCACGATGCCCCCACGCTCCGCCCGCCCGGACCAGTACCGTCGGCCGTACTGGAACACCCAGCCCGAGTACCGTTTCGATCCGTATGCCTCGACGCAACTCCGCTCGCCGAGCCAGTCGCTGATCGCCTTGCCGCAATCGCTTTCCGAGGTCACCGGCCCGACCTTCGGCCCCGAGTTTGTCCGTGAGGGCGATAACGACCTGACCGTAGGCACCGGTGGCGAGCCGATCGGCGAACGTATCCTGGTGACAGGCCGCGTGCTCGATGAAAACGGCCGCCCGGTGCCGAATGCGCTGATCGAGGTCTGGCAAGCCAACGCCGCCGGCCGTTACGTGCACAAGCGCGACCAGCACGATGCGCCGCTCGACCCGCACTTCTCGGGCCAGGGCCGCACCATCACGGATGCCGACGGCCGCTACCAGTTCAAGACGATCAAGCCCGGCGCCTATCCGTGGCGCAACCACCATAACGCCTGGCGGCCGCAGCACATCCATTTCTCGTTGTTCGGCAACGCGTATGCCACGCGGCTGGTCACGCAGATGTACTTCCCCGGCGATCCGCTGCTGCCGTTCGATCCGATCTTCAACTGCGTGCCGGACGAGAAGGCACGCAATCGGTTGATCTCGACCTTCGACTGGGAAAACACCGCCCCCGAGTACGCGCTCGGCTACCGTTTCGATATCGTGCTGCGCGGCCGCGATGCCACGCCGATGGAGTAAGGCCATGCTGTACGCCACCGCATCCCAGACCGTTGGACCCTACCTGCATATCGGCCTGGCCGGCCTGAACTGCGCCGACCTGACCGCCGACGCGCCCGACCTGGCCGCGCAGCGCATCGTGATCGAAGGCCGCGTTATCGATGGCAACGGCGAGCCTGTGCCCGATGGCATGGTCGAGATCTGGCAAGCCAATCCGGCTGGCCGCTATCGCCATCCGGAAGACAAGCGCGAGCTTGGGCTGGTCCCCGGCTTTACCGGTTTCGGCCGGGTGCCGACCGAGGGCGACGGGTCGTTCCGCTTCGTTACCGTCAAGCCCGGCGCCGTGCCCGACGTGGAAGGCCGCCCACAGGCGCCGCACATCATGGTGTCGGTGTTCATGCGCGGGCTGGTCAAGCACGTCGCCTCGCGCATCTACTTCCCCGAGGAAACCACGGCCAACGCCGCCGACGGCGTGCTGGCGCTGGTGCCGGCCGAGCGTCGCGCCACGCTGATCGCGCAGCCGAATGGCCAGAACAGCTACCGCTGGGACGTCGTGCTGCAAGGCGCGGGCGAGACCGTGTTCTTCGATATCTGATCTGATGCACTGCAAGCAGGGCGCGGGGTTTCCCCCGTGCCCTGCTTTGCATGACAATCGGCGCATTACCACCGGTTTGCCCCCACCGACGATGCCCACGCTTTCTCGCCTGACCGACCCGATGTTCGGCAGTCCCGCCGTGCTCGAGGTCTTCTCCGATACTGGCACCGTACGCCGGATGCTCGATGCCGAGGCCGCGCTCGCGCGTGCCGAAGCGCAGTGCGGCGTGATTCCCGCCACTGCCGCCGCCGTCATTACTGAAGTCTGCGGCAGGGTCGATGTGATCGACCTCGAGGCGCTGGCGCAGGCGGCAGTATCCGCCGGCAATCTCGCCATCCCGTTCGTCAAGCAATTAACTGCAGCCGTCACCCAGCGCGACGCCGACGCTGGCCGCTACGTGCATTGGGGCGCAACCAGCCAGGACATCATCGATACTGCGCTCGTGCTGCAACTGCGCGATGCCCTGCGCGAGATCGTCGTCGATTTGCTGCGCGCGGGGGATGCCTGCGCGACGCTGGCCGCGACCCATCGCGCCACGCCCATGGTGGCACGCACATGGCTGCAACATGCGCTGCCCACCACGTTTGGCTGCAAGGCCGGCGGCTGGCTCGATGCCTTGCGTCGCGATCTGACGCGGCTAGACCACGTTGGGGCGCAGGTCCGCGTGATCCAGTTCGGTGGCGCCGCCGGCACCCTTGCCAGCCTGGGCGATGACGCGCCGGCCGTGGCGGCCCGCTTCGCCGCCGAACTCCAGCTCGATGTGCCCGCGCTGCCGTGGCACGCGCATCGCGATCGTCTGGTCGAAGTGGCCACCGCGCTCGGTATGTTGACCGGCACGCTGGGCAAGATGGCGCGCGATGTCTCGCTGATGATGCAGACCGAGGTTGGTGAGGTAGCCGAGCCATCTGGCCCGGGACGCGGTGGATCGAGCACGATGCCCCACAAGCGCAACCCGGTGGGATGCGCGGCGGTGCTGACCGCGGCGACGCGTGTGCCACCGCTGGTGGCGACGATGCTTGCGGGCATGACACAGGAACATGAGCGTGCGCTCGGTGGCTGGCAGGCCGAATGGGACACGCTGCCGCAGATCGTCACGCTGGCGGCAGGCGCGCTGCGCCAGATGGCAGACGTCGTGTCCGGGCTGCAGGTCGATGAAGCCCGTATGCGCGCGAACCTCGATATCACGCATGGCCTGATCCTCGGTGAGGCAGCCATGCTCGAACTGGGGCGGCGCATCGGCCGGTTGCAGGCTCACCATCTCGTGGAGCAGGCTTCGCGCAGCGCGGTGGCGGAAGACACCACGCTGCGTATCGCGCTGGCCCGCACACTGGCCGAAGATCCGAATCATGCGGGATTGCTCGACGACGCCGCGCTCGACCGCCTGAGCGATCCGGCGCAGTACGCTGGGCAATCCGAACGTTTCGCCGATGCCGCCGTTGCCGCATGGCAGGCGCTACGCGCGAACCCACAGAACTAAGAGAACCAAGACCAGGCCTGACAGGAGACTCCCTTGCCTTACCTCGATCAAGCCGGCGCCCGGCTGTTCTACACCGTCGACGGACCGGAAGACGCACCGGTCATCGTTTTCTCGAACTCGCTCGGCACCGATCACACGATGTGGCAGCCCCAGGCCGACGCGCTGGCTGGCCGTTTTCGCGTGGTGCGCTACGACGTGCGCGGCCACGGCCGATCCACTACGACCGAGACTTCGCTGACCGTGGAGACATTGGGCCGCGACGTGCTGGCCATCCTCGATGCGCTTCACGTTGACAAGGCCGTGTTCTGCGGCCTTTCGATGGGCGGTCTGACGGGCATGTGGCTCGGCGCGTATGCGCCAGAACGCTTCTCGAAGATCGTGCTGGCCAATACCGCGCCGAAGATTGGCACGGCCGAATCCTGGAATACGCGCATCGACGCGGTGATTCGCGATGGCCTGGGCGGCATGGTCGATGCATCGCTGGGCCGCTGGTTCACGCCGACGTTCGTCGCCACGTCCGGACGCGCGCTCGATGATCTGCGTGCCGTGCTGGCGGGGCTCGATCCGCGTGGGTATGCGGCGAGTTGCGCCGCCGTGCGCGATGCCGACCTGCGCGAGGCGGTCAAGACGATGCCGGTACCCGTGCTGGTGATCGCCGGCAGCGACGATCCGTCGACCACCGCGGAAGAGGGCAGGGCACTGGCCGCAGCCATTCCCGGGGCCATCTATGTAGAGCTCCACGCCGCGCATCTCTCGAATCGCGAGCAGCCGGGGCGCTTTACTGCCGCGCTGCTTGACTTCATCAACGGCCGCCTGCCGGTGACGGATGATCAGGCGCGCTACGATGCGGGCCTCGCCGTGCGCCGGGAAGTGCTTGGCAGCGCGCACGTCGACCGTTCGCTGCAACGGCTGACGCCGCTGAACGAGGAATTCCAGAACCTGATCACGCGCTATGCCTGGGGCGAGATCTGGACGCGTGAAGGGCTGCCACGTCATTCGCGCAGCTTGATCACGATCGCGATGATGGTGGCGCTGAACCGTTCCGAGGAACTGAAGCTGCACCTCCGTGCAGCCGCCAACAATGGCGTCACGCGCGACGAGATCAAGGAAGTCCTGTTGCAGACCGCGATCTATTGCGGTGTGCCGGCGGCCAACTCGGCATTCCACATGGCCGGGGAAGTGTTTGCAGAATTGGATCGCGCACGCGGTTGATGCTTAGGCGTCCGCCGCGCCTGCCATATCTGTCGCGTTCAAGGCGTCCTTGATTGCGAACGCTGGCAGGCGGGCGCGGCCCGATTCACGGAATGCGGTGGGCGTCTGCCCGGTCAGCCGCGCGAAGAAGCGCGAGAAGTAGCCTGCGTCCGAGAAGCCGAGTGTCATCGCGATCTGCTTGATGTCGAGATCGCTGAAGAGCAGGTCGCGCTGCGCTTCGGCCAGCACGCGTGCGTGAATGAGCTGCAATGCGCTATGCCCGGCCAGTTGGCGGCAGATGCGGTTGAGCTGCGTCGGGGTGACGCCGATCGCCCCGGCGTAGTACGCGATGTCATTCTGTTCGCGATAGTCGGTCTCCAACAGTTGCTGGAACTGCCGGAAGTGCCGGGCCGGCCGGCTGCCGGCCTGCGTCTTCGCCGGGGCCGACGCCTCGGCGATGCGCGCGATGCCCACCAGCATCAGCGTCAGCAACGCCGATAGCGATGCGCCGCGCCACGGCGATACCGATTCCATCTCCTCCCTGAACAGCGCCAGCGTGCCCGCCAGCGCGTGGCGTCGCGCCACGCGGTCATGCCGTGGGTGCTCGAACAGCGGCACCGTCCCCGGCAAGCCGGCCAGCAACGTGCGCAGGTAGGTGTCGGTCATCGTCACGATGATGCCGTCGACGTCGGGCGCGAACACGAAACCGTGCACGTGGTGCGGTGGCACCGTGATCAGCGACCCGCTTGCAAGTCGTTCCTTGCGGCCCTCCAGCAGGGCCTCCCCACTGCCGCGATGGATGTACAGAAATTGAAGGAAGCGTTCGTGCCGGTGTGGCTTGATCTCCCATGCGTAGAGCTGGCTGCGCGAGGCGATGGACTCGAAATGGAGCTGATCCAGCAGGGGCTCCGAGGAATTTACGCCATAGAGCGAGTAGGTCGGAACGGTTCTCATGGGGGCATATCGGGTGAACCCTGAATGTTCGGATTGTCACTTCGATGGTTCGATCTGTCCATTCCTGCAGGGCGCGCGAGGCTCTATCGTTAGGCCCAACAAACACACACAAACCAGGAGACTCGCCATGGCCCCCAATGGCTCGATCAATTCCCGTTCCACGCGCGTCGCCATCATTGGCGCAGGTCCTGCCGGGCTGCTGCTTGGGCAGTTGCTGACCGTCGCGGGCATTGACAACATCGTCATCGAGCAACGCAGCCCCGAGTATGTTCTCGGCCGCATTCGCGCGGGCATTCTCGAATGCGTGACGGTAGAGGCGCTGAAGCGTGCCGGTGTTGACGGCCGGCTACGTGACGAAGGATTGGTGCACCACGGCATCGAACTGTCGTTCGGCGGCGAGCGCCACCGCATCGACTTCCATGCGCTGATCGGCAGTGACGTTACCGTCTATGGGCAGACCGAGGTCACGCGAGACCTGATGGCCGCGCGTCAGGCGTCGGGCGTGCCGACGGTCTATGAGGCCGAGGATGTTTCGCTGCACGATTTCGACAGCAATCGCCCACGTGTGTGCTATCGCAAGGATGGTGTCGAGCATGAGGTGGTCTGCGATTACATCGCCGGTTGCGATGGATTCCACGGCGTCAGCCGTGCCAGCGTGCCGGAACCGTCGAAGCGCATCTTCGAACGTGTCTATCCTTTCGGCTGGCTTGGGATTCTTTCCGAGACCCCGCCGGTGGCCGACGAACTGATCTACGCCAGCCACGAACGCGGATTTGCGCTGTGCAGCATGAGGTCGAAGACCCGCAGCCGCTACTACGTGCAGGTGCCGTCCACGGAGAAACCCGAGGACTGGTCTGATGCCCGCTTCTGGGACGAACTGCGCCATCGCCTGGACCCGGCCGCGGCAGAGGCGCTGGTCACTGGCCCGAGCATCGAAAAGAGCATCGCCCCGCTGCGCAGCTTCGTGTGCGAGCCGATGCGCTACGGCCGGCTGTTCCTGGCGGGCGATGCGGCGCACATCGTGCCGCCAACAGGCGCCAAGGGCCTGAACCTGGCCGCCAGCGACGTGCTCTACCTGGCCGATGGCCTGATCGCGCACTACCAGCACGACGACTCGCACGAACTGGACATGTACTCGGAGAAGTGCCTGCGCCGCGTCTGGAAGGCGGAGCGTTTCTCGTGGTGGATGACGTCGTTGCTGCACCGATTCCCAGACGCCGACGCGTTTGCGCACCGCATCCAGCAAGCCGAACTCGACTACCTGGTCGGCTCCGAAGTCGCATGCCGTTCGCTCGCGGAAAACTATGTCGGCCTGCCGCGCTGAGTGTGACGAGGGTTTGCGCCCGACGTCCACGTCGGGGCGGTCGCGAACCCATATCAAGGGCTGATAGTCAGCGGGAATGGAGCGGGATCGGCTAAAGTAAGGGTCGCTTTCGCGCGGCGCTTCGGGGCTGCGCGGCGGGCCTTCTCCAACCACCTGAGCCTATTCCATGTCTGAACCTGTAGTCGAACGCGTGCTCCTGACCAATGACGACGGCATCGATGCGCCGGGCCTTGCGGTGCTGGCGGAGGTCGCCGCCACGATCGCGCGCGAAGTCTGGATCGTCGCGCCCGAGCACGATCAAAGCGGCACCTCGCACTCGATCAGCCTGCATGATCCGCTGCGTATCACCGAGCATGGCCCGCGCCGCTTCGGCATCAGCGGTACGCCGGGAGATTGCGTCGTGATGGCAGTACGCCACGTGATGCGCGATACGCCCCCGGACCTGGTGCTGTCCGGCATCAATCGTGGTGGCAATCTCGGTCTCGAAACCGTATTCTCTGGCACCGTCGGCGCAGCCATGACCGGCATGCTGCTGGGCATCCGCTCGATCGCGCTGAGCCAGGTTTTCAAGGATCGCAATGCGGTGAAATGGGGGACGTCCCGGGCGCTGGCAGGTGATGTGATTCGTCGACTGGTGACGGCGGGCTGGAGTGATGACGCGTGCCTGAACGTCAATTTCCCGGACGTTGAAGCCGATGCGGCCGGTCCGCTGACGGTATCGCGGCAGGGCGTCGGGCTGATCAATGCGATCGACGTCCGCGCGCACGTGGACCCGCGCGGCTTCCCCTATCACTGGTTGCAGTTCTCGCGCGGCCCGAGGCCCGATGTGGACGATGCGGAGGCGATGGTGGTGGCGCGTGGCGCGGTGTCGGTGACGCCGCTGCGTTTCGAGCGCACCAGCGAGGAAGCCGCAGTGGCGCTGGCGGACAACCTGATGCGGGCCTGAGTGCGGCACAAAGGTGGAGGGGGAAGTCCGAGGCAGACCTCGGGGTAGCCCCTCTTGCCAGAATTTGTCAGTGACGATAGTCTTCTGTTTGCATACAAAAAATGAACGCAAAACGGAGACAAAGATGGAGCTTGCGGCCCAAATCCCCAACCTGCTCAACGGACTGGAATGGTCGGGCTGCGCCCTCGCGATGAGCGGCTCCTTCCTTGTTGCACTCCACAACCGCGCGTCGCGCTGGGGCTGGATTGCCTACATCTGCTCGAACCTGGTGTGGAGTGCCTTCGCGCTGGCCACCGGCACCTATGGCCTGTTCGTGCAGCAGCTCGGTTTCACGGCAACCAGCCTCTACGGGCTCTATCGTCATACGCGTTATTACCGCGAACTGGCTGCCCACACGCCCACGGCTGCCGCAGCGGCCTAGTTCTCCAGCGCCACGTGCGCCGCGAATCCGGTCTGTCCGGGTGAGATGTCCGACCGCAGGATCAGTGACGGAATCTCGTACTGGCCGCCGTTCTGTGGCCGGAAGGCGATGGGTTCCGTCGTGAATAGCGTGTCCAGCCGCTGACCAAGTTCTTCGGTCACCGCGGCATAGCGATCGCCGTCGATCCGGCCCGACCGAAACACCAGGAAGGGCGGCAGCACGTCGAATCCCGGGTAGTACAGGATGCCGTGATGGATCGGGAACAGGATGTCCTCGATCGGTCCGTTGATCCCGCGCGCATCGTAGTGGGATTCCCACCCCCCAGTCGTCACCATCAGCATGGCGCGCTTGCCTGCAAGCGTGCCCTCGCCATATCGATTGCCCCAGCGCGAATCGGAATGCTCGCCCACACCGTAGGCGAAGCCAAAGGCATAGACGCGCTCGATCCAGCCCTTGAGGATGGCGGGCATTGAGAACCACCAGAGCGGAAACTGCAGGATTACCGCGTCGGCCCACTTCAGCTTTTCCTGCTCGCGTGCGATGTCAGGACTTTGCAGTCCGTTCTCGAATGCGTGCTTCGAAGCGAGCGACGGATGAAACGGCGTGCCATTCGCAGGTGCCAGCGAGTCGCCGGCATCGAGCGGCGCCTTCCATTGCATGGCATAAAGGTCCGAGACCCGCACCTGGTGGCCTGCTGCCTCCAGCCGTTGCACGGCGAAGTCCTTGAGCGAGCCATTCAGCGATTTCGGTTCGGGGTGAGCATAGACAAGCAGTACGTTCATGTCGGTGTCCTGATGACTGAGGATGGGGCAGGACCAAGATTAGGTTCGCCTGAGCTATATTGGAAATGAATTCCTAATATCCCAGGTATTGCCATGATTAATTTGAGGCGTCTCGATCTGAACCTGCTCGTCACACTCGACACGCTGCTGGCCGAGCATAACGTCACGCGCGCGGCCGAGCGGCTGCACTACTCCCAGCCCTCGGTGAGCGTGCATCTGGCCAGGCTGCGAGAGATCTTTGACGATCCGCTTTTGCTGCCCGGGCCACGTGGCATGCGCCCCACCGCCCGCGCCGAATCACTGCGCGAACCGCTGCGCGAGGCGCTGGCCGCGCTGGAGGCGGCCATCTCGCCAGAGCATCCGTTCGACCCCGCCGAGGCCACGCAGACATGGCGCGTTGCCGCCACCGACTACAGCGAAACAACCGTATTGCTGCCGGCGCTGGCCGGCTTGCGCCAGGCTGCGCCCGGCACCCGCATGGCGGTCATTGAACTGGCGCCGCCACGGATTGCGCGTCAGGCGGAGCAAGGTGACGTCGATCTGGTGTTCCATATCACCACCGATGCCCCGGAAAGCCTGCATCTCCGTCCGCTGTTCACCGAGCGCTTCGTGCTGGCCGGCCGCCGTGGACACTCGCGCCTGAAGCGCAAGCCGACCATCGCCCAGTTCTGCGCACTGGAGCATGTGATCGTGTCGCCCGAGGGCGGGGGATTCGTCGGTGCCACCGATGAGGCGTTGGCCGAGGTGGGGCTGTCGCGACGGGTCGTGCTGTCCGTGCCGCACTTCCTCTACCTTGAATCGGTGCTGGCCAGCACCGATCTGGTAGCGATGCTGCCGGCCCGGCTGGTGCGGGACAACGACCGGCTGCAGATCGTCGATGCGCCAGTGGAGGTGCCAGGATTCGAGATGTCGATGTTGTGGCACGAGCGGGTCCATCGCGACCCCGCGCATCAGTGGCTGCGGGAGTCGATCGCGGCGGCGGTGCGATAGGTGGGGCCCGGATGGCTCCGGGCCCGTGATGGCGGTGTGATGGTGGTGTGATGGCGGCCGCCGGATGACAGTCAGATGTCGTCGGGATGACGTTGGGATGTCGATGGGGAAGTCTGCAAGCGTTAGTTGCAGGCCGTTCCGGGAACTGGCTTGCCCGTGGCAGTCAGGCCCTGACAGGCGTCGCCGACCATCAGCGCGGCATCGCCCGATTGAGGTGTGGTCAACCGCAACTTACCTGCCACGGTGCAACAGTTGCGCGGCGCGCTCGCGGTGGTAGACGCGGGAGCCAGCCTCATGGCCGACTGCGCGGGTGGTGCCGGCTGTACAGGTTGTGCCGGTTGCCCAGATTGTCCCGATTGTCCCTTGGAAGTGGCGGCGTCGGAGTCGTCGCTTTCGGGCGTCATGCACTGGCCCTGCTGACAGATTCGGTCGCCCTTGCACTGCATGTCGTATTGGCAGCCCGCCGCGGCTGCAGGCGAATTCCAGGTAATGGTGACGGCGGCGATGAACAGGATGCTACGCAGGGACATATCCCCTCCCACACACGAGTCGCGGCACCCGGGCCGTGGTTCACGGGTACGGGACGCGGGCGTCGCATAACTTCAGCATAGGGCGGCGCATCGTGCGCCGATAGCCCTGCGCGCAGTACTGATGCGATGGAATCGTGGGATCGACCACCATGGCGCGATCGTGCGCGGATTGCGCGCGGATTGTGCGTCGATCGGCCTTTTCATCCACACCGGGCCGTGTCCGGCAGGCTGCGCCGTTTTGCTTCACAATAGCGCCTTCGCGCCGCGCGGAGCACGCTGGAGCCCCCGAGACAGGACGCAAGATCCTGTCCGCCAGTGAGCGGCGACAAGCTATGACAAGTGCTTCGCAATCTCTCTGCTCATGACCGCCCCACACGGAAACTTCGACAGCGTTCCCGATCTCACCCGTTCGTCCCCGAATTCATCTACCGAAGGCGATGCCGCCACGGCCCGTGATCGCGCGGCTGACCGCCGTGCCTTGCTGGCGCTAGGCGTTGGCAGCTTTGGCATTGGCACCGGCGAGTTCGTCATCATGGGCTTGCTGCCCGACGCCGCGCGCGATCTGGCAATCACCATTCCCGAGGCCGGCCACCTGATCAGCGCGTACGCGCTGGGTGTGGTCATCGGCGCGCCCTTGCTGGCCGTGCTGGGCGCGCGCTGGCCACGCCGTAACCTGCTGATTGCGCTGATGAGCGTCTTCGCCCTGGGCAACTTCGCCAGCGCGCTGGCGCCGGGGTATCTGCCGATGCTCGCCGTGCGCCTGCTCACAGGATTTCCGCATGGCACCTACTTCGGCGTGGCCGCATTGGTGGCGGCGAGTCTGGTGGCGCGCGAGCGCCGTGCGCAGGCCGTCGGCCTGGTCATGCTCGGGCTGACCGTGGCGACCCTTGTGGGAGTGCCGATCGCTGCCGGCATTGGCACGTGGCTGGGTTGGCGCGCCGCGTTCGTGATCGTGGGCGCCATCGGCGCGCTCACGGCTTTGCTGGTGTGGCGCTGGGTGCCGTTTGTGCCCGCCGATCGCCATGCAAGCCCATTGCGCGAACTGTCCGCGCTGGCGCGCAAGCAGGTCTGGTTCACCCTCGGCATTGGTGCCATCGGCTTTGGTGGCATGTTCGCGGTGTTCAGCTATGTCAAGCCGACGATGCTCGAGGTGGCGCATATGCCCGCCAGCGGTATTCCCATCGTGCTGGCGTTGTTCGGCGTCGGCATGGTGGCCGGCAATCTGGCCGGCGCGAAGCTGGCGGACAAGGCATTGATGCCAACCATCGGTGGTGTGCTGCTCTGGTCCGCGCTGGTGCTGGGCGCCTTCGTGTACACCGCGCCACACCCGTGGCTTGCTTCGCTCAATGTGATGCTGGTAGGCACCGCCGTGGCGCTGGGCCCGCCGTTGCAGATACGCCTGATGGACGTGGCCGGAGACGCCCAGACGCTGGCCGCCGCGCTCAATCACTCGGCGTTCAATATGGCGAACGCGCTCGGCGCATGGCTTGGTGGCGTGACGATCGCCGCCGGTCTCGGCTGGACCTCAACCGGCTGGGTCGGGATGCTGCTGGCGTTGGCCGGTATGGTCGTGTTTGGGTGGTCACTGATGAGTGCCTCTCGCCGTGACATCACCGTGACAGCCTGAGCAAGACCCCAAGGCGCGGGACCGGAGGCAGGATCCCGCGCCGGGCTCAGGACGGCCAGAAGAATCAGAAGATCGAGTCGTCGTTCCGGTAGTCGTCGTCGACGAAGTCGTCCAGACCATTGTCGAGGTTGCCACTGTCGAGGTTACCGTTGTCGGCCAGCAGCGCATTGCTGCCACCACTGCCGCCGTTGCTACCGCTGCCATCCTCGTAGTAGTTGTTGATCACGGTCTCGGTGGGCGCCGAACCCATTGCAGGTTGCCCGAAGAAGCCGCCGCTGTTGCGGTGGAACAGATTTTCGATGCCCTGGAATAGCATCGCGCCGCCCGCGACACCCGCTGCCGTGGTGGCGATGCTGCCAAGCGTGCCGCCCAGGCCTCCGCTCAGGAAGCCGGGCCGGGCCGCTTGCGGTGGCTGCGGGGCGGGTTGCGGCGTGGATGGATACTGCGGGGCGGCCTGATAGGGCGGTGGCGCGGACGGAGCGGCGCCGGGCATCGCGCGGCCGGGATGGTTGCCCCAGGCGTTGGCGTCATCGATAAAGCTGCGCGAGCCCTGGCCCTGCTGCATTTGTTGAAGCTGCTGCTGGAGCGATGCAATCTGGGCCTGGGCATTCACCAGTGCGCGATCAAGCAACATGGCGCGCTGCACGAGCAGATAGGCGGCGTCGGGCTGCCGGCCGGCCGCATCGGCGATCATCGCCGCGGCCTGCGGGTCCTTGCCATCGGCGCGAGCCTGCACGAGTTGGCTCAGGAAGGTTTCCAGTGCTTGCATGTCTTGAGGGGTCATACGTCACCTTTCCAGGAGGCGGTTGCGGTACGGCTCCACTGTAGGGACCAAGACTTAAACGAAACTTAAAGGCGCGTTGCACTGCACGATGGCACTACACTTGGCTTCCCTCAAGGCTTTCCGGGAGGCGACATGCCTGAGCCGCGCACCCTTTATCCCGCTATCGAACCCTACGAGACCGGCACGCTCGACGTCGGTGATGGCCACGTGCTGTATTACGAGCGCGTCGGCACGCGCGGTGCCAAACCGGCGGTGTTCCTGCACGGCGGGCCGGGTGGCGGCATCTCGCCAGATCATCGACGTCTGTTCGACCCCGCCCGCTACGACGTGCTGCTGTTCGACCAGCGCGGCTGCGGCCAGTCGACGCCTCATGCCGAACTGGAGGCCAATACCACCTGGCATCTGGTCGACGACATCGAGAAGCTGCGCGAGCGGATCGGCGTCGAGCGCTGGCTTGTGTTCGGGGGATCATGGGGATCGACGCTGGCGCTTGCCTACGCGCAGACACATCCTCGGCGCGTGAGCGAACTGGTGCTGCGTGGCGTCTATACGGTGTCGCGGGCCGAAGTCGACTGGTATTACCAGTTCGGCGTATCGGAGATGTTCCCCGACAAATGGGCGCGTTTTCAGGCGCCGGTGCCGGAGGCCGAGCGCGGCAACATGATGGCCGCCTATCGGAAGCTCCTGACCGGCGACGACAAGGCAAAACAGGTCGAGGCCGCTCAGGCCTGGAGCGTCTGGGAAGGTGAGACGATCACGCTGCTACCGGACGCCGGTATCAGCACCAAACATGCCGACGGACATTTCGCGCTGGCATTCGCGCGCATCGAAAACCACTACTTCACACACGGTGCCTGGCTTGACGACGGGCAACTGCTGCGCGACGCCCATCGTCTGGCCGGCATCCCTGGCGTGATCGTGCATGGTCGCTACGACATGCCTTGTCCGGTGCGTTACGCCTATGCCCTGCATCAGGCCTGGCCGGACGCGGACTTTCATCTGATCGAAGGCGCGGGCCATGCCTGGAGCGAACCCGGCATTCTCGACCAATTGATCGCCGCAACGGACCACTTCGCCGGTAAGGAATAAGTCACACCGCCCGGGCGTGGCGATCGAACGATCGTGCGCCTATACTGGATTCTGCTGCGTTGCACAAAAATCACCTGTCGCGGGTGTCATTGCCGCGAATCGCACCAGAATCTGGAGAGCGCCATGGTTCCTTGCGAACTCTGCAAGAGCCTGCTGGGTCGTCCCGGTTATGTTCCGCCACACCCCCGCCTGATCCGCACCGGCGATGCCATATCCGGCACCGGTGCGCAGGCCTTTCTCTACACATGCCAACGGTGCACCCAGGTGATCGCGCTCGCCACCCATGACGATGGCGCCGATTATTGGACTGGGCACGAAGGAGCAATGGGGTGACGTGGTGATGGGGTGACGGGGAGTCAACTCGTCCCAATCTACGTCCCTGATCTACACCCCTATTTACGTCCCCAATGCCTCCATATTTTCCAGCCGCAGCGTTTGTGGCGCCGACAGTGGAATCTCCTCGGCGCGTAGCCGCTTGAGGATCTCGAACAGCAGGTCGCTCTTGGTGCCACCAGCGATGCGGGGGCTGTTCACATAGCCGGTGACGCTCAGCGTGATGCCGTTCGGCGCCAACTGGCTGAACGTCACCGATGGCGCGGGGATGTCGAGGATCGCTTCGTTCTGGCGGTAGACGTCGAGCAGCAGGTCGCGCACGGCTTCGGGGTCGGTGTTCAGCGGGAACGTCAACTGCAGCGTGGCCACACCTTGCGTGTTGTTGTGCATCGTCACGTTACGCAGGTTCTGCGAGATCAATTGCGAGTTCGGCACGATCACGGTCGAGCGGTCGGCCAGCTGGATTTCCGTCGCGCGTACGTTGATGCGACGGATATCGCCTTCGACGCCGGCCAGGCTGACCATGTCGCCTACCTTGACCGGGCGCTCGGTCAGCAGGATCAGGCCGGAGACGAAGTTCTTGACGATCTCCTGCAAGCCGAAGCCGATACCGACCGACAGCGCGCTGACGATCCACGCCAGGTTTTCCCATTTGACGCCCAGCAACGAGAGCGTCAGCAGCACCAGCAGCACATAGCCGATATTGCTGAACAGCGTGATCAGCGACGCACGCAGCCCGGACTCCGAGCAAAGCTTCGGCAGCAGTTCCGCATCGAGCCATCGGCGTACCGAGCGTAGCAGCCAGATGCCGACCACAAGCGCGATCACCGCGTTCATGATGCGGTCCGGCATGATGTTCAGCGCGCGTAGCTTCTCGCCGCCGAGCATGGCCAGCAGGCTGTTGAAGAGATCGGCGGGTGTCGTGCCGAAGCCGCCGGTGAGGAGCGCCAGCACGGCCAGCAGAAGCAGCACGCTGGAGCCGAGACCGGAAAAGACCGTGGAGGCCTGTTCGAGCTGGGTATCGCCTGCGCCGAACAGTTGCTTGATGACGCGTCCGCCGCCGTACTGCGTGGAGAACGTGGCCTCGCAGATGTCGCGCGTCAGTTGCGTGAGCAGGTAGAGGCTGCACAGCACGATATCGAACCAGACCAGTTCGTAGGTCAGGAAGCGCGCGATGCTGATGTAGCCGATCAGCAGCGCGCCGAACGAGATCGCCACGGTCAGCGTGACGCCGACGTGGATCAATCCGACGAGCGTGGCGCGGGCTTCGGGCTGTTCTCCGGCTGCGAGCAGCTCGGCGCGCACGCGACTGGCACGCAGCAGTGCGGCGCCAATCGTCAACACCACCACCAAGGACACAACGCCTCTGCCGAGCAGCGTGACCGGCAGGCTCGTATCGGCCATGCGGTTGAACTGCTCAAGCGTGCCGGCCAGCAGGAGCAAGCCTGCCAGCACCGTCGGGAACGGCTTCATGGCGAGCGCCAGCCGGTCGGCCAGCGCAGGCAGCCGCCATGAAGGATGCCGCGTGCAGAGCAGGGCGCGGCCCAGGCCCGCGATCAGTGCGCTGGTCATTGCCAGCTTGGCGATCTCGTTCAGCAGGTCCTGAATCTCGGGCGGGACGTCTTCGCCGCCGGTGAACGCCGCGAATGCAATGCGCACGCCGGTGGCCGTGGCGATCACCGTGGCCAGTGTTGTGGCGAACGCCAGCGCGCTACGGCGGATGCGAGCTTCGGGCAACTGCGTCAGGCAGAGCCACGCCGCGCCGCGTTCGAGCAGACGGCGCCCCAGTGTCCACGCGGCCAGTGCGATCACGAGCAGGATGACCGTGGTCGCCCGTTGCCCAGACGCCCAGGCGTGCTCGAACATTGGGACGATCTCGTCGGTGAAGGCGCCGGGCTGCTCCGGATCCTCGGGGGCGCGCCCGAAGAGCGGCTTCCAGAACTGGGGATTCAGGATGCTCTCGGACCGCAACGCAAGCTGATCCTTCATTTGCGTGCGTTGCAGTTTGGCCAACTGTTCCTGCAGGTGCGCGATGTTGTCCTTGCTGCTGGCCGCCTGCTTCAGTTCGTCGTCGAGCTGCGTCTTGCGCGCGGTGAGTTCGGCGCGCTGCGCGACCACGGCCGGGGCTTCCTTTGCCTTGCCGGTTTCGGGCGGCGGGCCCAGCACATCAAGCTGGGATTGCAGCTGCGCGCGTTGCGGCGTCAGTGATGCAGCGAGCTTGTCGACATCGGTGGCCAGTTGCTTGAGGTCGTCGTCGAGTCCATTGATTTTGGTGCGCCCCAAGGCGCTGGAGGCCTGCTGCTTGATCTGGTCCTGCGCGGTCTGCAGGCGCTTGAGTTCGGCAACGGCCTCCGCGTGCGTCAGCACGGGAATCTGCTGGGCCTCGGCGTCCGAGGCGCTTTCCGCGGCAAGCGCGGGGGCGGCGACATGAAACAGTGCGGCCAATACAAGGCTCAAGGCGAGCCTGGAAATCTTGCTCATGGCGAATTGCACTTCGTGGAAATTTTCCGGGTTCGCCAGTCCCGGCAGGCAGTGCCGGGCGCGACGCGCCAGGATGAACAACGAAAGCGCAGCCGCGCATGGTGCGCTGGGCCGCCACTTTCAACGAGTGCGGGCTGACATGCGGATGGGATGCCGCCCGGCGGAGGAGACTGAGTCTGGGCGCGTCAGTTACGTACTACGCGCCCGTCGTGGAAGACCGCATTATACGTACGCGTATGCATCACACGGGGTGTACAGTACCGCTTGTTTCACAGCCAAACGTCTTGTTACATCTCGCTGTCGGTATCGTACGGACCCCGACAATCCCTTCAGGAAAAAGGCCCCCATGACGCTCGCAATCGATCGCTTCGACCATATCGTGCTCAATGTGAAGGACATGGAAACCAGCGCCGCGTGGTACGAGCAGGTGCTCGGCATGAAGCGTGAGGACTTCGAGTCACGTTCCGGCAAACGGGTATCGGTGAAGTTCGGCCAGCAGAAGATCAACCTGCGCCCGGTGGGCGAAGACACCGTTGCATGGTTCACGGGTGTGCATCCGACCTCCGGCAGCGACGATCTCTGCTTCATCACGCACATGCCGCCGAAGGAGGTGGTTGCGCATTTCCTGGCCCACAAGGTGGCCGTGGAAGTCGGGCCGGTGCAGCGCACCGGGGCGCTGGGGGCGATCACGTCGGTCTATTGCCGTGATCCCGATGGAAACCTGATCGAGGTGGCGAGCTATCCCGCAGCATGAAATACGCATTACCCCTCGTTCTTGCCCTGCTTGTCCATCCAGTCGCCAATGCAGCCAATGCCACCGTCGGTAATGTCCAGACCGGCAAGGAGACCTTCACTCGGCTCTGCGCCTCATGCCACCGCGTCGGCCCGTCGGCGCGTGGCGCATTCGGACCCCAGCTCAATGGCGTGTTCGGTCGCAAGGCCGGCAGTACGGCGGATTATCGTTATTCCGATGCGATGAAGACGTCGAACGTGGTCTGGTCGGATGCCACGCTGGGTGCCTTTGTACAGTCGCCAGGCAAGGTGGTGCCGGGCACGAAGATGCGTTTCTGGGGCATGAGCGATCCGCAGCAGATCGCCGATCTTCTTGCTTACCTACGCACCTTCCAATAGCGGCAAAGGCGGCGGCAAAGGCGGCGGCAATGGCGGGAGCGCAGGGAAAGCAGGAAGAGCAGGAAGAGCAGGGCGGCGCGTCAGCGCGGCTGGAACACGATGATGGCCATGCCACCCAGCGCCACCGCCACGCCCGCGATATCCCACGGACTCGGGCGCACGCCATCCACCGCCCAGAGCCATGCGATGGCCATCGCGATATAGACGCCGCCGTAGGCTGCATACACACGGCCGGAGGCGTCCGGATGCAGTGTCAGCAGCCACGCGAACACGGCCAGCGATGCCGCGCCGGGCAGGAGTACCCACGGGCTCGCACCCTGGCGCAGCCAGAGGTAGGGCAGATAGCAGCCGAGAATCTCGGCCAGCGCGGTAAGCAGATAGAGTCCGACGGTTTTCATCCCGGTTTTCAGCCTTTTCCTTTTTCCTGCTGTCGATTCAGATGGCCTGGCGCAGTGCCGCTGCCAGCCCCGTCACCAGTTCGTTTTCCTGCGACTCGCGCCGCCACATCAAGCCCACGGGTGGCAGGTCCCACGAGAGCGAGAACGGCAGCATCGCGGCATCGCCCAGTTCGACCAGTTCTGCCCCAACTGACCTCGGCACGATCGTGATCACGTGCGGCTGGCTGCGTAGCAGTGTGGCCATGGGCTTGACCGAATAAGTCTCGACGATCGGCAGCGGCGGCGCCACGCCGGCCAGCGCGAACATCGTATTGATCGTGCGGCGCACCGGCGTATGGTGCGGCGGCAGAATCCAGTCGAGCTCGGCCAGCCGCTTCCAGTCCAGTCCGCCGCGCGACAGCCGCGCGGCAGCGCGTGACGGTACCACGAGCACCGGCTCCTCGCGATAGAGCGGTTGCTGGACGATGTCTTCCCCCGCCAGGTAGAACGAGCGCGCGATCGCGCAGTCGAGTTCATGCTGGCGCAGCGCGACGACCAGTTCGTCGGTGGTGCCCTCCCTGACCAGCACCGAGATGCGCGGCGTGCGGTTCAGCCCGTAGGCGAGCGCGGCATCGAGCACGGCGCGCGCCGTATAGGGGATGGCGCCGATGCGCAGCCGGCCGCGCAGACCGGCTTCGATCACGGCCAGCTCGCGCCCCAGCGCGTCAGCGTCGGCCAGCGCCATGCGCGCATGGCCCAGCACTGCCGTGCCGGTTGCGGTTGGCTCCAGGCCGTTGCGGGTGCGGGTGAACAGCGGCGTGGTGAAAATGTCCTCGATTTCCCGCAGCGCCTTGGTCACGGCCGGCTGTGACAGGTTCATTTCGGCCGCCACGCGCGAGATCGAGCGCTGCTGCTCGAGCGCAAGCAGCAGCGGCAGGTGACGCAGGCGCAGCCGGGAGACGATGTTGTGCAGCAGCTTGTCGGTGGCGATCGGCATGGCGGCAATGGGAAGGAGTTGTATAACCAAATGGTAATGCATCGATAAGTATTTGGCTCTTGGTGGTTATTTCACTTGCCTATACTCGAATACATTCCGATCCAGCCATTGCGCGCACACTTCATGTTCACGACACGCCCCGAGATCGTCGGCACGTTCGGCGTTGCCGCTTCCACCCACTGGCTTGCGACGCAGACCGCCATGGGCGTGCTCGAACGCGGCGGCAATGCGTTCGATGCCGCCGTGGCAGCCGGCTTCGTGCTGCAGGTGGTGGAGCCACATCTGAACGGGCCTGGCGGTGAGGTGCCGATCCTGTTCTGGAGCGAGCGTGAGCGTGCCGCGCGCTCGGTCTGCGGCCAGGGCCCCGCCCCGGCGCTGGCTGATCCGGAAGCGCTGCGGAAGATGGGCATGGAGATGATGCCCGGCATCGGGCTGATGCCGGCGACGGTGCCGGGGGCGTTCGGCGCATGGATGACGATGCTGCGTGATCACGGCACCTGGTCGCTCGCCGACGTGCTTGAGCCGGCCATCGGCTACGCGCGCGATGGCTTTCCGCTCGTGCCTCGCATCTCGCAGGCAATCCTTGCCGTGCAGGCGCTGTTCCGCGACGAATGGCACAGCTCGGCCGATACCTGGCTGCCGGACGGCAAGGTGCCGCGCCCCGGCAGTTTGCACACGCTGCCGGTGCTGGCCGATACCTATACGCGCATCGTGACGACTGCGATCGCGCAGAGCGACACCCGCGAGGGCCAGATCGACGCGGCCATGCGCTGCTGGTATCAGGGCTTCGTGGCCGAGGAGATCGACGCGTACTGCCGCAACACGCCGGTACGCGACACCACTGGCGAAAAGCACGTCGGCCTGCTGCGCTTCGAGGACATGGAGCACTGGCAAGCCACGGTCGAGGCGCCTGTCTCGCTGGACTTTGGCCGTTACAGCGTGGCCAAGTGCGATATCTGGAGCCAGGGCCCGGTGTTCCTGCAGCAACTCGGGATGCTGCGCCATGCGGGGCTGGAGGCGCACGCGCCAACATCGCCCGAGTTCGTCCACACGATCGCCGAGGCTGCCAAGCTGGCGATGGCCGACCGCGCCGCCTGGTATGGCGATCCGCGCTTCGTCGATAGCCCGCTGGCCGCGCTGCTCAATCCGCACTATCTGGCCAGCCGCGCGGCGCTGATCGGTGATCGGGCGGCGCTGACGATGTTCCCCGGCGCGCTGGGTGGCCGCGCGCCGCGTATGCCTGACCCCGCCGTGGCCGAGCGCACGCTGACTGCCGCCGATACGCGCTTCGGCGTGGGCGAGCCGACCTTCGCCGCGCTGCCGCCGGTAACCGAATGGGCCGAACGCGAGCTGTTCGTCGGCGACACCTGCCATATCGACGTGATCGACCGCCACGGCAACATGGTGGCGGCCACGCCCTCGGGCGGCTGGCTGTCGTCGAGCCCGACGATTCCGTCGCTCGGCTTCGCGCTCAACACGCGCCTGCAGATGACGTGGCTCGAACCGGGCCTGCCCAACACGCTGGCGCCGGGCAAGCGGCCCTGCACCACGCTGTCGCCGTCACTGGCGATGCGCGACGGCGAGCCCTACATGGTGTTCGGCACGCCCGGCGGCGACCAGCAGGACCAGTGGTCGTTGGCATTCTTCATGCGCCACGCGGTGCATGGCATGAACCTGCAGGAATCCATCGACGCGCCCGCCTGGCATATCGACCACTTCCCGCAGTCGTTCTGGCCGCGCCAGACCACACTGAACCGCATCACCGTCGAATCGCGCTTTCCCGCTGCCACGATCGAAGCGCTGCGTGCCCGTGGGCACGAGGTTCGCGTCGGTGATGACTGGTCGGAGGGCCGCATGTCGGCATGCACACGCGAGCGCGATGCCAGAGGGCGGCTCGTGCTGCGCGCCGGCGCCAACGCGCGCGGCATGCAGGGCTATGCCGTCGGCCGCTGATACACACACGACATTACCGAAGACCGAGACAGAAACAGAAACCGAAGGGGGTTGGAGATGAAGTCCGAGATGAAGTCCGTATTGAGAAGCCTGCTGTGCGGTGCCGCCGCATTGACGATGTCGTTTGCGAACCTGGCCAGCGCGGCCGATGCCTGGCCGACCAAGCCGATCACGCTCATCGTGCCGTGGGCGGCGGGTGGTTCGACGGATATCCTGGCGCGCACGCTGTCCGAGCAGTTGACCAAGTCGCTCGGCCAGCCGGTCATCGTCGACAACCGGCCGGGTGCTTCCGGCAACATCGGTTCGGCAATGGTGGCACGCGCGAAGCCGGACGGCTACACGCTGCTGATCGGCTCGATGAGCACGCACGCGATGAACCCGGCGTTGATGCCGAACATGCCGTTCAAGGGTGTGGATGATTTCACGCCGCTGGGATTGCTGGCCTATGTGACCAACACGATGGTCGTGAACGCGTCCGTGCCGGTGCACAACGTCAAGGAACTGATCGCGTACGCGAAGGCCAATCCGGGCAAGGTCGCCTACGCCAGCGCGGGCCCCGGCTCCACCAATCATCTGAGCGCGGTGTTGTTCGAGAAGATGGCCGGCGTGCAGTTGCTGCATGTGCCGTACAAGGGTGGCGCGCCGGCCGTGGTCGATACGGTGGCGGGCCAGACGCAATTGCTGTTCTCGGCGGGTACCCAGACGCTGACGCACGTGAAGTCCGGCAAGCTGCGCCTGCTGGCCGTGACCGAAGCCAAGCGCTCCCCGCTGCTGCCCAATGTGCCAACGGTGGGCGAGACCCTGCCCGGCTACGAGCTTTCGGTCTGGTACGGCGCCTTTGGCCCGAAGAACATGCCTGCGGAACTGGTGACGCGCTTGAACAACGAGATCAACCGCGCGATGGCGCTGCCCGACGTCAAGGCCAAGATGGAGTCGATCGGCGTCGAGACGGCGACGTCCACCCCGCAGGAATTCGGCAAGATCCTGCGCCGCGATGCGGACCGCTACGGCAAGCTGATCCGCGAACTCGGCATCCAGGGCGAATGATGGTGGACGCGGCGAACATGACATTGCCGATGCATTGGCAGGCACAACTGAATGCACTGCTGGACCGCCTGCGCGATGCGGCCACGCCGCAGGGCGCGATGGATGCCGTTGGGCAGGCCACGCTGGCGATGGTCGGCCCCGGCCTGCTGACGATCAACGCATGGCACGTGAGGACGGGCGAGATCGAACGGCTATGGTCGTCGGACTCGGCGGCCTATCCGGTGGGCGGCAAGAAGATCAAGGGCGATACGGCCTGGACGCGCCAGTTGCTGGTGCGCGGGGAGGTCTTCGTCGGTGAGGGTGACGAGGCGCTGGCAGCGGTGTTCGACGACATCGCCGTGATTCGTGGCCTTGGCCTGAACGGTGTGGTCAACGTGCCGCTGAGCCGGCGCGGCGCGGTGATCGGTACGTTCAACTATCTGGCGGATGTGCAGGCGTGGACGGCCGATGAGATTACTGCGCTGCGGCTGCTGGGGCAGCTTGTGGCGCCGGCTGTCGTTGAAGTGATTGCCGGTTGAAGGGCCGACCCCGCTTCTATTCCGTCGTGCTCGCGCTCCAGAACGCCTGACTGACCACGCTGGTGCCGCCGAGTCGGGCGACGCTCGCGTCGAGCGCGTCGCCGTCCGCCGAGGTGGCCACCAGTGCTGCCTCGATTTCCACATCCTGATCACCGAACGCGCGGACCTCCAAGTCGCGCGATTGTGGCACAGGCACTGCGCTCCCTGACACCCGTCGGGGTTTCATGTTCCTGTCATGAAGCTGGATCTCCGGGCCAGACGCCAGTCCGCAGCGCCTGCGGCGATTCGCCGCCGGGCATGAAATCCCAGCGCAGCGGCAGCGCCCGATCGCGGCGCACGATCTGCTGGGGGAAAAAGCGCCACAGCCGCTCCGCACCCTCGACAGTGCCGATCTCGGGCGAATCGGTGATGACCTCGGCGCGGCCCGTCATCTGCAGCAGGTCGCCGGTCGGATAGCTGACGAACACCAGTCCCGCCACCGGATTCACCAGCATGTTGCCAAGCGTATTGAAGAACGTATTGCCGGGGAAGTCCGGAATCGTCAGGCTGCCATCGGCATCCACGCGCACGAAGCCGGGTCGGCCGCCACGATGGGATACATCCACCTGGCGTCCCCCCGGCAGATCCACATAAGTCGCGACGAAGAACGAATCGGCATGGCGGATCAACGTCCGCGCCCGAGCATCGAGTGCGGTCAGGATCTGGGGCGCGACGGTGCCTGGCGTCGCGGGGTCACGCGTGACCACGAACTCGCGCTTCTGAATGTACTGCGGGCAGTTGCCGAAGCTTTGTCCCACCGTCACGCCAAAGCCGCGCGCGTCATCGCGGTGCACAGTGCCGTTCAGCCGGTTGCGGCGGCGGGTCATTGGGTCAAGGCCGAGCAGTGCGATGGCGTTGCCGTCTTCCATACCACTGTCGGCGGGATCATCGGCATCGCGCGGGCTCGCGACTTCCAGCAGGTACGGATTGGGCGATTGGAGGAAGTCGGGCTGTCCCGCGCGCAGGGTGGCCCAGACGTGGCCGTCCGGGGCCACGGCGCCGATGACGACGGAAGGCAGCATCGCGAAGAATTCGCGATGCTGGTCGGACATGTAATCACGCACCACGCGCGGACCCACTTCGGCCAGACGCTCTTCCACGCCGGCCCGGGATTGCAGGATGCGCTCGCCGGTATGCCAGGGCGTGCCGGGCAGCAGCGCCGCATGGGGGGCAGGTTGACGGTTCATGGTGCGCTCCAGGTGGTGACTTGTCGGGCAGGCGATTTCAGGCAGGCGGATTCAGGCTGGCGATTTCAGGCTTCGAGCCCCACCGGGCTTTTCACAATCGGCACGAAGCCCGGCAGGGCCTCCACGCGAGCCAGCCATTGGCGCACTTTGCCGTAGTCCCGCAGATCGACAAAGCCCTCCGGCGCCCGCGCGGTGTAGCTGTAGAGCGCCACGTCTGCAATCGTTGGATGATCGGCGGCGATCCATGGACGATCGGCCAGCGCATCGTCCATGCGCTTGAGCACGACGTGGGCCCGCGCGACAGCATCATCCAGATCGTACGGCGCGTTGAACAGCGTGGCGATGCGCGCGCGGGCAGGTCCGAAGGCAATGTCGCCCGCGGCGACCGACAGCCAGCGTTGCACAGCCGCTGCCGTCGCCGGTGCTTCGGGCAGCCAGTCGGTGCGGCCAAGCTTCTTGCTCAGGTAGACCAGGATCGCGTTCGAATCGGGCACGACCGTTTCGCCATCGACCAGCACCGGGATCTGGCCAAACGGATTCAGCCGCAGGAACTCGGGCGATTTGTGCGCGCCGGTCATCAGGTCCACTTCGATCAGTTCCGCCGGCTGGCCGAGCAGGGACAGGAGCAGCTGTGCGCGGTGGGCGTGGCCGGAAAGCGGGTGCACATAGAGTTTCATGGTCGGGACGTCCTTGGATGCGATGGTTCGGCGCCACGGCAAATGCCGGGTTCGCATCAAATATAGGGACGTCCCGTGCCACGAAAAACGGCCGGGGGAAGAAGTGACTCTTGCGGATTCGAGAAGAATCCGCGGAGAACCCGACGATGGGGCGTCCTACGGATTCAGCGACGCCGTGCCGCGCAGCGTATCAACGGCCAGATCGATGAAGGCGCGCACCTTGTGCATGGCATGGCGGCCTTCGCGATGGATCACGTGGATCGGCAGCGGCGGTTGCTCGAATGTATCGAGCACGATGCGCAGCTTGCCGTCGCGGACTTCGTCGGCGATCTGGTAAGAGAGTACCGCCGCCAGCCCGAAGCCCGCAACCGCCGCGCCAATGGCCGAGTCGTTGGTCGAGGTGGCCAGGCGCGGCGTCAGGCGCGTGGGCGCGGTCTCTCCATCGCGCATGAAGCGCCATTCGGGCAGGGTGGAGATACCCGTGGTCTGGATGACGGTGTGGTGGGCAAGATCGTCGGGCGTGGCTGGCGTGCCGAACCGGGCCAGATAGTCAGGCGCGGCGCAGACCACGCGGCGGACCCGACCGACCGGGATGGCCTGTAACGACGAACTGGGCAGTGGGCCGATGCGGACCCCGACGTCGATGCCTTCCTCGACAAAATTGACGTTGCGGTCGATCAACAGGCATTCGGCATCGACTTCCGGATAGCGTCGCAGATACTCGACCACGATCGGCGTGACGAACCGACGGCCGAACAGGACCGAAGCCGTGATCGACAGCTTGCCGCGCGGCGCGGCATGGGCGCCCGTGGTGGCAAGCTCGGCTTCCTCGATCTCGGCCAGGATGCGGCGGCAGTTTTCGTAGTAGGTGGCGCCGGTTGCCGTCGGGCGCACCAGCCGCGTGGTGCGCGTGAGCAGGCGCACGCCCAGGTGTGTCTCCAGCTCGGTGATGACCCGGCTGACCACCGAGAGCGACACGTCGAGCTTCCGGGCCGCGGGCGTAAAACCCCCCGTATCCACCACGGTTACGAACGTCTTCATGGCCTGCAGGCGATCCACCGTCGTTCTCCGTCAGGCGGCGGGGCCGTTGCTGCCGATATCGCCGTTCTCGTCGATACCGTGGGCGTTCAGGTCCCAACAGGCGATGAACAGCGCGGCGATCAGCGGCCCAATGACGAAGCCGTTGAGCCCGAACAGCGCCATGCCGCCGAGCGTGGAGATCAGCACCACGTAGTCCGGCATCTGGGTGTCCTTGCCAACCAGGATCGGGCGCAGCACGTTGTCGACCATGCCGATCACCAGCACGCCGAACCCAATCAGCACCAGGCCCGTGACCGTCGATCCGGTCAGCAGAAAGTAGACCGCGACGGGCGCCCAGATCAGACCTGCGCCCACGGCGGGCAGCAGTGACAGGAACGCCATGATCACGCCCCAGAGCAGCGCGCCCTGGATACCAAGGACCGCGAAGATGCCGCCGCCGAGTGTCCCCTGCACAAGTGCCACAGCCACGTTGCCCTTCACGGTGGCGCGTACCACGGTGGTGAACTTCTGGATCAGGTGCTGCTTGTACAAATCGCTGAGCGGCACGGCCGTGCGGATCTTGCGGGACAGCCGCGGGCCGTCGCGCAGCAGGAAGAACAGCAGGTACAGCATGATGCCGAAGCTGATCACGAACTGGGCCGTATTCTGGCCGATGCTCAGTGCCCGCGTGGCCACGAACTGGCTGGCCTGCAACGCGCTGGCGCTCAGCTTTTCCTGCAAGTCCGCGATGCTGGTCAGATCCACCTTCGCCAGCAGCGTGCGCACGTAGGGCGGCAGGGCGTCCACGGCGCGCTGAAAGTACACGCCGAAATTCAGTTGGCCCGAGCGGATGCTGTCGTAGAGACTGACGCCTTGGTTGATCAGCGAGGCGGTGATGATCGTCAGCGGCAGGATGACCAGCACTAGCACGAGCAGCAGCGTGAGCAGCGCGGCCACATTGTTGCGCCCACGCAGCCCGGCCGTCAGGCGCCGTTGCAGCGGGGCGAAGATGATGGCGAGGACGGCGCCCCAGAAAACAGCGCCATAGAAGGGCAGCAGAATCCAGAAGAACGCGATGGAGACCGCCGCGAGCAACAACAGGAACGTCTTGTGATACAGACCGGGTGATTCGGCCATGGTGGAATCCTTAAGCGCAAGCCAGCAGCCATTCTACGATGCCGTGAGGTCGCCACCCGTGACATGTGCCCAGGTGTGGCCGCACGGCCGTGAATGGCGCTATTTGCGCTGTCCGGGTTCCGCTACCGACCGGGCGGCCGCCAGATTGGCGGCGATCCGGCCGGCGGTCTGCGAATCCGGGGGCAGCAGCCGGTACAGGTGCTCCCAGTAGGCGATCGCGCCGGCCTTGTCGCCGCGTTCGGCCGCGGCGCTGGCGGCCAGCGCCAGCCCCTTCGGGTCGTCGGGGTCGAGCCGCAGCGCGGCGTCGATCTGTGCCATCGCCGGGCCTTCCAGCGATCCGCCGTTGACGCTCGCCAGCACGTCCGCGTAGTCGGAACGCAGCGACGCCACCTCCGGCTCCAGCGCCACGGCGCGGGCGAATGCTTCCGCCGCGTCGTCGTTGCGTTCGAGCACGGTGTACGAACGCCCCAGCATGACCCAGCCCTCGGCGTCGTTCGGATTCTTGCGCAGGCGCGCGGCGAGCTGGTCGACCATGTCCTCGACGCGGGCCGCCGCCAAGGTGACCTCGCCATCGGGGCCGTGAGGTCCATCGTGCGCCACCGCCGATCCGAGCAGCGATACTGGCGAGCCCAGGTGCAGATACAGCGCGACGGCCACCGGTGGCAACACGGTAAACAGCATCGCATTGGTCAGCAGCGACTGGCGGCGCGCGGGCGATTGCATGTCCCGCTCCGTCTCCTCCACGGCATTGCCTGCGGCCATCTGGCGGCGCCTGCCGCGCCAGAGCCAGGCCAGCACCGCCACGAGCAGGAGGAACGGGCCGAGCCACAGCAGCCACGTCTGCGGCTTGAACGGCGGCTTGTAGAGCACGAAGTCGCCGTAGCGCTGCACCAGATAGGTCTTGATCGCGTCGTCGCTGGCCCCTTGCGCCATCTGGGCCCGGATCTGGCGGCGCAGGTCGACGGCCAGGTCGGCGTTCGAATCGGCCAGTGTCTGGTTCTGGCAGACCAGGCACCGAAGCTGCGAGGAGAGCGCCAGCACGCGCGCGTCGAGTTCCGCATCCGTCAGCGCGAATGCCGCCCCGGTATGGAGCGCGATCAGCAGCGTCAGCGTGGAGAGCCAGGTTCTAGGCACGACTGCCCCCGTTTTCGAGCGATTTCAGGAGTGGCAGCAGCTTCTGTTCGAGGACCTGCTGCGTGACCGGGCCGACCTGGCGATAGCGCACCACGCCCGCTGCGTCGATGATGAAGGTCTCTGGCACGCCGTACACGCCAAGGTCGATGCCGACGCGGCCATCCGCATCGACGGCCGAGGCCTTGTAGGGGTCGCCCATCCGTTGCAGCCACTCCAGTGCTGCGCCGCGCGTGTCCTTGTAGTTCAGGCCATAGAGCGGCACCTGCGTTTGCCCGGCCATGCCGAGCAGGACCGGATGCTCGGCGCGGCACGCGGTGCACCAGGACGCCCAGACATTCAACACCCAGACCTTGCCGCGCAGGCTGGCCGGGTCGAATTTTTGCGCATTGGCGTTTGCAGAGGTCTCGAGTACCGGCAGCACGAATGCGGGCGCAGGCTTGCCCACCAGCGAAGAAGGCAGCTCGCGCGGATCGTGGCGCAACCCCGCCGCCAGGGCGATCACGATCGCCAGGAATACGCCCAATGGAAGCAGGAAGCGCATCATGCTTCGGACTCCTTGCCAGCAGGCAGCGTCAGCGGTGGCGTGGCGGGCCGGGCCCCCGCATCGTCATTGGCCGTGACCGCAGACGTGACCGCTGCCGCCGGATGGCGCGCGCGATATCGGCGGTCGCTGGCGGCAAGGAGTCCGCCCAGCGCCATCAACGCGCAGCCGCCCCAGACCCACGAGACGAAGGGCTTCACGTAGACCCGCAGCGCCCAGCGGGCATCGGCGGACGTGGCATCCGACGAATCGCCGAGCGCCACATAGAGATCGCGTGCGAGCCCGGTGTCGATGGCGGCCTCGGTGGTCGGCATGTCCTGGCTGCGGTAGACGCGCCGCTCGGTGGCGAGCGTGGTGACCGGACGGCCTTGCCGCGTCACCGTGACCGTGCCCCGCAGCGCGTCGTAGTTCGGTCCCCTGACCGGCGCCACGCCGTCGAAGCGGAAATCGTAGCCGCCCACCGCGACCGAATCGCCCACGCGCATCGACAACTCGCGCACGCTCTCCTGGCTCTTGACCAGCGTGACGCCGGTGATGAACACGCCCACGCCGATGTGGGCCAGCAACATGCCGTAGTAGCCGGCCGGCAACTGGCGCAGGCCGGAGCGCCAGTCCCGCGCGTGCCGCATCTGCGTGGCCAGGCTGGCCAGCCCGCTCATTGCGCACCACGCGGCCAGCGTGAGGCCGAGCCCGGTCATGGCGGAGCTGTTGCGCAGCACGGCCAGCAGCCCAAGCGCGATGACCACACTTGCCACGGCCGCCCAGCGCAGTCGCCTGGCCATGTCGGGCAGGTCGCTGCGTCCCCAGCGTGCCAGCGGGGCGGCACCCATCAGCAGCACGGCGGGGGCCATCAGCGGCACGAACACCTCTTCGAAGTACTCGGGGCCGACCGATACCTTGCCGAGATCCAGCACGTCCAGCAGCAGCGGATACAGCGTGCCGAGCAGCACCGCCGAGGCGGCCACGGCCAGCAGCACGTTATTGGCCAGCAGGAAAGATTCGCGCGAGGTCAGGTTGAAATCGGTGCGCTGGGTCAGCCGGGGCGCGCGCCACGCGAATAGCGCGAGCGCCAGCCCCGTGACCAGTCCCAGCAACGTCAGGATGAAGATGCCGCGCCGAGGATCCACCGCGAACGCGTGGACCGAGGTGAGCACGCCAGAGCGGACCAGGAACGTGCCGAGCAGGCTCAGCGAGAACGTGAAGATCGCCAGTAGAGCGGTCCAGGCGCGGAACGCGCCGCGCTTCTCGGTGACCGCCAGCGAGTGGATCAGCGCGGTGCCGGCCAGCCAGGGCATGAACGACGCGTTCTCCACCGGGTCCCAGAACCACCAGCCGCCCCAGCCCAGTTCGTAGTAGGCCCACATGCTGCCCATCGCAATACCGATGGTCAGGAACATCCAGGCCAGGATCGTCCACGGGCGCGACCAGCGTGCCCAGGCCGCGTCGAGTCGTCCTTCGAGCAAGGCCGCCACCGCGAATGAGAACGCCACCGCGAAGCCGACGTAGCCCATGTACAGGAATGGCGGATGGAACACCATGCCGGGGTCCTGCAGCAGTGGATTGAGGTCGCGCCCCTCCATCGCGCGGGGCAACAGACGCAGGAACGGATTCGAGGCGAACAGCACGAACAGCAGCAGTCCGGTGCTGATGCCCCCCATCACGCCAAGCACGCGGGCGACGAACGCCAGTGGCAGGCGGCGGCTGAAGCCAGCCACGGCCATTGCCCACAGCGCCAGCATCAGCGACCACAGCAGCATCGATCCCTCATGGCCGCCCCATACCGCCGCCATGCGGTAGATCAGTGGCAGCGCGCTGTTAGAGTTCGCCGCCACATAGAGCACGCTGAAGTCGTTGTCGACGAAGGCGTATGTCAGCGAGAGGTAGGCCGCGATCAGCAGCGTGCCATGCAGGAAGGCGGCGGGCCGTGCAAGGCACATCCAGGCAACATTGCCGCGCGCCGCGCCCACCATCGGCAGCGTTGCCAGCACCAGCGCCACGAGCATGGCCAGGATCAATGCGAAGTGGCCCAGTTCCGGATTCATCGCGTTTTTTCCGTGGGGTTGTCCGATGCGGCGCGTTTGAGCGCGTCGGCGGCTTCGGGCGGCATGTAGTTCTCGTCATGCTTGGCCAGGATTTCGCTGGCGACGAACGTGCCGTCGCGATCGAGTGCCCCGCGTGCCACCACGCCCTTGCCCTCGCGGAACAGGTCCGGCAGCAGGCCACGGTAGACCACGGGTATGTCGTGCCGTGTATCGGTCACGACGAAGCGGATCGTCAGGTTTTCTGGATCGCGCTTCAGCGAGCCGGGGGCGACCAGGCCGCCGAGACGAAAATTGCGTGACGCCGGCGCTTCGTGCGCGGCCACCTGGGTCGGGCTGAAGAAGAAGACGAGATTGGAGCGAAACGCATTCAGTACGAATGCCAGTGCCGTGCCGCCGCAAAGCAGCGCGGCCAGCAGCAGACCGAGGCGACGTTGCCTGCGCGTCATCGGCGCGACCGTGCCCGCAGGCTGTTGCGGCGCCGCGCGCGGAGCAGGATCAGTTCCGCGGCGATTAGCACAAAGGTCATGCCGAAGGCGCTTGCGATATAGCCGGCGTGTCCGGCCAGCATGTCGAGATTCAGCGTGCTCATGGCATGGTCTCCAGGGTGCCGGTGTCGATCTCGCCGCGCTCGCGCAGGATGCAGCGCAGGCGCACCAGCGCCACGCCGATCGCGTATAGCCAGCAGGCCACCGTCATCGTCAACATGCCGGCCAGCATCGTGGCCGCCATGGTTGGCGCGGCGGTCAGGCTGACCGATGCGCCCTGGTGCAGCGTGTTCCACCACTGCACGGAAAAGTAGATCACTGGCACATTCGCCACGCCGACCAACGCCAGCACGGCGCAGGCGCGCTCGGCGCGACGGGGCTCGTCGATGGCCGCCTCCAGCGCCATGTAGCCGAGGTAGAGGAACAGCAGGATCAGCTCCGACGTCAGCCGTGCGTCCCAGACCCAGTACGTGCCCCACGTGGGTTTGCCCCAGAGTGCCCCGGTCCACAGCGCGATGACCGTGAACATCGCGCCCGTGGGCGCCAGCGCCGACGCCATCATCGAGGACAGCCGCGTGCGCAGCACCAGCGCCAGCGCACACCAGCCCGCCATGACCACGTAGATGAACATCGACATCCACGCTGCCGGCACGTGGATGAAGATGATCCGGTAGACCTCGCCCTGCTGGGCATCGGTGGGCGCCACCACGAATCCGAGGTACAGGCCGAGGGCCAGGAACAGCGCCGCAACGGCGAAACACCAGGGCGCAAGCCGTCCCGCGAGCGGGTAGAAGCGCACTGGCGCGGCAAAGGCCAGCCAGCGCGCCCGCGCGGTGCGTGGCGAACGGGCGTTGGCGTCGAGGGAAATGTCGCGCTGCATCGTGTTACTCCATGGCGATGCGCAAGCCTGCCGCCGTGGCCAGCGGACACAGGAACAGCGATAGCGCCAGGCAGGCCCCGAGTAGCGAAAATTGCGGGATCACGTCGAGTCCGGCATCGGCCGCCGCGCCCGCGCTGGCGCCGAACACCAGCACAGGAATTGACAGCGGCAGCACCAGGATGCACAACAGCACGGCGCCACCGCGTACGCCCAGCGTCAATGCCGCGCCAACGGCGCCGATCAGGCTAAGTGCAGGGGTTCCCACCAGCAGCGAGGCCGACAGCAGCAGCGCGGAGCCGGCCGGCAGGCTGTATTGCTGGGCCAGCAGCGGCGTCAGCACGAGCAGCGGCAGGCCGCTGGTCAGCCAGTGCGCGCCGATCTTGGCCAGCACGAGCAAGGCCAGCGGGTGGGGTGACAGCAGGAACTGGTCGAGACTGCCATCCTCGTGTTCCTGTGTGAACAGCCGCGACAGCGACAGCATCGACGCGAGCAGTGCCGACACCCACAGGATGCCCGGCGCCAGCGCGCGCAATTGCTGCGGGTCCGGGCCGATGGCCAGCGGAAAGAGGCTCGTGGCGATGACGAAGAAGACCAGGCTGGAAAGCAGCCCGGTGCGCCGCCGCCATGCGATCGACAGGTCGTGCGCGATGATCGTGCCGATGGCCTGGATCATGGCGAACCCGCGTCTGTGGCGAGATCGAGCACCGCACCCTCGGCGGGCAGCCGCTGATGCGTGGCGACCACGGCGATGCCGCCCCGCTGCAGGTGCTCGGCGAGCAGCGTGTGGAAGCAGTCGGTCGATGCGTCGTCGAGCGAAGTCAGCGGTTCATCGAGCAGCCATAGCGCGCGTGGCGTCAGCGCCAGCCGGGACAGCGCCACGCGGCGGCGCTGTCCTTGCGAGAGCGTGCGCGCCGGGGCATCGGCGACACGATCGAGACCGAACCGGGCAAGAGCATGGTGCATGGCATCCGCATCGGGCTGCTGGCCAGCCATGCGAGCGGCGAACTGAAGATTCTCGAAAGCGGACAGGTCGGGGTAGATGCCGTTGACGTGGCCGAGGTAGGCAACCTGCGCGAGATAGTCGGGGTCTCCGGCCCGCACCGCGCGGCCTCGCCAGTACAGGTCGCCCTCGGCGGGTGGCATCAGGCTGGACAACACGCGTAGCAGGCTGGTCTTGCCAGCACCGTTCGGGCCCATCACCTGCAACAGGTCGCCGGGTGCCAGGGAAATGCCGAGGCCACGGAAGATAGCGCAATGGCCGCGCCGGACGCCAAGCTCGCGGGCCTCCAGTACCGCGTCGGCCATAGGCTATTGCTCCTCGGCCTTGGAGATGTCAGGCAGATGGTGGGCGATCCCCTTGTGGCAATCGATGCAGGTCTTTTCCTTGTTGGCCAGATAGGTCGAGTGCATGGCCTGCGCGCGCGGGCTCTGGCGCGTGAAGTCCATCGACTGGTAGTCGTGGCAATTGCGGCATTCGAGCGAATCGTTGGCCTTGAAGCGGGCCCATTCGTGCTGCGCCAGCTCCAGCCGGTGCGCCTGGAACTTCTCGCGCGTGTCCACGGTACCGAAGATCTTGGCCCAGACTTCCTTCGACGCCTGCATCTTGCGCGCCATCTTGTCGGTCCAGTTGTGCGGCACGTGGCAGTCCGAGCATTTGGCGCGCACGCCGCTGCGGTTGGTGAAGTGGATCGTGCCCTGCAGTTCCTGGTAGACGTTGTCGCGCATCTCGTGGCAGCCGGTGCAGAATTGCTCGGTGTTGGTGAGTTCCAGCGCCGTGTTGAACGCGCCCCAGAACACCACGCCGGCGATGAAGCCGCCCAGGGTCAGGAATCCCAGGCTGAAGTAGGCACTGGGGCGGTTGATGGTATGCCAGTAGCGCTTGATCAGGTCCCACATGATCGGTCACCGTCGCCTGGTTATTTGGCACCCTTGGTGCCGCCACTGCGTTTGAGGATCGCCTCCACATCGACGAACGTGTTGTTCACCAGTGGCTTGGCGTCGGCCTGCGGCACGTGGCATTGCGTGCAGAAGTAGCGCCGTGGCGAGATCTCGGCCAGCACGTTGTTGTCACGATCCATGTAGTGCGTGATGCTGACCGGGATGGCCTGCGTTTCCTCCGTGCGCGTGCGCGCGTGGCAGAACATGCAGCGGTTGAAGTCCTTGTCGAGCTGGTAGCTGTCGATCTTGTGGGGGATCGTCGGCGGTTGCATCGTGTAGTTGCGGGTACGGCGGATGTCCTTGTTCTCGGTCGGGAACAGTATTGGCGGCGAGGTCTCGTTGGCCACCGGCGTGGGGCCACGCATCGAGTCCACCAGGCCCTGCGCGCGCGCCAGCGGCACGCTGAGCAGCATGACCACCAGCATGAGGACCAGCAGGGGCAGGGGGACCCAGGATCGGCTTGGCAACATGGCGTGTCCTCCTGTACTCATACCTTGACGATCTTGACCGCGCACTTCTTGAAGTCGGTCTGCAGCGAGATCGGGCAGGTGGCGTCGAGCGTGACCTTGTTGATCAGCTGGCTGGCATCGAACCAGGGCACGAATACCAGACCGCGAGGCGGCGCGTCGCGTCCGCGGGTTTCGATGCGCGTGCGCATACGGCCGCGACGCGAGACCACTTCCACTTCCACCCCGCGCCGCAGCCCCAGTGCCTTGGCGTCTTCCGGATGCATGAAGCACACCGCGTTCGGGAAGGCGCGGTACAGCTCCGGCACGCGCCGTGTCATCGAGCCGGAGTGCCAGTGTTCGAGCACGCGGCCCGTGGCCAGCCAGAACGGGTATTCCTTGTCCGGGGACTCGGCCGGCGGCTCGTAGGGCAGCGCGTAGATCACGGCCTTGCCGTCCGGGTTGCCGTAGAACTGGAAGCCGGTACCCGCCTTCACGTACGGGTCCGAGCCTTCGCGATAGCGCCAGCGCGTTTCCTTGCCGTTGACCACCGGCCAGCGCAAGCCGCGTGCCTCGTGGTACATGTCGAACGGCGCCAGGTCGTGGCCGTGGCCACGGCCGAAGGTCGCGTATTCCTCGAACAGGCCCTTCTGGACGTAGAAGCCGAAAGCCTTGGACTCGTAGTTGTTGTAGTCGGAGGCGGTTTCCTTGAGCGGGAACTTGTCGACCTGGCCGTTGCGATACAGCACGTCGAAGAGCGTCTTGCCCTTGTACTCGGGTTTCTTCGCGATCAGTTCCGCCGGCCAGACGTCCTCGACCTTGAAGCGCTTCGAGAATTCCATCAACTGCCAGAGATCGGAGCGCGCCTCGCCCGGGGCGTCTACGAGCTGGTGCCAGAACTGCGTGCGGCGTTCCGCGTTACCGTACGCGCCTTCCTTTTCGACCCACATCGCGGTGGGCAGGATCAGGTCGGCCGACAGCGCGGTGACCGTCGGGTAGGCGTCGGAGACGACGATGAAGTTCGTCGGATTGCGGTAGCCGGGCAGGGTCTCCTCCATCATGTTGGCTGCCGCCTGCATGTTGTTGTTGACCTGCACCCAGTACGCGTTGAGCTTGCCGTCCCTGAGCATCCGGTTCTGCAGGACGGCGTGGTAGCCGGGCTTGTCGGGGATAGTCCCCGGCGGCAGCTTCCAGATACGTTCGGCTTCCTCGCGGTGCTTGGGATTGGTGACGACCATGTCGGCCGGCAGCCGGTGCGAGAACGTGCCTACCTCCCGTGCCGTGCCGCAGGCGGATGGCTGCCCTGTCAGCGAGAACGGACTGTTGCCCGGCGTGGCGATCTTGCCCGTCAGCAGGTGGACGTTGTAGGCCATGTTGTTGACCCACGTGCCGCGCGTGTGCTGGTTGAAACCCATGGTCCACAGCGACATGACCTTGAGATTCGGGTCGGCATAAAGCTCGGCCAGTTGCTCGAGCTGCTTCTTGGGCACGCCGGAGAGCTTGCTGACGTAGTCAGCATCGTACTTCGACACGAACTTCGCGAAGTCGTCGAACGTAATCAGCTTGGAGTCGTTCGGGTTGCCGGCGTTCTTGGCCGCCTTCTGGAGCGGATTGTCCGGGCGCAGGCCATAGCCGATATCGGTCACGCCTTCCTTGAACACCGTGTACTTGTTGACGAAGTCCTTGTTGACCTTGTTATTGCGGATGATGTAGTTGGCGATAAAGTTCAGCATCGCCAGGTCGGTCTGGGGCTTGAAGATGACCGGGATATCGGCCAGGTCGAACGAACGATGCGTGAACGTGGACAGCACGGCCACGCGGGTCTTGGGGTGGCTCAGGCGGCGGTCCGTGATGCGTGTCCACAGGATCGGGTGCATCTCCGCCATATTGGAGCCCCACAGCACAAAGACGTCGGCGGCCTCGATGTCGTCATAGCAGCCCATCGGCTCGTCCATGCCGAAGGTGCGCATGAAGCCGGTCACGGCCGACGCCATGCAATGGCGCGCGTTCGGGTCGATGTTGTTGGAGCGGAACCCCGCCTTGTACAGCTTGGAAGCGGCGTAGCCTTCCCATACGGTCCACTGGCCGGAGCCGAACATGCCCACGGCGGTCGGGCCTTTCTCCTTGAGCACGCGCTTGAACTGGGCCTCCATCTCGTCGAAGGCGCGATCCCAGCTGACCGGCGCGAATTCGCCGTTCTTGTCGTACTTGCCGTTTTTCATCCGCAGCAGCGGCTTGGTCAGGCGGTCCTGCCCATACATGATCTTCGACAGGAAGTAGCCCTTCACGCAATTCAGGCCCTTGTTGACCTCGCAAAGCGGGTCGCCCTGAGTGGCCACCACCTTGTTGTCCTTGACCGCGACGGTCACACCGCACCCCGTGCCGCAGAAGCGGCAGGGCGCCTTCGACCATTTCAGTTTCGTGACTTCGCTGTCCGTCACGAAGTTGGCCGCATCCGTCGGCAGCGAGACGCCCGCCACCGAGGCCGTGGCGGCGATGGCTGTCTGCTTGATGAAATCACGGCGCGTGAGTGGCATCGGAGATCTCCTCGTTCATGGCGGCGGCATCTTCGTTGTGCTGGTAGACCAGCGTGGCGGAAAAGACGCCTTCGAGTTGATGCAGACAGGTGAGTTGCGCGGCGATGGCGCGCGAGCTGGGTGCTTCCGCGGTGACGACGATCTTGCCGGCGTCACTGATCGCATGGATCTCCATGCCAGTCATGGCGTCGATGGCCGAGCAGACGGCATCGAGCTTTTCCGGGTTCGCGTACACCATGATGCCGGCGATATGCCACTCTTCGCCGGCCGGCACGGGCACGATGGGAATCGACACTCCTGATGCTGGCATGACGGGGGACTCCAGCTTTTCGGCTGCTCAGGCTAGCTTCGCAGCCTTGTTATGGCACGGGCATTGGACCAAAGGCCAATCCTGCATGGCAATGTTCAATGGGTTGGCGGTCCGCTGATCAGTTGGCTCATCCAGACGATGAAGCCATAGCCGGCCACGACGATGACCGAGAGCACGGGCACCATCACGGCGGTCAGAAACAGGAAGCTGCGCAGTTCTTCCGTTTTGCGCTGGGGATCTTCGACGCTGCCTGATTGCATAGCGGCCTCTGGTTATGTACAGGCTTGCCGGACTTTGCGCCGGTTATGCGTACTTATTAAAGAAACCATTAAGCAAAGTGTCAAGGCGGCCACACGCGGTGGTCACGCCGCTCCGACGGCGGTGGAATATATCAAGACGTGATCTGATTCGTGACCGTGGCCTGCGCGAAGGCGCTGAAGATGGGAAAAGCGTGGTTCTGGTACCTTCGACGGAGATCGCCGTGGCCGCCGCCGGCCCTACCATGCCCATCGCCCGTAAAGCCATGCAAAGCAAAGATCACTGGGAGACCGTCTACGCGACGAAGCCGCCAACAGAGGTCAGTTGGTATCAATCCGCGCCGACCCTGTCGCTCGACCTGATCCGCAAGCTCGATCTGCCAGCGGACGCCACCATCGCCGACATTGGCGGGGGTGCCTCGACGCTGGTCGATCATCTTTTGTCACTGGGATTGCATCGCCTGGTAGTTGTCGACCTTGCCGGCCATGCACTGGCCGCTGCGCGGGACCGTCTGGGTGCACGGGCGGCCGGTGTGCGCTGGATCGTCGGCGATGTCACCACGCCGGTATTGCCGGAAGCGTCCGCCGATCTCTGGCATGACCGTGCTGTGTTTCACTTTCTGACCGCGTCAGAGGATCGCGCGGCGTATGTGGCGCAGGCCAGGCGCGCGGTCCGGCCCGGCGGTCACTTGATCATCGCTACCTTCGCGCTGGACGGGCCCACGCAATGCAGCGGCCTGCCGGTGGTGCGATACGACGTCGCAGGGCTGCGGGCCGAGTTCGCCCCCGCCTTCGATCTCGTCGCGCACACCACGGAGACCCATACAACCCCGGCGGGGCACGCGCAGTCATTCCTGTACTGCCACTTCGTGCCTCATCCTTCGGCCTTGATGCCCGACTGAGCCACGAGCGTCTGCCAGACCTGCTGGTCGCGTCGGAGCAACGCGGCGAACTCCTGCGCCGTCGTGCCTCTGGGCAACATGCCGCTGTCAATCAGCATCTTCGAGCCGGCAGGCGTCTTGATGATCGCCGCAAGCTCGTTCGAGAGCCGCTGCACCAGTGACGCCGGCGTCCGGGCCGGCGCCAACATGCCGATCCAGCCGATGGACTCGAAGCCGCTGAACCCGGCTTCGGCGAACGTCGGTACATTCGGCATCGATGGCACGCGCGACCGGCCTAGTGTTGCCAACACCTTGATCCGGCCGGCATCGCCATAGGTCTTGGCCATCACCGTGGATACGAAGCCTACCGGCAACTGGTTGGCCAGCAGATCGCCGATGGCTGCCGTATCGCCCTTGTAAGCGGCATGGACGATATTGATACCGGCCTTGCGCTTGAGTAGTTCTCCGTACAGATGGCCAGTGGAGCCGACCCCCAGGCTGCCATAGGCGGAGCCGGGATGTTTGCGGGCCCATTCCACGTACTCGGGCAGTGTCCTGGCCGGGGTGGCATCGCTGGCCACCAGGACCTGCGCGGCATCTGCCACGAGCGTGAGTGCCTCGAAGTCGGTCAGCGGGTTGTACAGCGGCTGCGGCTGGATCAGCGGGCTCTGGATCAGGGCGGTGTTCGTGAACAGCAGCGTGCGGCCATCAGGCGCGGCTGTGGCGACAGCGGCGGCGCCGATCATGCCCGCCGCGCCGGGACGGTTGTCGACGATCACGTTGGTCTTCAGCGCGGTACCGAGCTTGTCCGCGATAAAGCGCGTGATCGCATCGGTGGAGCCGCCGGGCGGATAGGGCAAGACGATGCGGATCGGGCCGGTGACGGTCTGCGCCAACGCTGGGCGGTGCAGCGCGAGGCCGCCGAGCATCGCGGCGGAGAGCTTCAACAAGTGGCGTCGCTGGGTGTTCATCGTTGTCTCCAATGGTCTCTTGGTCGTGTCGGGGCGCGGTGGCGGGCTGTCAGCCCACCTCTTGTTCGTCCTGCTCGAACTGTTTCTGCAGTTCCCCCTTCTTGACCTTGCCCGTTGCCGTCATCGGCAACTCGTCCACCACGCGGATCTCGGGCACCTTGTAGGTCGCCATATGCTCGCGGCACCATGCCGTCAGCGCCTCGGCCGACACATCGTCATACCCGGGGCGCAGGCGGATGAATGCCACCGGCACCTGGCCCTTGTCCGGATCGGGACGTGCCACCACGGCAGAGCCGAGTACGGCGGCATGACGTCCGAGCAGGACTTCCAGCTCTGACGGGAATACGCTCATGCCGCGCACCTTGATCATCTCCTTGCGCCGTCCAAGGAAGTGCAGGTAGCCCGCATCGTCATAGGCGCCGATATCGCCTGTCCTGAACCAGCCGTCCCGGAACACCTCCGCATTGGCGTCGGGGCGGCCCCAGTAGCCCTTGAGCAGCGAAGGCGTGGTGACGACAATCTCGCCTTCCTCGCCAACCGGCAGCGTCATGCCGGTTTCGAAGTCGCAGATCTTGATACGCGTGCCCGGCACTGGCAGACCGACGAAGACTGGCCGGCCGTGCAAGTCCATGTCGTCTGTCTGCATCCCCGTGGTGAAGGTGTCGCTCGTGTGCGTCTCCGTCATGCCCCAGGCGCCTTCGGCCACGACGCTGCCGGTCAGCGCGTGCCACTGGCGGCGCAGGTCCACGGTCAGCTTGCGGATGAACGATGCCACGCGCGTATGTTGCAGCGAGCGCATGTCGTGCCGCGCAAGTTCGGGGTGCTGCAGCAGTTCCACAAGGTTGTCGACCACCATGAACGTGCGATTGACGCGGTAGCGATCCACGGCAGACATGACGGCGAGTGGGTCCCAGCGCGCCAGCAGCACCAGCGTGGCGCCGCTGAAGATCGGATAGATCAACCCGAGGTTCTCGCCGGCGATCCAGAACATCGGCAGGAAGTTCAGCATCACGTCGGACGACGGCAGCGTTGCATCCTGGTCTTCGCGCCCGCTGGTGACCGCCAGCGTGGCGGCCGCCGTGTAGATCATGTCGCGCTGGGTATGCATGCAGCCCTTGGGCATACCGGTGGTACCGCCCGTGTAGTTCAGCGCGGCCAATGCGTCGAGATCCACGCTCACGTCGCGCACGTTGCCTGTGCATGTCTGGATGGCCGCCATCAGGTCGATCGTGCCCGCGTGCGCCACTGGCGCGGCGTCGAGTCCAGCCGGAACGGGCAGCGTGGGATGCGCGGGCAGGAATTCGCCGGCCGATGTGCTGAAGACCGTTTCCACGCTGGTTTGCGGCTTCACCGTCATCAGCATCGGCACGAGCGTGTCGAGCGCGATCACCATGGTCGCGCCGGCATCGTTCAGCTCGTAGGCCAGTTCGTGTTCCTTGAACAGCGGATTCACGGGCACATAGACGGCGCCAAGCTTGAGAATCGCGTAGAACACGATATGGAACTGCGGACAGTTGCCCAGCAGTACGGCCACACGATTGCCGGGGCCGATGCCGTGGCCCCGGAGCAGTTCCGCGCAACGCTCGCTCAGGTCGTCGAGTTCGGCGAAGGTGATCTCGCTGCCGTAGTAGACCAACGCCGGCCGCTCAGGCTGGATGCGTGCCCATGCCCGCAGGGTCTCGCCAAGGCTGATCTCGCCGTGTGGATACTGCGGCGAGGTGGGCAGGCCTGCGGGCCAGATGCGGCGATGCCGCGCTTCAAGATCTGCGAAGAAAGCTGCGTCTTCCATCGTGTCTCCAGGAGTATTTGCTCCGCGCTCCGGCATGGCGGGAGCGGAGTCAGGGGGCAGTTCAGTCAATGCGGTGGCTACCACGCATCCACGTAGCGTCGGGGCGCCTCGTCTCGTGGGGCGGCATCGAGGCCGGCCAGCAACCAGCGCCGCGTTTCGGCCGGATCGATGACCGCGTCGATCTCGAGCCCGGCTGCGGCATTGATCGCGTGTCCGCGTTCGTACATCTGCGCCACGAGCTGCTGGTAGAGCGCGTCGCGTTCGGGGCCGGCCGGCAGCGCTTCCAACTCCTTGCGGAAGCCGAGCCGTACCGCCCCTTCCAGTCCCATGCCGCCGAACTCGCCGGTTGGCCAGGAGATGGTGAAGGCCGGCGCGCGGAAGCCGCCTGCAGCCATGGCCATCGCGCCCAGGCCGTAGCCTTTGCGCAGCACCACGGCCATGAACGGCACGCGCACCTTCGCGCCCAGCACGAACAATCGGGACACATGACGGACTTGCGCGCGGGCCTCAATCTCCGGGCCGACCATAAAGCCCGGCGTGTCGATCAGCGAGACGATCGGCAGGCCATGCGTATCGCACAGCTGCATGAATCGCGCGGCCTTGTCCGCGCCGTCTACGTCGATGGCGCCACCCAGGTGGCGCGGGTTGTTGGCGACGATGCCCACGGGTCGGCCTTCGATACGCGCCAGCGCGGTATGCACGCCAGTGCCATAGCCCGCGCGCAATTCGATCACGCTGCCAACGTCGGCAATGCCCTGGATCGCGGCACGGGTGTCGTAGACGCGCAGGCGGTTCTCGGGCACCACGCCGCGCAGCATCAGGGCGTCGGGCGCCTCCCAGTCCTGCGTGCGGCCCTGGAACATCGACAGGTAGTGCTTCGCCGCGCGCACGGCCTCGGCTTCGTCGTCGACAAGCAGGTCGACCACGCCATTCTGGTACTGCACGGCGGCGGGGCCGATGTCCTCCGGGCGATACACGCCAAGGCCGCCGCCTTCGATCATCGCGGGGCCGGCCATGCCGATGTTCGCGTCGCGCGTGGCGATGATCACATCGCTGCAGCCGAGCAGGGCAGCGTTGCCCGCGAAGCACCGGCCAGCGGCGATGCCGATCACCGGCACCTCGCCGCTCAGCGCGGCAAATGCGGCGAAGGACGGTTGGTAGAGGCCAGCGACGGTAGGAAAGTCCACATCGCCGGGGCGTCCGCCGCCGCCTTCCGCGAAGATCACGGTTGGCAGCTTCTGTTCGGCGGCCACCTGCAGGATGCGATCTGTCTTGATGTGATTGCGCTTGCCCTGCGTGCCCGCCAGCACCGTGGCGTCGTACGCCAGCACTGCGCAGCGCGCGCGCTCCGGTGCGAATCGGGTGCCGTTGATGCGGCCGGTGCCGGTGATCAGGCCATCGGCTGGCGTATTGGCGATCAGGTCCTCGGCGCTGCGTCGGCTGGCCTGCGCGGCTACCGCATAGGCGCCGTACTCGACGAAACTGCCTGCGTCGCACAGATCAGCCACGTTCTCGCGCGCGGTGCGCTGGCCGCGCGCATGGCGTTTCGCCACCGCGTCCGGCCGCGCGGCATCATCGAGGAACGCATCGCGATCGCGCACACGTTGCAGATCGGGGCGGATCGCGCGTGGGTCTGCCGCCTCGCTGCGGTGATGCGCGACGCCGGCGTCAGCCACCGGCTCCAGCACGAGCAGGATTTGCCCTTCGACAGTCTGCCCGGTGGCACCGACGCGCACGTCGATCACACGCCCCGCGCACTCGGCCGCGATGGTGTGCTCCATCTTCATCGCGTCGAGGATCGCCACGATCTGGCCCGGTTGCACGATGTCGACTTCCTGGACGCGCATCTCGACCACGCGCCCGTTCATTGGCGCGCGCACTGCAACCAGTCCTTCGTCGATGGCCTCGGCAGTAGCGGTCGGTACAGGCACGGGGGCGGTCTGCGCGATGCCGATGGAAGCCTGTCGCGCGGCGTCACTGGCCGCCACGCGTTGCGCGGCGGTCAGCAGTTCCGGCAGGATCGCCTCGAAGTGACGTGTATGGACATGCTGTGTCGCGAAGTCTTCGCGTGCCACCAGGGCGCGCAGCAGGTCGAGGTTGCTTGGCACGCCGTCAACACGGCATTCACCGAGCGCACGCCGCACGCGCCGCACCACGTCCTCGAAACGGGGTGAAGAAGTGCTTACGATCAGTTTGGCCAGCAGCGAGTCATAGCCAGCTGGCGGCGCGTAGCCGGTATAGCCGTGCGTGTCGACGCGAACATCGGGCCCGGTGGGCGGATCGAAACGTTCGAGCCTTCCGTGCGCCGGGCGCGCCTGGCCCTGCGCATCGGTGGCCTCGGCATTGATGCGTAGCTGAACGGAGAACCCGCGCGCCGCGGGCGGCGCGGCGGGGTCGAGACCCAGGTCGCGCAGGCTCCGGCCATCAGCAAGGCCAAGCTGGAGGGCAACGAGATCGAGACCCGTCACCTGTTCCGTGATGGTGTGCTCTACCTGCAGACGGGGATTGGCTTCGATGAACACGAAGCCGTGGGGCGTGCCGGCGTCGTCGGTCTCCACCAGGAACTCGAACGTGCCCAGGCTGCGGTAGCCGGTGTGCTTTGCGATTCTGCTGGCGGCCTGCACGATGCGGTCGCGCAGGGCGGGTGTCAGCACCGGGCTCGGCGCGATTTCCACCAGTTTCTGGAAGCGCCGCTGTAGCGTGCAATCGCGTTCGCCGAGCGCGATTGTCTCAGTCCCATCGCCGATGATCTGCACTTCAATATGGCGCGCGCGTTCGACCAGCCGCTCGGCATAGATCGCTTCGATGCCGAAGGCGCTGCGGGCCTCCGACTGGCAGCGCGCGTAGGCTTCGGCCAGCGCTTCGGCATCGCGGACGACGCGCATCCCGCGCCCACCGCCGCCGCCCACGGCCTTCAGCACGATGCCATTGCCTTGCTGCGCCGCGAAGAATGCGCGGACGTCGTCGAGCGAAGCGCCACCGGGGGTGGCCGGCATCACCGGGACATCGCACTGCGCGGCCAGCTCGAGCGCGCGGCCCTTGTCGCCGAACAGGGCAAGCTGCTCGGGCGTGGGGCCGACGAACGTGATACCTGCTGCCGCGCATGCCTGCGCGAAGTCGGCACGCTCGCTCAGGAAGCCGTAGCCGGGATGGATTGCATCGCAGCCAGCGGCGCGCGCCGCGCCGAGAATGGCGTCGATGTCGAGATAGGCAGCCGGACCATTGCCGGGCAGCGCGATGGCTTCGTCGGCAAGCTGGCGATGGCGCGATTGAGCGTCGTCGGTGGCGTACACCGCGACAGTGGCAATGCCGAGATCCTGCGCGGCGCGTTGAACCCGCAGCGCGATTTCGCCGCGGTTGGCAATCAGAAGCTTTTTCACTGGCTCGATTCCGTGAGGGATGGATGCGGTACCGCCCGGATGCAAGCCAGAATGTAAGGCGCGTGCGTCAAGCTGCATGCACCCATGGCGCAAGTTTCATGGCGGCCATGCATCGGCTGTATAGCCGCAGCCGCCCTGCGGAATTGCTGCCTTGAGTTGCCTTGAGTTGCCTTCTGCCGCCGCGCCTAGTCGCCTGCGATTCGCTGCGCTGCAGCGATAAAGCGCTGCACATGGCGATCGTCGGTGTCCTGCTGCGTGGCCAGGGCGATGCCGATACGTGCCGCCGGGCGTGGGCTGGACAGGCGCAGAAAGCGCACGCGCCGATTCGTGTAACGCGCCGCCACGCCAGGCACCAGCGCGACGCCCAATCCGCTTTCCACCAGACTGACGATGGTCTGCACCTGCACCGCTTCCTGCGCGATGCGCGGCACAAAACCGGCCTGCTGGCACAGCAGCATCGCCACGGCCTGCAGGTTCGGCACATCGGCACGGGGATGCATGATGAAGGGCTCGTCGGCCAGTGCCTTCAACGCGATGCTCTCCTGCTCGGCAAAGCGCCCGTCGGCCGGCACGGCCGCCACGAACGCGTCGGACTCGAGCGGGGTCAACGTGTAAGGGCCGCTGTTGAGGATGGGAAAGCGTACGAGTCCGGCGTCGAGCTGGCCGTGTTCGATGCGGTCCAGAATCGCGGCCGACGTGGATTCGTGAAGGATCAGGTCGATGCCAGGGTGTGCCGAGCGGAAGGCCGGGATGAGACGGGGAAGCAACGCATAGGTGGCGGAGCCGACAAAACCGATACGCAGCGCGCCGCGTTCCCCAAGCGCCGCAGACACCGCTGCGGCCCGCGCCTGGCCGGCATGGAACAGGGCCCGGCGCGCATCGTTGAGCGCCGCTTCGCCCGCCTGGGTGAGCCGCACGCCGCGCGTGGTGCGTACAAACAGCGGCGTGCCCAGTGATTCCTCCAGCTTGCGGATCGAAATCGACAACGGGGGTTGCGCCATGTGCAGGCGCTCGGCGGCGCGGTGGAAGTTGCCGGTTTCGGCCAGCACGACGAATTGCTGGAGCTGACGTAGATCCATGATGATATCCAGTGAATATCGGTTGCTAAAAATCTAATATTAGACGCAATGGGGCTGGCTGCCTTAATCTTGGCCGATCAATACATCGAATCAATACAACAGGAGACACGGTATGCTGCCTCTGTCCGGCATCCGCGTGGTGGATCTGTCGACCGTGGTGATGGGTCCTTACGCCAGCCAGTGGTTGGCCGATCTTGGCGCGGAAGTCATCAAGGTGGAGACACCCGAAGGTGACTCCACGCGCCGAACCGGCCCGGCGACCGAAGACGGCATGTCCGCGATCTTCCTGGGCGTGAACCGCAGCAAGAAGAGCGTGGTGCTGAACCTGAAGCGCCCGGAGGCGCAGGCGGCGCTGCACCGGCTGCTGGCGTCAGCCGATGTCTTCGTCCACAGCATGCGGCCGCAGAAGCTGGCGAAGCTGGACCTCGATCCTGCCAGCGTCATGGCGCGTCATCCGCAACTAATCTTCGTGAGCCTGCTCGGTTTCGCCGAGGACGGCCCGTACGGTGGCCGTCCCGCGTATGACGACATCATCCAGGGCCTGTGCGGCAATGCGGCGCTGATGGCCGCGCAGACCGGCACCGTGCGTTACTTCCCGACCATCTCGGCAGACAAGACCAGTGGTCTGGTGGCCGCGCTGTCGATCTCGGCCGCGATTGCGGGCCGTGAGCGGCAAGGCGGAAAGGGCTCGATGGTCGAAGTGCCGATGTTCGAATCGATGGTTGCCTTCAATATGGTCGAGCATCTGTACGGGCAGCACTTCGAACCGCCGCGTGGGCCGTCCGGCTATCCGCGCGTGCTGGCGCCGCTGCGCCGGCCATACCAGACCGCGGACGGCTACGTCTGCATGATGCCGTACACCGATGCGCACTGGCGCGACTTCTTCCAGGCGTCGGGGCGCGAGGACCTGGTTGCCGATGCGCGTTTCACCGATATCGCCGCCCGCACGCGCCATATCGAAACGCTCTATGAAATCACTGGCGAACTCGTGCGCGCGCGCAGCACCGCGGACTGGCTGGCTATCTGCGAGCGGCTGCAGATTCCGGTGGCCCGCGTGAACGACCTTCACGAACTCGTTGACGATCCGCACCTGCGCGCGACCGGCTTCTTCGACCAGATCGAAGATCCGTCGATGGGCACGCTGCGCTTTCCCGGCGCGCCAGTGCGCTTCGATGGCGAACGCGCGCGCGCGGCCGTGCCGCCCAGGCTTGGCGAGCATACGCGCGAGATCCTTGCCGCCGCCGGACTTGGCGACGACGAGATCGACCGGTTGCAATCGAATCAGTAGGCCTGCATCCATCACCGAATTCCCGAGGAGACACCATGACGACTTCACAACCGCAACGCCTGGGCCAGGGCTTCTACTGGCAGGACATCCGCGAAGGGCAGGTTTTCGAGACCTTCAGCCGTACCGTTACCGAGACTGATCTGGTCAACTTCATCTCGGTCACCGGGATGCTCGAAGCGATCTTTATCGAAGAAGGTTACGAGGCCGGCGCCATCAAGGGACGTCCGGTGCCCGCCGCGCTGACGTACTCGCTGATCGAGGGCTTCATCCTGCAGACGATGATCCAGGGTACCGGGCTGGCGATGCTCGAGCTGACGCAGAAGATCCTCGGTCCGGTGGTGGTGGGCGACACGATCCACGCCAGGATCACCGTGACTGGCATTCGTCCGACGTCGAAGAGCGGCCGCGCCGTGGTGGATTCGTCGATCGAGGTGCTCAACCAGCGTAACGAGCTGGTCATGACGTACACGGCGCGACGCCTGCTGGCGGGCCGCTGATCCGGTGGCGTAGCCGCTTTCGCCGTACTTGCCGTACTTTCTGGAGGAGACAACCATCATGCCGACACAGAGCAAAGAAGCCGGGCATTCCATTCGTTCGATTCTGCTTGCCGGCTGCGCCTTCGCGCTGACGGCTGCTGTCGCGCCGGCCATGGCGGGCGAGTTTCCGGATCATCCGATCCGGCTCGTCGTGCCGTTCCCGCCCGGCGGACCTACCGATCTGGTGTCGCGCGTGATTGCGCGGAAGATGTCCGAGGAGATCGGGCAACAGGTCATCGTCGACAACCGGCCTGGCGCCAACGGCAATATCGCCGGCGAGATGGTGGCCAAGTCGCCGGCCGACGGCTACACGGTGCTGTACAACACGTCGTCGATCGCGTTGAGCCCGGCGCTGTACAAGAAGCTGCCGTATGACGTGAAGCGTGACTTCGCGCCGGTGGCGATGACCGCGATGGTGCCGCTCGTGCTGGAAGTCAACGCGCAGGTGCCGGTGCGCACCGTGCCGGAGTTCGTTGCCTGGCTGAAGGCCAATCCGGGCAAGATGACCTATGGTTCGGCGGGCAACGGCAACGTCACGCATCTGGCGGCGTTCCTGTTCCTGCAGGCCAACGGGCTCGATGCCGCCCACGCGCCGTACAAAGGTAGCGCGCCGGCACTGACCGATCTGGCCAGCGGGCAGGTGCAGTTCATGACCGACACCATCAACTCGTCGCTGCCGTTTATCCGCGACAAGCGGATGCGCGCGCTAGCCGTCACCAGCAGCGCGCGCAGTTCGCAACTCCCGGACGTGCCGACGCTGGCCGAATCCGGCATGCATGGGTTCGAAGTGGGCGCGTGGCAGGGCATGATGGTGCCCGCGAAGACCTCGCCGGAGATCATCAAGAAGCTCAACAGCGCGGCGCTGAAGGCGCTTGCGGCGCCCGATGTGCGTGCCAGCCTGGCGCAGCAGGGCGCGGAGGTGCGGGCGTCGAGCCCGGAGGCCTATGCGAAGTATGTGGCGTCGGAAATCGACCGTTGGCACAAAGTGGTCAAGGACACCGGCGTGACGCTGGATTGAAGAGGCATCAGGCGCTCACCGGGCGCTTACGGAGGTACCGTTTTGAGTTCACTGTTTGGCGCGTTCTCGCTGACATCCCTGCCGCCTGAGGCGTTGGCGTTCCGGCGCGAGGTGAAGGCATTCCTGGCCGAGCATCTGCCGGATCTTCCCGCCGATGTTCGCGCGCGATCGTGGATGGGATTCGACGCCGCGTTCAGCCGCGCGCTTGCGCAGCGTGGGTGGGTCGGCGTCACGCTGCCGGCGCGGTTCGGTGGCGCGGGGCTCGATGCGTTCTCGCGTTTCGTGCTGGTGGAGGAACTGCTTGCCTGCGGCGCGCCGGTTTCCGCGCACTGGATTGCCGATCGCCAGAGTGGCCCGTTGATCCTGCGCTACGGCAGCGATGCGCAACGCGAGTTCTATCTGCCGCGTATCTGCCGGGGCGAGGCCTTCTTCTGCATTGGCATGAGCGAGCCCAATTCGGGGTCCGATCTGGCCAGCGTGGCCACGCGTGCGGTGCCACAGCCAGGTGGCGGCTGGCGCCTGAACGGCCGCAAGATCTGGACGACCAACGCGGATCGCTGCCACTACATGCTCGCGCTGGTGCGAACGTCTGGCGAGGCCGGAGACCGGCAGAAGGGGTTGTCGCAGGTGATTGTCGACCTGTCTCTGCCGGGCGTGACGGTTCGGCCGATTCATGATCTGGCCGGTGATGCCCATTTCTCGGAGGTCAGCTTCGAGGACGTGCTGCTGCCCGCCGATGCGCTGATCGGCAACGAAGGCGCGGGCTGGGAACAGGTCAACGCGGAACTGGCATTCGAGCGCAGCGGCCCCGAGCGGCTGTACTCCAGCGTGGTGTTGCTCGATGCCTGGGTGGCTGCGCTCCGTCGCCTGCCTGCGGTGCGCCGCGATGCAGTCACAATCGGCGGGATCGTCGGCCGGCTGGCCACGCTACGGGCGATGTCCGTGGCCGTGACCGCGCGGCTGGCTGCCGGAGAAAGCCCGTTGGTGGAGGCAGCATTGGTCAAGGATCTCGGCACCGGACTGGAGCAGTCGATCGGCGCGTTGGCCGAAGCGGCGCTGGGCGATGACCCGGAGCTGGCGATGGATGCGGAGCTCTATCGCACCGCTGCCTATGTCAGTCAGATTTCGCCGACCTATTCGCTGCGCGGTGGTACGCGAGAGATCCTCCGGGGCATGATCGCCCGCGGCCTGGGCCTTCGCTAAGAGGCGCTATCAAAAAGATTCTGGCGTCGTTGCGCGGCCTTGGGCAGTCCACTTGTACTGTCTGCGGCCGCGCGTCTAGCCAGAACCGCTTCGCTTCATTTTGATAGCGCCTCTAAGGGACACAGGGATGCAGGGACGCTAGTGATGCTGCGGGACGCTTAAGGGATTAAGGAAGCACCATGTACAACGAATACTCGGAAGCACTGGAAGCGCTACTGCGCGATCACTGCACGCCCGCTGTCGTGCGACAGATCGAGTCCGGCGGCAGTGGCGCGGATCTCTGGCGCTTGCTCGATGAAAGCGGCTTCGCGGACAGCTTGCTGCCGGAAGCCGGGTTGAGCCTGGCGGACGTCGCGCCGATGCTGTTCGTGATGGGCCGGCATGTGCTCCCGGTGCCGTTGGCGCAGACGATGTTTGCGCGTGCCGTGCTGCGGATGGCGGGCGTCGAGGTGCCGGAGGGGCGGGAGGGGTCGATTGCGCTGGCCGATCTCGATGGCGCGCAACGCACGCATGTGCCGTGCGGCGCCACGGCAACGTGGTTTCTGGTGCAGGACGGCGCCCAGGCGGCGCTCGTCCATCGCGAAGCCGCGGCGCTTTCGCCCACTGGCGTGCGGGATGACCTGACACTGTCGCTCGGGGAGATTGGCACGCAACGTTTCCCGCAGCGCTTCCCATTGCCGGCAGGGCTGTTGCGTTCGGTGGGCGCATGCCTGCACGCAGTGCAAATGGCAGGTGCGATGTCGAGCGTGTTCGACTTGACGCTGCAATACGCCAATGACCGGGTGCAGTTCGGTCGCAACATCGGCAAGTTCCAGGCGATCCAGCATCAGATCAGCGTGATGGCGGAGCAGGTGGCGGCGGTGCGCATGGCGGCACAGATCGCTTGCGCGGCCGATGGCTGGCAACCTGACCGGCTGCGCGCGGCCATCGGCAAGTTCAATGCGAGTGATGCAGTGACGGCCGTGACGTCGATCGCTCACGCGGTGCATGGCGCGATTGGTGTGACGGCGGATTACGACCTGCAGCTCTATACGCGCCGGCTGCACGCGTGGCGGCTGGCGGATGGGTCGGAGCGGTACTGGGCGCGCGAACTTGGCGAGGCGACCTGTGAGGCCGATGGCCTGACCGTGGACCTGATACGCGAGTGGAGCGGCGAGGCAGCGTAGTCGCAGGGACGGCCACGGCCCTCTCCACGCGGGAGCGGGCCGTCGTCGATCCTTGGTGTGCGTTACACGATCGTGTCGACCACGCCGCCGTCAACGCGCAGGGCCGCCCCGGTGGTGGCGGACGCCTGTGGCGAGCAGACGTAGACGATCATGTTGGCCACTTCCTCGACACTGGCGGCGCGCTGGATGATCGACGTGCTGCGGTGTGCCTTGACGAACTCGGCCGCCACTTCCTCGGCGCTCTTGCCGGATTTCGCGATTTCATCCTTGAGCATGGCCGTCACGCCTTCGGATAGCGTCGGGCCGGGCAGCACGGCGTTCACCGTGACGCCGGTGCCCGCCATCCGCTTGGCCAGACCGCGCGAGACCGCCAACTGCGCGGTCTTGGTGAAGCCGTAGTGGATCATCTCGACCGGAATGTTGATGCCAGACTCAGACGCGATAAACACGATGCGGCCCCATTTGCGCTCGGCCATGCCTTTGGCATAGGCGCGCGAGAGGCGTACGCCGGACAGCACGTTGACGTCGAAAAAGCGTGTCCAGTCGCTGTCCGGAATATCGAAGAAATCCTTCGGCTCGAAGATGCCGAGGTTGTTGACGAGGATGTCGACAGCCGGGTGGGTCTTGACGAGGGTGTCGCAGACGGCAGCGTCGGTCAGGTCGCCTGCGAATCCGGTGGCCTGGGCGGTGGGATAGGATTTCTTCAGCGACGCCAGCGCGTTATCGACCGAGGCCTGGCTACGGCCGTTGACGATCACGTGGGCGCCGGACTCGGCCAGACCGCGCGCCGTGGCAAAGCCGATGCCGGCGGTGGAACCGGTGACGAGGGCGGTCTTGCCCGACAGATCGATGTTCATGGCGACTCCATTTCGTTGGAAGGTGAGCCCTTGGCCGCTACGGCAGGGCAACCCGTCAAGTGTATGAAGCCGCCGGCGAACTGCAAGCCGGGCCTGTGGAATGCTGCGTTCCGCTCGTGAAAGGGGACGGAAGCCCCCCGGGGCCAGGCGAGCCACCGGCGGGTGACGTGGCCAGCCCTTGTCTGCCGGCTATTCCTTCACCGTCCCGGCCACGTGCAGAATCCGGTTCCGCACCACGGCGATAGCCTGCTTGAGGGCGTAGACATCCTGAAAATAGCGCTGCGGCATCCGTATCTGACTGGCGTGCGCATCGATCTGCTCGATTTCCTCGCGCCACTGCGCAATCTGGTGCCGCGTCGGCCGCTCGCTTTTCCAGATTTCATCTTCCAGCGCCTTGATCTCCCGATACCAGACCACGAGCCGGCCTTTGATCCGCGACTCCGCGAAACGCGGCAGGGCCTGCAACAGGCCCAATAGCAGGGCCATGAAGGGGAGCAGGATCAGCAGCCGTCTTTCGACAAAGCTGGCCAGCCAGAAGGGCAGGTATCGCTGCAGGAAAGGACGCCCCGACTTGAAGAAGCGCGTGCTTTCCTCCGAAACGGGAAATTCATTGGTGTTCAGGTTGGGAAACGTGCCAAGCGGCGTGAAGTAGTCTTCGCCGCCGTGGACGGTCTTGGCGGCTTCCAGCAGTAGATACACCAATGCAGGGTGCATGGTGTCCTTGGATACGAGCAGGGCCTTGGCGGCCAGCAGCGTGACGTCGGCCTGCGGCAGATCGTTGACGATGCTGGTCGAGGCACGCGGGAATACGATCTTGGAGAGCGACGGGAATTTCTGTACCAGCGCATCGGCCTGGGCGAAGCTCATCAGTTTCAGGTCGCTGTTCAATAGCGTCTGCTGCATCTCCGCATCCGGCCTGCCGATGAAGAACGCGGCGTCCAACTGCCCATCCTTGAGGCCCTGGTAGGCCGCGTTGGCGTCCATTTGCAGCAGCGTGGTATTGGAAGCGGTAATGCCGCTATGCGCGAGCAGGATTCGGGAGACCTCGAGTAGCCCGCTGCCCGGAACGCCAATGGAGACTTTCTTCCCTTGCAGTTCGGATAGCCGATCCATCTTGGCAGCGCCGCGATAGAACACCCAGATCGGTTCATAGGCGACGGCGGCAATGGTCTGCAGCCCGTCGGTATCGCTCGGGCTGACCGTGCCCGATTGGATGAACCCCACCTCGTACGCACTATCCGGATTCTTCAGCCGCTCGTAGTTCTCGATCGAACCGGACGAACTGCGAATCTCGAGCTTGATGCCATCGCGTTTCAGGATGGTCGCGTAGCGATCCGCGAAACCTTGATAGATGCCCTTGTCCGCACCGGTCGTGATGATGATCGTATGCTGGATGGCGGGCCGGATGACAGCTACCAGTGACCAGCCCAGTGCGACCAGCAGCAGGATGCCTCCAGCAATAAGGAGGCGCCGGCGGCCCGCCGACATGGGCGGATTCTGGCTGCGGCGAAGCGCCGGATCGCGCCTAGACATTGGTCACCCGATAACAGAAAGAAAGTACTCCCGCTGCAGCAACGCCGAGTATTGCTGATGACATGGCGAGTTTTGTAATTTTTGGATTTTCTACGATACCAGATTGTTGTATCGCGGCTCAAACGACCTCACTCGGCAGCTCGATCAGGGAGCAAGAAAAAAGGCCGCATGAATGCGGCCTTCTCTTCGTGCGATGCCGCTCAGTGGAAGAGCTTCATTGCCTGGGTGATCGTGTTGGATACGCCCCAGACCAGTGGGACCAGCACATACAGCCAGAAGATGGCCAGCAGGCCTTTGCTGGTGGGTTGGGCTTTCACTCGTGAGTTGTCCATGTGCATTTCTCCGTCGGGCGGTCAGTGGGCGGCGCTGGCATTGCCGGCAAGGCTGGATACATCGGCTTCGCTCATGTGGTGCCTGTCGCTGACGCGCGCCACCAGCAGATTGCAGATGAAGCCGACCACGAGCAGGGCCGCCATGATGTGCAGCGTCATCGTGTACGCGTCGGCGCCGGTCACGCCGTGCGCTACCTGGTACTCGCGGATGTAGTTCACGAGCACCGGGCCGGCAATACCCGCAGCGGCCCAGGCCGTCAGCAGGCGACCGTGGATGCCGCCCACGAAGGCGGTGCCGAACATGTCGGCCAGATAAGCCGGGATCGTGGCGAAGCCGCCGCCGTACATCGACATGATCACGCAGTAGGCCAGCACGAACAGCGCGATGTTGCCGCTTGCGCCAAGCTGTGGCACCAGCCAGTACAGGACAGCGCCCAGCGCGAAGAATACGAAGTAGGTGTTCTTGCGGCCGATCCAGTCAGAGGACGAAGCCCAGAAAAAGCGGCCACCCATATTGAACAGCGACAGCAGGCCCACGAAGCCGGCTGCGGCGGCGGCGGTCACGCTGCCCTTGAAGCTCTCCTGAATCATCAGCGACGCCTGACCCAGCACGCCGATGCCGGCCGTCACGTTCAGGAACAGCACCAGCCACAGCAGGTAGAACTGAGACGTCTTCAGAGCCTGGTCGATGTGCACGTGGTTACGCGTGATCATCTTGCTGGCGGTGGTGGGCGGGGTCCAGCCGGCCGGCTTCCAGCCCGGGGCGGGCACGCGGATGGCCAGCGAGCCGATCAGCATCGACACGAAGTAGCCGATGCCCATGACCACGAAAGTCTGGGCCACACCGACCGACGTAGCGCTCTTGAAGGTGTTCATCAGCGCCACGGACAGCGGCGCGGCGATCATCGCGCCGCCGCCGAAGCCCATGATCGCCATGCCGGTGGCCATGCCGCGACGGTCCGGGAACCAGCGAATCAGCGTGGACACGGGCGATACATAGCCCAGGCCCAGTCCGATGCCGCCCAGCACGCCGTAACCGAGATAGAGCAGGGCGATCTGGTGCGTGTAGATACCCAGCGCGGAGACCAGGAACCCGCTGCCAAAGCAGCAGGCGGCGGTGAACATCGTCAGGCGCGGACCCACGCGCTCGAGCCATTTACCGGCGAATGCAGCGGAAATGCCAAGGAAGAAGATCGCCAGCGAGAAAATCCAGCCAAGCGTGGTCAGTTTCCAGTCATCGGGCGCTGACTCGGTAATGCCGATTACCCTCGATAGCGGTACGTTGAATACCGAGAATGCATAGGCCTGGCCGATGCAAAGGTGAACCGCCAGCGCGGCGGGCGGGACCATCCAGCGGGAAAATCCCGGCTTGGCGTAGGTCGCTTCCTTGGAAAAGAACGGGGCCGGGCCATAGGCCGGGCTGCTGCCTTCATTCATCACACTGCTCATCGAGCGTTCTCCAGACGAGGGTCCTGGGCAACCGTTCCGCTTGCAGCATGGCGCGCCGGCGGGTCTGGGTGGCCCAGTCGGTTGACCCGTCACGCCGCGGTCGGATTACCCCCAGATGTGTCGACGCACCGGGCTTTGGACATGGTTATGGCCCGGACTGGTCGACGCTTGCTACCACACTACAAATCGGAAATGAGATTGGGCTGCGGGTAATGGCGCCGCAGCAACTGGCGCGAGCGAGTGCCGGCGGATCCGGCAGTCGGCGTGGCGAGAGACGCGAGGCGTCCCGGCATGAAATGGCTCATTATTTTTCCGTCGGGGGCGAGCAGTCATTGTTCTGACCAACAATGACTACCGTGGAAAATGTTATGTGCGCTGAACCTTAGCTGTGTCGATCGCTGACTTCAATAGGTTTTCGAGGACATATTCCCGCACCAACGGCGCTTTCGACGTGATGCATGAAAATCGTCGGTGCGACACGATATTTACCGTGTGATTTTTGCGACAGCGTTGAATAATGTGTGGACGGCACATGCCATCATAGATGCCCTATTGATAGGACAAATTGTCACGAATGCGTCATGCACGACGCCTACGATCTGTGCCGTGGCGGTTTTCCTCTGCCATGGAAGGACAAGCCGGTCACCAGCAATGGGTGCAAACGGGCGACAAGTGGGTGTCGCACGGACCGGCGAATTGACACGCCGCGGCCGCCCAATGGTCGCGGCATTTTTTTGCGCCCGAGAAGGTCAGTCAAACGTCAGAAGGCTTCGTTGATCTGGAAGTAGGCGCACTTCGTCTGGCGACCGACGCCGACATCGAACCGGACATTGACCCGCGGCTTGAACTCGAAGAGGTAGCCCACGCCGCCATTCGGCAGCCAGTGGGCCGACGTCAGCCCGCCGGGGTTGCCGACGATGGCGCCAGTGGCGAGCTAGAACACCATGCCTTGCCGGCCCACGATGTGCCAGCGGTATTTCACCTCTCCAGCAGTAAGCCGGCACTGCGGTTGATTGTCCAGATCGCGCCGACGGATCTGCTCCAGGCCCCCGTGACCTGCTCGTCCATCTGGTAGTTCAGGAAGGCAGTCTGGCCGCTGCCGCCGCCCGCGGTCCAACCGTGGGCGGCAAGCGGCAGGCAGCCGATTCGTCCGCCGCGTAGTCCCATCGCGTACGCATTCCCTTGGGCCGGTCAAGATGCACGATCTTTACCGAATGCCGCCCTGGATCGAAGTGAATGTTCTCGATAGGCGAGATGAGGAAATCCAGATCCCAATCCGAACCCGACGGCGCAGCGACCATGCACTCAGGCCGCAGCCTGAGGCGCGAAGCGGATTGGCGTTCGCATCGCCGCAGATGGGCGATGGACTAGGGCTGATCGCTGTAGGTCAGCTCGACTGCGCAGGAGTGGTAGCGGTGGCCGGAGTGGCCGAAACCTTCGGCGTGCTGGCCGCGGCCGAGTCGCAGGCCGGGCGGGTGACTTGCTGTCGCTGCCGGGCCTCGGCGCGACCGCGCTCGATCACGGCAAAGTCGGGGCCGGCAATGGCTGACAGCGAAGCAAGGAGGGAGGCTGCGCCACACAGGGCGAGCAGGGCGGACTTCATCAGAAAACTCCGACGGGTGGGAAAAACTATGCCCAGAATGATCCGCTCCTTCCGTCATAGTGTCCAAGACCGGATCGTTATTCGAGCGATAGGCTGGGCCAATAGTTGGCGATGAGGCCAGCTATTGCGCAGAGGGCCAGCCCAGGTACTGCCGCTACTTCTGGTACCTACGACCGGAACATGATTTGTGCGACGACCACAAGGACCATGAAGTACACGAATAGCAGTCCGCAGAGCGAAAACGCTACCGTGCAGAGCGTGTCCATCGCCCGATTGGGGTCTGAGAATCGTTCTTTCAGCCAGTTGTTCATATCAATCTCCAGAAGTCAGACGACGCAAGCGCGCCGAGATGAATCAATGCAAAGCCGATTGCAGACAGTGAGGTAATGCCGAGCGAGGCCAGCAGGACCCTGTTTTGCCCGCGCCGGGGTATTCCCGATGCATATCCGTCCGTGTGGGGTAGAACTGCGCCACACGCGGCGAACAGGCTTGCCAGCACAAGCAGGAGCGTCATGCCGCCGTTCAGATACCCCTGGAATATGGCATTCACCCTCGCACTTGGTGGACAGGGTTCTGCCAGCTCATACAGCGCGGAGGTGCAGAAGCCGATCGCAGCCCAGCAGAGCTGCCCGTTCCTGACAACACTAACTAAGGCCAGCTGGGCGGAGGGGATGGCAAGCGGGAAGGCCTTCATGCAGATCAGCGAGATCATCGGCGCCAGCACAGGCAGGGCGACGGTGACGAGAAACCATCCCACCTTGAACCTCCTTGTCCTCTGATTGGTTTCAGAGAGTCTAAGAAGGCATGCGCGTTACGGCGAGTAAACTTGTGTTTCCAATTTCGCCAAGCGCATTACATTTGTTGTCGCGATGCATCGGCGGCGGTGTTCGCCAACGATGACCGTGGCAAACACCGCCTCGGAGCACCGCGCGGCTCAGCGCATCTTGCCGAGGATGGCCTGCATCTCGGTGGCGTCGAATGCCCGAAGCGTCTGGGTGTGAACGTTGCCAAGCGCGCCGACGCTCAGCCCGAACGCCGTCACCACGGTGTCATCCTGCGCCTCCAGCGTCAGCACGACGTCGTATTTGCCCAGTGTCCAGAACACATCCTTCACTTGCACGCCAAGTTGCGCGCCCAATTCACGCACGGCGGCGGCGCGTTTGGTCGTTTCCTTGACAGTGCGGATGCCCTGATCGGTGAAGCTTGCCAGCACGATGTAGCGGGTCATGGTGAGTCTCCGGCAACAAGTGGATGGGCGCCGTCGGCGCCGTGCCGGGTGTGGGCGTGAACCCCATCCGGCCGGGAGAGCGTGTGGACGGTGGTTCAGGGATTCGGCGCGAGTTCGCGCGGCGCTTCGTCGTTCACCCGAAGACGATGGCGGTGACGACGCTCGCCGGGAAATTCGGCGAAACAGCCTGAGCAATGCCGAAAGCACGCAAATTGCGAACCACCGGCGACCGGATGCGGTTCGTAGTCATTCCGTGCCCATTTCGGCGAATGCGATCCCGTGGTGTGGCGCGAGGTGTTGCAGAAATGAAGCGCCTTCCGCGCCGCAACCCGGCCTGTTGCCATCGCCATGTAACGGATGCGCTGCAACATGGCTGCCATTCTGGGTCAGCCAAGAATGTCTTTCATAAGAATCAAGTAGTAATCTTCCTGCCACATTTCTCATGCATCCTCCAGTCCGTCTCAAACAGGGAGGACACCATAATGAGAAGGATTTCCGTACTCGCGGCAGCCGCCATGTCGGTCGCCCTCGCGGCCTGCGGCGGCGATGACAACAATGGCAACAACGCCGGCACGACGCCGCCGATCGAGCAGCCACAAGGCGGCACCACGCCGACCAAGAACGTCGTATTTTTCCTCGGCGACGGCATGGGCATGACGACGTTGACCGCCGCGCGTATCTACAAGGTGGGCGAGGAAGGCGATCTGACGATCGACACGATGCCGGAAAGCGGCTTCGTCCGTACGTATTCGAACGACGCCCAGGTCACGGACAGCGCCCCGTCGATGGCCGCCTACATGACCGGCGTGAAAATGAACAACGAAGTCATCTCGATGACTCCGGAAACGAGCGCCGTGGACGCCAACGGCAAGGCCTATGTGTCGGGCGCTGACAGCACCTGCCCGGCGACGGGCAACGGCAAGAGCGTGCCGACGCTGCTCGAGCAGATGAAGGCTGCCGGCTACGGCACGGGCGTGGTCACTACCACGCGCATCACGCACGCCACGCCGGCGGCCACCTACGCCCACATCTGCCACCGCGACGGCGAGAACGCCATCGCAGCGCAACTGGTACCGAAGGGCGCCGGCTTCAACGGCGCGCTGACCGATGGCGTCGACGTGATCTTCGGCGGCGGCCGCCAGCACTTCCTGGCCACGACCGCAGGCGGCAAGCGTACCGATGGCCGCGATCTGGTCGGCGAGTTCAAGACGGCCGGCTATAGCTACGCTGCCAGCAAGTCGGACTTCGACAAGATCACGGCCAGCTCTGCCAAGGTGGTGGGTCTGTTCAACGCGAGCCACATGGATTACGACCTCGATCGGGATCCGGCGAAGGAGCCGAGCCTGGCAGAAATGACCGGCAAGGCCATCGACGTGCTGGCTGCCAAGAAGAAGGGCTTCTTCCTGATGGTGGAAGGCGGTCGTATCGACCACGCGCTGCACGAGACCACCGCCCGCAAGGCACTGCAGGACACCGCCGCGTTCGACGACGCGATCAAGGCTGCCATCGACAAGCTCAACGTAATCGACCCGGGCCTGAAGAACACGCTGATCGTCGTCACCGCCGACCATGACCACACCCTGGTCCTGAACGGCTACGCCAAGCGCACGGGCAAGACCAGCGATGCCAACCCCGGCGTGCTGGGTCTGGTCAAGGACTACGTGACTGGCTCTGCCAAGCTCGATTCGACCGGCAACCCGTTCTCGATCATCGGCTTCGGCAATGGCGAGAACCGTCCGGCCACGCGTACCGCGCTGACCGATGTGCAGGTCTTCGACAAGACCTATCACCAGGAAGCGGTGATTCCGATGCCCGCGGGTGGTGAAACCCACGGTGGCACCGATGTGTTCATCGGCGCCATGGGCAACGGGGCCACCAGCTTCACCGGTGTGATGGACAACATCGAGGTGTTCGGCCTGATCAAGAAGGCAATCGGACTCTGAGCCAACCCGCCATCACCGCACAACGGAATATCGACATGAAAATCACTACCCGTATCGGAATGCTGGCGGCCGCGGCGGCCAGCGCTTGCCTGACGATGCCCGCGGCGCAAGCCGCTGGCGAGGCCAAGAACGTCATCTTCTTCCTGGGCGACGGCATGGGCCCCGCCACCGTTACCGCATCGCGTATCTACAAGTACGGCGAGTCGGGCAAGCTGACGATGGAATCGCTGAAGCGCACCGCGCGCATCAAGACGTTCTCCAACGACGCGCAAACCACCGACAGCGCACCGTCGATGGCTGCCTACATGACCGGCGTGAAGATGAACAACGAGGTCATCTCGATGTCTCCGGACACGAAGGCGACCGCGCCGGGCACAGACGTCAACGGCAACAAGACCATCAACAACTGCCTGCCGACCAACGGTACTTCGGTGCCGACGCTGCTGGAACTGGCCAAGGCGCGCGGCAAGGCAACCGGCGCTATCACCACGACCGAGCTGACGCACGCCACGCCGGCCGCCACGTACTCCCACATCTGCCATCGCGATGCGCAGTACGACATCGCCGCGCAAGCGGTGCCGGGTGGCGCGGGTTTCAATACGGCGCTGGGTGACGGTGTCGACGTGCTGATGGGCGGCGGACGCAACCACTGGACGCCGTTTGACGCCACGGCCAACAAGAAGGGTCGTGCCGATGGCCGCAATCTGCTGACGGAGTTTGCCGCCAAGGGCTACGCCGTGGCCGCCACGCGCGACCAGATGATGCAGGCCAGCGGCAACAAGCTGATTGGTCTGTTCAGCACGACGAGCCATCTCGAGTACGAGATCGACCGCGTGGCGGGCAAGGGCGAAGGCGCTACCCAGCCGAGCCTGGCCGACATGACCGCCAAGGCGATCGAGCTGCTGTCGAAGAATGGCAATGGCTACTTCCTGATGGTCGAGGGTGGCCGTATCGACCACGCGCTGCACGGCACCAACGCCAAGCGTGCGCTGGAAGACACCATCGCCTTCGACGACGCCATCAAGCGCGCGCTGTCGATGGTTGATCTGTCGAACACGATCATCGTGGTCACCGCCGACCACGATCACACGATGACGATCAACGGCTACTCGCACCGCGGCAACCCGATCCTGGCCACGGCCACCGACTACAAGACCAAGAAGACCGCCCTGGCGGCCGACGGTCTGCCCTACACGACGCTGGTGTTCGGCAACGGTGGCACCCCGCGCAAGGCTACCCGCGACAACCCGTCGCTGGTGGACACCACCGCCAATGACTATCTGCAGGAAGTTGGCGTGAACCTGGGTTCCCCGGGTGCCGAAACGCACGGTGGCGGCGATGTGATGCTGTTCTCCACCGGCCCCGGCAGCGCGCCGTTGAAGGGCACCCTCGACAACACCAAGGTGTTCGGTGTGGTCAAGTCGGCCCTGGGTCTCTGATCCTCGTCGTACCCGACACGGGCGCTTCGCGTGCCCGTGCCATGACGCACGCCGGTTCGCCGGCGTGCGCTTTCCACTTTCAGCACGGCAATGATCAACATGAAGCAAGCCAGCATGAAACAAGCCGGCGTGAAGCAGGCAATCGGCCAGTTCGTTCTGCTGGCTCTCGGCATATGCGCCTCGTCGACGGCCCTAGCGGCCACGGCTACGGCCACCGATTCGGGTAAGCCGCTCGCGCTGCGCGTGCAGCACGAGCTGTCGGCACTCGGCAAGGATGGCGTGAAGCGTGATGTGTCGTTCGGCGAACGTGTCTATCGCAATGGTGACTCGGTCTGGATCGAGCGCGAAGTGCCGGCGAGCGTGCGCCACGCGCATGACGAGGCAGAACACGCGGCGGGCGACAAGGGACACAAGCACATGGATGTTTCGACGGCAGCGCGCTGGATCGAACGCAAGCCCAACGGCGAACTCAATGTGCGGCTCGTCAGCGACCAGATGCGCAAGACATTCGAGGTGCGCCAGGGTGACTACGGTAATATCGGCTTCGATGGCTCCTGGGCTGCGGCGAGCCATCTGCTCGACCCCGCCTTGCTCAAGACGATGAAGGCTAACGGCCCCGTACGCGACGGCGTGCAGGAATACACGGCCCGCCGCGGCGACGAGCGCGTGACGGTGCAATGGGATGTGGCCGGGCAGTATCCGCGCCTGGTGCAGTCGCTCAACACAAGCGGCACACAGAAGAAGATCACGCGTGTCACGTCGGTCGCGACGCCGGCGAGCGCGCCCTGGTCTCGCACACGCGGCTACGCGCAGGGCGATTATTCCGATCTGCTGGATTGAATCGACGATTGACTCGGTTATCCGCTGACGCGCCGGACAGCGCTGGGCGCTCAGCGGCCCGACGGGGTGCGAATCGACGTGGCGATATCGCGGCTCACCGAGGCGAGGGCGCGGTTATGCGCTGCGATGATCGCGTCGAAGCCATCGCTGGCAACGGCCTCGCGCACCACCGAGCGCCCGGCAATCGCCGGCTGCTTCCCCGGCGGCTGGATGGTCCACAGCGCATCCATCGACACGGCGACGGCCGGCTCCGAATCCAGACTCAGGATATCCACGCAGACACGCCAGGCCGGCATTGCATTCGAACCAGTATCGAAGACAGTCACTTGATCGGACCCCAGCATGGTTCTCAGATCGGCAGCGATGACCTGGGAGATTTCGGACTTGAGCGGCTCGGCCCAGCGTGCGAATTCGTTGACCTTGACTTCATTGGCCGAGACACGTGTCACGATCTGAGGCCGGTCGACCAGATCCGGGATTGTCACCGGCCCGACGACGACACGGATTGGCGTCGCGGTGGAGGCACGTTCCACGGTGTTGTCCGGATCTAGCGTGTAGAACCGCGATTTCGGCGAGCTGCAGCCGGCCAGCAGCCCGATGAGCGCCACGGATGCCACGCTTGCGGTGGCGATCGACCTTGTCATGCGTTTCATGGCTTGTCCTCCGCTTTGCCGCGTATCAGCGCTTCGGGGTGCTGCTCCAGATAGTCGGCAAGCGAGCGGAGCGCGGCGGCCGTACGGGCGAGTTCCTTCATGGCGTCCGCCGTGTTCTGCTGCAGCGCCGAGTCGGGGCCGAGCGCGGTGTTGGCGGAGTCGAGCGTGGAGCGTGCCGATGCCAGCGTGTCGCGTGCTTGCGGCACGAGCTCCGAGTCCAGCCGCGTCAATAGCGAGGTCGCGTTGCGAAGCATGTCCTTGGTGTTCTGACCGATCTGCGCAAAGGGCACGCTGTTCAGTTGCGCGACAACGCGTGTCAGGGACTGCTGCAGCGACTGCAGATCGCCCTGGATGGACGGAAACTCCGGCGGGTTTTCGTTCCAGTTGATCTTGGCCTTGGGTGCGTTGGGGAAGAAATCCAGCGCGATATAAAGCTGCCCGGTCAGAAGGTTACCGTTCCGCAACTGCATTCGGAGCCCTTGGGAGACCAGGAAGTCGCCAAGCTCGCGGGGCGTTTCGGTCACCGGGCCCGCGCCCGCACCGGTGCGGTAACGCGACGTGAACCGTCCTGGGTAGAAGTTTATTTCCACCGGGATGCTGAATTTGCGCGTAACCGGATCGTAGCGCGTGTAGATGCCGGTGACCTCGCCGATCACGATGCCCCGGAACTCGATCGGAGCGCCAACGGCCAGTCCGCGCACCGTGTCCGTGAAATTGACCACGTAGTGATGTACGACGCTGTCCTGGCGCTTGAGTGCGGTGACACGGTCATGGAACAGTGCGAAGGTCGATCCTGCCGCTGCAACGGGTTGGTCCTGCGATTCGTACGGGGTCTCGAAGCCGATGCCACCGATCAGGATCGACACCACGGACTGGGTGTTCACGCGCAAGCCACCCGTATCGAGCGACACGTCAACGCCGCTGGCGTGCCAGAAGCGTGTGCCCTGCTGCACGAACCGGTCGTACGGGGCATTCACGAACACCTTGAGCGTGACGCCACGCCCGTCGGAGTCGAGGTCGAACGCGGTGATCTGTCCCACCTGAAGGCGGCGGAAGTAGACCGGGGAGCCGACATCGAGCGAGCCCACGTCCTCGCTCTTTAGCGTGAACTCGCGGCCCGGCACGTCGCTGGTGAATGCGGGCGGCGTCTCGAGCCCGACAAAGTCGTGGCGCGTCGCCGTCGCCGTGCCGGCATCGGTGGCGATGTACGAACCGGACAGCAGTGTGCCGAGGCCGGAAACGGACCCGCCCGAGATGCGCGGCCGCACCACCCAGAAACGCGTGTTGTCGACAAGCAGGCGTCCGGCGTCCTTGGCGATCTCGGCGGTCACCACCACGCGCTTGCTATCGGGCGAAAGCGCCACCGACTTGACCAAGCCGATGTCGACGTCCTTGAACTTGATCTTGGTCTTGCCGGCCTCCAGGCCCTCGCCGGTCTTGAAGCTGACGGTGATCGTCGGTCCCTGTTCGATCACGGCCTTCACCGCGAGCCAGCCGCCGATCAGCACGGCGATGATCGGCACGAGCCATATGAGCTGCAGGCGCCAGCGCGAGCGCGATGGCGACTTGGCGACGGCCTCGGGGAAGTCCGGGGTATCGGGGTCCTGGCCTGGACTGGTCATGGTTGATGCTCCGCTTCATCCCAGATCAGCCGCGGATCGAATGTCATCGCGGCGAACATGGTCAGTACCACCACCGCGCCGAAGGCGATGGCGGCGGGGCCGGCCTGGATCGTGGCCAGGGCCTTGAATTGCACCAGTGCGACGAGCACGGTGATTACGTAGATATCCAGCATCGACCAGCGGCCGACGAACTCCACCACGCGATAGATCTTCGTGCGGCGCTTCGGCGCGGAGGTGGAATGAAACTGCGTGGAGAAGGCCAGGTAGCCGAGCGCGAGGATCTTGAGCATCGGCACGGCAATGCTGGCAATGAACACCACGATCGCGAGCAGCCACGATCCTGACGTCCACAGGTATGCGACACCACTCAGGATCGTGTCGTTCTCCGCGCCGAACAGCGAGCTCGTGTACATGACGGGCAGCACGTTAGCGGGGATGTACAGCACGACGGCGGAAATCAGCAACGCCCAGGTGCGTGTCAGGCTCGCGGGTTTGCGGCTATGCAGCGTCGCGCCGCATCGCGGGCAGGCCAGCGCATGGTCGCGCGTGTGGGCGCTGGTCAGCAATCCGCAATCGTGGCACGAAAGCAGGCCACAATGCGCCGCCGTGATGGGGCCCGAAACGATTGGCGGTTCCAGGTGCGGGCGTGCGCCGCTGGTTGTGCGCACATCCGAGAATCGGACCCATAGCGAATGCGGGTCGAAGGCGGTATGGGCCCCGACCAGCACGAGCATTAGCGCGCCGAACGACCACAGCGCGACGCCGGGCACGACCGACGCGATGTGCGCGAGCTTGACCAGGGCCACCAGCAGGCCAAGGATCAGCACCTCGGTCATTCCCCAGGACTCGGCCTGATGGCAGAGCCTCAGCACCTGAGGCGCAAACCAGGGCTTGCGGCCCAGACGCAGCGGCAGCAGTACCCACAACATGCCCACCGTCTGCAGTACCGGCATCACGATGGTCGTGATCAGGACCAGGATTGCCAGCGGCCACATGCCGCCGTGAAACAGCACGCGCACTGCGCCAGCGAGTGTCGTTTGCACCAGCGTGCCGCTGACGGAGAGACCGACGATCGGATAGAGATTCGAAATGCCCAGCAGCACCAGCGCGCCGAGCGCGAGGGCCAGCGCCTGCTCCAGGCCGTCAGGGTGGTTGCGGGCAAGTTCGGCGTCGCAGCGGCAGCATCGCAGCGTGCCCTTGATGGGCACGGGCAATGCGCGCTGGAGCAGGTCGCATTCGGGGCAGGCGATCAGATCGGTGCGGGTCATGCGCCACCTCCGTGACGTGTTCGGCCTTGACGATCCTGCTTTGCCTGTTGACATCGCCGGTGCCGGAGTGGCTTCCTGGTCCTTTCCGCTTTGTACAGGCGTCAAGCCACCAGCGGCTCGTGGGAGCCACTGCAGCTAAGCCTATCAATCGACGCCTGGATCGGGTAGGGGACTTTGGTCCAGCATCGCCGGGCTACGCACGGGATATGCCCGGCGTAATCGGCGTAATCGGCGAGAGAAACAGCATGGATCAGCGCCCGGAGCGCTGATCCATCTGCCCCAGCACGTGCCGCGCGTGTCCCGAGCAGTCTTCGTCGTCGGCAAGGTTCTCGATGTCGTGGGCGAGCGCGAGCAGGTCGCGCCGGGTGCCAGCCAGCCGCTGTTCCAACAATTCGATCTCGCCGGCCTTGCGCCGCAATACCTCGATCAGTTTTTCGCGCGGCCAGTCATTGAGACGGGTCGGAAGGATGGCGCGGATTTCGTCGAGCGAGAAGCCGGCGTTCTGGGCCCGCAGGATGATTTCTAGCCGTGTCAGCGTTTCCGGGGCGTACTCACGGTAGCCATTGGCCTGCCGCTGTGCCGGCTGGAGCAGACCGCTTGCCTCGTAGAACCGAATGCGCGAGGCGGCCACGCCGCTCAGGCGTGCCAGTTCTCCAATCTTCATCTGCAGTGTTCCGGGGGACTTGACATTAAAGTTGACTTTAAGCTTAGGGTTACGCAGTCGTCAACGCAATGCGCAAATGCCTGCGAACCCCAGCCATGAAACTGTTCACGCCCCTTACCCTGCCCAACGGCGCAGTCATTCCCAACCGCCTGGCCAAGGCCGCCATGGAAGAGAACATGGCCGATGCGGACCATGCGCCATCTGACGCATTGCTACGCCTCTACGAAGCCTGGGCCGCGGGAGGCGCTGGCCTGATGCTTACGGGCAATGTCATGGTCGATCACCGGGCGATGACCGGACCGAATGGCGTCGTGCTGGAGAACGACGCCCATCTGGATCGCTTCCGGCAATGGGCGCGGATCGCGCGCGCCCACGGCGCCCACGTCTGGATGCAGATCAACCACCCCGGCCGCCAGATGCCCGCCGCGCTGGGGCAGACCACGCTGGCGCCGTCAGCGGTTCCGCTGGAACTGGGCGCGCTGTCCAAGCAGTTTCCTGTTCCCAGGGAGATGACCGCAGCCGACATCGACGATGTGCGCGAACGCTTCGTCCGCAGCGCGCAACTGGCCGAACAGAGCGGCTTCACTGGGGTGCAGATCCACGCGGCCCATGGCTATCTGCTCAGTCAGTTCCTGTCGCCGCTGGCTAACCGGCGACAGGACCAATGGGGTGGCCCGATCGAGAACCGCGCGCGTCTGCTGCTCGACATCGTACGTGCGGTGCGGCAGGCGGTGTCGCCGGCTTTTGTGGTGTCCGTCAAGCTGAACTCGGCCGATTTCCAGCGCGGGGGATTCAGCACCGATGACGCGAAGCGCGTGGTCGAACTGCTCAATCCGCTCGGCGTCGATCTGGTGGAACTGTCGGGCGGCAGCTACGAAGCCCCGGCCATGCAAGGGCAGGCGCGGGATGGGCGCACGCTCGAGCGCGAGGCGTACTTTCTGGCCTTTGCGCGTGATATCGCAGCCATCGCGCAGATGCCGCTGATGGTCACGGGTGGTATCCGCCGCCGCGCCGTGGCCGACCAGGTGGTCGATAGCGGCATTGCGATGGTTGGCATCGCCACCGCGCTGTCCATCGATCCCAATCTGCCGCGCGATTGGTTGGCGGGCAAGAACAACGCGCCCGCGCTCCGCCCGATCACATGGAAGAACAAGGTGCTGGGTTCGCTGGCCAACATGGCCGTGGTCAAGTTCCAGCTCAAGCGGCTTAGCCAAGGACGCGGCACGCATCCACGGGTCTCCCCGCTCAGGGCACTGGTCATGCAGCAAATGGCCAACGCCTGCCAGACAAGGCGTTACAAGCGCTGGATGATGGGGCGGGAGTTGGGCTGAGGGTAAGGGGCTGGCCCACTATCGCCCCTGATTCACGGCTTCGAATCCGGCGACGAGTGCATCGAGCAGATGGCGCACGGCGGGCACCATGCCGCGCCGCGTCGGAAAGATCGCGTGCACGAGCCCACTTGTCGAGGCCAGTTTGGGCAGCAGATGCAGCAGCCGGCCAGACTGCAGATCTTCTTCGATGAATTCCCTCGGCAGCATGGCCACGCCGACGCCGAGCATCGCGGCGATTCTCAGGCTTGCGATATCGTCCGTCGCGAGTCGGGGGCGATGGGCGAAAGCCTGCTCCTTTCCGCCGGCATCGACGAGATTCCAGACGTATCGCTCGTTATTGCTGGCCATGGCAATGGTCGGCCAGTCCTGTAGCGACTCGATCGAGGCCGGCGGGGCGTGCAGCCTTGCCAGTTCCAGACTTGCGACGAGGACGAACGTGGACAAGCCCAGTTGCCGGACCGCGAGGTCGGTGTCCTCCAGCGGCGCAGGCCTGACGCGGATCGCGAAGTCCAGCCCTTCCTCGATGACGTCGACGCGACGATTGGTGGCGTCGACAAGAACCTGCACCTGTGGGTTGTCGCGCACGTAACGGGATATGGTCTCGGCGACGCCCGAGCTGAGAAGCGCAACCGGGCAACTGATCCGCACGGTGCCCTGTGGCTGCGAGCGGGTCTGGTCGACGATCTCCTTGGCGGCCCTGGCTTCGGCCACCACCGCAAGGCAGTGCTGGTGAAAGCGTCGCCCGGTCTCCGTCAACGACAGGCTGCGGCTGGTGCGGTTCAGCAGGCGCACGCCAAGCGCCTCTTCCAGCGCGCGGATGCGCCGGCTCAGTTTCGATGTCTGCTGGCCAAGGCTACGGGCGGCGGCAGTGAAGCTGCCGCGATCCACCACTTCGGCGAACAGCCGAAGGTCATTGAGGTCCGGGATCTGATCCATGTGAGGAGGCGCTTCAGGATGATCAGATCATCCTACTGGTGGCAACGATGCTTTGCAAACTCGGACATTTCGCCGATGTCGTTGCTTGTCTAGCATTCATCCCAACCAGAGATCACGTTAGTTCATGCGGGTCGATGGGTGAGCCGGCCGATTGCGGACGGCCTGACCGAGGGGATGGAAATGCTCGTACACCGGCGTTGGGAATCACTGGATGCAGCCGATCATGGCTGGCTCCGCGCGAAGCACCACTTCCAGGTCGATGCCGCTGGCAACCCCGCGCATCACCCGCTTGGCTCGCTGATTGTCTGGAATGACGACGAGATTGCGGTCGGTGCCGGCTTTCCGCTTCATGGGCACCGCGACATGGAGATCGTCACGTATGTCCGCCAGGGGACGCTCGAACACCGCGACACGCTGGGCTCCATCGGCACGATCCGGGCGGGAGAGGTCCAGGTGATGAGTGCGGGCCGTGGCATTCGTCACGGCGAGTCCAACCGCGGCAGCGAGCCGCTCAGGCTCTATCAGATCTGGCTGCTGCCGCGCGAACGTGGCGGCGACCCGCGATGGGAGACCCGGCCTGTTCCCGAGGCAGGCCGATCCGGACGCTTCGCGGTACTGGCCAGTGGATTCCCCGGCGACGGCGACGCGCTGCCGATCCGTGCGAGTGCTCGACTTCTCGCCGCGACGCTCGGGCCCGGCGATCGCCTCACACATTCATTCGCTCCACACAGCAACGCTTACCTCGTGGTGGCTTCGGGACGTATCGCCGTGGATGGCGAGTTCGTCGGGCTACGCGATGGGGTGGCGATCACGAATGCTGCATCCATCGACGTCGCGGCGCTTGAACACTCTGAACTGGTGATGGTGGAAACCCGTTGAGAGTCACTTGATCCATCCACCTCGAAGCATTTTCGTCTGAAAGGACATGACCATGGAACACAACAAGTACTACCCGCTACTCGGCCGCATCATGCTCGGTGCGCCATTTCTCATGAGCGGTCTCGGAAAACTGGCCGCATATGGCGGCACCGTTGGCTATATTTCCGCAGTCGGCCTGCCTGTGGCACCGCTGGCGTACCTGATCGCGGTGGCGGTCGAGGTGGGCGGCGGCATGATGCTGTTGTCGGGCTATCAGGTGCGTGCGGCGTCGCTAGTGATGGCGGCATTCTGCGTGGCGACAGCCGTTTTCTTCCATCACAACTTCGCCGATCAGAATCAGATGATTCACTTCCTGAAGAACCTGATGATCGCGGGCGGCCTTTTGCAGATCGCCAGCTTTGGCGCGGGCGCATGGAGCCTGGACGCGCGTCTTGCGGGGCCGGCGTCGCACAAGACGGCGTTGCGGGCGAACTGATATCGGCGATTGCTTGGCAAGCATGACGAATTGCCTGCAGGAGGCAACCAATGCAGAACAGTATTCCAACGCTGTTGCGGCGCAATCTTGAAGAGGTCTTCGGCGAAATCGATCCGGCGCGCAGGCGCCGCGCCATCGACGACATCTTCACTGACGACAGCGTGTTCTACGATCCGAACAGCGGTATCCATCGTGGCCGCGACGCGATCGACAGGATTGCAGGTGTTATTAAGGCGTCGCATCCGGACTTCCGGTATCAGCCGATTGCCGAGCCCGAGGTGGCGGGGGACGGCGGGCGCATTCGATGGGTATCGGGGCGTCCTGGCGAAGCGCCTGCCTATGCGGGCACCGACTTCATCGTTACCAGGGACGGCCGCATTGTTGCCGTTTATCTCTTCTTCGACGAACTGCCTTGAGTCGTGGCGCGCCTGCCTCAAAAGGCTGATGCTGCCGAATCCCTCCGGCGTTGCCGGAACCATAGAAACCTCATGAAGGAGTCTGCAAATGTCCAAGGTCCTGGTGCTGTATTACTCCACCTACGGGCACGTGGAAGCCCTGGCGGAGGCGGTCGCTGAAGGCGCTCGCGCCACCGGCGCTACCGTCGACGTCAAGCGGGTACCGGAAACGGTGCCGGCGGCGGTAGCCGAGGCCTCCCACTTCAAGGTCGACCAGAAAGCGCCGGTAGCCACGGTAGAGGATCTGGCTAACTACGACGCCATCGTGGTCGGCACACCAACGCGCTTCGGGCGCATTTCCTCGCAGATGGCGGCGTTTCTCGATCAGGCCGGTGGCCTGTGGATGCGCGGCGTGCTGAACGGCAAGGTCGGTGGCGCTTTCACGTCAACTGCCACTCAGCACGGCGGGCAGGAAGCCACGCTGTTCTCGATCATTGCCAACCTGCTGCACTTCGGCATGACCATCGTCGGTTTGCCGTACAGCCATCAAGGGCAGATGACGCTGGATGAAATCGTCGGCGGGTCGCCGTATGGCGCGACGACCATTGCTGGCGGACAAGGGCAGCGTCAGCCGAGCGCCATCGAACTCGAGGGTGCGCGCCACCAGGGCGAACTGATCGCGAAGACCGCGAACAAGCTGTTCGGCTGAGGATGTGCATCGCTAGCTGAGCGGCCTGCCGGAGGCAGTCGGACAGGGGGCGCCTTGCCGTGCGTCGCTTCCTTTTCGCCCATGGCGGGAAGGAAGCGACATGCGTTCCCGGCGCGCTCGGGTGCTAGAAGTTATGCCGCATGGCCAGCGCGAAGGTCTGTGGATCGGCGCCGGCCTTCACGCCCAGGCCGTTGATGGCGAAGTCATAGAGGGCGTTCCGCTTGTTGTTGATCCGGCTGTAGTAGGTATAGATCGACGTGCGCTTGGAAAGCGGATAGTCGTAGCCAACAGTGATCTGCGTGGCGCCGGTTTCGGGGCCGGCATGGAATGAACCGATTGTCTCGGTCGCATTGCCCGTGCCGTTGCTGGCGAACGTGAAGCCGATCTTCACGCTGCCGGGGCCGAGCTTCTGGACCAGTGAGGTGTAGTAGCTGTTGCGCGTCAGGTCACCGGTGGCCGTGCGATAGTGCAATCGCTCGTACACCAGGGCGATCGTCGTCGTGGGGAACTGGTAGGAGACGCCGACCTTCATGCCATCGTCGTTACGGCCGGCGGTCTGATAGTGCTGATGGATCTCGTAGGCCATCGACACACTGAGCGGGCCGTGTTCGTACGCACCCGCGAACGAGTACAGCGCCGGATTGCGCGGCACGCTGATCTTCTCTTCCGGCAGGCCCCAGGTCATCGCGCCGCTTAACCCGTGCCATTGCGGCGACTGGTAATGCAGGGAGTTCTGCTGGCGCCGGTCGAACGAGTTGGTGTTCTGGACGTTGTCCGTGGTGGCGGCCGCGCCATTGCCCATGATCGACATATAGCCGGCGGTGGTCGGGTAGTAGGGGTCGAGGGTCTTGGTCGAAGTGGTATAGGCCGTATCCCAGTTGCCCATGAATACGGTGCCATACGGGCTGGCCATGCCGAGCCGCGTGTCGCGTGCGGCGATCTGCCCCGCGCCGGTGTCGATCGACAGCGTGCTCTCGACCTGCCAGATGGCCTTGAGCCCATACCCGAGCGCTTCCTCGCCGCGAATACCGAAGACGGACCGGTTGTTGGTCAGCCGCGCAGTGCCGCCCAGGTGGGTGCCGTCGGTCGCGGTGGAGGCTGACGCGTACTCGACGGCCGTATTGAGTCGCCCGTAAATCACAACGGATGACTGGGCGTTGGCCGTGCCGACCAGGCAGGTGGCCGAGGCCGATAGCGCCGCTATCGTCGCCAGGGGGCGCATCCAGTGCCACACGCCAACTCTTGTCATCTCGCGCTCCCCCGTTGGTTTGATTCCTATAGTAGTGAAGCGTCGCACGGACGGGAATCGACGCTGATCGATAGAGGGACCATTAGAAGGGAATCATGGCGCTCGAGAACCAGAAACCTATTCCGACCAGCATGCACGGCGGTGTGCTGTCGTTTGTCGCAGGCTTTGTCGATGTGGTTGGCTTCATCGCCCTGTTCGGGCTGTTCACGGCCCACGTGACCGGCAACTTCATCATGATCGGCGTGGAGTTGACCGGGAACTCGGACGGATTGGCGACCAAGCTGCTGGCACTGCCGGCCTTTGTCGTCGCAGTGGCCGCCACACGTGTGCTCGAGTCGAATTTCGCGAGACGCCAGCGTCCCGTGGTTGCGCTGCTGCTCGCCATCGAATGCTTGTTCCTGCTGCTGTTCATCGGCACCGGGCTTTGGGCGAAGGCTGGCGCTGGCCTGACTGCCAATGCATTGCCGTCCACGCTTGCGGGAATGCTGGCCGTGGTGGCCATGGGTATCCAGAACGCGTTGTCCCGTACCGCGCTGGCCGATCTGGGGCCAACCACCATCATGACTGGCAACACTACCCAGGTCGTGATCGATCTCGTCGATCTGACTTCCGCCAGCCCGGAACAGACCGGGGCGATCGTCACGCGGCTGCGCAAGATGCTGCCAGCCGTAGTGGGGTTTGCCGCCGGCGCGGTGCTCGGCGCGCTTGCCTATCAGGCGGTCAGTTTCTGGTGCGTCTTTCTGCCGGTGCTGCTGCTGGCGGCGGTGTGTCGCCAGCGTTGGCCCGGCAGGGTGGCGCTGGCCTGAATCGAGGTTCGCCTGCCGTCGAAATTTTGCCTTTTTAGTTTGAAATATTTTGGTGTACCATCCGCATACATTAACGTCGTCAACGTATGCAAAAAATGGAAGCCAATAAGTTTCGCCCGCTGGCTGGCGTAAAAGTGCTTGAGTTGTCACAGATTCTGGCCGGCCCCACCTGTGGGCTGATGCTTGGCGATCTCGGGGCCGACGTGGTCAAGATCGAGCGATTTCCCGCCGGGGACGACGCGCGGAAGTACCGCCGGCAGGGCGACAGCGGATTGCCGCCTTCCTTCCTGATTGTCAATCGTGGCAAGCGGTCGCTCGGACTCGACCTGCGCAAGGAAGAGGGCAAGGCGGTGCTCAAGCGGATGGTTGCCCAGGCCGATGTGCTGACTGAGAACTTTCGTCTGGGAGTGATGGAGAAACTGGGCCTTGGCTACGACGTGCTGCGCGAGGTGAATCCGGCCCTGATCTACTGCTCGATCACCGGATACGGACGGACGGGGCCGCTCGCCAGCAAAGGTGGTTTCGACCTGATTCTGCAGGCGTTCTCGGGGCTCATCAGCGTGACAGGAGAGCCCGGCCGCGACCCGGTCAAGCCGGGCATGTCGATCGCCGACGTCAATGCCGGCATCCTGGCCGCATTCGGTATCCTGGCGGCGTACATCAACCGGCTACGCACGGGCGAGGGCTCGCGCGTCGAGACCTCGCTGCTGCAGGCATCGATGCAGCAGCTTTACTGGTACGCGGCGGCCTACTTCTCGACCGGGGCGATTGCGAAGCCGGTCGGCACGGCGCATCCGCTCATCGCGCCTTACCAGGTGTATCAATGCGCTGATGGCGGTATCGCGCTCGGGGGCGCCAATCAGACCAACTGGGAGCGCATCGCCGATGTGCTGGGCCATCCGGAGTGGAAGGCCGATCCGCGTTTCGACAGCGCGGCGGAAAGACTCGCGCGCCGTGCCGAGCTCGAACTGCTGATCACCGATGTCCTGAAGGGCGCGCCGGTGGCGACGTGGGTGGAGCGATTCGATGCCGTGGGGGTGCCTGTCGGCCCGGTTCAGAACGTGGCGCAGGCACTGGAGCATCCGCAGGCGAAGGCAGTCGGGATGGTCGTGGAAGCCCGCAAGCCAGGCGGCGGCATGACGCGCGCGCTGGGGCTACCCGTCCTGTTCGACGGGGGCAACGCCAGTTCGACCGGCCCGGCCCCCGCGCTGGGCGAGCATTCCAGTTCAGTGCTGCGGGAGTTTGGATTTGCCGCGGGAGAGATCGAGGACCTGCTGCGCAACGCCGTGGTCCACGACTGCGCTCATCCGGTCGCGGCGTGATGCGCGTGAGGTGTTTACGGGCGACGTCCGCGGCCGACCGCCGCGCCATCGTCGGGCATCGCCGCGATCATGTCGGCATAGACATTGCCGCCCGCGGAGATGTGCCGGACCATCGCTTCGGCGGCGCCATCCTCGTCGCCAACCTTGATCGCGTCGAGCACGGCCTTGTGCTCGGCCAGCGATGCGCGAACGCGCGCGGGGTGCTCGAAGCGGTAGTCCCGCATGCCACGCATCCGCGCGCGCATGGTGCGGATCTGCTTGGCCAGGATGTCGTTGCGGCTGCCCTCGTAGAGCACGCCATGGAATTCGTCGTTGGCGGCGCGGTAGGCCTCGGCATCTCCCTGCGCGGCCGCGCACGCTTCGTACGCGGTCGCCAGCGCGTCACGCTCCGCCGGCGTCATGCGGCGCGAGGCGAGGCGGGCGGCAAGCGATTCCAGCTGGACCAGGATCTCACTCAGCGCGACGTAGTCGCGCAATGTAATCGACGACACGATCGCGCCCTGGCGCGGCACCAGGGTGACGAGTCCCGCCGAGGCGAGCTGGATCAGAGCCTCGCGCGCGGGCGTGCGGGACACGCCGAAACGGTCGATCAGTTGCTGTTCATCGATCTGGGTGCCGCTCGGCAGGTGCCCGGACAGGATTTCCTGCTCTATCTCGGACCTGATGGTCTCGGTGCGGCTCTTCTTTTCTTCCGACATGCCTGTGTTCATCGCTGTAGATGTGGCGATTCTACGCTGCTGCCGGCGCTTGCTGACCGTCTTCCGGCTCGGAATTCGATCTTTTTCGCCGTTTATGTACACATAACGTCAGCTTGTGCATGCATGGATTTGCTGCGTGAGCGCCCTTATGTCTCTACGCCTTTACACACCTTCATCCCCAAACCTTCCATGACCGACACATCCGGATTGCCCTCGCTCGCCATCGAAGGGCGAGTCGCCACCATCACATTCCAGCGCCCCGACGTCGCCAATCGCCTTGGGCCCGATGACCTTGACGAGATTCATCGCCATATCGAAACGGTGAACGCCAGCGAAGCGCTCGTCCTGCGGATTCGTGGCACTGGCAAGTACTTCTGCAGCGGCTTCGATATCGGCAAGCTCGCGGCGGGTCAGCGTGGCTCGGGCTTTGAAGAACTCGTCAACGCGGTCGAGGACTGCCGGCCCGTCACCATCGCCGCGCTAAACGGTGGTGTCTATGGCGGCGGCACTGATCTCGCTCTCGCGTGCGACTTCCGCGTAGGCGTACCGACAACGGACATGTTCATGCCCGCGGCGCGTCTCGGCCTGCATTTCTACAAGCGTGGCATGGAGCGATACGTGACCAGGCTCGGCCTGGACACGGCCAAGCGGCTCTTCCTGACCGCGGCCCGGCTCCAGTCGGACGAACTGCTGCACTGCGGTTTTCTGACATCGCTGGTCGACGCTGCCGACCTCGACGCGAACGTCGATGCGCTGAGCGAAACGGTCGCCAGCATGGCGCCGCTCGCGGTGCTTGGCATGAAAAAACATCTCAACCGGATTGCGCGGGGCGTGCTCGATGTCGAGGAACTGGCTGTCGACGTTGCACGCGCCGCGCAATCGGCTGACATCAAGGAGGGCGCGCTGGCCTGGAGGGAAAAGCGCAAACCAAGGTTCCAGGGCAACTAGTCCAGGGAGCCGGCTTTCATCAGTAGAACCGAAATGGAGACAGAAGCATGAAGATTGCGAAGGCATCGAGGGTATGCATCGCCGCCGCGTTGCTGGTGCCGATGACGCTGGCGTGGGCGCAGGGTCCTGCCGCGTATCCAACCAAACCGATCCGGCTGATCGTCGGTTTCCCGCCGGGCGGTGGTGCGGACGCTGTGGCGCGCATCGTCGCGGAAAGAATGTCCCGGGACCTGGGGCAGAGCATCATCATCGACAACAAGCCCGGCGCCGGCACGACCATCGCGGCGGAAGCGGCAGCCCGTGCCGAGCCCGATGGCTATACGGTCTTCATGGGTAGCGCGAACCTCTTCGGAGCGGACAAGGTCCTCTACAAGAAGATTCGCTACGACGGGCAGAAGGACTTCACGCCGATCTCGCGCTGGACCATCGCGCCGATGATCCTGGCGGTGAATAACGATATCGGTGTGAAGTCGGTGCAGGAACTGATCGCCAAGGCGAAGCAGAATCCCGGCAAGTACTTCTATGCGTCGTCCGGCAGCGGCGGGGCGCCGCATATGGCTGGCGTCTACTTCAACAAGCTCGGCGGCACGCGGATGGAGCACGTGCCGTTCAAGGGCGGCGCGCCGGCGGTGACGGCCGTGATTGCTGGCGATGCGCAGATGATCTTCGCCACACCGCCGTCGGTGCTGCCGATGGTGGAGACCGGCAAGCTCAAGGCGCTGGCTGTGACGTCGGAGAAGCGGTCGACGTTGCTGCCGAACCTGCCGACGGTGTCGGAGAGTGGCGTCAAGGGCTACGACTTCACGTTCTGGTTTGGGTTGTTTGGCCCGGCCAATCTGCCGCCCGATGTGGTGCGCAAGCTCTTCACCGCAAGCCAGAAGGCATTGAGCGATCCCGAGGTGGTGCAGAAGCTTGCGGTGCAAGGCAATGAGGCGCTGCCTTCTGCGTCGCCGGACGAATTCCGCAAATGGGCGTTGGCGGAAGGGGCCAAGTCCAAGCAATTGATTGAGCAGTCTGGCGCACATCTGGACTAGGCTGGGCGGAGCCGGGCCGCCAGGCCCATGGCCAATGGCGGAAATAGTGACGATTCAGGCGTTTGACTTTTTAAGACGACTGGTCATATTATTTCCGCCATGGCTCGTACTTCAGACAAGACCGACATTCCGAACCGCCTGACCAAGGCGGGTCGCGAACTGTTCTCCCACCACGGCTACAACGCCACCGGCATCCAGCAGATCACCGATCACGCTGGCGTGCCGAAGGGCTCGTTTTACAACCACTTCGAAAGCAAGGAAGCGTTCGCGGCAGCGATCATCGCGGAATACGCCGATTATCTGCACCGGTCATGGGAAGCCATGATGGAGGACGCCCCGCCCGAGCCGATGGCGGCGATCCGCTATGTCTTCACGCGGATGATTGCCTATCACGAATGCTGTCCCACGCAGGCGGGTTGCCTGATCGGCAACTTCGCTGCCGAGATCGCCTTGACGAGCGATACTTGTCGGGCCGTGCTGCAGGACGCCCAGTTCGCCTGGCGCGAACGGCTGGCCGGCATGATCAGCCTCGCCCAGGCGCATGGTGAAATCCGTGCCGATATCGCGTCAGCCGAGCTCTCGGGGCTCGTCTGGGATACGTGGGAGGGCGCCTTGCTACGTATGAAGATTGAACGCTCGGTTGCCCCGCTGCGCCGCAGCGTCGACCTGATGTTCGACCACCTGTTCCAGCCGGCCGCCGCGGCCGGCATCCACCACAGTCCAACCTTGGAGTAAGTCATTTATGGGTGCACAGACCGAAGCATTCCTCACCGAAGCCCTGTTTCAGCCGATCAAGCTGGGCCGTATCGAACTCGCCAACCGCATGGCCATGGCACCGCTCACGCGCAGCCGCGCCGATGACGATCTGGTGCCGACCGAGATGGTGGTCGAGTACTACCGCCAGCGCGCCAGCGTCGGCCTGATCATCGCCGAAGCCACGCAGGTTTCGGAGACTGCCCAGGGCTACACGAACACCCCCGGCGTCTATACGCCCGAGCAGATCGCGGCCTGGAAGACGGTGACCGACGCCGTGCACGCGCAAGGCGGCAAGATTTTCCTGCAGATCTGGCACACGGGTCGCATGTCGCACTCGCATTTCCAGCCGGACAATCAGGCACCGGTGGCGCCTTCGGCCATTGCGGCCAATGCCAAGACGTATATCAACGGCCAGGGCTATGTCGAATGCTCGCTGCCGCGCGCGCTGGAAGCTTCGGAGATTCCGGAGATCGTGAATGACTTCCGCGTCGCCGCGGCCAACGCGATCAAGGCTGGCTTCGATGGCGTCGAAGTGCATGGCGCGCACGGCTATCTGCTCGATGCCTTCCTGCGCGATGGCACGAACAAGCGTACCGACGCCTACGGCGGTAGCATCGAGAACCGCGCCCGCTTCCTGCTTGAAGTCATGGCGGCGGTGACTGCCGAAATCGGTGCCGATCGCGTGGGTGTCCGACTGGCGCCGGTGTCGCCGGTCAACGACGCGGTGGAAAGCAATCCGCAGCCGCTGTTCGAGTACGTCGTGCGTGAGCTGGAAAAACTCCATCCGGTGTACATCCACGTGGTCGAAGGCTACACGGGTGGCCCGCGCGACAATGTGCCGTTCGACTACGAGGCGCTGCACCGCCTGTACTCGGGCGTGTGGATGCTCAATAACGGCTACAGCAAGGAAATGGCCGAGGAAGCGATCCGCGCCGGCCGTGCCGACATGGTCTCGTTCGGCCGCAAGATGATCACCAACCCCGACCTGCCGCGCCGCTTCCGTGAGAACCAGCCGCTGAACAGTCCGTTCGAGGACGCGTCGCTCTACGGCGGTACTGGCCCGCACGGCTACGTCGACTATCCGGCATTGGCCTGATCTTCGGTCTCGCGCGCTCTACGGGCGGGTTTGCATCCGGACCTATGTCCGGATGTCCATAGGTCCTTACGTCCTTAGAGGCGCTATCACAATGAAGCGAAGCGGTTCTGGCTAGGGTGAAGCAGGGGTTTCGGCTCGTATGCGAGCCGCCTGCGGAACGGCATGTGCCTGCGAGCACATGCGCGCCCTGCAAGGGCGCGGCCGCAGACAGTACAAGTGGACCGGCCAAGGCCGCGCAACGACGCCAGAATCATTTTGATAGCGCCTCTTAGGTCCGGAGGGCCGCAAGCTTGACGTAGAGCGTGCTTCTTGAAATCCCCAGCGTTCTGGCGGCCTTTGAAAGGTTGCCGCGCGCATCGTTGATGGCGGCGCGTATCGCCTGCCGCTCCAGATCGTCGAGGCGGCCAGACGCTGCCGACATCGGCATCGGGGCCGGTGCCATCGCGTCTCCGGCCGGTCCGGATTCGACTAGGGAGGACAACATCGACACATCGATGCCATTGTTCTCGCCGAGCGCGAACATCACCTCGAATACGTTCTGCAGTTCACGAATATTCCCGGGCCAGCGATAGCGCACCAGTGTCTGATAGACCGACGGTTCGATCTGCTTCGGCGCGCACCCGTACTTGCGCGCGAGCTTGTGGTTGAGGTGATCGACGATGGACTCGATATCGCCAGGCCGGTCGCGTAGGGCCGGAAGCTGCAGACTGACCGCGCAGAGACGGTGGTACAGATCCTCGCGAAAGCGCCCGGCGGCAATCTCCTTCTGCAGATCGCGGTTGGTCGCGGCGACAAGTCGGACCGATACCTGCCGCTCCCTCGTATCCCCCAGGCGAACCACCACGCCATCCTGCAGCACACGCAATAGATGCGGCTGCATGTCGAGCGGCATCTCGCCGATCTCGTCGAGGAACAGCGTGCCGCCTGCGGCCTGTTCGAATTTTCCCGGATGGCCGCCGCGACGCGCCCCCGTGAAGGCGCCTTCCGCGTAGCCAAAGAGCTCGCTGGCCAGCAATTCGCGCGTCAGGGCGCCGCAATTCACGGCAACGAATGGACCGTCGGGCCGCTTGCCAGACCGATGCAACGCGCGCGCGAACAGCTCCTTGCCCGCGCCGGTCTCACCGACCAGCAGCACGGGCAGATCGAGCGACGCGATACGGCGGGCGCGTGCCTTGGTGGCGGCGAGAATTTCGCTCTCGCCGATGATCTCGGTGAACGCGTCATCCGTTGTCACCGCAGTCGGGGTGGCGGGGAGTGAAATGCTGGTCCGGCCCGGGCGTGCCGCGAGTGGAATCACGAGCATCGTGCCGAGCAGTCCTTCGCGATCCTTGACCGTGTGAAGCCATTCGGGCCGCAGCCAGCCCGGGCGCTGATGTATTTGATCGCCTTCCGGCAGTGTGAGATCGAGCCCTGGTATCGCGTTGCCGGTCTCCAGCGCGAAACATACGCCATGGGCATCCCGCGCCGCCTGCGCGCGGCCGTGGATACGAACGACACGGCCGCGGAAATCGGCAAGGACCACGCAGTCGCTGGCATAGCGCACGAAATCATCGATGGAGCGGGCTAGCAGGCGCTCGTGCATCGCCATGTCGCGCCGCGCCAGTTCGCTCTCGATCTGCCGGGCCGCCGCCACCACCAGACCGAGGGTGTGCCCGTGGAATGACTCCTTCACCCCCGATACATCAACGACGCCAAGCAGGTGACGTCCGAACGGATCGAGTATCGGCGCGGCGGCGCAGGTCCAGCGTTTGACGTCCCAGCAGAAATGCTCGCTGGCATGGATCTGCACCGGCGCGACGGTGGCGATTGCGGTGCCGATGGCATTGGTGCCGATCACTTCCTCGCTCCAGCATCCGCCCATGGCAAGGTTGACTTCCTCGCCGACGCTGCGCACGCGGGTCGAGCCATTGAGCTGAAGGATGGTGCCGTCGGTGTCGCTGAGCATGATCAGCGTGCCGCATTCGCGCAAGATGTCGCGCAGGCCTTCGAGCGCCGGACCCGCTGCGTCGCAGAGGTCGCGGTTTTGCGTGCGCAGTTGTCGAAGGCGATCGTCGGCGGCGCCCGGCGCCGAATGCAGGGTCGGGTCGACAGCTTCGGAACGACACCGCTGCCAGGAAGCGAGGACAACTCTGCGCACACCGTCCCCTTCATGTGGATGATGGGGATGGTCCCGCAGGAAGCGTTCCCAGGCCGAGGCCACGACAGGTTCGTCGCTGATGCGGGGGACCAGAGTGCCGTAGTGGGTGAACGGCATGGGACGATCACTCTCAGTTGATTCCGGCAACCGTAGCCCCACGCTTTTCGCAAGTCAACAATTCTCTTTGCAATCAAGGGTTTGTGCTGTGCAGCAGGGGCGCGAAAGTGTCCGGATTCCGGACACTTTCGCGTAGGCGTCCGGAAACTGCACAGCTTCGGGCGATGTTTGCCCCATGCCCGAACCCCCAAGTCGGCGCCGGCAAGGCATTGATTTCAATCACATGTGATCGGCTCCTGCAGGTGCCAATGCCGCCTGGCATGTCCCTTGCCATGAAGGGTGTGTGGGAACTCCCACGACGATGACACCAATGACAGGAGACAACATGCAACCCCACTCCACCGTACAGGTGATGGGCATCGATGCAGGCGGCACGATGACCGATACATTCTTCGTGCGCTCGGACGGCCGGTTCGTGGTCGGCAAGGCGCAGAGCAACCCCGGCGACGAATCGCTGGCCATCTACAACTCGTCGGAGGATGCGCTGGCGCACTGGGAGCGCACCGTGGACGACGTCTACCCGGAACTACTGACCTGCGTGTACTCCGGCACGGCCATGCTCAACCGCATTCTTATGCGCAAGGGCCTGGACGTCGGCCTTATCTGCAATCGCGGCTTCGAGCAGATCCATTCGATGGGGCGCGCGCTGCAGAGCTATCTGGGCTACGCGCTGGAGGACCGCATTCACCTGAACACGCATCGCTACGACGAACCGCTGGTGCCTGTCTCGCGCACGCGTGGCGTGACCGAGCGCACCGATGTGCAGGGCAAGGTCGTCATTCCGCTGCGGGAGGAAGAAGTCCGGCAGGCCACGCGGGAACTGGTGGAGGCCAAGTCGCAGGCGATCGTCATCTGCCTGCTGCAATCCCACAAGAACGAGTCCAGCGAACAACGTGCGCGCGACATCGTGCAGGATGAACTGGCGAAGCTGAAGGTCGATGTCCCGGTGTTTGCGTCGGTGGACTATTACCCGTCGCGCAAGGAAAGCCACCGGATGAACACCACCATCCTGGAGGCCTACGGCGCGGAGCCCTCGCGGCAGACGCTGAAGAAGGTCAGCGACCGCTTCAAGAAACACGGTGCCAAGTTCGATCTGCGTGTGATGGCCACCCATGGCGGCACGATCAGCTGGAAGGCGAAGGAGCTGGCGCGGACGATCGTGTCGGGGCCGATTGGTGGCGTGATCGGATCAAAGCTCCTGGGCGAGGCGTTGGGCGACGAGAACATCGCATGCTCGGACATCGGCGGCACCAGCTTCGACGTAGCGTTGATCACCAAGGGCAACTTCGCGATCAAGTCGGATCCCGACATGGCGCGCCTGGTGCTGTCGCTGCCGCTGGTGGCGATGGACTCCGTGGGCGCGGGCGCTGGCAGCTTCGTGCGGCTGGACCCGTACAGCAAGTCGATCAAGCTCGGGCCCGACAGCGCCGGCTACCGCGTGGGTACCTGCTGGCCGGAGAGCGGGCTGGATACGGTCACCGTTTCCGACTGCCACGTGGTGCTCGGCTATCTGAACCCGGAGAACTTTCTTGGCGGTGCGATCAAGCTCGATGTGGCACGCGCCCGCCAGCACATCAAGGCACAGATCGCGGACCCGCTCGGGCTGTCGGTCGAGGACGCGGCGGCGGGGGTCATCGAATTGCTGGACCTTACGCTGTCGGAGTACCTGCGCGCCAACATCAGCGCCAAGGGCTACAACCCGGCCGAGTTCACGTGCTTTTCTTACGGCGGCGCGGGCCCCGTGCATACCTACGGATACACCGGCGGCGTCGGTTTCAAGGACGTGGTGGTGCCGGCCTGGGCTGCCGGCTTCTCGGCCTTCGGCTGCGCCTGCGCGGACTTCGAGTATCGCTACGACAAATCGGTGGATCTCGGTGTCGCGCAGTTCGCGCCGGACGGCAGCAAGGAGACCGCGTGCCGGATCCTGCAGGAGGCGTGGTCGGAACTGGCCGTCAAGGTGATTGAGGAGTTCCGGGCCAATGGCTTCGATGCCAGGGACGTCGTGTTGATCCCGGGCTACAAGATGCAGTACATGGGGCAGCTCAATGATCTTGAGATCGTCTCGCCGGTAGCCACTGCGTCGTCCGCCGAGGACTGGGACCGCATCGTCGACGCGTTCGAGAACACCTACGGCCGCGTCTACGCCAGTTCGGCACGCTCGCCGGAACTGGGCTTCTCGATCACGGGGGCCATCCTGCGCGGCATGGTGGTCACGCAGAAGCCCGTGCTGCCAGAGGACCCGGACGCCGGTCCAACACCGCCCAGGGAGGCCTACCTGGGCGTACGGCCTTTCTACCGCCACAAGACATGGATGGATGCCGCGCTCTGGAAGATGGAGTCGCTCAAGGCCGGCAACCACATCGTGGGTCCAGCCATCATCGAATCCGACGCCACCACGTTCGTGGTGCCGGGCGGCTTCGAAACCACGATCGACAAGCACCGCCTGTTCCATCTCAAGGAAGTCAAATAAGGAGACACATCATGAACATGATGAGCAACAAGGAAGTCGGGTTCGCCGATCTGTTGAAGAACGGCCAGACCCTCAAGGAATTTCGCGACGACATCCTCGCCCGCACCCAGGAATCGGGCCACTACAACGGCCTTACCAGCCTGGACTTCCGGGACAGCGACCCGATCGGCTATGAGAAGCTGTTCTCCAAGCTGCGGGGTGGACTGGTCCATGCGCGTGAAACCGCCAAGAAGATTGCCGCCAGCCCGATCGTCGAGCAGGAGGGCGAGCTCTGCTTCACGCTGTATAACGCGGTCGGGGACTGCGTGCTGACCTCCACCGGTATCATCATCCACGTAGGAACGATGGGTGCGGCGATCAAGTACATGATCGAGAACAACTGGGAGGCCAACCCCGGCATCTATCCCGGCGACATGTTCACGAACAACGACTGCTCCATCGGCAACGTGCACCCGTGCGACATCGCCACGATCGTGCCGATCTTCTGGGAAGGCAGGCTGATCGGCTGGGTGGGCGGCGTGACCCATGTCATCGACACGGGCTCCGTAACGCCGGGCTCCATGTCCACGGGCCAGACGCAACGATTCGGCGACGGCTACATGATCACGTGCCGCAAGACGGGCGCGAACGATGTGCCGTTCCGCGACTGGCTGCATGAGTCGCAGCGCTCGGTACGCACGCCGAAGTACTGGATTCTCGACGAACGGACCCGCATCGCCGGCTGCCACATGATTCGCGAGCTGGTGGAGGAGGTGATCCGCGCCGACGGTATCGAGGCCTACGAGAAGTTCGCCTACGAAGTCATCGAGGAAGGCCGCCGCGGGCTCCAGAGCCGCATCAAGGCCATGACGCTGCCTGGCAAGTACCGCAAGGTCTCATTCGTCGACGTGCCGTACAAGCATCCGGACGTGCAGGTCTCCAACGCCTTTGCCAAGCTCGACTCCATCATGCATTCGCCGGTGGAAATGACGATCCGCCCCGACGGCAAGTGGCGCCTGGATTTCGAAGGCGCGAGCCGCTGGGGTTGGCACACGTTCAATGCGCACCAGGTGGCCTTCACCTCGGGCATCTGGGTGATGATGTGTCAGACCCTGGTGCCGACCCAGCGTATCAACGACGGCGCCTACTTCGCCACCGAGTTCCGGCTACCCAAGGGAACATGGTGCAATCCCGATGACCGGCGCACCGGCCATGCGTATGCCTGGCATTTCCTGGTGTCCGGCTGGGCGGCGCTGTGGCGTGGTCTCTCTCAGTCGTACTTCAGCCGTGGCTATCTGGAGGAAGTGAACGCGGGCAACGCCAATACTTCCAACTGGTTGCAGGGTGGCGGCATCAACCAGGATGGCGAGATTCACGCGGTCAACAGCTTCGAGGCCAGCTCTTGTGGCACAGGCGCGTGCGCGGTCAAGGACGGTCTCAATCACGCCGCTGCCATCTGGAACCCCGAAGGCGACATGGGCGACATCGAGATTTGGGAGATGGCCGAGCCATTGCTCTACCTGGGCCGGAACGTCAAGGCCAACTCCGGCGGCTACGGCAAATATCGCGGCGGTTGCGGCTTCGAGACCCTGCGAATGGTCTGGAACGCCCAGGACTGGACGATGTTCTTCATGGGCAACGGCTTCATGAACAGCGACTGGGGCATGATGGGTGGCTATCCATCGGCCACCGGGTATCGCTTCGAAGCGCACCGCACCGGGCTGGAACAGCGTATTGCCAGTGGCGATTCACTGCCGCTGGGCGGCGACATCGACCCGGCCAATCCGGACTACGAGCGCCATATCGACGCCACCGCCGAGGTCAAGCGCGACAAGCAGTGCATCACGACCGAGGACTGCTACGCCAACCACGATCTTTACCTGAACTACCTGCGCGGCGGCCCGGGCTTCGGCGATCCGCTCGATCGGGACCCGAAGGCGATCGAGGCGGACCTCAACCAGAAGTTCTTGCTGCCTGAGTATGCGCAGAAGGTCTATGGCGCGGTGTTCGCTCAGGACGCCAGGGGCGTGTTCGCGGTGGATGCCGCAAAGACCAAGAAGCGTCGCGCGGAGATCCGCAAGGAGCGCCTGGCGCGCGCGGTGCCGACGCGCGAGTGGATGAAGGAGGAGCGCGAACGCATCCTCAACAAGCACGCATCGGTCCAGGTGCAGCATATGTTCGCCACGAGCTTTGCCTTGTCGGAGAAGTTCACGCAGAGCTTCAAGGACTTCTGGAACCTGCCCGAGGCATGGCACGTGAGAGAGGAAGAACTGGGTGTGCCGTGCTATGGCGCCAAGCACCGTATGGACTTGTCGCTGATGCCGGACGTCACCACCGTTGTCCAGGTCGAAGAGTAACCACCGCACTCAGGAGTCGAACCATGTCTGTCTATACCAACGAACAAGTCGACCACCTCGTCGAGGGGAAGCTCGACTGGGAAACCACGTTCCGCATGCTGTCGATGCCCAAGGACGAAGGCCGCTTCGAGCAGTACCTGGCCGCCTTGCAGGCGAAGGTGAGTTTCCCGGACCGCATCGTGCTGCCGCTCGGCCCGCACATGTATATCGTGCAATCGGCCGCCAGCAAGAAGTGGGTGGTCAAGTGCGACTGCGGCCACGAGTTCTGCGACTACCGCGAGAACTGGAAGCTCCATGCCTCCATCTATGTGCGTGATACCGAGGAGGCCATGGCCGAGGTCTATCCGACGCTGATGGCGCCTGATACCAGTTGGCAGGTGTATCGCGAGTACTACTGTCCGTCTTGCGGCGCGATGCATGACGTGGAGGCGCCCACACCGTGGTATCCGGTGATCCACGACTTCGAGCCGGATATCGAGGCGTTCTACAAGGAGTGGGTGCACTTGCCGGTGCCCGAGCGGGCACCAGACTGACCGGGTAGGGCGGGTTTGCCGGACGGTGCGAAGCGGCGGGTGGTGCAGCCCGCCCGCTCCGTCCGGCGGTCCTGCACGAGCAGAGATACGCCGGCGACCGGCAGCATCGTCCACGACGCTGCCGCCTAGCCGCCTAGCCGCCTAGCCGCCTAATCCGCCTGGCCGGGCAGCGGCGTCACGGCAGTCGAGGGGACTACGCCAACCTTACTGCGCGTCGAGCTGGCGGCGCGCGCGGCGCGAATAGTAGGCGAAAGTCGCTTCGAATCGCTTCTGCGTGCTGACCCAGCGTTGCGCCTCGCGACCGAGTTCGGGCGGGATCGGCTGGATCTCCCCGGCGGCCATCGCCAGCAGTTGCAGGCGAGCGGCGCGCTCGAACATCACGCCCAGCACACAGGCTTCTTCCACCGACGCGCCCGCCACCAGCAGGCCGTGGTGCGACAGCAGAATCGCCTTCTTGTCGCCCAGGGCGCCCGCGATGAGTTCGCCCTCTTCATTGCCGACTGGAATGCCCGGCCATTTTTCCAGGAACGCGGTCTGGTCGTACAGCACGCACGTGTCCATGTGCGAGATCGTCAGCGGCACTTCCAGCATGGCAAGCGCGGAAGCGTGCGGCGCGTGAGAGTGAACGATGCAATTCAAATCGGGACGCGCGCGATAGAGCCATGAATGGAAGCGATTGGCGGGGTTTGGCATCCCGTTTCCGGAAATCACCTCAAGATCTTCGTTGACGAGGAGGAGGTTGTCCGCCGTGATTTCGTCGAAGCCAAGACCCAGGCGTTGCGTGTAGTACGTGCCCGGTTGTTCCGCCCGCGCCGTGATCTGGCCGGAGAGCACCGAATCGTGCCCGAACGTGAACAGGATCCGGCAGGTCTCGGCGACAGCTTCGCGCAGCGGCATCCTGTCCGCGCGGAGTTCGGTCTGCATTTTTTCGAGCGAAGACGCGACGATTTCGCTCTTGCTCAACTGCATGGTATTGGCCATGTTGTGTCCTTCAGGGATGTGCTGGAGTCGGGGTAGGAGGTGGCTTTACTTGTTGCCTGCGCCAAGGAGGGCAGACCATCGCTGATTCTCGTCGCTGATCAGCTTGCGGAATTGTTCGGGTGATGACGCGGCGGGCTCGGTCCCTTGCGCAATAAGCGTTGCCTTGAACTTCGGATCGGCGGCCACCTTCGCCACGGCGGCATTGAGTTTCTTCACGATGGCCGGATCAAGTCCCGCGGGTCCGATCAGGCCGGCAACGGAGCCGGATACCAGTGATGGAAAGCCAAGCTCTGCTGTGGAGGGTACCTGCGGCGCGGTGGAAAGCCGGTGCGGGCTTGCCACGGCCAGCGCGCGGAGCTTGCCGGACGTCACGAACGGCATCACCTGGGGCGTGGCTTCAAACGTCATGTTGACCTGGCCCGATACAACGTTGGTGACGGATTCCGCGCCGCTCTTGAATGGCACATGCAGGAACTCGACCTTCGCCACGTCCTGGAAAATGCGCATTCCCTGATAGGGCGCGCTCCCCACGCCGGCGGTGCCGACGCTGATGGCATCGGGCTTGCGCTGAGCGAGCTTGATCAGTGCGGGCAGTGTGTGAGCCGGAACATCCGCGCCAACCACGACAAGGAATGGCGTAGACCCCACGAGCGAGATGTAGGTGAAATCCTTCGCGCTATCGAAGTTGACCTTGACGTCCGTATGCGGATTGACGGCCAGCACGCCAACGGTGGCAAACATCAGCGTGTAGCCATCGGGGCGCGCGCGCCGCACGAAGTCGGCCGCGATGTTGCCGCCGGCGCCGGGCCGATTCTCTACCACCACCGACTGGCCAAGCTGCTCGGAGAGCGCCTTGCCCGTCGCTCGCGCGATAAGGTCGGTAATGCCACCGGCGCCAAACGGCACGACCAGGGTGATTGGCTTGTCGGGGTATCCGGTGGCATGGGCGGTGAACGGGATGCTCAGCAGCGTGGCCGCAGCCAGGCTGGCCATGGACGACAGGCTACGGCGGCGATGGGGACGGGTAGGGCGGGTGGGGCTCACTTGCATTCTCCTTCAGGGGGCGTATTGGAAACAAGTGTGTCTAGCATGACACCAAAGTGTCCTTGGTGCAACCGAGTTGCCGGGTGGGTCCATCGGGCCGTAAAATCGCGGACCGATGGATGCGCCGGTTCAGGCGCGCACAAACCTCGATTCCGGGATGAGCAAAAAGCAAAAAGTGGAACCCGTGGCGGCCGAGCCGAGCATTGCCGAGCGGCTGGCCGAGCTGCGCAAACTCAACGGCCTGACGCTCGAAGAACTGGCGCAACGCGCGTCACTGACCAAGAGCTATCTGTCCAAGCTGGAGCGGGGACTGTCGTCGCCGACCATTGGCACTGTGCTCAAGCTGGCCGATGCGCTGGGCGTGACGGTGGATCAGCTCATCACGCGGTCGTCGCGTGCCAACGAGATTCTTCACATCCGGGCGGCGGACCGGATTCCCTTCAGCCCGTCCACGGAGCGCCTTGGCTATACCTACGAGGCCATTGCGACCGAACGGCCCGACAAGGCGATGCAGCCCTTCATCATGGTGCCGCCGTTCACGCTCGAGGAAGACCAGCCCATGGCGAGCCATGCGGGAGAGGAACTGATCTTCGTCGTCTCGGGCGAAATGGAAGTCCTGTTCGACGACCGTACCGTGCGCATGAGCGCTGGCGATTCGCTGTATTTCAACGCTTCCATTCCGCACCGGTCACGTTCGCTGGGGCGGATTCAGGCACAGGCCCTGGTGGTCGTCAGCGATCGCAAGAAGGCGTGACGCGAGGGCGAACTCTCGCGGAGGCGGATTTTCGCTCCAGGCAACAACGGATCGCGTAGTTCGGCAATTCACTTGCCGCGCCGGACCTCTGGCCCTATGATTTCATGACACACTGTGTCATATAGGAAATTTTAAAGGCATGGAGGAAACCGTGAGTCAGACTTCAGACCGAAGCGTCGGAGCCACTGCGCCGTCGTGGCGTGGTGTTGTCCGCTTTCTTCACAAAACGCCAAGGGCTTTCCTGCCGATGCTGCCCTTTCCGGAGATCACCCTCGTCGCTGGCAAGGGCATCGAAGGGGATCGCTACATGATCGGCAACGAGGCGGGGTTCTACTCTCACAAGCCCGAAGAGGGCCGGCAGGTCACGCTGTTCGAACTGGAAACGCTCGAGGCGCTGGCCCGGGATGCCAAGGTCGTGTTGCATCCCGAGGAACACCGCCGGAACGTCACGGTAGAGGGCGTGCCCCTCAATCACCTCGTGGGGCGCCGGTTCTGGCTTGGCGAGACGTTGCTGGAGGCCACTCGCCTGTCCACACCGTGTCGTCACCTGGAGGAAATCCTCGGCAAGGCTGTCTTCGATCCGCTTGTTCATCGCTCGGGTCTCAACTGCAAGATACTCAGCGGCGGCGTGGTGCGTATCGGCGATGTAGTGAGGCCAGCCTGATGGCGGCCCGGCCCATCAAGACCGTTTCGGTGGTGGTGTCCGCCATCGACGAGCCACTGCCCGGCGTCAAGCGGTTCGTCCTCAGCGACCAGGACCACTGGCCGTTGCCGCCTTTCACCCCCGGCGCGCATATCGACCTGCATCTCGGAGGCGGCCTGGTGCGCACGTACTCGCTGTGCAACGAACCTTCGGACAGGAACCGGTATGTCATCGCCGTGAAGCACGAGGTGGCGGGGCGAGGGGGATCGGCCTTCGTGCACGAGCGGCTCGATGTCGGGGCGTCGATCGGGGTGTCGCTGCCCAGAGGTGGCATCCGCACCACGGACACGGGGATGAACGTCTTCATCGCAGGCGGGATAGGTGTGACGCCGTTTATCTCGACGATCCGCGATCTCGAACTGCGGGGCCAGACGAACTACGTGCTGCACTGGTCCAGCGCGGGGGTGCCATCGCTCGTCGACATGCTGGGCGATGCCATCGCGGCGGGCAGGGTCCGGCTTTACGACACACGCGTCGAATCCGCGCCCGATATGGATGCGATTCTGAATGCGTGCGGTGAGAATGCCAAAGCCTACTGCTGCGGTCCGATGAGGATGCTTGACGCCTTCGGGCGGATCGTCGAAGGCTGGCCGGACGCCCGCAAGCACATCGAGCGCTTCACGCCGCCCAAGCCTGTGGAAGATACCGACGCGGCGCCTTATACCGTGGTGCTGGCAAGGAGCGGGAAGGAGGCGATCGTCGAGCCACATGTCGGGCTGGTCGGAACGCTGGAGGCACTTGGGGCGGACGTGTCCGTGTCTTGCGGAGGCGGCGTTTGTGGCGCGTGCAGGACGACCTGGCTGGAAGGGCCGCCGATCCATCGGGACCGCGTTCTGTCGCCGGAAGAGCGCGCCCAGGACGTCATGGTCTGTGTGGCCGGATGCTCTGGCTCACGATTGGTGCTGGATCTGTAGGGGCTGCCGCTTCGCCCCTTGGCCTGGTTTCGGTTTTCGCCGGATCCCACTCAGACCTGTGTCGTGATAGCATTTGTCCTATGACAATGCTGCGACGGGAGCTGCATGTCCGCTCACCGCTGATATCCCGATATGCGCCGAGGCCCAGGCCATGCACACAGATCCCCCTGATTCCGTACATCCGACGCAGCCGCTCCACGACCTGCACAACCGCTGGCCACAGGCCGAGTCCGTGGAGGACTTCCGTCACAACCTCGCGGCCGTTCATGCGCGCATCGCGGCGGCCTGTCACCGCGTTGGCCGCGATCCTGCCGGTGTGCGGCTGTTGCCCGTCAGCAAGACCAAGCCGGAGGCGAGCATTCGTCTGGCCCATGCGGCCGGTTGTCGTCTGCTCGGCGAAAACAAGCCGCAGGAGGCCTACCGAAAGTGGGAGGCACTGGCGGATCTGGAGGACCTGCAGTGGTCGGTGATTGGCCACCTGCAAACCAACAAGGCCAAGCTCGCGGCGCGTTTCGCCACCGAATTCCAGGCGCTGGACAGCCTGCGCGTGGCCGAGGCACTGGACCGCCGTCTGCAGATCGAGGGCAGGGCGCTCGATGTGTTCGTGCAGGTCAACACGTCCGGCGAGGCGAGCAAATTTGGTCTGCATCCCGATGAGGTGCCGGGCTTCCTGCGCGCGCTGCCTGCATTCTCCGGCTTGCGCGTGCGCGGGCTCATGACGCTGGCGCTGCTGTCGGCGGAAGCCGAGCGGGTACGCCAGTGCTTCGTGCTGCTGCGCGAGCTTCGCGAGCGGCTACGGCAGGATGCGCCCGTCGGCATCGGGCTCGATGAGCTTTCGATGGGTATGTCCGGGGATTTCGAGATTGCCATCGAGCAAGGCGCCACGGTCGTGCGCGTCGGTCAGGCGATCTTTGGCGCCAGATCAACGCCCGATAGCTTTTACTGGCCAGAGGCGGAAGGGGGTGACTCTACATTGAGCGCTGCTCACTCCGGCCGTCAAGGCGAACGTTGATGGGACACGCTGCATTGCATCGCAAGGAAATGAGCCATGTTTGGTGAGACAGATACCGGGGACGCGCTGCGCCCCATCTTCATGGACGTTGTGTCCGTACAGTCGCAGGTGGTCTATGGCCATGTTGGTAACAACGTGGCCTTGCCAACGTTGCGCGCGCATGGCCTGAACGTGGCCGCCGTGCCGACGGTCATGTTCAGCAACACCCCTCACTACCCGACGCTGCACGGTGGAGCGCTACCCATCGACTGGTTCGGGGGATACCTGAGCGACCTGTCGGCCCGTGGCGCGCTCCAGCGCCTGAAAGCCATCCTGGTCGGCTATCTCGGCAATCCGGAGCAGGTGGCCGTGCTATCCCGCTGGATCAATCAGGTGCTGGCCGAGCACCCGGATGTGCAGGTGATCGTCGACCCGGTGATCGGTGACCATGACACCGGGATCTATGTCGCGGATGGCATGGTCGAGGCCGTGCGTGAGCTGCTTCTGCCGCTGGCACATGGACTCACGCCGAACGATTTCGAACTCGGGCATCTGAGTGGCCGTTCCGCCGACAGCGTCAACAGCATCGAGCAGGTCGCCGCCGCCGCGCGCAGCCTGCTGACCGATCGCGTGCAATGGATGGTGGTCACCAGCGCGGCCCCCGGCACATGGGGACACGACGACATGAAACTGCTCATCGTCACCCGGGACGATGCGCAGGTGCTGAGCCATCCCCGCATCGCGGTTTCGCCCAAGGGCACCGGAGACCTGTTCAGCGCGAAGTTGACCGCGCGGCTATTGGAAGGAATGTCGCTGGCCGAGGCCGCTGCAAGCGCCAGCGACCACGTGGTGACCGCTCTGGAAGCCACCCGTCGCGCGCAAAGCCTGGAGCTTCAATTGCCATCGAACCCCTGTATCACGCATCGAGAGTGATCCGATGAAAACCTATCGACTCAACATCTGGCGCCATGACAGGCTGCTGGGTCATTTCGATTCCGGCACGCCGTGGGCCGCCGAGGCCGTCAAGGACGTTGCGGGCCGCCTGGGTGCCGCGGATGGCTATCGACTCGAGTTGCTTGTGGCAACGGATGAGCGTCGTGTGTTGGAAAGCGGCCCCGGTGGCGTGCGGGTGCTCGGCATCGAGCCGCTGTTCGTCAAGATCTCCCTGGACGAGCACATCCAGGGCTGAAATCGGTCAGGTGCGTGGGGCGGTTGTGGGGCGATTGAGGGGCGATTGCGGGGTGATTCAGCCTCGGCTGGCAATTGCCTGACCCAGCCGCACTGGCTGTCCGACCTGCCAGTCAGGATGGTATTGCCATGCCGATCCCGGCATCAGCAGCACAATCGTCGAGCCGAGCTGGAAGTGCCCCATCTCCACACCCTGAAGCAGATCCTTCAGTTGAGGTGCGGAAGCGCCGTCGGCGTAGTGCCACTCCGAGACTTGCCCGGATCGCTTGGGCTCCACCAGGCCATGCCAGACCGTGGCGATGCGCCCGACGATGGCAGCACCCACGAGCACCAGCGCAAAGACGCCGTGCTGCGGATGCTCGAACCAGCAAACCAGACGCTCATTGATGGCGAGCAGTCCGTCGATGCCTTCAACGATATCGGGCCTGACGGAGTACAGCTTGCCGGGCACATGACGCATGCCCAGCAGGCGCCCCTCGCACGGCATGTGAATCCGGTGGTAGTTACGGGGGCTCAGGTACACCGTGGAAAAGCACCCGCCCTCCAGCTGTTTCGCGAGGGCGGCATCCCCCAGCAACGCGGTGGCGCTATAGGCATGTTGCTTGGCATGGATCATCTGGCCAGCTTCGACGCGCCCAATCTGGCTGATCGTGCCGTCCACCGGGCTGGTCCAGTCTGCTGCGGCGATCGGGCGCGCGCCGGGGCGCAGCGCGCGGATAAAGAACGCGTTGAACGTCGGATAGGTGGCGAGGTCGCTGACCAATGCCTCATCGAGGTCGATCTTGTGCCGGCGCACGAACGTGCGGATCAGGTACTGGGCGAGCCAGGGCTGGCGGCAATCCGCCAGTTGACCTGCGATACGGGTCAGCAGGTGTAGCGGGGCGAGGCGTTGCAGCAGGACCGAAAAGGACATGGAGGCGGGCGTTGGGGCGACCCGGTGCAATGCATCGGGCCGCTGATTGTTTCATGGGGCAGAATTCTAATGTGGAACGATCCCGTTTGTACCGTTTCTGCCCGGTATCGTCGCGAGGTATCGTTGTTACGGCAGGGAATCACTGTATTGCCTCCGTGGCGGCGGCGATCTACCCAAGGCTGCGCCTGATGTCCTGCGCCAGCCGTTCGCATTGTGCCGGTTCGATGGCGGAAATCGTGATGCGCAGGCCCCGCACGCCATCCTGCACGGAGAAAACGCTCCCTTGCCGGACCAGCCAGCCTTGCCGGGCCAGTGCCAGGGCGATGGCCTGATCGTCGCACTGCAAGGGCACCCAGAGGTTGAAGCCATCGCCCTGCGCCATGTGCCCGATGCCCTGAGCATCCAGCGCCTGCTCCATCGCCTGCCGGCGTCGGGCGTAGTCGTTCCGGGCCTTGTCGATCAGCCTGATGGTCTCGGGGCGGGTGACGGTGACCTCGACGATGTCCTGCAGAAGGTGGCTGACCCAGCTTGTTCCGGGCGCCAGGCACAAGCGTAGCTGCCGGGATGTGGCCACATCGCTGGCAACCGCGGCGACCCGAAGATCGGGGCCCAGTGCCTTGGTGAAGGACCGCACCACGGCCCAGCGATAGGTGCTGCGCGGTATCACTGGGTGATAGGCGGCGCCAGAGAGCAGGGCGAAATGGTCGTCCACGATCACCGGCACATTGGGATGCTTTGCCAGTAATCGCGAGATTGCCCGCGCCCGCTTCTCGCTCAGGCAGCAGCCCGTCGGGTTGTGCGCGCGCGGCGTCAGGATGACAGCCTGAGCCCCCTTGGCAAGGGCGTTTGCCAGACCTTCTGCCTGAATGCCTTCCGCATCCACGGGCACGCCGATCGGCTGCAGTCCGATGGCGCGCAGCATGTTGATGCTGCTCAGGAAGCAGGGATTTTCGACCGCTACCTTGTCCCCAGCCACCAGATACGCGTTGAGCAGCCGCTCGATGGCATCGACGGCGCCATGCGCCAGATTGACTTCGAAAGGCGCGGGGCAGTCGGGCTCGAACCATTTCCGCGCATACGCTTCCAGCCCGGCATTGACAGTGGGTTCGCCATAGAGCCGCGGCTTGTAGGGGCGGCTCTGCAGAGCGCCCGAGATATCCGGCAGCCACTCGATATTCGGATTGCCGCTGGCAAGATCGGTCAGGGGGCTGCCCGCCAGCGTGCCTTCCTGCTCACCCGGCTCGTACTGGTCGCGGATGATCGTGCCAAGCCGCCCCTGCGTCACGGCAATGCCCGCCATGGCGAGGCGCTTGTAGGCCGCGGCCACCGTGTTCCGATTGATGCCCAGTTCCAGGGCCAGGTCGCGTACGGGGGGAAGAGACGTTCCGGGGAGCAGTTGCCGGGACTGCGTCAGGGTGCGTACACAGTCGAAGATCTCCGCGGCGGTCTTGCCGTGTATTTTCATTGGGTGCCAGGACAGTCGATGTGTGCGGGAAAGCCAGGATTCATCCAGTCCGATCTGGCCCGATCTTGCCCGAGGGCGTCATTCTGACATGCCCGGACATTTGGCAGGTATGCCAATCCAGCGATTGGCATAGGGCAAAAAACGGTGATGCAGCGGAATCGGGGATACCGGATTGAAGTGGGCTTCGAGCCGCATTCGCGGCGGTGGCTCCCCGGGGGCGCGCCGCGCCGGTGCTCCACGCCGATCGGCCGTTGGAGCCGCCAAAGGAACTTGCCGCCCTCCACCGGGTCAATTGTTGCGGTCGGTTACAATGCTGTGCCGCAATATCACAATTCTCAGGCTGACGCTGCAGTTGTATCGCATTCGTCACAATAAATGTGATTTTTACCGGCTTTTCACGCCCCCAATTTGATGCGTTTCGTCCTCTTCCTGCTGACTGCCTTGTGCCTGTCCGCGCTGTCGTTCTCGGCAGCGGCGAACGTGCGCTCGGCCGTGCCGAAGGTGGTAGCGGCGAAAGCGGAAGCGGCGAAGGTCGAGGTGGCCATACCCGACTACGATGCGAGGCTCGCCACCGGCGACGATCTCGCGCAGCTTGCCCTGCCGGGAGATCCCGACTTCGGTGACGACGCGGAATTCGATGACGGTCCGCCGCCGGGGTACTGCAATATCTGGTCGGCTGATCTGCTCGATCCGCCCGATCTTTTCGACGCGGTCGACGAGACCAGCGCGTTATTCATCCTTCCCACATTCCAGCTTGCGCAATCCGTCGATGTCGTGCTGCCCACGCTCACGGAACGCGGCAAGTTCCAGTCCGAAGGCCAGTTCCGGCCGCCCAGACCCTTCGTCTGATCGCTCAGGCCGCCGTCCGTGCTGACTGCACGCGCGGTGCGCCTTCATTGCCCCTGAGTCCACACACGTCCGTGACGGTTGCCGTCGCGGTCTGACGCCATGCGTGCCCGCCTGCCGAACGATGTCCGGTGGTGGGGCGTGTGACGGGAAGCGTGTGTGTAGTCGCCGGGGCAGTCGTGCCGTTCGACCGATCCTGACATGAAGACCAAGAAAACGTTGACTTGGGCCGCCGCGCTGTCGTTGATGAGCGCGCCGGCCTGGGCCGCGCAGCCCGTGCCGGCCGGCGTTACCGCCGCCCCCGGGGCTGCCTCGCCACAAGCGGCGAAGCTCGCCGCCAAGGCCATGCCGCGCGCTACCACGCCAGCCCCCGATACGTTCGATCTGCCGCAGTTGCTGCAACTGGCGCAGTCGACCAACAAGGGCGTGGAAGCCGCGCAGGCCAATGTGGATGCCGCCACGGCTGCTATTACCAGCGCCCGTGCGTATCCGAACCCGCAGGTGGAAGTGATGTATGGACGCCTGTCCGGCAAGCAGCCGGGCGTGACCAGCGGCAATGCGCCGTCCTACGCAATCGTCCAGAAACTCGATTACCCGAACCAGCGCAATCTGCGCGAGCAGATGGCGGGCCGCGGCCTGGAGGCTTCCGAGGCAATGCGGCAAGGCTTCCGCAGTGACCTGGCCGCACGCGTGAAGACGTCGTACTACCAGGTGCTTCGCCGCGAGACCGAACTGGCCGCTGCGCGCGAGGACCTGAACATGATGCGGCAGATCCAGGAGCGCGCGAAGGTGCGCGTGAACGTCGGCGAGGCCCCGCGCTATGAATTGATCAAGGCCGACACGGAACTGCTGGCTGCGCAAAAGACGCTGCAGACGGCGGAGCTGCGCGTCGACCAGGCCAAGGCCACGCTGCGCCAGCAGGTGGGAGGCGTAATGCCCGCGCGCTTTGCGCTGGACGGCAGCCTCGGGCACGCGCCCGACATGCCTCCGCTGGCAACGTTGCGCGACACGCTTCAGGCCAGCAATGCGGAACTGACCCAGCGCCGCAGCGAGCTGGAACGCGCGAAGCTGGGCGTGGACTACCAGCGCGCGCTGCGCTGGCCCGAGGTGGCGGTGCGTGCCAGCACCGACCGGCAGCCCGACAACAATGTTTCGCAGATCGGCCTGGTGATGACGATTCCGATCTGGGATCGCCGCAGCGGCCCGGTGGGCGAGGCGACGGCGCAGGCCACGCAGGCCCGCACGGCGCTCGAAGCGCGTGAATTCGAGTTGATGCAGGAACTCGACACCGCCTATCGCCAATACGAGATCGCGCAGGCCCAGGTGACGGCGCTGGAATCGGGCATCGTGCGCGAGGCCGAGTCGGCCTTGGGCGTGGCCGAATCCGCCTATCGCTTTGGCGAGCGCGGCATTCTCGACTACCTCGACGCCCAGCGCGTGCTGCGTAGCGCGCGCAGCGAGTTGATTGCCGCGCAATACGAACTGCAAGTCGCCGCCATCCAGATTGACAAGCTCATGTCGGCCTCGCCGGGCGTCAATACCGCCCCTGCGTCGTCCATGCCCGACCTCCCGAATCTGAACTGATCATGCGTCCCCAATTCCTGCTTTCCTTTGCAGCCGCCGCCGTGATGATGCTGTCGCTGGCCGGCTGTTCCGATGACCCCGCCCCGGCCGCCGAGGCGCCAAAGTTGCCACCTGGCATTGTCAAGCCCGAGGAGAACCTCAAGCGCACGCTCAAGGTGGCGCCGGTTGCCGCGTCCCCATTCAGCGAGATGTTGCGCGTGGCGGGCCGTATCGACTTCGACGAGCAGCGCGTCTCGCGCATTGGCGCCAGCGTGACTGGCCGCGTGACCGATCTCTATGCCGTGCTCGGCCAGGAAGTCAAGGCCGGCCAGGTGCTGGCCCGCCTGCACAGTAGTGAACTGGGCGCTGCCCAGATGGCCTTCCTGAAGGCCGAAGCGCAGAACACGCTGCAGGCCCGCAATGCTGAGCGCGCGCGGCAACTGTTCGCCGCCGACGTGATCGGCCGTGCCGAACTGCAGCGCCGCGAAAGCGAATACGCGATTGCCGCGGCGGAGGCTCGTGCTTACCGCGATCAACTGCGCGTGCTCGGCATGTCCGCCGCGTCGATCGCCACGCTGGCGAAGAGCGGCAGCATCGAGTCGTATTCGCCGGTGTTCTCGAGCATCAACGGCACGGTGGTCGAGCGCAATGTGGCGCAGGGCCAGGTGGTGCAGCCGGCTGACGCGCTGTACACGGTGGCCGATCTGTCGCGCGTGTGGGTCGTCGCCGAGGTGCCCGAGCAGCAGGCTGCGCAGGTGGCCGAAGGGCAGAGCGTCGATATCGAGGTGCCGTCACTGGCCAACAGCAATGGTCGCATCACGGGCAAGCTGATCTACGTGGGTCGGACCGTGAATCCGCAGTCGCGCACGGTGCTGGTTCGTACCGAACTCCAGAACAAGGATGGCCGTCTCAAGCCCGCCATGCTTGCCACCATGCTGATCGCCGCCAAGCCGGTGGAACTGCTGGTGGTGCCGGGTTCAGCCGTGGTCCGTGAAGGCAACGATGAACAGGTCTATGTGGAAGTTGGCGACGGCCAGTACCGCCTGACCAAGGTGAAGCTGGGCCCGGAGAGCGACGGCATGCGTGTGGTCCAGAGCGGCATCAAGCCTGGCGACCGCGTGGTCGTGGAAGGCGCGTTCCATCTGGACAACGAGCGCAAGCAGCAGGAGCAGGGGTAACCGGCCATGATGACATCGCTTGTTGAAGCCGCGATCAAGCAGCGGCTGGTGGTGTGCGTGATCGCCGTGGTGCTGTTCTTCTTTGGCCTGCGTGCGGCCGGGAAGCTCTCCGTCGATGCGTTCCCGGACGTGACCAACGTCCAGGTGCAGATCGCCACGGAAGCCACGGGACGCTCGCCTGAGGAAGTGGAGCGCTTTGTCACGGTGCCGATCGAGATGTCGATGACGGGCCTGCCCGGACTCGAGGAGATGCGCTCGCTGAACAAGGCGGGCCTGTCGCTGATCACGCTTGTGTTCACGGACAAGACCGACGTCTACTTCGCGCGGCAGCTCGTCATGGAGCGGCTGATCGAGGTTTCCGGCCGAATGCCCGAGGGCGTGACGCCGGTGCTCGGGCCGGTTTCTACCGGGTTGGGCGAGGTCTACCAGTACACGCTGGACCGCGCCGACGACGGCGACCGCGAACTGACGCAGGAGGAACTGTCGGAGCGCCGCATCGCGCAGGACTGGGTGGTGAGGCCGCTGCTGCGCTCGATCCCGGGCGTGGCGGAAATCAACTCGCAGGGCGGCTTCGTGCGGCAGTACCAGGCACTGGTCAATCCGGAGCGGATGCGCCACTACGGGATCAACATCCAGCAGGTCTACCAGGCGCTGGCGCGTAACAACGCCAACTCCGGCGGTGGCGTGCTGCCGCATTACGCCGAGCAGTACCTGATTCGCGGCGTGGGCCTGGCCAAGGGTGTCGACGATATCGGCAGCATCGTGCTCAAGGAGATCAACGGCACGCCGGTCTACCTGCGCGATGTGGCACAGGTGACGATCGGCCACGAGGTCCGCCAGGGCGCGCTGGTCAAGAACGGCCAGACCGAGGCCGTTGGCGGCATCGTGATGATGATGCGCGGTGGCAACGCCAAGGAAGTGGTGAGCCGCGTCAAGGCTCGCGTGGCGGATATCAACGAGCGTGGCATGTTGCCGGGCAAGCTGCAGATCGTGCCGTACTACGACCGTAGCGAACTGGTGGACTCCGCGCTGTGGACCGTCACCAAGGTGCTGCTCGAAGGCGTGGTGCTGGTGGTGATCGTGCTGTTCCTGTTCCTGGGCGACGTGCGTTCCTCGGTGATCGTGCTGGCCACGCTGGTGCTGACACCATTGCTGACGTTCATCGTGATGAACCAGGTGGGGCTGTCGGCCAACCTGATGTCGCTGGGGGGGCTGGCCATCGCCATCGGCCTGATGGTCGACGGCTCGGTCGTGGTGGTCGAGAACGCGTTCGAGCGGCTCGGCCACGCGGAGAAAACCGGGCTGACGCGCACGCAGGTGCTGGTCAAGGCGGTGCAGGAAGTGGCCACACCGGTGATCGTGGGCGTGGGCATCATCATCCTGGTGTTCCTGCCGCTGATGACGCTGTCCGGCATGGAAGGCAAGATGTTCGCGCCGCTGGCCTTCACGATCTCGATCGCGCTGGCGATCTCGCTGTTCCTGTCGCTGACGCTGTCGCCGGTGCTGTCGTCGTACCTGCTCAAGGGCGGCGCCGAACACGACACGCGCGTCATCGCGTTCATGAAGCGCTACTACCTGCGCATGCTTCACTGGTCGCTGGCAAACAGCAAGAAGACCGTGCTGTCGGCGGTGGGGCTGTTCATCGCCACGCTGATGATCGTGCCGCTGCTTGGTACATCGTTCATTCCGGAGATGAAGGAAGGCTCGATCGTGCCGGCTATCGACCGCGTGCCGAACATCTCGCTGGAAGAGTCGATCAAGTTGGAGAAACAGGCCAACAAGCTGGTGCTCGAAGTGCCGGGCGTGAAGTCGGTGGTCTCGGGCGTGGGTCGTGGTGAAAGCCCGGCCGACCCGCAGGGTCAGAACGAATCGACGCCGATCGCCAGCCTCAAGGACCGCGACGAGTGGCCCGATGGCTGGACGCAGGACGACATCGCCAACGCGATCCGCGAGAAGCTCAAGGCCATTCCCGGCGTGCAGATTGTGATGGCGCAGCCGATCTCGGACCGCGTGGACGAGATGGTCAGTGGTGTGCGTTCCGATATCGCCGTGAAGATCTTCGGCGACGATCTGGAAACGCTGCGTGACCTGGCCGGCCAGATCGCCCGCGTGGCAGGTGGCATCCAGGGGTCGCAAGACATCCGTATCGAACGGATCTCGGGCCAGCAATATCTGTCGATCGAGATCGACCGTCAGGCGATTGCGCGGTACGGGCTGAACGTGTCGGACATCCACGACATCATCGAGATCGCCATCGGCGGCAAGCGTGCCACGGATATCTTCGAAGGCGAACGTCGCTTTGCGGCGGCCGTACGTCTGCCCGAGGAATTCCGCAGCAACGTGCAGGAGATTCGCCAGTTGCTGGTATCGGCGCCCGATGGCGTGCAGGTGCCGCTGCAGAGCGTGGCGAAGATCGAAGTGACCGATGGTCCGGCGCAGATCAGCCGCGAAATGGCCAAGCGCCGCGTGGTGGTGATGATCAACGTGAAGGATCGCGATCTCGGCGGCTTCGTGGCCGAACTGCAGTCCGCCACCGAGAGCAAGGTCAAGCTGCCCGAGGGCTACTACTTCGAGTGGGGCGGCCAGTTCCAGAACATGGAACGCGCGATGGGCCACCTGAAGATCATCGTGCCGATTACCATCGCCGCGATCTTCTTCCTGCTGTTCCTGCTGTTCAATTCGGTGCGCTATGCCACGCTGATCATCACGGTGCTGCCGTTTGCATCGATCGGCGGCATCATCGGGCTGTTCGTCACGGGCGAGTACCTGTCCGTACCGGCGTCGGTGGGCTTTATCGCGCTGTGGGGCATGGCGGTGCTGAACGGGGTGGTGCTGGTGTCGTACATCCGCACATTGCGCGAGTCGGGCATGTCGCTGCGCAACGCGGTGGTGCGCGGCGCCACGCAGCGTTTCCGTCCGGTGATGATGACCGCGACGATCGCCATGCTGGGTCTGGTGCCGTTCCTGTTCTCGACGGGCCCCGGCTCCGAGGTGCAGCGTCCGCTGGCGGTGGTGGTGATCGGCGGGCTGATCACGTCGACGCTGCTCACGCTGGTCATGGTGCCCACGCTGTACCGCTGGTTCGATGACCGCAAGCCGGAGCCGCGCGACATGTCGGTGTAACGCGACCCGGAACATTCGATCCGTACGCCAGTACGCCAGTACAATGGCAACCGGCCGGCATGCAACGCGCGTGCCGGCCTTTTTTGTTTGGAGTGCATACCATGACGATCCAAGCGCGCCGCGTGTTGACGGCGCTCGCATTGATCGCGCTGCCGGTGACCGCGATGGCGGCGCCTGCCGCATCCTCGGCCGACGCGCCCGTCAACGTCGAACTGGGCCAGCGCGGCGGCAAGCCCGAAGCGCCCGAGGCACCCGGTGCCTGCATGAACGCGGTGAAGGCCGCGTTGCCGAATCCCGACCAGTTTCGCTGGGTGCGCGGCACCACTCGCCGCGTGGCCGAAGACGTCTACAGCGTGGTCGGCAGCATCGAGTACGTGGACAAGTCGGGACAGGCCCGCAAGGGCGAGGCGCAGTGCGATGTGATGCGCGCCCCCGGTAACCAGTTCATCGTGCCGAAGGTGCGTTTGCCCCAGTAATTTCCGCGCTGACCCTGCCACACCGGAAACCCGCTCGATGACATTTTTGTCATCTTGCGGGTTTTTGTTGGACATCGACGACCTCGTCTTCTAACCTCTTGTGTACGTCGTACACAAATAGCGGCGCAACTCACAAGGAGGCGTTTGCATGAAGATCGAAGCGACCAACGAACACCGCTGGCTACAAAAGCTCGTCGGCAGGTGGGTAGGCGAGGGCGAGGCCCAGATGGGCCCCGAGGCGCCGCCTGAAAAATGGAAGATCCCCGAGCAGGTCAGCCAGGTGGGCGACGTCTGGGTGCAGGCGCGTGCGGAGGGCGAGTTTCCGGGATGTGGGTCGGCGGTCACGATCATGACGCTCGGCTACGACCCCGTTCGCAAGCATTTTGTCGGCACGTTCATCGGTTCGATGATGACCCACATGTGGGTCTACGAAGGCGATCTCGAGGCCGATGGCCGCACGCTCACGCTGCGTGCCGATGGCCCGGCGTTCGGCGCGGATGGCAATGTGGTCGAGGGAAAAACGGCGAAGTACCGCGACGTTGTGGCCATGGTTGACGACGATCACCGCACGCTGACGTCGTTCATGCAGGCCGACAACGGCGAGTGGATGCAGATCGTGCAGGCTCGCTATCGTCGCGAGAAGTAGGGCGCCGTTCGCGGTTTGACTGGCGTTATATACGTGGTTATATTGCGATGCGATGCCCGCCATTCCGCGGGTGTGCTGCCGCATTGTTGCCACGATGAACCGCTCACTGCTGTTGCTGGATGCCTTTGCCGCCCAACCCGGCGATCCCGTTACACGGGCGTTGGCCGGGGTACTGGAGTCCGCCTGCGCGGGGCGCCTGCCGCGCTTCGCGCAATGGCTCGGCCTGCCGCCGGACGCGTTCCGGCGCATGCTGGATCACTGCTTTCCCGGGGCCGCGCAGGCGGGGTGGGCGCCAGATGTTCCACCACAGGCGCCGGACAGCCTGCCGTGCGAATTCGCCGATCTGGTAGAGATGCTCGAGGACGGCTGCACGCCGGGCGCGGCAGGGACGCTGGTGCCGCTGGTGCATTGGGCCGCGCACGCGCTGGCCTGCGGCTGCTTCGGCCATACGCACTTGTGGCAGGACATGGGCCTGTCCGGGCGCGACGACGTGTCCGCGTTGCTGCGGCAGATCTTCTGGCCGGTCTTCGCGGCCAATACCACGGACATGAAATGGAAGAAGTTCTTCTATCACCGCGTCTGCGAGCGGCTCGACATTCATCCTTGCCCTGAGCCCTCGTGCGAGGGCTGCGACCATTACGCGGCCTGTCACGGCGCCGAATCAGCCATCGAATCGGTCATCGTGAGACAGCCTCGCTCCTGATTCCCGATGGAAGTCTCCCCAGCCTCCCCGGTGCAGGCGGGTGAGCGTATGAGCGTGGTTATGCGCGATCGACGCGATCGAGTTCGTTCCTGCTCCACCAGGCCTCCAGCAGCGGCTGGAAGCGGTCGTCGGGCGCGCGCGGCACGCGCGTGCTCTTGCGGGCGGGCGGGAGCTGCCGGCCCGTGAGCTGGTAGAAGATGGCGCCGGGCAACGTGCCGGGACCGTAGGGCACGTGATCGACCACGTTCATCTGGCGCGCGGCCTTCAGCGCGCGCGTGGTTTCCTCGGGGGTAAGACCACACGCGTCGGCCATCACGTCACGGCGCAGCGGACCTTGACGCTTGAGACCATCGATCAGCAGATGCACGCAATCGCGCGTATTCCGTTGTTTCATGTCGCGCATTTTGCGTACCTGCCCCGGACTGCACAATCGTGCATGACATTTGTTTGCATTCGTGCCGGGAATCCGTGGCAGTTCGCTGACAAGCGCACATTCCAGGCGGTGAACGCGCCACATTCGTGCTGCAGGCTTGCATCGGTCTCGATACTGTATAAACATACAGTATTCGTAAAAATACGAGGGCAGCGCCAGTCGATTGCGCCTCTTCATCCACATCATGACCGTGTCATCGCATGTCACGCCGCCGACAGTCGTGGCGGGCCATGCGGCTTCCTCCTCCTCCGCGCCCCGTGCATCGGTGAGCGAACTCGAGCACCGCTACCCCGGGCTGTGGCGCGCGGGTCAGCTCGGCCGCGCCGGGCGCTTGCCCGTGTGCCCGACCGGGTACGATGCCCTGACGGCCGAACTGCCGGGCGGCGGCTGGCCTGTCGGCGCCGTGACCGAGTTGCTGCTGGCCCAGGGTGGTGCGGGCGAATTGCGTCTGCTGATGCCGGCGTTGCGTGCGCTGGCCGCGGCGGGGCGCTGCATCGGTTTTGTCGATCCCCCGTACCTGCCCAATGCGGCAGGACTGGCGGGAGGGCTGGCGGCAGGACTGGCCGACGGTGGCCTGCCCGCGCGTCAGCTTTACTGGGTACGTCCACAGGCTGGTGCGAGCGTGGCATCGCGCCGCGCCGACATGGCGTGGGCGGCCGAGCAGATGTTGCGCAGCCAGGCGTTCGGCGCGGTGCTGGTCTGGCTCCCGGCGGCGCGGCCAGAGGCGCTGCGGCGTCTGCAGGTGCTGGCGCAGGCCGGCGATACCGTGGTGTGGGTGCTGCGGCCGATCCGCGTGCTGCACGAATCGTCGCCGGCCATGCTGCGGCTGGCGTTATCGCCGTTGCCCGGCAATTTGCTATCCATCGTTTTTCACAAGCGGCGCGGCCCGGCACGCGACACGCCGCTGCTGTTGCCGCTGGAAGGCATGCTTCATGTGCCGCGGCGCGCGGGTGTACCCGCGGTGCCCACGCCGGTCGCTCCGGTCGTTCCGGTCGCTCTGGTCGTTCCAGCAACTCCGGCAGGAGCCGATCATCATGTTCCCGATATCTCCGACATCCGCGGCAGCGCCAGCCATCCCGGCGTACTGGATCGCGGTGCACCTGCCGCGCCTGCCGCTGGACGCGCTGCAGCCGAGCTGGCCTGAGCCGGTCGATGCTGGTATGCCCGCCGCTACGTCTGCCCATGCGTCCGCCAGTACGTCCGTCGATCCCCGGCCCGCACCCCATACCGGAACGCTGCATCAGGCGCTGCCGGTGGCGGTGATCGAGCACGAGCGCGTGGTGCTGGCCAATGGCCCGGCCGTGGCGCTGGGCGTGCGCTATGGAATGCGGCGCGGCGGCGTGCAGGCGCTGTCGGCCGATGTGGTGCAGCTCGATCGCGATCTGGCGGCGGAGTCCGCATTGATGACCTCGGCCGCTTTGGCGTTGCTGCATTTCACGCCGGCCGTGGCGATCGACGCCGAACCCGAAGCGGCCACGGTGATGCTCGATGTCACGGCCAGCCTGCGGCTGTTCGGCGGCCATCGCGCGTTGTGCCGGGCGATTCGCGCGCGTGTGCGGCAACTGGGCACGTTTGCGCAGATCGGTAGCGGTACCACGGCACAGGGCGCCGCGTGGCTGGCGCGTCAGCCGTTACGCAAGACGTCGCGCGGCATTGTCCGGCCCGCGCGCCGCGCGGTGCGTGCCGCCCGCATGACGCGCCTGCTCGACCGCCTGCCCGTGGAATGCCTGCACACGCTGGCCGATCCCGAATGGCTCGAAGGCATTGGTTGCCGCACGCTGGGGCAGGTGCGCCGGTTGCCGCGCGCGGGGCTGTCACGCCGTATTGGCACGGAATTGCTGGCGCGGCTCGACCAGGCCTATGGCCAGATTTCGTCCGGGTTTGCCTGGTTCGAGGCGCCACCGGCGTTTGCGCAGCGCATGGAACTGCCAGGCCGCGTGGAGTCGGCCGAGGGCGTGCTGGCCGGGGCGCAGCGGCTGTTGCTGGCGCTCTCGGGCTGGCTGGCCGTGCAGCAGGCCGGCGTGACGCGCTGCGTGCTGATGCTGGAGCACGAACGCTACCGGCTGGGCGAGGACACTGACAGCACGCCGGTGCCGCTCCGGCTGGCACAACCGAGCCGCGATCCCGTGCATCTGTCGAAGTTGCTGCGCGAGAAGCTCGACAAGATCCGCTTTCATGCGCCGGTGGGCGGGTTGGCGTTGCGCGTGGAGGCGATGGAAATTTGCGTACCGCAAAGCGACTCGCTGTTTCCGGAACCGGGTGCCGAACCGGCGGAACTGGGCCGGCTGCTCGATACGCTGGTGGCGCGGCTAGGGCGCGACAACGTGCTGCAGCCGCATCCACTGGCGGATCACCGGCCCGAGCGCGCCAATCAATGGGCGCCCGTCGACGAACCGCCCGCCCGGGTCGGGACAAGTGGCATGACAAACGGCACGACAAGCGGCACGACAAGCGGCGGCGCGACCCCGCCCGAACGGCCGCTATGGCTGCTGGAGTCGCCATTGCCGCTGCGCGTGCACAAGCATCGCCCTGTTCATGATGGCCCGCTGGTGATGCTGACGCGCCCCGAACGCATCGAGGCCGGCTGGTGGGATGGTGGCCTGGCCACGCGCGACTACTTCATCGCCGAGCGCGACGACGGGCTGCGTTGCTGGGTCTATCGTGAACGCCCGGGGCATCCCACGCGCGACGGGCAGGAAGACGGCGGCGAATACCGCTGGTTCCTGCATGGGCTGTTTGCCTGAGCGCGCCGGATGCCAGGAGGTTGATCGTGCTGTCCGGCCTGTCTTCGTTGTTGCCGTCGCTGCCCGACTATGTCGAGCTGCACTGCATCTCCAACTTCACATTCCTGAACGGTGCCTCGCATCCGCAGGAACTGATTTCGCGCGCGTTCCAACTGGGCTACAGCGGGCTGGCGCTGACCGATGAATGCTCGGTGGCCGGCACCGCCCGCGCGCATCATGCGATCAAGGTGCTGCGCGAGGATATGTGGGAGGCGGTAACACGCAGCGCCCGGCGACTGGCCGCGGGGCAGACGGCGGGCGATGTCGACGAGATAGAGGAACTATCGGTATTCGACCTCGACACCGGCGACGAAGAGAGCGATGCAGGAGGTGTGGAGGACGCGGAGGATGCGGAGGATGAGGATGCGCTGTCGCCGGACGATTTCGACGATGACCCCGATGCCGCCGCGCGCCGTCATCGTGTGCTCGAAGCCCGCGCCGCCGCTGCCGATGCGTTCAACCTGATCATCGGCAGCCGCTTCACGTTGACAGCCGCGCCCGAAGACACCATGTCGCCACCGCGCCTGGTGCTGCTGGCGCGCAATCGCATCGGGTTTGGCGACCTGTGCGAGTTCATCACGCTGGGCCGCACCCGCGCGGAGAAAGGCAGCTATTTGCTGTATCCATCCGATCTTGCCGATCCGCAGCCGGAGCAGGCGCATCTGCGCGGCATGCCGGATTGCCTGGTGGTCCTGCTGCCCGATTACTGCGCCGATCTCGACGTCCTGCGCGCGCAGGCACGCTGGTGCCACGCAACCTTCGGCGACCGCGCTTGGATGGCGATGGAACTGCTGCAGGGCCATGCCGAAGCCATGCATCGCGCGCGTTTGCAGCAGGTGTCGGCGGAAACCGGCGTGCCGCTGGTGGCGGCCGGCGCGGTCAACATGCATGTCCGCTCGCGCAAGCCGTTGGCCGATGTGCTGACCGCGATCCGCATCGGCCAGCCTTTGCCCGCGTGTGGACGGGCCCTCGCGCCAAATGCCGAGGCGCATCTGCGCATGCGCCAGGTGCTGTCGCGGCTCTATCCGCGCGAAGCGCTGGCGCAGACGCTGAAGCTGGCGGACCAGTGCCGCTTCTCGCTCGACATGCTGCGCTACGAGTATCCCGAGGAACTCGTGCCCGACGGCGAAACGCCGATCACCTATCTGCGCAAGGAGGTGGAGCGCGGCATCACCGAACGTTTTCCACATGGCATGGCGCCGGAATGGAAGAAGCAACTCAAGGAAGAACTCGAACTGATCGAGGAGAAGCACTACGAGCCGTTCTTCCTGACCGTGCACGATATCGTCCGCTTCGCGCGCCAGGAGGGCATCCTGTGCCAGGGGCGCGGATCGGCGGCCAACTCGCTAGTCTGCTACTGCCTGCATATCACCGAGGTCAGCCCGGAACAAGCCAACCTGCTGTTCGGCCGGTTCCTGTCGCGCGAGCGTGACGAGCCGCCCGATATCGATGTCGATTTCGAGCACCAGCGGCGCGAGGAGGTGATCCAGTACATCTATGGAAAATACGGCCGCCATCGCGCCGCGCTGGCCGCGTCGCTGATCACGTACCGCTCGCGCAGCGCGTTGCGCGACGTGGGGCGCGCGCTCGGCATCGACCCGGGCGTGGTGGAACAGGTGGTCAAGGGGCAGGCCTGGTGGGATGGCGGCGCGGCGTTCATTGACCGCATTTCGCGCTACGGGCTCGATCCCGATTCCATCACCGTGCGGCAATGGGCCAGCCTGACGGAGCAGTTGCGCGGCTTTCCCCGTCACCTGTCGCAACACGTGGGCGGCTTCGTGATCGCCCGGGACAAGCTGTCGCGGCTCGTGCCGATCGAGAATGCGGCGATGGAAAACCGCAGTGTGATCCAGTGGGACAAGGACGACCTGGAATCGCTGGGGTTGTTGAAGGTCGATGTGCTCGCGCTGGGCATGCTGACCGCGATCCGCCGTGCGCTGACGATGATCCCGAATCCGGACCCGGAGCGCGCCGGACTGCCCACGCGCATGGAGGATCTGCCCGATGGCGACGTCAAGACCTACGACATGATCTGCAAGGCCGATACGATCGGTGTGTTCCAGATCGAATCGCGCGCGCAGCAATCGATGCTGCCGCGGCTGCAACCGCGGGAGTATTACGACCTCGTGGTGGAAGTGGCCATCGTGCGGCCGGGGCCGATCCAGGGCGGCATGGTGCATCCGTATCTGAAGCGGCGCGAAGCGTTTCGCCTCACCCGCAAGCTGCCGACCTACTTCGACGACGTGATCCGCCGCGTGCTTGGCCGCACCTTGGGTGTGCCGATCTTCCAGGAGCAGGTCATGCAGCTTGCGATCGAGGCGGCCGGGTTTACGCCCGGGCAGGCGGATCAGTTACGGCGCTCGATGGCGGCCTGGCGTCGTCGTGGTGATCTCAAGAAGCATCAGGACGCGCTGGTACGGGCGCTGACCGGGCGCGGCTATCCCGAATCGTTCGCGCTGGCCATCTGCAAGCAGATCGAGGGGTTTGGGGAATATGGCTTCCCGGAAAGCCATGCGGCCAGCTTCGCCAAGCTCGTATACGTCAGCGCATGGATCAAGTGTCATTACCCCGAGGCGTTCCTGTGCGCACTGCTCAACAGTCAGCCGATGGGCTTCTACTCGCCGTCGCAACTGGTGCAGGACGCGCGCCGGCATGGCGTGACGTCGCAGCCCGTGGACGTGACGATCAGCAACTGGGAGAGCACGCTGGAGCCGCGCCGGGAAGGGCAGAACTTCCGCGACGTGCGGCTGGGCATGAATCGCGTGAAGGGGATGCGCAAGGCTGCCGCGCTGCGGATCGAGGCGGCGCGTGTGGCGCGGCCATTCGACAGCGTCGAGGACCTCGCGCGCCGCGCGTCACTGGACCGGCACGACATTGACGCGCTGGCCGCGGCCGATGCGCTGGTATCCCTCGCGGGGCATCGACGCCAGGCACGCTGGCACGCGCGTGGCGCGGCGGTGCAGACCGCGCATCGCGATCTGCTGCACGATGCGCCACCGCAGGAGCACGCACTGCAACTTCCCGAGCCGAAACTCGGCGAGGACGTGGCCGCCGACTACGCCAGCCTGGGGCTATCGCTGAAGTGCCATCCGCTGACACTACTGCGCCACAGACTGCGCGCGCTCAAGTTCGCGACGGCACGCCAACTCGCGAACTGCGCCAACGGCCGCCGCGTGCGCGCCTGCGGCATCGTGACCGTGCGCCAACGGCCATCGACGGCCAGCGGCACGATCTTCACCTCGATCGAGGACGAGACCGGCGCCGTCAACGTCATCATCTGGCCAGACCTGGTGGAGCGGCAGCGCAAGGAGGTTCTGGGGGCGACGCTGCTCGGCGTGATTGGCACCTGGCAACGACAGGGCGAGGTGCGCCATCTGGTTGCGGACGAACTGGTGGATCTGAGTCCGTTGCTGGGGAGGCTGATGGTGGGGAGTCGGGATTTTCATTGAGAAGGAGGTCCAGTTTCCCCCCTTCTCATGCATCGGAGCAGAGCGCAGCAGGCCGGTCCCAGAATCCGGTCCCCAACTCAACGCACAAATTTTCAACCCCTGCAAGCAAAACCCCGCCAGGGTTGATTGCCCAAAAATTAGGCAATCAACCTTGAGCCAATACCGGCGCGGGCTGGCGGGTTGTCAAGAGGGGGATTATCCACGCTCTCTGTGGATAGTTCCTATCCGTCGTGCGGACTACCCCATCTGTATTAACAGAGGTGCTTACTTCGGTCCCTACTTCGGCTGGGCAACCGTTCGCAGATAAGGCTTGAGCGTCTTGAAGCCCTGTGGATATTTCTTCTTCGCGTCGTCATCCGACACCGAGGTGGGGATGATCACGTCGTCGCCCGGCTTCCAGTTGACGGGTGTGGCGACGGTGTGTTTCGCGTTCAGTTGCAGCGAGTCGAGCAGGCGCAGCACCTCGTCGAAATTGCGTCCCGCGCTCATCGGGTAGACCAGCATGGCCTTGACCTTCTTGTCAGGGCCGATCATGAACACCGCGCGGATCGTGGCGTTGTCCGCTGCCGTGCGTGGGCCGCCGCTCGCCTCGGGGTGGATCATGTCGTAGAGCTTGGCCACCTTGAGGTCGTGATCGCCGATCATCGGGTAGTTGACCGTGGCGCCCTGCGTTTCCTCGATGTCCTTGACCCAGCGCGAATGGTCGCCCACCGGATCGATCGACAGGCCGATGATCTTCGTATTGCGTTTGTCGAACTCGGGCTTCAGCTTGGCCATGTAGCCGAGCTCGGTGGTGCAGACCGGCGTGAAATCCTTGGGGTGCGAGAAAAGGATGGCCCAGCTGTCGCCGATCCACTCATGAAAATGAATCTTCCCTTCAGTGGTGTCGGCGGTGAAGTCCGGTGCTTCCTCGCCAAGTCGGATTGCCATGGTCGTGCTCCTTTATTGGTGGGTTGGGTGGGGGCGTGACGCAGCCGTCTGTGCGGCGAAAATCCAGTATAGGAACTGGTTTGCCCGCCGGACGGACAATGGGCTTCATCCATGTGGCGGATGGCCGGCCTGGCCAGGGCCGTGCCGGTATCGCCGGAATCACTCCTGTCGTGCTACTCGGGCCGTTCCAGATCCTCGATGACCGCGCGCAGGAACCGGGCCGCCTCGCCGCCCGTGACCACGCGGTGATCGAATGTCAGCGACAGTGGCATGACCCGGTGCACGGCAGGCACGCCGCCGGATGCCACCACTTCGTCGCGCACGCGCCCCGCGCCGAGGATGGCAACCGTTGGCGGCACCACGATGGGCGCCGCGTAGCGGCCCGCGATCATGCCGAAGTTCGACAGGGTGATGGTATTGCCGCGCATCTCCTCCGGCGCGATGGTGCGTGCGACCACGTCGGCGCGCATTCGGTCCAGCCCGGCACGCAGGTCGGCGGCATCGCGTTTGCCGACGTTGCGCAGCACCGGCACGAACAACCCCTCCGGCAGGTCCGCCGCAATGCCCACGTCGATCCGCTCGAGCAGGTGGCGTCTGCCGGTCCTGCCTTCGTACCACGCGTTGAGCGCCGGTTCCGCGCGCACGCCGGCCACCAGCGCGCGCACCAGGCGGATCGTGATGTCCTGACCGGTCACCGATGCGCCGGTCGCCTGCCACGCATGCAGGTCCGCATCGTCCATGACCGTGGCCGCGGCCACTTCGCTCTGCGCGCGCGCCATGTTCTGCGCCATTGCGCGGCGCACACCGCGCAGCACGTCCGGCGCGCCGACGTCCGCCAGGGTGGTGGCCACGCGCTGCACATCGGTGGCCGTGATCACGCCATCGTGGCCGGATGGGGTGACCATCGACAGGTCGACCGACAGCTTGCGCGCCAGCGCGCGCACGGCCGGCGTGGCCTTGATGCCGTGTCCGCCGGGAATGCCGGCGGCGCCTACGCGCGTGACGCCTTCATTGACCACATGCGTGCCGACCTTCACGGCGCCTACCACCGTGCCGGCATCGTCGGGTGCCCCCGCGCCCTCGAAGCCAACCAGCGGCGCGCCCAGGTGGACGATGTCGCCGGGCTGCGCAAAGAGTTTCGCAACCTGTCCGGCGAACGGGGAGGGGATCTCGACGATGGCCTTGGCTGTTTCCACCGACAACAGCGGCTGGTCGGCCGCGATGGTGTCCCCAGGCTTCACATGCCAGTTGACGATTTCCGCTTCCTGCAGGCCTTCGCCCAGGTCGGGCAGCTTGAAGATCCGCATCGCTATGTCTCCTTGGCTAGGCTGCTTCCAGCGCGCGTCGCGCCGCGTCGACAATCCGCGCCACCGACGGCATGTAGCTGTGTTCGAGTCGCGCCAGCGGCACCACCGTGTCAGGCGCCGTCACGCGCTGCACCGGGGCGCTCAGCGAATAGAGTCCCGCGTCGGCCAGGTTGGCGGCAATCTCTGCGCCCAGGCCGGCGGTGCGCGGTGCTTCATGCACGATCACGCATCGGCCGCTCTGCGCAACCGATTCCAGGATGGTCTCCATGTCCAGCGGCTTGAGCGTGGCCACGTCGATCACTGCCGCGGAAACGCCTTCGTCGGCCAGCACATCGGCCGCGGCCAGCGTTTCCCGCAACATCGCGCCCCAGCTCACCAGCGTGAGGTCTGTGCCCTCGCGCAGCGTGAAGCAGGCGTCGAGGGGCAGCGCCTGGCCGTCGTCGGCGACCTCCTGCCGGAACAGCCGGTACAGGCGGGTGGGCTCCAGGAAGATCACCGGGTCCGGGTCGCGAATCGCCGCGAGCAGCAGCCCGTAGGCGCGCGCCGGCGATGAAGGCATGACCACGCGGATGCCCGGCATCTGCGCGAACAGGGCCTCCGGGCTTTCGGAATGGTGTTCGGGCGCGTGGATGCCCGCGCCGCTCGGCGCGCGCACAACCATCGGGCACGTGATCCGGCCGCGTGTGCGGTGCCGCATATGACCCGCGTGATTCAGGATGTTGTCGATCGCCGGATAGATGAAGCCGGCGAACTGGATCTCCGCGACGGGCTTGAGCCCCATCGCCGCCATGCCGATGGCCGCGCCGACGATGGCGCCTTCGGCCAGCGGCGTGTCGATGACGCGGGCCTCGCCGAAGCGCGACTGCAGCCCCACAGTCGAGCGGAATACGCCGCCGTTCACGCCGATGTCCTCGCCCAGCAGCACCACGTCGGGATCGTTGGCGAGGGCATGGGCCAGGGCCAGGTTGACGGCTTCCACCATATGCAGTTCAGCCATGATGGGCTCCCGAGGTATCGGTCTTGCCAGAGGCGTCGTATTGCCGCGCGGTGTCGAGTTGTTCGGCCATGGCGTCGGGCAGCGTTTCATACAGGCAATCGAACATCGCCGATGCATCGGGATGCGGCAGCGCAAGATAGGCCTGCACGGCCGCGCCGACGGCCTGCTGGCATTCCTTGATCAGCGCCTCTTCCTGCGCGGCGTCCCAGGCGCCGAGGCGGGCCAGGTAGTCTCGCAGCCGGATAATGGGCTCGCAGCGCCAGGCTTCCTTGACCGATGCCTCGTCCCGGTAGCGCGACGCATCATCGGCTGTCGTATGGTCGCCCAGGCGGTAGCTCACCGCCTCGATCAACGTCGGCCCGCCGCCGTGGCGCGCATGTTCGATGGCCGCGCCAACGCGCTGCCGCGCGGCAATCACGTCGTTGCCGTCGATCTGTTCGCCCGGAATGCCCGCTGCGATCGCCTTCTGGGCCAGCGTCGCCGCCGCCGTCTGCTTGGCGCGCGGCATCGAGATGGCCCACTGGTTGTTGTTGATAACGATGACCAGCGGGACGTGCCACGCGCCGGCCATGTTCATCCCCTCGTAGAAGTCACCCTTCGAGGTGCCGCCGTCGCCGAGGATGCACACCGCCACGTTCGGTGCCTGGCGCAGCTTGAACGTGTAGGCCACGCCGGCCGCATGGCCAACCTGGGTGCCGATCGGCACGCAGTTGCCGAAGTCATATGGCACTGCGGCAAACGCGCTGCCGCGTTCGTCGCCACCCCAGTACAGCAGGCTCTCCGTCATCGTGACGCCCCGCACAAACTGCGCGGCATGATCGCGGTACGACGGCACCAGCACGTCGTCGCGGCGCATCGCCGTGGCCACGCCGACGCCGATCGCTTCCTGGCCCAGCGCGGACGCGAACGTGCCGATCTGGCCGGTACGTTGCATCGCGATGGCCTTGAGATCGAACTGCCGGGTCAGCACCATGGCGCGATAGAGCGGCAGCAGGGTGGCCGGATCGCGGGCAAAGTCGGGAAGGTCGGGCTCTGGCGAGCCGTCGGGGGAGAGGTAGCGGGTAAAGCCGATTTCAAAACGCGCAACAGTGCCCATGTGGTTGTCCCCTTGAGGTTGCTCCCTTGTGGTTCGCGGTGTCCTGTGCGGCGCAGCATCTTGTGAACGCTGCTGCCTTTGAGTGTAGGGCACCGAATCGCGCTGCGGGCGTGCGGTGGCGCACCGCCGTCACATTGTCAGCGCGGGCGGGTGGGGCGGTTTCATCGGCGGACGTGCAGCCGGGGCGCTAGCGGTGCCGGTACGCAGCGTGTGGCGGCACGCCGCCACGTGGTGGATAGAGTTTCTGGAACTGGGTGGACGTAATGCCCATGCCGCCCTTGTCGTCGATGATCGTCATCTCGTGCCACGCGACGGGCGAGCCCTGAAGACCGGCGAATTCCCTCAACTGCCAGATCCGGCCCGTCTGCGTGTCGAGCAGGAACGGGCCGGTGCGAGTCTGGCCGCTGGCGACGATCTGGAACCGGCCGGGCGCCGCGGCCTCCGCTGGCTGGCCTCCCGGGATGGGCGGCTGAGCGACGGCCCCGGCCCCGGCATTGGATGCGGCGACGGATGCGGCATTGGATGCGGCGGAAACCGGATTGCTGCCGGACGTGGCGGGCGCCGCTGCCTTGGGCTTGTCGCTGCCTCCGCATCCGGTCAAGACCATGAAGGCTGTCGCCATCGACAGAGACAGCATGGAACGTATTGCATCTTGCATACGGGCCTCCCGCGCGCCTGGTGTTGTTCCAGTCATTCCAGCAAGTTTAGGCGCGAGGCCGCGGGCGCGCCAACGCGATATAAGGAATCCGCATAATCGCGCGCGATTTGATTCGTTGTCCGGCCGGTGCGGCTTCCCTACAGTGCAAGGCTTGTGCTTCCCCCAGAGCAAAGACCTGCCATGACGATTGCCACTGCCGACGCCACCGTCGATACCTCCGTCGATACCTCCGCCAACCTCGCCACCGAGTCTTCCACCAGATCCCTTCAGGATTTCGAGATCCGCCCGCTGGGCGCCGCACTGGGTGCGGAAGTCATCGGGGTCGATCTGGGGCGGCCGCTGTCGCATGGTGATTTCCAGCGCATCCATCAGGCGCATCTCGATCATCACGTGCTGGTGTTCCGCGACCAGCGCATCACGCCGGCACAACAGATCGCCTTCAGCCGCCGCTTCGGGCCGCTGCAGATTCACGTGCTGAACCAGTTCCAGTTGCAGGGCTATCCCGAAGTGCTGATCGTCTCGAACGTGATCGAGAACGGCAAGCCGATCGGGCTGGGGGATGCCGGCCACTTCTGGCATTCGGATCTCTCGTACAAGGAGACACCGAGTCTTGGTTCCCTGTTGCACGCACGGGAGTTGCCCGCCGAAGGCGGCGACACGCTTTTCGCCAATATGCACGCCGCATGGGAGAACCTGCCGGAAGCGCTGCAGCGCAAGGTGGCGGATCTCACCGCCGAGCACACGTATCTGGCGCGGTACGCGGAGTTGCAGGCGCGCAGCCCGTGGCGTCCGAACCTGACGCCGGAGCAGATCGCGCAGGTCAAGCCCGTGGTGCATCCGGTGGTCCGCACGCATCCGGAGACCGGGCGTCGCGCGCTGTTCGTCAGCGAGCATTTCACCACGCGCATCGTCGGCCTGCCTGATGCCGAAAGCCGCGCGATCCTCGATGAATTGTTTGCGCACAGCGTGAAGCCCGAGCACGTGTACCGCCATCAGTGGCGCGAGCACGACCTCGTGTTCTGGGACAACCGGTCGCTGCTGCATCTGGCCGCCGGCACGCCCGATCAACTGCGGCGCGTGATGTATCGCACCACGATCGAAGGCGATCAGCCGTTCTGATTCGATTCTCGTTTTTTCACTCCGGCCCCATTTTTCAGGAGTCCATTGCATGTCGCTGTTTTCGTCCGCTTCCACCCTGACCCGTCGCGCCGCCGTTGCCATGCTGACAGCGGGCCTCGCCTTGACTGGCAATGCGCACGCCGAAGGCCGCCTGCGCATTGCCGAGCAGTTCGGCGTGGTCTATCTGCTGCTCAACGTCGCACGTGACCAGCAACTGATCGAGAAACACGGCAAGCAGCAGGGTATCGACGTCAAGGTCGAATGGACGCAGCTTTCCGGTGGCGCGGCGGTCAACGATGCCTTGCTCTCCGGCGCGATCGACATCGCAGGGGCCGGTGTCGGCCCGCTGCTGACGCTGTGGGACCGCACCCAGGGCAAGCAGAACGTGAAGGGCGTGGCGTCGCTTGGCAACTTCCCGTATTACCTGGTCAGCAACAATCCCAAGATCAAGACGATTGCGGATTTCACCGAGAAGGACCGCATCGCGTTGCCGGCGGTGACGGTCTCGGTGCAGTCGCGCGTGCTGCAATATGCCGCTGCCAAGCAGTGGGGTGACAAGGAATTCAACCGGCTCGACAAATGGACCGTGGCGGTGCCGCATCCCGATGCTGCGGCGGCGATCATTGCAGGCGGCACCGAGATCACTGGGCACTTCGGCAACCCGCCGTTCCAGGAGCAGGAACTGGCGGGGAATCCGAACGCACGCGTCGTGCTCAATTCCTACGATGTGCTCGGCGGGCCCAGCTCCGCCACGGTGCTCTACGCGACCGAGAAATTCCGCAGCGAGAACCCGAAAACCTATCGCGCGTTCGTCGATGCGCTGGCCGAAGCCGCCCAGTTCGCAACGAAGAACCCGGAAGCTGCCGCCGATCTGTATATCCGCGTGAACAAGGCGAAGATCGACCGCGCGCTGCTGGTGAAGATCCTGAAGAACCCGCAGGTGCAGTTCAAGGTGACGCCGCAGAATACGTTCGCGCTGGCGGACTTCATGTATCGCGTGGGTGCGATCAAGCATCAGCCGAAGTCGTGGCAGGACTATTTCTTCCAGGACCCGGCAACCGCCGAAGGGAGCTGACATGGCCGAAGGCAATAGCGCGCACCTGCGTGTGGTCGCCAGTCACGAACCGCTGCTGCAGGTGGATGGCGTATCGCTGGAGTACCGCACCGCGCAGCGCGTGGTGCGCGCCACGCATCGCGTGAGCTTCGACGTCCACGCCACGGACCGGTTCGTGCTGCTGGGGCCTTCGGGTTGCGGCAAGTCGACGCTGCTCAAGGCGGTTGCGGGCTTCGTGCCGCCGGCCGAAGGCGAGATCCGGCTCGACGGGCAACGGGTGCAAAAGCCGGGGCCGGACCGCATCGTCGTGTTCCAGGAATTCGACCAGTTGCCGCCGTGGAAGACGGTGCGACAGAACGTGATGTTCCCGCTGCGGCAGGCGCGTGGCATGTCAAAGGCCGAGGCCAACGACGTGGCGCTGCATTTCCTGGACAAGGTGGGGCTCGCGGCCTTTGCCGATGCCTATCCACACACGCTGTCGGGCGGCATGAAGCAGCGGGTGGCGATTGCGCGAGCGCTGGCCATGCGGCCGAAAGTGCTGCTGATGGACGAGCCGTTCGCCGCGCTCGACGCGCTGACGCGCCGCCGGATGCAGGAGGAATTGCTCGCGCTGTGGGACGACGCGGCCTTCACGCTGCTGTTCGTGACCCATTCGATCGAGGAAGCATTGGTGGTCGGCAGCCGCATTCTGCTGCTGTCGCCGCATCCGGGGCGGGTGCGCGCGGAACTCAACAGTCATCAGTTCACGCTGGCCAGCCAGGGCAGCGCGGAATTCCAGACGGCCGCGCACCGCATCCACCGGATGCTGTTCGGCGAACCCGCCACCGTGGAGGATGCGTCGAGCCGCATCGTTCACGCCTGAATCCCCAGATACCCCCAATTCCCGCCCTTCGATTCGAGATGCAAGCGATGAGTACCGCCAATCCCCCGGTTCGCCCCGAGTACGAGCATGTGCTGGCTCCCTTCACGGCCGTGCCGTTGTCGCTGCCGTTGCCGTGGTACCGGCAACTGTGGCAGCAAGGCTGGTTGCGCAAGGCCCTGATCCTGGTGGTGCTGGCCACACTGTGGGAAATCATCGCCCGCGTCCAGGACAACGACCTGCTGCTGCCGACGTTCCTGGCCACAGTGCGGGCGTTCGGCGAAGGCGTCGCCAGTGGCGAACTGCCGGGCAAGGCGGCGGTGTCGTTGACGGTGCTGCTACAGGGCTATGCGGCCGGCATCGTACTGGCCTTCGCGCTCACCACGCTGGCTGCGTCGACGCGTATCGGGCGCGATCTGCTCGACACGCTGACGGCGATGTTCAATCCCCTGCCGGCCATCGCGCTGCTGCCGCTGGCCCTGCTGTGGTTCGGGCTTGGCAGCAAGAGCCTGATCTTCGTGCTGGTGCACTCGGTGCTGTGGCCGCTCGCGCTGAATACGTATGCCGGGTTTTGCGGCGTGCCGGAAACGCTGCGCATGGCGGGGCGTAACTATGGCCTGCGTGGGCTGCGCTTCGTGGTGCTGATCCTGGTGCCCGCAGCGTTGCCGGCCATCCTTTCCGGGCTGAAGATCGGCTGGGCCTTCGCCTGGCGCACGCTGATCGCGGCCGAGCTTGTCTTCGGCGCTTCGTCGGGCAAGGGCGGCCTGGGCTGGTACATCTTCCAGAACCGCAACGAGCTCTATACCGACCGCGTGTTCGCGGGGCTGGCCACGGTGATCCTGATCGGGCTGGCCGTGGAAGGGCTGGTATTCGCCACACTGGAGCGCGTTACCGTCCGGCGCTGGGGGCAGCAGCACTAGTAGCCGCACTCGCAGGCCGCAGTAGCAGTAGCACTGGCAGGCAGGTCTTGCCGTTGTCATGCGAGCGGAGTAACGTACGCGCTCATGACCGCGATCCATCATGCTGCCGCCCAGGGCTTTTCTGCCCAGGCCGATACCTACGCCCGTGGGCGTCCCGAATATCCCGCCGAGCTTTCCGGCTGGCTGCGCGACACGCTTGGCGTGGCACCCGGCAAGAGCGTTGTCGACCTCGGCGCGGGCACCGGCAAGTTCACGCGCCTGCTGGCGCAGACCGGCGCCACGGTGATTGCCGTGGAACCGGTCGATGCCATGCGCGCGCAACTGTCGTCGAAACTGCCGGACGTGCAGGCGCTGGCGGGTAGCGCCGAGTCGATTCCGCTGCCCGACGGCAGCGTCGACGCGGTGGTCTGCGCCCAGGCGTTCCACTGGTTTGCCAACACTGCTGCCGTGCAGGAAATCCGCCGCGTGCTGAAGCCCGGCGGCAAGCTCGGGCTGGTGTGGAATGTCCGCGACGAGTCGGTGGGCTGGGTCGCCAGGCTGACCGAGATCATGACGCCGTTCGAGGGCGATGCGCCGCGCTTCTACAAGGGGGACTGGAAGAAGGTCTTCCCGGCCGATGGCATGGGACCGCTCGGTCTGACACGCTTTGCGTACACCCACAGCGGCGCGCCGGAACAGGTGATCGTCGATCGCGTGATGTCGGTCAGCTTTATCGCGTCGCTGCCGCAGGACCAGCAGGACGCCGTGCGCGCCCGGTTGCGCGAGGTCATTGCCACCGACCCGGCGCTGCAGGGGCACGACGTGGTGTCGTTCCCGTACAGCACCGAAGCGTACTGCTGCGAACGGCTCTGATCGGGTGGCGGTCAGATGACCGTCAGATGAGCATCAGGTGGCCGGCGCCAGCCGGTCGCGATAGCGCGCAGCCAGGACCTGGCTGAGCACCAGCGCCAGCACTGCCGCCAACGCGGCGAACAGGTACACGGCCGGATAGCCGGCGTGCTTCGTGATCAGGCCGGCGACGGGGCCGGTCAGCCCGAGCGAGAAATCGAAGAACAGCGCGTAGGCGCCCAGCGCGGAGCCGCGATTGGTGGCTGGCACGCGCTTGACGGCTTCGATGCCGAGCGACGGAAAGACCAGCGAGAAACCGAAGCCAACCACGGCTGCGCCAGCTAGCGCCTGCCACGGCGCCTGGGCCAGCCACAGCATCGCCAGACCCGCTGCCTCCACCGCGAACGACACCAGCGCCACCGGATAACCGCCGAAGCGCGTGATGCTGTCGGCCATGATCAGCCGCGTCAGGACGAAGCAGGTGCCGAGCGCGGTCAGCGCCAGCGCGGCATGATCCCAGCCATGCCCCGCGTAGTAGAGCGTGATGAAGGCCGTGATCGCGCCAAAGCCGACCGAGCCAAGCCCGAGGCACAGGCCGAACGGTGACATCGCGCGGAATACGCTACGGAAGGGCAACCGCTCGCCCTTGAGGATTGGCACGGCGGCTTGGCGGCGCGCCAGCAGCCACGAGGCGCCGGCGATGACTGACGTCACGATGCCGATCGCGGTCAGGCCACCGTGGCCGGCCAGCAGCACGCCCACGGGCGCGCCCACCGCCAGCGCGCCGTAGGTGGTGACGCCATTCCAGGAAATCACTTTTGCCGTATGGCGCGCGCCCACGCTGCCGATGCCCCAGGCGATGGTGCCGGTGGTCACCAGGCTCTCGCCCGCGCCCAGCATCAGGCGGCTCGACAGCAGCCAGCCCAGCGCGAGCCAGTCGTTGCCCGCGAACTGCGCGGCGACCAGCATCAGCAAGCCGCTGCCCGCGCACAGCAGCAGGCCCGTCAGCACCGAGCGCTTCGGCCCTTTCATGTCGCACAGGCTGCCGGCCCACGGGCGGCTCAGCAGCGTGGCCAGATACTGGATGCTGACCGCCAGACCCGCCAGTACCGCGCTATAGCCAAGGTCGCCATGCACGAAGCCGGGCACCACGGCGATCGGCAGGCCGACGCTGAGATATGCGATGAAGTTGAAGACAACGATGCCAAGTATGCGGCGAGTCACATTACCGGAGGCGAGATCGCCATGCGGTGGCGTGGCCTCGGGGGAAAGCGGGGTGGTCATTCGGTGCGGGGCGCGATTGGACGGGGATACAGGCCGGGTCCGGGTCGTGTATCAGGTACGACAACATAGGGAAAACCCGGGAGCGGCAATCATACCGGGAATGGGCGCGGTCCGTGCGGCGTGTTGGCGTGCAGATTGACATTGATTTTGCCGTTCTATACCGTGGACGCCCGTTCCATGCCACGTCCTCGACGCTTTCTCCATGCCCCGCAAAGCCGCCCAACTCTCCGAAGCCGACAAGCACGCCGCTGAAGGTGGTGCCGTCGCCGTGGATCGGGCGTTGTTCGTGCTGTCGGCTTTCCGGGAAGGCGACGGGACGTTGGGTCTGGCCGAACTCGCGCAACGCAGCGGCCTGTACAAGAGCACGCTGCTGCGGCTGCTGGCGTCGCTGGAGCACGCGCGGCTGATCCAGCGTCATACGGATGGACGCTATGGGCTCGGCCCCGAGATCGCACGGCTTAATGCGGTCTACGCGGCGTCGTTCTCGCTCGAGCAGGTCGTGTTGCCGGCGTTGCGCGAACTGGTGCGCACCACGCGCGAATCGGCCGCGTTCCACATCCAGCAGGGGGAACACCGGCTCTGCCTTTATCGCGTGGACTCCCCGCAGCCGGTGCGCGACCACATTCGTGCCGGCGATCTGCTGCCGCTCAATCGCGGCGCCGGCGGCCGTGTGCTGCGCGCTTTCGCCGGCGCGCGCGGAGAGATTTATCAGCGTATCCGTGACGAAGGCGTAATCGCGCTGGTGGGCGACCGCAGCCCCGACATCGCGGGCGTGTCGTCGCCGGTGTTCGGGCCCGGTGGGGAATTGAAGGGCGCCTTGACGCTGACCTGCCCGACGCCGCGCTTCTCCGAATCGTTCCGCGAACAGGTACTCGATGCCGCGCGGCGGCTGACGCAGGCGCTTGGCGGGATTTTCCCGGAGGTCGTCGAAGCCGCCGGACCCTCATCCTCGGCGGCAACTGCCCCGCAGGACGACTGAGCATCCCCCGGCTTGTCGGGGGTGCCGCTCGGTGACCCGCGCGGGATAAGATGCGTGCTTTCGTGCCGACGATAGCAACAGGGGCTACCCGTCAAGGGTAAACCTCGACAAGCGGCAGCCGCCCCCGGTAGCTTTAGAGGATTCGACTCCCGTGCACCTGGCCCAGCAGACCATCCTGGTCGTGATGATGGTGGTTTTCTCCAGCACGCTCGTCATGGCGGCGGGGCTGGTGCTCGCGCTGCGCGCCAATGAGGCTGGCCGCCTGTGGGCCGTCGGGCATGTGATCGCCTCGGGCGCGGGGCTGGTCATCGCGGCCAGCGCAAGCGCCGGATCGGCGGAACTCGGCGCGCTCGGCGCCGGTGCCTATGTGTTTGGCCGCCTGACGATCTACCGGGGTGTGCGCGTCTACTACGGCATGTCCGAACACGCGGCGCTGCTGCACGGTGTCGGCTTCGTGACGCTGGTGCTGCTGATGCTGCTGACCGGCCTGCCCGATGGCAGCAGGCTCGTGCATGGCCTCGCGTACGGCTTGCTGGCCCTGATCTCGTTTTTCACTGTCATCACCATGCTGCGCAGCGCGCGCGGCCGCAGGAGCATCGGCAGCCCGCTGGTGCTGGCCTCCCACCTGGTGCTGCTGATCTCGCAGGTGGCGGCGCTGAGCTACGGGGCGACATTCAAGGGTTTCGAGGTCACGCCTTTCTTCCTGCAGCCCGAAGGCTCGGTCTGGCCGCTGGCGCCGCTGGTGGCCGTGTTGCTGGGCCTGTTCGGTTTCTGCCTGATGTCGATGGAGCAGATCATCGCGCGCAACGAGAGCGGCGCGCGTACCGATGCGCTGACCGGGCTGCTCAATCGCGGCGCGCTCGACATGCTGGCCATCAGCATGATCGCGCGCTGGCAGCGCAACGGCGAGGCGCTGTCGTGCCTCGTGATCGACGTCGACTATTTCAAGCTGGTCAACGACACGCACGGCCACCATGCCGGTGACAACGTGCTGCGTGAAATCGCGACGGCGCTAGACAATTCGCGGCGCGCGTCGGATATTGCCGCGCGCTACGGTGGCGAGGAGTTTTGCATCCTCTGTCCGCATACGGACGAGCACCAGGCCACTGCGCTGGCCAATCGTATTCTGCGGAAGGTGAGGGCGATCGAACTGCCCGGCGCGGGCGGTCATGCCAGCGTCAGCATCGGCGTGGCCGAGCTGCGCGGCGGGCCCTCGAGCCGTGAGGGCCTGTGGCGCAGCCTGTTCGCCACGGCGGACCGCGCGCTCTATCAGGCCAAGCAGCGCGGCCGCGACCAGTTCATGCTGGCGTCCAGCATGATCGAAGAGACACCGGTCGGCGACGCGCTGCAATCGGTGACCGAGCCGCAGATGATTGTTTGACGGCGGATACCCAGGCGGGCCCGGTGGATACCTGGGCCGCCCTTATGTCGCTCTTAAGCCGTCCTTATGCCGTCCTTATACCGCCCCGCCATCCACCGGCACATCCCGTTGCGGCTGCCCGTCGTACGACCAGATGAACTGGCGCGGAATCGGCCCCTTGTTGCGGCCGCCCTGCTGGGTTTGCTCCCACGCATGAGACAGGATGCCCACCGAGCGCGACAGGCAGAATAGCCCGCGTGCCAGCGGCGCCGGAAAGCCGAGTTCCGCGTAGATGACAGCGGTCGCGCCGTCGATGTTCATCGGGATCGGCTTGTCGCGTCCCGCGCCGAGCGCCTTTTCCACCGCGCGGGCAATCGCCGCGTAACGGCCGGACACCACGCCATCGTCGGCAGCCTGATCCACCAACGCCAGCAGGCGCGGCGCGCGCGGGTCGAGCGGATGGAAGCGATGGCCGAAGCCCGAGACGAACTTGCCGTGCAGGTCGCGATAGTGGGCCAGGCCAGCGGCCACGGCATCATCGAACGGCGTGCCGGCGTCGAAGCGGCGCGCGATGTCCTGATAGAGTTCCACCGCCTGCTCGCCGGCGCCGCCGTGCACATCGCCCAGCACGTTGACCGCCGAGGCCATCGCATTGTTCAGCCCCACGCCGCAGGTGGCGGCCATGCGGGCGATGGCGATGCTGGGTGCCTGCGGGCCGTGGTCGACGGCGGCCATCAGCGCCGCGTCGAGCAGTTCGCCTTCGCGCTTGCCCGGCAGCTCGCCGCGCAGCATCAGCCAGATCATCTGCGCGAACGACACATTGCCGATCAACTGCTCGATCGGGTAGCCGCGATAGCGGATCTCGCCCGGCTTCATGTCAATGATCTCGGTGCGCCACCAGTCCTGCGAAGCCTGCTGGCCGGCGTCGATCGTTTCGTTCGTGGCGCTCATAGCGCGCGCTCCTGTTTGAGGGTGTCGATGGCGGCGGCGTCATAGCCGAGTTCGCCGAGGATGTCGTCGGTATGCTCGCCAAGTTGCGGCGGAGGCGTGTCCACGGACGGGGCCTGCCCGTTGACCTTGAAACCGGTGCGCAGCAGGCGGATGTCGCGACCCACGCCAGGCACGTTTTCGAACGCGCCGATCATGCCGCGGTCGCGCACCTGCGGAAGTGCGAGCGTGTCCGGCACCTTCAGCACCGGCCCGGCCGGCACGCCAGCCTCATTGAGCAGTTGCCACCAGTCGGTGGCGGACTTCTTCGCCAGTTCCGCTTCCAGTTCGGCGGTCAGCGCCGCGCGGTTCGCCAGGCGCGACTGGCGCTCGGCAAAGCGCGGGTCGGTCGCGAGCTCGGGGCGGCCCACCACGCGGCACACCGCTTCGAACTGCTCCTGCTTGTTGGCCGCGATATTGAGCGGGCCGTCGCCAGTGCGGAACGTGCCAGACGGGCTCGCTGTCATGTTCTCGTTGCCCATCGGGGCAGGGTCCTTGCCCGCCACCAGATGGTTGGAAACCACCCAGCCCATCGTGACCAGCGTGGCTTCCAGCATCGATACGTCGAGGAAGTAGCCTTCCGTGCGTTCGGTATCGGCCAGCGAGGCGGCGATGGAAAAGGCCGCGGTCATGCCGCCGATGGTGTCGGAGACGGGATAACCGACGCGATACGGCGCGGTCTGCGGGTCGCCGGTGATGCTCATCACGCCTGCCATGCCCTGGATGATCTGGTCATAGGCCGGCAGGTCGGAGAGCGGCCCATCCTGGCCGAATCCGGAGATCGCGCAGTAGATCAGGCGCGGGTTCACCAGCTTGAGTTCGTCGTAGCCCAGGCCCAGGCGCGTCATCACGCCGGGGCGGAAGTTCTCGACAACGACGTCGGCGCTCTGCACCAGCTTGCGGAAGACTTCCTTGCCGCGCGCGTGCTTGAGGTTGATCGTGATCGAGCGCTTGCCGGGGTTCTGCGCCAGGAACGAGACGCCCATCAGCTTGCGGTTCAGCTCGGCATCGGCGCCAAGCTGACGTGCGAGGTCGCCCGTGCCGGGCGTTTCCACCTTGATCACCTCAGCCCCCATGTGGGCGAGCTGGTGGCAGCAGAAGGGCCCGGCCAGCACGTTGGTGAGGTCGAGCACGCGGATATTGCGAAGCGGCTTTTGCATGAGGGGTATGTGGGTCCGGCCAGGCATGTTGTTGGTCTTATTCAACGCGAGCGCCGGAGTCTCGCACGATCGTGCCCCAGCGCGTGTGCTCGCTCTTGATGAACGTGGCGAGGTCCGCCGCGGAGCCGCCGCGCGGTTCGCTACCTTCGTCACGCAGTCTGGCGATCGTATCCGCATCCTTGAGCGCCTTGTTCACTTCCGCGTTCAGGCGGGCGATCACGTCGGCCGGTGTGCCGGCGGGTGCCACCAGTGCCTTCCAGTCCTCGGCCTGGAAGCCCGCGTAGCCCTGCTCCGCGACGGTGGGCACATTCGGCAGCAGCGCCACGCGCTTGACCGACGTCACGCCTAGCGCGCGCAGCTTGCCAGCCTTGAGCATCGGCATGGCGATCGGCGGCGTGGCGAAGTAGAAGTCGGTCTGGCCGCCCATCAGGTCGGTCAGCGCGGGCGATGCGCCCTTGTATGGCACATGCAGCGCCTTGAAGCCGGCACGGCGCTGGAACATCTCGCCGGTCAGGTGGCCCACGGTGCCGGTGCCCGCTGACGCCATCGACAGTTGCTTGGTCTTGGCCGCGGCCACGAGGTCAGCCAGCGTCTTGTAGGGCGAGTCCTGTCGCACGATCAGCACCACGGGCTGCGCGGCCACCAGGGCCACGGGCGTGAAATCCGTGACCGCGTTGTACGGCATCTTCGGGTAGAGCGTCGGGTTGATGGCGAGGTTGGCGGTCTGGCCCATGCCGATCGTGTAGCCATCCGGGCGTGCCTTGGCCACGGCGTCGAGGCCGATGTTGCCGCCGGCGCCGGCGCGGTTTTCCACCACCACCGTCCAGTGCGTGGCGGTGCCAATCTTGTTGAAGACCAGACGCGATAGCACGTCGGTGCCGCCTGCCGGCGGGAACGGCACGACCAGGCGGATCGGCTGAGCCGGATAGGCATCGGCGGCAAACGCGGACGCACCCGGCAGGGCGGCGATGGCCGCCATGGCGATCAGGCCGTGCACGAGGGTGCGGCGTCGCGAGGAGGCCGGGCGGGTCGGGTGGATCTTGTTCATGCTGAGGTCTCCGATTTCTAATGTTCTATAGAACAGAACATCGATCTTAAGAAAGGAATGAAACGGAGGATAGGAGGGGGGCGACGGACTGTCAAGTCATGGTGGATGACAGGCGGTGGCGGGATGTCAGGCCGCAGCGCGCGGGTGTGATCCTGACCTGGATGGGAATTTGAACGGCTTGCCGTCTCCCCGGCCCGCTCTGGCGCTGCGGGAGATGGGAAAAAAACAGCGGGTGTTTTGATGGGCGTGGGTGTGCTCCCCTCACCCGCGATGGCGCGAGAGGGGAAGGGGGAGGGCGAAAAGACGGGAGGGCGGCGTCAGGCCGCCGCGAGTGCGGTCAATGCGAAGCCAGCGCCGACAGCGTGTCGGGCGGCAGATAGCGCGGACTTTGCCGCTGAAGCATCGCGCCCCAGCCGCAGCAGGCCGCCAAGTTGATGCGGAGCCTTGAGCAGGCCGAAGATGATTGCGCCGATGTCGGTGCTGCCATCGGCCGCCATGCCGGCCACGGCTAGCGGGGGCACGGGACGGTCGGCAGGGTCGATCACCACGCGCAGCGCGGCGAACGGAATATGGTGGGTCTGGGCGGCCAGTGCGGCGATGTGGGATTCCATGTCCACGGCCAAGGCGCCGTGGGATTCGTGCAGCGCGGTCTTGTCGGTCACCGTGGTGACCGGGGTATCGGAGCCAGCCAGCAGGCCACACACGGCCTGAGGCAGGGCGCGGCGAAGCGCCGCTGTCCAGTACGGGTCGGTCGAGTAGGACGTGTCGCCCGCCCGCACGGCGGTGGCGACGATCACGGTGCCCGGCGGCAGCGTGGGATCGAGCCCGCCGGCTACGCCGAAGCTGATGACGCCGTCGCAGCCTTGCGCCAGCTGGGCCAGCCGGGCGTCAAGCACACGCGCCAATGCCGCATCGCGATGCCCGTAGAGCGTTTCCACGCCCGGTCCCGACGCGATGCGCGCCTCGAAATCCATCCCGCTGACTGCCAGTACCGCCACGACTTCAGAGCCCCCAGGAGATGGCGCGATTGCCATCGCGCAGCAGGTTGCGGAAGCGCGCCAGTGCCCAGAGCGGGAAGAAGCGCGAATAGCCGTGGTAGCGCAGATAGAACACGCGAGGGAAACCCACCGCCGTGAAGTACGGCTCGTCCCAGAAACCATGGCTGGCCTGCGTGCGCAGCAGGTACTCGACGCCGCGCACCAGGGCGGGGTGGTCGCCTGCGCCGGCGGCCATCAGGCCGAGCATGGCCCAGGCGGTTTGCGATGCTGTGCTCGGCGCCTTTTCATAGCCACGATACTCGAGCTTGTAGCTGTCGCCCGACTCGCCCCAGCCGCCATCCTCGTTCTGGATCGACAGCAGCCATTGGGCCGCGCGCTTCATCTCGGGCGCGTCCGTGCCGATGCCGGCGGCGTTCAGCCCGCACAGCGCGCTCCACGTGCCATAGATATAGTTGGTACCCCAGCGGCCAAACCAGCTTCCGTCGGCCTCTTGTTCGTCGAGCAGGTAGCGCAGCGCGCGCGCGGCCGGCTCGCTGTTGGCCGGCATCTGGCCTAGCTGGCACAGCATCGCCAGACAACGCGCGGACACGTCGGCCGTGGGCGGATCGAGCAGCGCGCCGTGATCGGCGAACGGGATGTTGTTCAGGTAAAGGTGCGTGTTCTCGGGTTCGAACGCGCCCCAGCCACCGTTGCTGCTTTGCATGCCGACGATCCACTCGCAGGCGCGGGATACGGCCTCGTCATAACGGTTGGAGCGGTCGCCCTTGTCCACCCGGTCCATCGCGGCAGCCACCACGGCGGTGTCGTCCACGTCGGGGTAGTGAGGGTTGGCGTACTGGAAAGCCCAGCCGCCCGGGCGGACGTTGGGACGGCGCACCGTCCAGTCGCCGCGCAGTTCGAGTTCCTGCAGCGGCAGCAGCCAGTCCAGCCCGCGTGCCGCAGCCGCGATCGTGCGCGGCTCGCCGACTTCCAGCAAGGCATGGGCGGCCAGCGACGTATCCCAGACCGGCGACAGGCATGGCTGGCAGTAAGCCTCGTCATCCTTGACCACGAGCAGCTTGTCGATCGAGCGGCGGGCGATGGCCCGGTTCGGGTCGCTCTCGGGCACGCCGAGCACGTCGAACATCAGCACTGAGTTGACCATCGCCGGGAAGATCGCGCCGAGGCCGTCTTCGCCGTTCAGCCGTTCGACCGTGAATTCACGCGCGCGCTCGATGGCCCGCTGGCGCAGGCCACGCGGGAACAGTGGCTCGGCCATGCGCACCACGGCGTCGAGCGTGCGGAACACGCCGACCCATAGCGGGCTCTGGTGCGGCGCGCGGCGCGGCAGGCGGGTGGCCTGGCACGGGCGCACGAACAATTCGTCGATGCCGATCTTGCGCGGATTGCGCGCCTGCGGACGCAGGCTGTTGAGCACCAGCAGCGGCACGATGACCGTGCGGGCCCAGTACGACACCTTCGACAGATGGAACGGAAACCACTCGGGCAGCAGCATGATCTCCACCGGCATCATCGGCACCGCCTGCCACGGCATCACGCCGTACAGCGCGAGCAGCGTGCGCGTGAATACGTTGCTGGCCTCGGCGCCGCCCATCGCGTGGATCGCGGCGCGCGCGCGGCGCATGTGTTCGGCTTCCGGGTTGTCGCCGGCCATCTTCAGCGCGAAGTAGCCCTTCACGCTGGCACTGATGTCCGAGGCGCCGGCGTGGAACAGCGGCCAGCCGCCATCGGCGTTCTGGATGCGGCGCAGGTAGTTGGCGATCTTGCCTTCCAGTACCAGATCCGGCGTCTCGCCGAGGTAGTGGACCATCAGGATGTACTCGGCCGGAATCGTGGCGTCGGCTTCGAGTTCGTAGACCCAGTGGCCATCGGACTGCTGTTGCGCCAGCAGGGATTCGACGGCATGGGCGATGCCGGCATCGAGCGGATCGGGCAGGGCCGGCTGGGCAGGGCGACGGGCGCTGGTGGTCAGCGTTTCATCCTGGGGGCGGGTTATTGTTGCGGCCTGGTTCATCTAAATCGGGGGCACTTCTCTGTTCTGGGCACGCGGCAATGGCCGCGTGCCTTGGCTAAATACAAGGCGGGCAAATCATGCGATGGCATGTCGGAGCAGAATCCAGACCAGCTTTGCCTTGGGCACGCGCACGCGCGCGCGCGGCGGTTGCCAGCCACGGGCCAGCAGGCGGGTCAGGATGCCGTGATAGACATCGGACATGATGCGCGGCGAACGCACCACGCGCGCCGGGCAGCGCGCCATGATCGCGGCGGAGGCATCGTAGTGAGCCTGAGCATCGCGCGCGATGCCGGTGCAGACCTCGGCGATCGCGGGGTGATGGATGACGTCGTATGGCTTGCCGACGGGAATGCCGGCGGCGGCCAGGGCCTCGGCCGGCAGGTACAGACGGCCGATCTCGGCGTCCTCGTCGAGGTCGCGCAGGATGTTGGTCAGCTGCAGCGCGCGGCCAAGGTGATGCGCCAGCGCGATGCCGGGTGCTTCGTCCAGGCCGAACACGCGCACGGCCAGGCGGCCGACGGCGCTGGCCACGCGGTCGCAGTAGGTGTCCAGCGTGGCGGCATCCGGCGCGACGATCGTGGCGACGACGTCCATGATCATGCCGTCGATGACGTCGGAAAAATCCTGCTGCTGGAGATTGAACGCCTTGATCTGCTCGTCGAGCGGGCGCAGCGCCGCAGGCGCCTGGCCTGCATAGCAGGCGGCGATGTCGGCGCGCCACTGTTCCAGCGCGGCGAGGCGGTCGGCGTGCTGGGTGTCGCCATCGGCGATGTCGTCCACGGCGCGGCAAAACGCGTAGATCTCGAACATGGCCTGCCGCTGCGAAGCGGGCAGGATGCGCATGGCCGCATGGAACGAGCTTCCGGATGACACGGCGGGTCCGGCGATCGGCCCGCCTGGCGTTGCGATTTCAGTACCGGCCACGGGTTTCCTCGGCACGCATTGTCAAATACCTTCCAGCGGGGCAGCCAGCGGGTGGCGCCCCGGGAACGGCAGAATTTGGGGGGATTCGAAGTCGGGCGATTATAGCAACTTCATCGCGCCGGGGGATTTGTGACGTTATCACCATAACGCGGGTATGGTACGCCGCGTGCCGGGGTGGTGGTGGTCTGGTCGATGACCCGTTCTACGTCGGGCACTTCGCGCAGCGCGCCCAGGAAACCCTTCCGGTCGAAATCCGCGGCCACGCAGCCCTGCACGGTCAGCCAGCGGCCCCGCACCATGATCCAGAGCGAGCTTTGCTGCCAGGCGGGCATCGTGTGCCGCAGCGTATCGAGCCGACGCCGCAGGGCCTCGGCAATTTCCTGGTCGTACTGGTAAGCGTTGGCCAGCCTGCAACGGCCTTCCATATAGCAGTGGTTACCTTCCTCGATGCGGTGGTGCGCCTCGCGTTTCCAATCCGCCTCGGTAATGCGCGGGCCCGCCGGTTCGGGGCAATTGGCGATCGCCTGCGAGATTTGCAGGAAGGGGTCGTTGCCGAAGTTGCGGGTCGTCTGTCCAAGTGCCATTTGCGCCGCGCATATCGTCATGGCCATTAGTGTCGCCAAGTGAATTGCCACGCGCAAAAAACACCGCGATGACCGAACGTCATCAATGCAATACATTATCTGCCCTGTGGAAAGCCCAGAAAGCAGAAAGCCCCGCCGGAGCGGGGCTTCCCAGGCAAGATAAACTGCCCGGTGATCCAGTTAGATAGCCTGGATCTTCGTGGCCTGTTCGCCCTTCTGGCCCATAGCCTTAACGTAGCGAACCTTCTGACCTTCCTTCAGCGACTTGAAGCCATTGCCTTCAATCGCCGAGAAGTGTGCGAACAGGTCATTGCCGCCTGCGTCCGGCGTGATGAAGCCGAAGCCCTTGGCGTCGTTGAACCACTTAACGGTACCGGTTTCCATATGTCTATCCAACCTCGAATTTCAAATGGGCGTAATTGCCCGACCAAGCATGTCGCTCACAACGAACCGGAGCAAAACGCTACAGGCCGGCGCACATGCGAGCAGCCATTTTGACTGTTTTTTTCTGGCTGTCAATCGGACCATGCCCCTAATGGTGTTTCGGCATACAAACAGCAGATATTAAATTCTTCTACATCCATTCCGGATTTGTCTGACATCAGGGTGCCTTCAGCGATGTTATGTCAGTCATTGCGGGCGTGGCGGTACCGGCAGTCGTTACATATTCGTAAGGCACGAGTGTGAGATATCACACAGTTGCCCACAGTCGCCATGCGGACAATCACACCGCAATACCTCAAATGGGCCAGATGCCGGAATAAAAATCCTGAGAGGTATGGTTATCCCGTATGCCAGAACCGAGAAACTTGTGGTCCAGGCGAGCGTAGTGGCGGCAGACATCTGCATTTTTACCACCCGGTGTAACATCTGCTTACCGATTCCCCTGTGGTCAAGGGGCACGCGGGTTGAATCGTGCCAAATGTCGTACCTATGACATGGCTTGTCGGGCACAATTTTTGACAATCTATTTCAAACGGATGGCCTAGGATCCACCTGCTCGCAAATTAGGAAAAATCCTATATAAAAGTGCTGCATAGAGCATAATGCAGGCTTAGCAGGCTGCTGAAGTACTAGCCGCATAAAAGCGAAGCTTCCCTCTGCAAGGCTGATGGGCTCGCTATTTTTCACAATCCGGAAGCTGATCGTCACTTCACCGACTTTTTCGTTGATTTGGCGACCGTTTCCGGCCTCATTGCCGCGATT